>Ga0209299_1001182_pt1 | contig 14621 bp, 13 predicted proteins | sample S_140806_MF_Meta_FD_187326 | JGI IMG/M metagenome (GOLD analysis project Ga0209299, IMG submission 187326) | Freshwater microbial communities from Lake Simoncouche, Canada to study carbon cycling - S_140806_MF_MetaG (SPAdes) (version 2) | ecosystem: Environmental > Aquatic > Freshwater > Lake ...
ATGGTGGTCTTCTTGCTAAAGCTGATGATAAAGAACACCAAAATCAAATTAAAAAGGAAGATATAGACTTTATAAATCTACTGATTGTTAATCTTTATCCATTTGAAAAAAAGCTTTTAGAAAAAGCAGACTTTGACACAATGATTGAAAATATCGACATTGGTGGTCCTGCAATGGTTAGATCTTCTGCTAAAAATTTTAAATTTACAACAGTTATATCAAGCACTGATCAATATTCTGATTTAATAAATGAATTAAATAATAATAAGGGATCAACATCTTTTGAATTTAGAAAAAAACTTGCAACTGATGCTTTTCTTGAAACCGCTTATTATGACTCCGTAATATCCAACTGGATGAATGATTTAAGAGATAATAAATTTCCCAAAAAAATTACAATCGCAGGTCAGCTTAAAGATAAATTAAGGTATGGAGAGAACCCACATCAGCAAGCCTCTGTTTATAAAATAAATTATAAAAATGATTTCTTATCCAAGATAAAACAAATCCAAGGCAAAGAACTTAGCTATAATAATTATTTAGACATGTATTCAGCGGTATCTATATCTAAGGAACTAGGTGAAAAAGGCAGTTCTTGCGTTATCGTTAAACACAACAATCCTTGTGGCTGTGCTATCACAGAGAATGCCCTTAAATCCTACGAATTAGCCCTTTCTAGCGATCCTATCAGTGCTTTTGGGGGTATTGTCAGCTTTAATGGAGAAGTTGATGAAAAGCTTGCTAGTGAGATCACCAAAACATTCTATGAAGTTATTATTGCAAGAGGTTTTGATAAAAAAAGCTTAGAAATTTTTGAAAAGAAAAAAAACTTAAGATTAATTTCTTTAGAAAACTTTAAAGAGCAAGATAAATTTTCTTACACATTTTTAGGTGATAATTTTTTAGTGCAAGACAAAGATCAAATCGAAATCAATAAAAAAGAATTAAAATTTGTAACTAAAAATAAACCAACTGATAAAGAGTTAGATGATTTAATATTTGCATTCAAGGTTTGCAAATTTGTAAAATCTAATGCAATTGTTATAGCAAAAAATAATAAGACACTTGGTATTGGTGCTGGTCAAACCAACAGATTGGCTTCTAGCAAAATCGCATGTCAAAATGCCACTGAATTTTTCAAAAATGAAGTTAAAGGAAGTGTTGCAGCATCTGATGCTTTTTTTCCATTTGCGGATGGATTGGATGAACTTATCAAGATTGGTGTTAAATGTATTATCCAACCAGGCGGGTCAATTAAAGATGATGAAGTAATTGCTGCGGCGGAGAAAGCTGGGATTGCAATGGTATTTACTGAGATTAGAAATTTTAGACACTAATCATATCTATCTTAGAGGCCAAGATAAAATCACTTAAAGAAAGTCCATTAATTGCATGTGTAAGTATATTAACTTCAGCATAGCCCCAGCCAAATTTTAAATCTGGGTGATGACCTTCTTCTTCTGCAATATTTGATAACTTATTAATAAACCTTAGACTCTTTTCAAAATTTGAAAATTTATAAAGTCTTGATAAATAAAATGCTTTTTTTTCATTAATTAAAACTTTCCAATCTGTTAAATATTTTAAATACTCATCAATCTGTTCTCTAGTAAATGCAGGAATATCGCCTCTACAAGGAACGCATTTCTTTTTATGAAGTTCCATATTAGTATTTAGTATAATATTAATAAAAATGAAAATTGCTATTATAACACCTTACTTTAAAGAATCTTTAGATATTTTAGAACAATGTTACAATAGTGTTCTTACCCAAGAAGTTAATACAGATCATTATTTTATTGCAGATGGTTTTCCGCGCAATGAAATTAACTCATGGAAAGCAAAACATATTATTTTAAAAAAAAGCCATGATGATAACGGCAATACTCCAAGGGGAATCGGTAGCAAAACAGCCAGAGAACTAAATTACGACTTCATCTCATATCTTGATGCTGACAATTGGTTTCATAAAGATCATCTAAAATCTTTGATCAATTTATATAACGATACGAAAGCAAACATTTGTTGTGCCAAAAGAACTTTCCATCACATTAATGGGGATGATCTTAATATTTCTGAAATGCCAGAAGATAAATTCGAACATGTTGATACATCCTGCTTTCTAATTCACAATACAGCGTTCGAAATAACTAAAATTTGGGAAAAAATGCCAAAAATTCTATCGCCTATTTGTGATAGAATTTTTTATAAATCAATTATTATTCACAAAAAATACAGTATAGCTTTTTCAAATCTTAGAACTGTAGCATTCAGAAGCCAATATATATCTCATTACAAAACAGCAAATCAAAAGCCACCATTACAATTAAAAGAATTAATAGGAAAAGAGAGTTACGATTGGTTAAAAACAGAAGCGGGCAAAAAAATTAGCAAAGAAACACTTGGTTTTTGGCCATACGACAATTAAATTATATAAAAAACTTTATAAATAAAAAATTAATATAATAAAAATGAATTTTCAAGATGCAGTTAATGCACAAAATAATGGCGATCTAAAACTTGCAGATAAAATTTATAAAAAAATATTAGGTCAACAGTCTAATAATTTTGAAATTTTATTTAACTATGCAGTGCTTAATTTTAATTTAAAAAATTACATTAAATCTGAAGAGCTTTTTAAAAAAGCCATATTGCTAAATAACAATAATCATCAAATCTTTAACGGTTATGGAGTTTTGTTAAAGGAACTAAATAGAGACGATGAGGCTGCAGAAAAATTTTATAAAGCTATCGAAATAAAAAATGATTATTTAAATGCCTATTTAAATTTATTCCAAGTGTACAAAAAATATAACAACCAAGAAGAGATGTTAAAAACAATAGATAAGATAATTTCTATAAAACCAAATTTTCCAATAATTTACCACGAAAAAGCTTCAATTCTTCAAGACCTGGAAAGATTTGATGAGGCTATAAATTCTATCGAAGAAGTGTTTGAATATGAAAAAGACTCAATCGAAAATTATTTAAGATTATATGACATCTATGAGAGAAAACAAAATTTTAATAAATGTGAAGAAGTTTCTAAAAATGTAATAAGTATTTTAGAGAAAAAAATAGAAACAGATAGTAAAAATTCAGATTTGTATTTTGATTTTGGAATAGCTTACCAAAAATTTAAAAAGTTAGAAATTGCTAAAAAATATTTAAAATTAGCAATCAAATTAAATCCATCCAAAATGCCTTATTATTTTATATTGGCTGAGATTCATGAAGAAATGAAAGAATTTGTTGATGCAAGAGAAAATTTTGAGCAAGCAATAAAAATAGAGCCACTTAATGTGGCTACTAATATTAGATATGCAAGGATAATAAAAAATGAATTTGGAAAAACTCAAGAGGCAAAAAAAATTATTTTAAAATTCGATAAACTTTTTCCAAATAATATAAATATTACCTATATAAAATCTTGGGTATTATTAAATCAAGGAGATTACAGAAATGGATGGAGGGCACATAATGCTCATATTGCTCAAGTTAAAAATCATATGAAGTTACCAGTATCAAAATTATGGAAAAAAGAAAAATTAGATGGAAATTTATTGGTGTGGTCAGGACAAGGATTAGGTGATTTTATTTTTTTTTCAAAAATGGTTGGGTTGCTTGGTGATTATGCGAAAAAAATACTATTTATATGTGATAAAAGATTAGTACCAATTTACAAAAGATATTTTAAAAAAATTAAAAATGAAAAATTTATAATAGAAGAAGACTATCAAAAGGAAAGGTTTTCAAAACATATTGCCTCGGAAATGTTAGGAGAATTTTTTGCAAATAGTGTCGAGGATATTAATAATTTTTCTAAAAATAAACTTATCCCATCTAGAGAATGGGATCTGGAGATTAACAACTTTTTGGATAGTTTGCCTAAAAATAAATTAAATATTGGTCTATCATGGTCAACCTTAAATAAAGCTGAACATAATGAAAAAAGTATAGGGCTAGATAAATTTTCAGAAATTTTTAAAAAAAATAATATAAATCTTATTAATCTTCAATTTGGGAATGTAAAAGACGAAATATCCTCCTTCAAAGACAAATATAAGGTTGAATTTTATGAATATAAGAATTTAAATATTACAACAGAAATTGATAAATTAATGAGTCTTATAAATAAATTAGACTTAGTTATAACTATTCAAAATTCAACAGCACATATATCCTTATCTATCGGAAAAAAAACTTTTGTTCTACTAAGTTATAAGCCTCCAAGGTTTTATTGGTACGGTCCTAATACTGAAAAATCTTACTGGTATCCGGAAGCTAGCCTCTATAGACAAAAAAATGCTAGTGATGATTGGATAAAAATATTAAATAAAGTAAGCAAAGATTTAGATTTAATTAAAAAAACTAGCAACAATAAATAATATGAAAACAGCTTTAATCACGGGTGTTACAGGTCAAGATGGTTCTTATTTAGCAAGATCTTTACTGCAAAAAGGGTACAAAGTTTGTGGTGGCGAAAGAAGAACAGCTACAAAAAAGTATTGGCGATTAGATGAAATGGGCATCACCGATGACATTGATTTTGTAGATTTAGATCTCATAGACCAAGCCAACATAAGAAGAGCAATAGAAAAAGTAAAACCAGATGTTGTATATAATCTTGCAGCACAATCTTTTGTGAGTTTATCTTTTGAACAACCTGAACTAACTTCTTTAATTGATGGTTTAGGTGTTCTAAGAATTTTAGAGTCAATAAAACAAGTTAATAAAAATATAAAATTTTATCAGGCATCAACAAGCGAATTATATGGTAAAATATTTGAAACCCCTCAAAATGAAAAAACTAAATTTTGGCCAAGATCTCCTTATGGAGTAGCAAAAATATTTGGCCATCATATTACAATTAATTATAGAGAAGCTTATGACATGTTTGCATGTTGTGGAATATTATTTAACCACGAAAGTAGAATGAGAGGCGAAGACTTCGTTACAAGAAAAATAACTAAGGGTATTGCCCTTTGGAAAAAAGAACAAAAACCAATAATATTAGGTAATATCCATGCTGAAAGAGATTGGGGACACGCCGAAGATTATACAGAAGGAATGCAAATGATTATGAATTATAAAATAGCAGATGATTATGTATTGGCGACAGGTAAAAAACATACAGTAAAAGAATTTTTAGAAACGGTATTAAGTTATTTAAATATATCTTATTATTGGAAAGGTGATGAATGTTTTGACAAAAAAAATAATATATTAATATCTACTATAGATAAAAAATATTTCCGACCATCGGAAGTTGATTTACTAATAGGTGATCCGACAAAAGCAAAAACTATTTTAGGTTGGGCTCCTAAATATAATTTAGAAAAAATTATTATTGATATGGTGGACGCAGATTTAAAAAGATATTACAATAAAAATTAAACAATTTTATAAACTCTTACGCCATTAATTAATACGTAAAGATCAGGTTGTTCTTTTTATTAAATTATAAACATTATCTATATTGTTTTTTAAATCAGTAATGTCATTTCCTATAAAGAAACCATTACTATGTATGTAGTCAGCGTTTTCATAATCGTAATTATCGATATAGTTTATGTATTTTATAACAGGATTTTTCATAAAATTACCAGCCACAATAGGTCTAGTTTCTACTTTATTATCTGTTAATATTTTTATTATCTGATCTCTTCTGCCCTCTAAATGGTCTTCTAATATAATTGAAAAACCAAACCAACTTGATTCTCCTATTTCTTTTTGTATTCTTATACCTTTTAAATCTTTAAATCTTTCTTTAAAGTATTGAGCATTCTTTAATCTTTTTTCTCTCATACTTGGCCACTTCTTTAATTGTACTGAACCAATAGCACCGCTCATTTCTAATGGTCTTACACAATAACCTGGCGTTACAAAAGTAAAACTGTCTTTAAAATTATCACCTGTTTTATTGTAAATGGTATTTTCATTTGGTAAATCTCTTATCCAGCCATGAGCTCTTAACGATCTTAAAAAGTCAGCATCATCTTTGTTCTGTACAGCAATCATACCACCCTCCATTGTTTGTAAATGGTGTGAAAAGAAAAAAGAAAATGTACCTAGTTTACCTATTGTGCCTGTATGGTTTTTTTCAAACTTAGCACCTAAACTTTCACAGTTATCTTCAATTAATATTAATTTATGTTTATCACATATTTTTTTTAGTTTATTAAAATCATTTGAATTACCTAAAAGATTTACAGCAAAAATTGCTGAGGTATTAGGTGTAATAGCTTTTTCAATTTTATTTACATCTATATTTAGAGTATTTTTATCTATGTCTACAAAGTTTAATTTAAAACCATACTGATGTAATGGAAAAAATGTGGTAGACCAACTGACTGCCGGCACTATAATATCACCTGCTAAACCATACTTAACACTTAATAAAGCGATGGCTAATAAATTAGCTGAAGAACCACTATTTACCATAACGGCATCAGAACAACCAAAGTAATCTGAAAACTCTTTTTCGTATTGTTTTACGAAGGGCCCCATTGTATAACGGCCGCTTTTTATTACCTTTTGTATTGCTTCTATTTCTTCTTTACCCCAAGTATTACTTGCCAATGAATAAGTCATAATATCTTTATAATTTTATAAATTATCTAGATAAAGAACTAGATCTAACTAAAATATTTAACCTATATAAAATTATAAGTAAAAAATATAAAAAATTTAAAAAAGATTAATGATTACTTATGTTTTTGAAACGGTTAAAGGCAATTGAGCACCTCACTATGCTAGTAAAATTAACGCTCCCAGAAGAAATTGTCTGACTGAAATATCAATTAGATACTCTTTGTTTTGACAATCAAGAGAAAACCTAGTGGTATATTTTGTAGATGATCAATCTCAAATCTAGAGCACATCATTGGTAACCACCAACTTGCAGGTTTTTGTATTAAATGAGCATTGCGACCATCTTTTAAAAATTTACCAGCTGGTTTTGTAGCTATTGTAAAAAAACCTAGTTTCATTGTGATCTTTTTTAATTCATCTAAAACATTTGTTAGATATTCTTCCTCAATGTGCTCCAGCACATCTATGCAGCAAACAATATCTGCTTTTTTTGGTGGTCCATATTCTGGAAAGACTGGGTCATAAGGGAAATAATCAAAATTTTTTAAGCCCAAGTCTAGTAATTTTTTCTCTAAGTTTTTTTTTCCTGCTCCATAATCAGAAATTGATGTAAAGTTAGAATATTCAAAAATTTTTTTCACAAAAGGCGCCATTTCCAATGAAGCAACACCATAACTAGGATTTTGATGAAGTTGTTTTTGAGTTTCTAAATATTCTTGGGATATAGTTTTTAAATCCATATATAATATTAAAAAATCTTTAGGTTTTCTTTCATTTCTTATTTATAAAAAAGATGTTCTCCTACATTTAAAAATGGACCACTTTTTCTTAAAGCTTCTTTTACCTGTGGATCATCTAACTTAAATCCCAAATCTTTTATTAAATTTATAACCTCATTGTGTTCTTGTAAGTTAGTATTTAATTCTACAATGACTGTTTTAGATTTTTTAATAGATTCTAGTGCCCCATTTATAACTCTATGCTCTAGTCCATCTACATCTATCTTAATATGTTTTGGGGTAATTTTTAATTTTTCACAAAAGGTGTCCAATTTTATTACATTTATACCTTGTTTAAAAATCACATTCATAGGTTTTAATTTAAAATCCAACTCTTCATCAACAGAATTACAAGAGCCACCCGGCTCAAAATCTAAGTTTGCAATATTTAATGAAGAAAATCCATCATAATCTAAAATTCCCGAACAAAATGATTGTATTTTATTTGAAATATTATTTAATTTTATATTTTGAGTTAGCAAATTATAATTTGCAGCCTCTGGCTCAAAACCATAAACAATAGCTCCTCTCCCAATCGCCGACATAAGTGTATACATCCCCACGTTAGCTCCTATGTCTATAACAATTTCATTTTCTTTTATATTGTTCATCCATGAAATCGTAATTGGTTCTTTTTGAAAAATAGTTTTAACACGCCAAGCAGTTGTTGAATTTGGAGTAAAAAATTTAATAGTTTTATCATTATAATTTAATACTTGAATTGATGAGCTCATTTTCTGAAAAACTATTATGATCTAAGATTGTATACTAGTGTTAAACGGTTACTGATGCCATCTCCCTTATAACTATGCCAAGTATCATCTGTGCGACTAAAGATGAATGCTTTGTTTGTTTTCCATTCTATTACTTGAGGATTTTTTCCATCTTTAGTTTCGTATAAATAAGTTCCTTCATTTTTTTCAGGCGCAATATAAACGACTACACTTAACAATTTATCTTTTGTGTCCGCATGTATGGGAAATGATACATCTTTTCCTGTATTGACAACATTTAGCTCGGTAAAACTATAACTTTGTAATTTTTCAGGAGCCAATTCTTTAAGACATTCCAACATATAATCATGATGGTTTTCGTGAATATTTTTTATATCATCAAGGCTTAATCCTAATTGGTTCTTATTGTCTACATTACCCAAAATTTCAATTTTCCCATTACTATAAATTTTATGTTTTAATATGTGCCATTCGTTCGGTTTGGTATCAAAAGAAATTTTTGATATCTGATCAAAATGATTTTTGCTTAAAAAGTTATCTTTAACAATAAATTTATTCCACATATTTTGACTAAATATTTGTAAAATTAATAAACTATTTTTTATTTTTATAGTTACTTGATCATAATATTAAAAATAATTAAAAAAAAGTTAAATATAAATTAAGTTATAGAAAAGATATACGCAACCAAAAACGAAATTTTTCTAAATATCTTCGATTCCATAATGCTGATTTGGAAAGTGTGGAGAGAAATAGACACCTCACTACACAAATAAAATCAATTGTTTTAGACGAATTTATCTGCCTATTTTAGAAAGTTGTCTGCCTAGGAACTAAAAAATATTAATTTAATAATTTATTATATACACATGAAAAATCTTTAATTAAAAAATAATTTCCAATAGTTTGATGGGACTTATCTAAATTTCTAATTCTATCTATTAAAGTCTCAACATCTAATGGAACAAGTTTATCATCATAAATTTTATATTTAGAGTCATTTAGGAATTTTCTAAAAAAATTAAAATTATAATTTTGGTTATTAAAGTTATATCTTGATAATTCTATTGTTATTAGTGGTTCATATTTTAAAATTGAAACTTTGCCACCTTCAATTGCATTAAATTCGTTACCCTCGATATCTAATTTGATAATAACAGCAAAATTACTTAAATCTTTTTTTGATAATTCTTGATCAATTGTAGTTGTTTCAATGTTTACTATTTTATTATTTTTAAATTTATTGTGTGTTGCTGAACTTTCCCAATCATTATAACTTTCATAAAAACTTATAAATTTTCCTGGAACTTCACTAATTGCTAAATTTCTATAGTCAATATTTCTGAAATTATTAAGATCTAAATTTGCTTTAAAAGAATTAAATGTCTTAGGTGATGCTTCAAATGCCAAAACCTGATTACCAAAAGATAGTGATGCTACATAAAATGAATAAAAACCATAATTAGACCCGCAATCTAGAAGAAAAACTTTTTTTTGATCTGAGGTCTTTTTAATAACTGATAAAATAGTTTCGTCTCCAAAATAACATTTATTAAGCAGACCATTTGACATATTTTTTTTATTTGTGCTGGCGTTTATGAAAAAGTTGCAAATTAGAACCTTGATATTACCTTTAAGAAACTTTCGTATAATTCTGTAGAAAGTATAGTAGAATAAATTTCCTTTAAACTCTCTAATATCTTTATTAGATATATATTTTTGCAAAACTTTTGATAAAAAATTTTGTTTTTCCATTAATTATAAACTAATATCATCAAAAAAGTTGTCTGCCAGTTGTCTGCCATCAAAAAATAAGGGAATTTGAAAAAAGATTAATGATTACTTGCTGATTTGGAGCGGGTGAAGGGAATTGAATACCTCACTAGTATAGTAAAATCAATGCTTCCAGAAGAAGTTGTCTGCCTATTTTAAAAAGTTGTCTGCCTGAAATTTAATAAATCAAAATCCGATTTCTTTTATAAATTTTTCAAAATCATTTTTCCAAGCATTTGGATTTCCTCTAAAAATTGAGTGACCATCCTCTTTATAAGCGGGTAAACTTATAAACTGACCTTTGCCGCCCGCTTTTTGAAATGCTGCAAACCAATCTTTTGGTAATTGTTCTCCCCAATATTTATCATTCACACTATATAACCAGAGTGTTGGAACTTTATTTGATGCTCCATACTTTGCAAAGGTATCTTTGATTACATAATCACCACAAGGTCTTTCTGGTGATTTTATTGGATCTCCACCATTGCCTCCTGCAAAATTTATTGCACCTTTTAAACCTGGTATATTTTCCGCTGACAAACCAATAGTAGTAAACCCGCCCACCGATTGCCCAACTACAATTCCTTTACTCTTATCAATATAACTAAAATCTAAAACATGATTAAGAACTTGTTTGGACTGGTCAACAGCAACCTTTATTGCCTCAAGATAATTTTTATTACCACAAGCGCCAGAATAATCAGCGTCAGGTCCCCCTGATACACCATAACCAATTCTTGTTGGTAAAATAACTGCAAAACCTTTGCTTACAAAATATTCTGAATTTCTTTTCTCACTAGACCTACCAAATTTTGCTCTCTCTTGGTCGGTGCCTGCTCTGCCGTGACTAAATAATAAATAAGGTGCTTTTTTTATAGCGTCATCTCGCCAAATAGTAACTGTAATCTTCTGTTCAAATTTTGGACTATTAGTAAAATTACTATTAGATACGGATACTGGAACTTCTATTATTTCCTCTATTATTCTTGCAAAAGAAGAATTGCAGAATAGAAAAAAAATTAGAATTAATCTTAAAATCATATTTAAAAATTTAATTTATCATGCAAAAAGTTGTCTGCCTGAGATTTATAATAAACTTTATTATAACTAAGTTTTTAAACTTGCGTATTTTCTTTCGCAGCATTCTTTGTTAATTCTTTTTCTTTTTGGGTTAAATGATTTAACTCTTCTTCATCTTTAATAATATTTATTTTTAAATAATCTTTTATTTGTTCATTGTCATTTTCAAACAACTTTTGCTTTAAAATTTTAATATCTTTTTTTGTGTCCGTAGAAGAATTTCTTAATTCTTCCAGTCGTTCACCATTTACAAAATATTTTGATTTTTCGATATCGTAATAAATAAGCAGAGTCATAGAGCACTTATCGCAATTAAATTTTTTTATTTCTTGATACTTATTGAATTTTCCAAGAATAAAGATTTCTAATTTTTCAAAATTATTTAGAAATTTTTTTAAATTATATGAAATGTGAAATATTTTTTGATTAAGATTACAATATGGACAATTTACTAAAGTAATTTTCATAATAGTCTATTAGCGCTCAACGAATCAAAAGGGACCTATGTTGTAGGTCGAAAGTTAAGCGCTAAAGACTTTGTATGCTATGCTTTAAATACATATTTTACCTGAACATTAATTATATCTATATTTTATATAGTATTTTTTATTGAGACGCGCACAAAAGTTGTCTGCCAGTTGTCTGCCATCAAAAAATATGGAAATTTGAAAAAAGATTGATGATTACTTACTGATTTGGAGCGGGTGAAGGGAATTGAATACCTCACTAGTATAGTAGAATCAATGCTTCTAGAAGAAGTTGTCTTCCTATTTTAAAAAGTTGTCTGCCTGAGATTTAATAAATCAAAATCCGATTTCTTTTATAAATTTTTCAAAATCATTTTTCCACGCATTTAGATCTCCTCTAAAAATTGAGTGACCATCCTCTTTAAAGGCGGGTAAACTTATAAACTGACCTTTGCCGCCTGCTTTTTGAAACGCCGCAAACCAATCTTTAGGCAATTGTTCTCCCCAGAATTTATCATTCACGCTATATAGCCAAAGGGTTGAAACTTTATTTAATGCTCCATACTTTGCAAAAGTATCTTTTATTACATAATCACCACAAGGTCTTTCTGGTGATTTTATTGGATCTCCACCATTACCTCCTGCAAAATTTATAGCACCTTTTAAACCTGGTATATTTTCCGCTGACAAACCAATAGTAGTAAATCCGCCCACCGATTGCCCAACTACAATTCCTTTGCTCTTGTCAATATAACTAAAATCTAAAACGTGATTAAGAACTTGTTTGGACTGGTCAACAGCAACCTTTATTGCCTCAAGATAATTTTTATTACTACAACCGCCAGAATATTCAGCGTCAGGTCCTCCTGACACTCCATAACCAATTCTTGTTGGTAGAATAACTGCAAAACCTTTGCTTATAAAATATTCTGAATTTTTTCTTTCGCTAGACCGACCAAAACTTGCTCTTTCCTGATCAGTCCCCGCTCTTCCGTGACTGAAAAGTAAATAGGGTGATTTTTTTATAGAATCATCTCGCCAAATTGTGACTGTAATCTCTTGTTCAAATTTTGAGTTATTAGCATAAATGCTATTGGAAACAGACACAGGAACTTTTATTATTTCTTCTATTATTCTCGCAAAAGAAGAATTGCAGAATAGAAAAAAAATTAGGATTAATCTTAAAATCATATTTAAGAATTTAATGCATCATGCAAAAAGTTGTTTGTCTGAGATTTATAATAAACTTCATTATAATTAATCTTAATATTTTATTCTTCTTAAGAAAATTCATTCTTTTTTGTTTCTTCCCTGAAGATCAATCAATAATTAATTTTTTAATAAAAATTTGAGAATTAGAAACGAGCAATACTTTTACTTCTTTATTCTTAATTCTAAGAAATTCATTAATAGCAAAACAAGGATTTAATTTAATATCTTTTTTATAGAAGTCCCAGATATAATCATCGCAAACTAAAAAACCTCCGGGGGATAATATTTCCCAAGAACTCAAACAATCTTTTAAAACATATTCATATTTATGGTAACCATCAATATATATAAAATTATACATTTCTTTATTTGTAATAAAAAAATTTTCAGAAGTTTTTTTTATTTTTTTTATATTTTTAAAATTCTGTGTATTTTTGTCGAAAATTTTCTCAATATTTAGCATGTCTGAATTTTTGTTCTCCTCATAATTAGCCCACGGATCAACACAGGTTATTTTGCTTTCGGGAAAATTGGAAGAAACGAAAATTGCAGAATTGCCCTCGAAAGAACCTATTTCTAAATATTTAAAATCTTTAAATAATTTCATCATAAAATATTTAAAAAAATATGACTGAGAAGAGAACCAGTCCATAGAAATTTGAAAATTCTTTATATTAGATTGATTAAGTTTCTTTTGTTTCGATATTTCTCTTTTTACTAAAATATTTTTTAATTTTGTTATTAAAAATAATAAAATTATAGAAAATGGAGTCTTGCTCTTAATAAGAAATCGTATTTTAGAAAAAAACATAATTAATAATATCATCAAAAAGGTTGTCTGCCATTTGTCTGCCATCAAAAAATAAGGAAATTTGAAAAAAGATTAATGATTACTTGCTGATTTGGAGCGGGTGAAGGGAATTGAACCCACGACCTAATCGTTGGCAACGATTCGCTCTACCACTGAGCTACACCCGCTTAATAATCCAGTGAAATTAAATGAAAATAAATTTTAATCAATTGAAAAGTGAAATTGAATAAAGCAAATTAAACACTATATTAATTCATAATGACAATTTTTGATAAAAAAGAAATTCCTCAAGAAATATCTATCTTCCCACTTGCAAATGCAGTGTTCTTTCCAAATACAATTTTGCCTCTCAATATATTTGAGCCTAGATATAAAAAAATGATCGAAGATGCTTTGGCATCAAATAAAATGATTGGAATGATCCAAACAAGAGAAGGTAACAATCCAAAAAAACCTGAAGTATTTAGTGTTGGGTGCCTTGGGAAAATAGACACATATACAAAGACTGCTGATGGTAGATATTTAATAAATCTTAAAGGTTTAGTGCGATTTAGAATTCTAGATGAAACTGAGACTGATCTGCCATATAGAAAATTTAGAGTAACTTATGATGAGTTTTTAGATGATTTGGAAAAAATAAAATTTGATGACAAGATTGATGTGCTGCAACTCATAGATAAAGCTAGAAAACTATTTAAAATTCACCATCTATCTACTGATTGGAAGATTGTTGAAAAAGTTGAACCAGATCAATTAATAAATTCGCTATCAATGATATGTCCTTTTTCTGTGAGCGAAAAACAGGGATTGCTTGAGGCAAAAACTTTACTCGAAAGAAATTTACTTATTAATCAGATAATAAATTTTTATATTATTGGAAACAATCCTGGATCTGAACGACAAATCCACTAACAAATAATTAAGCAGACTTATTCATTGAGTCAAAAAATTCAGCGTTATTTTTTGTCTCTCTTAATTTACCAATTAAAAATTCAATTGCTTCCATGTTCCCCATTGGAGCGATCAGTCGTCTTAAAACGTTCATCTTCTGCAGATCTTCTTTTTTAAATAATAAATCTTCTTTTCTAGTTCCAGATTTTGTAATGTCGATTGCTGGGAAAATTCTCTTATCTGCAATTTTTCTATCTAGAATAACTTCGGCATTACCCGT
>Ga0209299_1001183_pt1 | contig 14619 bp, 18 predicted proteins | sample S_140806_MF_Meta_FD_187326 | JGI IMG/M metagenome (GOLD analysis project Ga0209299, IMG submission 187326) | Freshwater microbial communities from Lake Simoncouche, Canada to study carbon cycling - S_140806_MF_MetaG (SPAdes) (version 2) | ecosystem: Environmental > Aquatic > Freshwater > Lake ...
CTCGCCCTCCGTTTTGCCCTCCGTCTCGCCCAGCCCTGGCACTCGCCTGTCATGCCATCGGATCTCGAGTGCTACGTCTATGTGGTCCTGCCGGGCAGCACGGAGTTCGTTACCGCGGGCCGGTTTTCGCAGAGCCGCGATCGGCAGGACCAACCCGTGGGCACGTTCGTCTATGGCCGCCGCTATCGGGAGCGCGCGGACGCGGTGGAGCTCGATCCGGTGCAGCTGAGGCTGCGCCAGGGGCCCTTCGTGTCGCTACCCACGTCAAGGTGTCCATCCGTGGACTAGCGCAGCAATCTCAGGCGAACGGCGGCTCAGAGATCGCGGACTAGCCCCTCCGGAGCCAAAACCCTTGCTGTGGCTTGCTTTTTTAGGACGCCCCTGGGTGATTCGAACCCACGACCGGCTGCTTAGAAGACTTTCGGTCGATGGCCAACAAAGCCCTGCTGCGACTGGGTTGTTGAACGGGAAACCCGCCAGGTGTGAGCAGAAGTGTGAGCAGTTCACCGGGGGCGGCTCGCGTGGGCCTCCTTCCGAGCGGCTACCGGGCGCTTCGTCGCGGCGAGGGACACGCCTGTGGCCTGTGCAAGCTGGAACCCGCCGCCAGTGCCAACGGCCGACCTGCTTGAGGCCTGGCAACTGCATCGCTGGGTCTGGCGCTCCTGCTGCTCTTCCGCTGCGCTGGCTCCTGGGCGACGCGGCTTGACAGCGGCGACCAAGCCCCTAAGGTATTCCATGGAGGGAATGCTGGATGTGGGATGTCTGCCAGACCGCTGTCTTCGAGGACTGGTGGGGCGAGCTCAGCGAGCAGGAGCAGGACGATGTGACGGCCATCGTTGAACTGCTCCAGGAGATGGGCCCCCTGCTGCCCTTCCCCCACTCCTCAGGAGTGGAGAGTTCCAGGCACAGCCACATGCGCGAGCTGCGCATCCAGTCCCACGGCGACCCCCAAGGCGGACGCCCTCTACGACGATCACCTCAACAACCTGCAATCCCAACCCAAGCCGTGACGCGCTCCTTTTCCGAACTCACCAAGGACCTCAGCCCCGAGCGGCGCGAGCGCATTGAGCAGCGCAAAGAGCAGTTGCGGCAGGAGATGACCCTGGCGGAACTGCGCCGGGCCTTTTCACTTACCCAGGACACCCTGGCCAAAACCCTCAATGTCAAACAGGCCGAGATCTCCAAGATCGAGAATCGGGCCGACATGCTGATGAGCACCCTGCGCAATTTTGTGCAGGCCATGGGTGGTGACCTGGAAGTGAGGGCTGTCTTCCCCGACCGCGCCATTGAGATCAGCACCTTTTCGTCTCTGGCCAGCAAGCTTGGCAAGTCGCGCACTGGAAAAAACAAACAGCAGATGGTTGAGGCGTAGAGATCACTCTTTTGGTGTGCATTCTGCTCCAGCCGGCAGAAGCCGAAGCGATCCTCACGCGGATCTTCACCACCGTGGCGAGCAGCTGGGAGGCCACCCTGCGCGAAGCCTCGGTGAGCCCCGGCGACTGTCAACGCCTCAGCCGCGCCTTCCTTTATCCGGGGTTGGAGCTCGATCCGGAGGTGGAGGGGTGATGGCCGCGCTGCTGCTCGCCGCCCGGCACGGGCGCAATCACCCCAGGCGAGACCCCCCTGCGCGCTCCTCTTATCGATTGCTGATCGGCCTCCTTCTCTGAAGTCATCCCCCTGATGTACCCCACCAGATAGAAGGCTTGGAACCACTTGGTAGGCGGCAGCTATTGCTTCTTTCCGAAAAGGCTGCGCTTACGCAGAAGCCTAGGGGCTTGGTGGGTTCCATGATTGTTTCCGCAGTGATAGTAATCTGCAGTGACAGTAATCTGATGTCGGCAGCTCCAGCACTGATAGCGCCTGTGGCGACGCCCATACAAGACCATGTTCCTGCTCTCAACATCGGGGGAAGCGGAATCCATTTGGCCAGCGGGTTTGCTCTAGAGCTGTTTCGCATTGCTCCCCAACGCCGTACAGCTCATGAAACTGCCACAATGACACTCGAATCCTTTGGATAGTCTGATTTAAGCTGCTTTCTCTAGCTAAAAATGGCAATGCATTCAAGGGATCTCCCGGAGGCTTTGAATCGAATTGCGGCCGAGCTAGCAGCGCAAACCGGTAGCCTTGATCTATCCAGGCTCCAGCTCACCGAACTACCCGCTGAGTTGCAGGAACTCACAAGCCTTCAGAACCTCGACTGCAGCAACACCCAGGTGAGCGATCTGGAGCCGCTCCGGGGCCTCATCAGCCTTCAGAACCTCAACTGCAACAGCACCAAGGTGAGCGACCTGGAGCCGCTGCGGGGCCTCACCAGCCTTCAGAACCTCAACTGCAACGGCACCAAGGTGAGCGACCTGGAGCCGCTGCGGGGCCTCACCAGCCTTCAGAACCTCAACTGCTGCTGGACCCAGGTGAGCGACCTGGAGCCACTGCGTGGCCTCACCAGCTTTCAGAACCTCGACTGCGGAAGGCACCAGGTGAGCGACCTAGCGCCGCCGCGGGGGCTCGCCAACCTTCAGGACCTCGACTGCCACTGGACCCAGGTGAGCGACCTGGAGCCACTGCGTGGCCTCACCAGCCTTCAGAACCTCAACTGCGGCTGGAACCAGGTGAGCGACCTGGAACCGCTGCGTGGCCTCACCAGCCTTCAGAACCTCAACTGCTGCTGGACCCAGGTGAGCGATCTGGAGCCGATTGTTGACCTAGAAATTCTGCAGAAGCTTGGATGCCAATATCTTAAGCTCAGTGGTTTTCCCCGCAAGCTTCTTTTCTGTGAAAACCTTGAACAACTCATGCTTTTCGGTGCCTGCATACCAGGCATCCCAGAGGAAGTCTTTTCCTCCGATCAAAACCAGTTCTTCGGTTTCGGCAACAACTGCCTCCCTTCCCTTCGCGCCCACATCCTCGATCTAGAAGTAGAAGCAATCCCCGTCAATAGCGTAAAAATCCTCGTACTTGGCAATGGCCGTGTGGGCAAAACCCAGCTCTGCCGACACCTCGCCGCTGAACCCTTCGATCCAACGGTGCTCACCACCCACGGGATCGCTTTGCGTACTATTGCACCGGCTTCAGAAGGAGATGCCACCCAATACCTCTGGGATTTCGGCGGCCAAGACATCTACCACAGCGCCCACACCCTGTTTATGCGCACCGCAGCAGTATTTGTGGTGCTCTGGACGCCAGAGCAGGAGGCCCTGGTGGCCAGCGACAACGACAACGGCGATTTCCTAGAGCGCCTCCACCCGCTCACCTACTGGCTCGACTACGTGCGCACCCTCGGCCGCCCCGACTCCCCCGTGCTGGTGGTGCAAAGCCAATGCGACACCCCCGGCCAAGCGGTGCCCGTACCGCCGGTGGATGCGGGCCTACTGGAAAGCTTCGGGTGCCTGAGGGTCTGCAATTTCAGTGCCCGCACCCTACGCGGCGCCGCCAGCCTCAAGGAGGCCCTGGCCGATGCCAGCGCCTACCTGCGCGATCGCGATGGCATCAGCAGCATCGGCAGGGGCCGCCACTTGGTGTGGCAACAACTGGAGACCTGGCGACAGGCCGATCAACAGCTGCCGTCTCCGCAACGCCTGCATCGCACCCTCAGCCAATCGGATTTCGCCAGCCTCTGTGAACAATTCGGAGGCGTGAGTTCCCCCGAAGCATTGCTGCGGTTTCTGCACAACAAGGGCGTTGTCTTTCACAGCCCGGATCTCTTCCACAACCGCATCCTTCTCGATCAATCCTGGGCGCTTGATGCGGTGTACGCGGTGTTCGAACGGGGCTCCACCTATCCGCAGATCAAAGCCAACGACGGCCGCTTCTGGCCTTCCCTGCTCGCCGCCAGCGTCTGGCGTGATTATGAGCCAGAGGCCCAGAAACTATTCCTGAGTCTGATGTGCACCTGCGGCATCGTCTTCCCTTACCGCGAGGCGGATGCCCTTTTGGGCCAGGAAGCCCAATACCTAGTTCCCGATCTGCTGCCGCCCCGATCATCTCCCCAGGTGAGCAGGCAACTGCAGGGCCGCTGGGAGGGAAATGATCCCTGCCTAGCTCTCACCTATTCCTATAATTTCCTGCATGGTGGCCTGGTGCGGGCTTTGCTCTGCGATCTGGGCAACCATGCCGGCGATGGCGGCGTCTACTGGCGCTACGGTGCCTGGGTGTACGACGCTCGCCAGGGCTGCATCGCCCTGCTGGAGCAGCAAATGGAGAACGACCGTGCCGGCAGCATCACGATCCGCTTCCAGGGTGACGGCAGCACCGAATTGGCCGATTGGTTCCAGCAACGCCTGGCCGAACGCAACCGACAATTTGGCTACCCCGATCTCCAGCCAATCTGCTCCGGCCCCTTAGCCAGCCAAGCTCTGGTCGGCGAAAACCGCCTACGCCTGGACCGGAGCGATGGCGGCGAAGCTTCAGCCGCACCTCCTCCCGAACTGGTGCCAGCACCGGTGGAAGCATTCCACAAACCTAGCCGGGAAGTTTTCATCTCCTATGCCTGGGGTGATGATAGCCCCGAGGGCAAAGAACGCCAACGGATTGTGGATCGGCTTGTCGATGCCTTGCGCAAGAACCCCGAGCCGATCGAGGTACGAATCGATCGCGAAGTCATGCGGCCCGGTGAACTGATCAGCGCCTTTATGGATCGCCTCGCCGCCGCTGATCGGGTGATTGTGGTGATCAGCGCCAAATACCTCCGCTCGGAGTATTGCATGTATGAGCTGTTCATGCTTTATCAAAACTGCCGCAAGAAAGCAGGAGATTTCCATCGGCGCATCATCCCGATCATTCTTCCCGATGCCGGCATCTCCGAGAGGACCGCGACGCGATTCAAGCCTGTTCTTTACTGGAAACAAGAAGCGTTAGAGCTAGGGGCAATTGTCGATGCCAATCGCCTGCAGGTAGGCACGAGCATGCATGATAAATATCGCCTGATTCACGAGTTCGCCTGCAACAGCTCCGACATGATCGAATACCTCTACGACCAACTCCAGCCTCGCGACTACGACCGCCAAATGGAGGAGAGCTTTCCTGAGCTTTGCGAGCAGATCCTGGCGGACTGACTCTCGCCCAAACTGTTTTTTGGACCCAACTGGGGTCCGCCCTGCTGCGGGTGATTCCGACAGCCAGGCCAGCAACTCCAATCCCCAGATCGCTGAATAGCGGCCTGCCATCCACATCCCCCAGGCAACCATGACCCATGACTCTGCAGCCAAGGCGCCAGAGCCACGTCCAGCCGTTGTGCCGCCTCGTTGAGCCGCCGGTCGAAACTGGCCAGGCTGGCGCATAGCCATCCCGGCCGAGGCCGACCCGCTCACCGTCGCCCCTCGCTCTCGAAGCTGGCCACGTCAGCATCGGCGACACCTTGAATCCGTGGGAACGCCTGCATGGCGTGCACGGCAGCCTTGAGGCTATGGGCGGACTGGCTCCGATGGGGCACCAGGTCGGCAATCGGCTTGCCGCGCCCGGTGATCGTGAACTGTTCGCCGTTCTCCACGGCCCGCAGCAGCATGCACTCAGTGAGCTAGTGTCACGTCCCAGAAATTTGCGAGCAAAGGCGTTGGAGCTTGTCCAGGATCGAATCTGCAGTCGCAGTCCAGCTGAAAGGAGCTGAGCCCTTGTTGTAGTTGGCGATGAAGTGCTCGATTTTGGCGATCAGCTCCTTGACGCTTGAGAAGCTGCCACGCCGGATCGTTCGCTGGGTGATGATCCCAAACCAGCGCTCAACCTGGTTGAGCCAGGAGGCGTAGGTCGGCGTGTAGTGGACGTGGAACCGTGGCCGCTGCGCCAGCCAAGAGCGGACTTTGGCGTGCTTGTGAGTGCAGTAGTTGTCGACGATCAGGTGCACGTCGAGCTCGGGCGGGACCTCCTTGTCGATCCGCCGCAGGAAACTCAGGAACTCCTGGTGCCGGTGCCTGGGTTTGCACTCGGCGATCACCGAGCCGGTGGCCACGTCCAAGGCGGCAAACAGTGTGGTGGTGCCGTGGCGGATGTAGTCGTGGGTGACGCCCTCGACGTAGCCCAGACCCATGGGCAACAGCGGCTGGGTGCGATCGAGGGCCTGGATCTGCGTTTTCTCGTCAACGCAGAGCACCACTGCCTTATCGGGCGGGTTGAGGTAGAGCCCGACGATCTCTCTGACCTTCTCGACAAAAAAAAGGATCGTTGGAGAGCTTGAACGATTTCTGGCGGTGGGGCTGCAGGGAGAAGGTCTGCAGCCAGCGGTGCGCCGTACTTTTGGAGATGCCTGTAGCAGCCGCCAAGGAGCGAGCTGTCCACTGCGTGCTGCCGTCTGCGGGCTTGCTCTGCAGGGCTCTGTTGATCACCTCGGCCACCTTGTCATCCTCATAGGTGCGGGGCCGCCCCGGCCTGAGCTCGTCGTGTAAGCCCTCCAGGCCGAGGTCCCGGTAACGCTTGCGCCACTTGCCCACGGTCATGCCCGTCAAGCCCATCCTCTTGGAAATGGATGTGTTGGTTTCACCGGCTCCGCAAGCCAGCACGATCTGCGCCCGCTGCACGATCGAATGGGGCAATGACCTTGAGCTGGCGATGCTCTGGAGTTGCTGAACCTCGTCGTCGCTGAGAACCAGCGGCGGCATCGGGCGACCAACTGCCATGGAACGACTCCCCCTGGGAGACACTCTTTATTTTAGCATTTATTTGAGGGACTGTACACTAGGAGAGGCATCGTCATCGCGGTGACGCGCCGGTGCAGTTCCCCGACCACGAAGTGGCTGTTGCAGCGGTTGCAAAGCTCGGGATTGGCGGGATTGCAGCCCAGACCCACCATCCCCGCCAGCCTGTCGCTCAGCCCTGTGAAGGGAACATCGCCCACGAGGCAGGCGGGGGAGTGGGGGAGAACAAGGGCCATCGCCGAAGGCTTCAGAGCGGGGGCGGAATGCTCAACGGGAACGTTCAAGAACCAAATACCTACATCCCCACTACAAGAATCCTATAAGCCTCCTCTCCTTTCTGCAGCGGTCGCGCAACAGATCCGCGAGGCGATCGGCCTAGGCATCGGCGAAGGAATCGGCGTGCCTGCCCTCGCCGCCGACCGGGACGTCTTTCTGCGCCGCTTCGGGCACTTCTTGCTCACCGCGCTGCTGCCGTCTCCGGGTGGCTTGGCGCTCCACCCGGATCCGCAGTCTCCCCGCTTCGATGTCCTCTTCGGTCCGCCGAAGGCCGGCTGGGAGGGCCCTGGGTACAAGGACTGGAGCTTCCCCGGCCCCCTGCTGCGGCTGGAGGACATCCAGAGCGAGCTGCAGGTCAGTTTTTCTCGCCTGCAGCGGCCGCAGGAGCAGGAGGTGACCCTGCTGGGACAGCTGATCCGGCCGTCGGGACAGGTCGATCTGCTGGTGCTCCATCTCCTGCTCGAGACGTTCGAACGCCTCGCGGCGGCGTGGCTCCACCTGCACCGCTACCCCATCCAGGCCCCGCTGCGGGAGGCCGCCGCTCAGGGAGTGCGGTCGGGGGGCGGCGCAGTGCCGGGCTGGGCCGGCGCCGGGTCGTAGCGCACAGAACAGCGATAGCGGAACGACAGACCCGGGAGGGCAACGTCGCTGCAATCGCTGCCGAGCACGCGGGCTCCGGCGGGAACGCGGGAGGAGGCGTCCCGCAGGGCGCTGGCTTGGTCGATGATCGACTCCGCCGTGACCTCGGCGGCCTTCACGGCGCCAGCGCTGATCAGCAGGAGCGGCAGCAGCACCGCGATGGTGTTTGAGGCCCGGATCCGGAGCTGATCAGCCAAGGCGGGGGAGCGCGGGGATGGTTCCAGCCTGAAGGCCGGACACCGGTCTGTCAGCCCGCCACGCCGCAAGGGGAAGGGGGCGTCAGGGCGGGATCCGCGCTCGCCGCGCTGCCGGCGGCCAGATCGATCGAGAAGAGATCCGCGGCGGCGCTGCGCAGGGCCTCCACTCGCTGCTGCAACGCCTCGCGTCGCAGCCGCTCCTGGGTGAGCTGGAGCCGCAGGGTTTCGAGCTGCTCCCGGTGCTGGCGCTGCCGCTCAGCTTCGGCGGCCTCAAGGGAGGCCTGCTCCTGCTCCGCGATCTCCAGCTGGCGGGCGATGGCGGTGTGGATCGCGGCCACCTCGTGGTCGGAGCGCTGGCGGGCCTCCCGCTCCCTGTCGAGCTCCTGCTCCAGCTGCATCAGCCGCTCCAGGGCCTCGGTGAGCCGGGCCTGGAGCTCGGCTCCCCGTTGTTGTTCGCGGGCCAGATCGGCCTGCAGACGGTCGTTTTCCGCTTCGGCCCGATCCAGCTGCTGGCGGCTGCGCTGAACGAGCTCGGCCGCGAACCGCTGGGTGAGTTCCTGGATGGAGAGGTCGGAGTTCATGGGAGGGGATGGCTGCTGCGGAACCAGTGTTTAGCGGCAGGCCCCTGGCCGCCGCGGTCGCCTTGCTTACCCCGTCCGACCCGTCCGGCCAACCACCCCCACCGGCCCGCGGCAGCGGTGAGGGCGCTGGGAGCGAACGCACACATGGGCAGAAGGAAGCCGTGTGCGGATCTCCCCCCACGGAGACCACGACCGCCCGCGTAAAGTTTTGTATCACAGCGAATCCGAAGCCCCTTGGACAGCCTTTCCCGCCAGTTCACGCTCGAATCCGGCTCCCGGGCCATCGATGCCTGTGAGGATCCGGTCGAACTGCGCCGCATCGCCAAGATGCTGCTTTCGGCCTGGCAGCTTCAATCCGACCTCACCCGCCACTACGGCGCCCAGACCCTCGGACTCCCGAGCCTGCTCTGACCCCGCAGACCAATACAGCATGGGCCGTGATGAGTGCGTAGGCCGCCGGAATCGCCGATGCGAACGCTGAGCTGGTCCGATTTCGACCAGGCCGTCGAGCGGATCGCTCAGCTGGTTGGCGATCGCCGCCTCAACGGCATCCATGGCATCCCCCGCGGCGGGCTGGTGCTGGCGGTGGCCCTGAGCCACCGGCTGGAGCTGCCGCTGCTGCCGGTGCCCCAGCCCGGTTGCTTGGTGGTGGACGACGTCTTCGAGACCGGCAGCACCCTGGCGCCCTACCGGCAGCTAGCGGGTGCGGAGCTGGTGGTGTGGATCAGCAAGGTCCAGCCGCTGTGGTGGCGGGCGGTGGAGGTGAGACCCTCGCGGGAATGGATCGTGTTCCCCTGGGAAAATGCCGCGCGGGCAACGGCCGATGAACGGCGTTACCGCGCCGAGCGCATCTGAGCATCCCGCCTCCGCAGCGGAGCCGACGACCGTGACCCAGTCCAGCCGCCTGGAGGCGCCGGCTGCGCCTGGGCCACGGGCATCGGGCGCTGGAGTTTGAGGCAAAGTGGGGCGATGACCAACAACGACAGCTTCCGCTACGAACCCGTCGAGCGCTTCGGTGCCTCGATGACCAGCCCACGGCCCTGGAACCGGACCGCCCTGGCAGGGGTGGAGTTGCTCAATGGGCGGGTGGCGATGCTGGGCTTCTTGGCGGCGATCGCTGGCGAGCTGCTCACCGGCAAAGGAATCGTGGGTCAGTTGGCCTTGGGGCTGCAGTTGCTGTTGGGCTGAAGCGGCGCGGCGCTCGGCTACTCCGGGATCTCAGGGCTCAGGTTTGAGAAAACGGCCCGCCAGACGCACGGCCAGCACCGCGGCGGCAATGCCGTAGGCGGCGAAGGTGATCCCTTGGCCGGTGGTGCCGGCTTCGTAGGCGCCCCGTTCCAGCAGCACGAAATCGGCAACGGAGGCCGCCGTGCCCCACAGCACCACCCACACGCTCACGTAGGCAACACCTTTCAGGGTTGGGTTCATGGACTCCTGGGCGCGGGAGGGATCGGGGGCTCAACCTAGGCACCCGAAGCTGTGAGCCCGCGATGGTGCAGCAATGGCTGGCGGCAGGCCCGCCAAGATGACGACCTCAGCGTCAGGGCCATGCCCAGGCAGCTCTAAACCCGCCAGACCCGTGCCTCCAACAACGCCGATCACCGTGACGCCACCCGTGCCGACCACAACGTTCGCGGCGTTTGCCCAACGGGCCGACTATTCGCTGCTGGAGTCCCTGCAGGCGGATCCTCAGGCCACTGGTGATGGCCACGATCACCGGCCCCGCCAGGTGTTCTCGGGTCATTACGTGCCGGTCACACCAACCCCGATTCCAGCGCCGGAGCTTGTGGCGCACAGCAGCACCCTCTTCAACGCCTTGGGTCTCGGCGATGCGCTGGTCCACGACGACGACTTCCTGCGTCTGTTTTCCGGCGACATCAGCGTGGCGCGCGAGCCGATGCGGCCCTATGGCTGGGCCACCGGCTATGCCCTGTCGATCTACGGCAGCGAATACAACCAGCAGTGCCCGTTTGGAACCGGTAACGGCTATGGCGATGGCCGGGCGATTTCCGTGTTTGAAGGCCTCTTCAATGGCAGCCGCTGGGAGCTGCAACTCAAAGGCGGAGGCCCCACTCCCTACTGCCGCGGCGCCGATGGCCGCGCCGTGCTCCGCTCCAGCGTGCGCGAGTTTCTGGCGCAGGAGTTCATGCACGCCCTGGGGGTACCCACCTCCCGCTCATTGACGCTGGTGATGTCGCGATCGGAAACCGTGCGCCGGCCCTGGTACGCGCCAAACTCCAAATCGTTCGATCCCGACATCCTGGTGGACAATCCGGCGGCGATCACCACCCGCGTGGCACCTTCCTTTTTGCGGGTCGGACAGCTGGAGCTGTTTGCCCGTCGCGCCCGCCGCCAGGCCCATCCGGAGGCGCTGAATGAGTTGCGGATGATCGTGGCGCACTTGATCGAGCGCAACTACCGGCCAGAGATCGATCCGAGTTTGGAGTTCAGCGATCAGGTGGTGGAGCTGGCCAGGTTGTTTCGCACACGGCTCACGTCCCTGGTGGCCCACTGGCTGCGTGTGGGCTACTGCCAGGGCAATTTCAACAGCGACAACTGCGCCGCCGGTGGCTACACCCTCGACTACGGCCCCTTCGGATTCTGCGAACTGTTCGATCCCCGCTTTCAGCCCTGGACCGGCGGCGGCGAGCATTTTTGCTTCTTCAACCAACCGGCGGCGGCGGAAGCCAACTACCAGATGTTCTGGGCCGCCATCCGGCTGCTGCTCGAGGGAAACACGGAAGCCTTGGCGCGGCTCGATCAGATCCGGGAAGGCTTCGCAGCCGTGATGGGCCAGGCGATCGAGGCGATGTGGGCCAGCAAGCTCGGCCTGATCCGCTACGACGCCGACCTGGTGAACGAGCTGCTGGAGCTGTTGGTGCACTCCAAGGCCGACTACACGATGCTCTTCCGCAGGCTCTCAGACATTCCAGCTGGCATCCCTGAGCACCTCGCAGCCCTGAAGCAGAGCTTCTACCAGCCCAGCTCCGAGCCGCTCGATGCGCAATGGACCCACTGGCTGGGGCGCTGGCGCGATCAGATCACAGCCAACGGCGACCTGCGCGCGACATCCGCCGCGATGCAACGCGTGAACCCCGCGATCACCTGGCGCGAATGGCTGATCGCTCCGGCCTATGAACAGGCGGCACGGGGCGACACCAGCCTCATCAAGGAGCTGCAGGCGGTGTTCCGCCACCCCTACGACGCGCCATCCGCGGAGCATGCCGCGATCTACGACCGCCTGAAGCCCCAAGACTTCTTCAACGCCGGCGGCGTCTCGCATTACAGCTGTTCATCCTGAGCCGCGGCTGGCGGCCGCTGTGGTGCACCGCCAGCACCAGCAGCATGCATCAATTGATGGGGCGGCCCGAGATCGTCCTGGATCAAACGAGTGTCCGCGCCCTGGTCGGCGAGGGCAAAGCCGCAGGCATGGCGCAGCAGGTGGGGATGCACCGCCACGGGCTCACTGAGGATGAGCGCCCGCCGTGGGGCTTTCATGCGGGAGCACTCCACGAGTCAGGTCTTGATGGCGCGGATCTTCTCTCCGCTGCCGCCCCAGCTGGCGGCCTTCTCCCGCGCCTTCCGCGGTGCCTTCCAGGTGCCCGACTCCACCCCTTCCATCGCCGGGCTGATCACCGAGCAGCGCCATCGCCTCTGGATTGAGGACTTCCTCGGCAGGCTCCAGAGCCCGCAGCTCCAGAGCCAACACCAGCAGGCCCGCACCGCCTGATCGGATCAGACTCGCTCCACTGCGGCGGGGCCGGACTGGTCCCGCCTTCCCGCTGTGCTGCTCGGTTAATCTCACAGAAGAGACATCCCTGCATCCCCTGATCCGCGACGAAATCCTGGGCAGGTGGCGGCTGGCGTGAGCAGGGTTGGGCATGCAACGCATTGCCAAAGCGCTGTGCCTGATGCGACGCCAACGTCCGCGACGGTGAGGGGCAGATCACTACAAGCTCATCCCGCACCACTGCCCGGGCCAATTAATACGGGAATCCCCTTTAAATCATGTCTACATTTAAACCCAATAGCGAGCTTCTGATAGACTTTCGATGACTTACTCTTAAATGTGGCAACATTAGATGTTCTTGAGGATGCCGAATGCAGATAGGGAGAAGAAAGTGATCAGAAGTATTGAGTGCCACGGGTATTTGAGTATGATAGATGGAACGCATAGACCGAATGCAGCCATAGCGGGAACTATAATAGGCAAAAAGCATAGCGCAATTGCAGCAAGAATGCCAACTCCTCCCGCCAACTTAATCAAGCTTAAAAAACTATTAAAAGCCCATAACCTAGGCTCTGTGCCTGAAGTTACAGGTGCTAGATGCCCTTTCTCATCGGGTCTGGCTTGATTCATCCTGTCGCCGTCAATGATGAGAAATTGTGCTAGTTGCTCCCAGGCATCTGCTTGGATTGCCGCACCGTGCCCACCTTTGATCGTACGTTGCTCCCTTCCTTCCTCAAGTCCCTTAAACCCATAGGCACCTCCCCCCCCGAGGTTCATCCACCGGCCGAGCAATGGCAACACCTCTAAGCCCCCAGGCAGAAGCGCGACAATCCAGTCATCTATAGAGCGAAAATTAAACAGGCGCGAGACTCGCTGCTTCCACTTTTTCCCTGTATTTTTATTTACCCAAAAATCGCACCTGACGACACTCCCTGCCAGAATCATATACTTATAGTCTAAGTTTTCACAATTCAGAGCCTGTGTCCCGAGATAGGTGCCGTTGCTATGCCCCAAAAAACTAACTTTAGCGGATGGATAAAGAGCGCAGACATTCCCGTAAATGTTCTGATACCAATCAACGGCCTTTCTACGACCACCAGGTCTCAAAAAATCCCAAAGGCTGAAATATCCATATGCAGGTGAGACTACTCTGAGCGTTCTTGCTTCCTTTTGCGGGAACTCATCGCGCCATACGTCCTTGATGGTATTCCCTATTCTTTTCGCCCACATTCCACCATCCCGTATTCCATGCAATATAATTACAACATGATCAACTTCAGGATCTCGTCGCGCAGGCTCGTTGTCTAGCGGATCTAAATAGTCATTAATATCATCAGCCTCAATCTGCCTGAGTCCAGCCGGTAGTGCTCGTTCATCGGGCGAAAGTGCTTGCAGTATATATGTCGCAACAGTTCTATTTACTTCGCCATTCTTGCCACTTAGGATGCTGTTATGAGTACATCCCGCCACCTCAATATACCTTGGGTTGCCATCCTCAATTAATCCTCCGGTCTCAATTGCGTCGGCAGGCGTTATGTATTCGTCCTTTGTTCCCAGTAAATAGTCTTCTTGGGGCTGTATCGGCCTACTCACTCTATTACGGTCGTGCTGTCGATTCAAAGTAATTCGAGTCTCTGTGATAAACTTAGATCCTTTGTAGATCTGCCATGGAAGCCAATTTGGGCACAATGGTCTGATCACGGGGCCAAGCAAAAGAAGAGGCTTGGGGACTTCGCTGTTAAACTCCCATCCAGTTGTCATGCCGCCGATATGAATAATTCTTTTGAGGATTGATGTCCATACTTTCTCCCCTTCTTGTTGTTCATGGCTGATCTTTGATCTCACAATCGTGGCAATGGCATGACGCAGAACTGCGGTTCCGGTGCTGTGAGCTACAACAATAAGATGTTCTGGGTTGAGCTCTGCTATCTTCGTTTGAATATCTTTACTCAGCTGGCGTGCATGCTCTGCGGCTGTTAGGCACGTGAAGGCTGATATTGTTGATTTTTGTTTATTTGTATTCTTGTGAAAAATTGTCGCTAGGCTATACAAATGAAGTTCGCAATGAGTGTCTTTAGGTGCTGCTACTGCAACGGCATCTTTCATGATTTCGATTCCGCTCCTCGCCCTGCTTAATGGGTCGCCAAGGCCACCAATGAAATAGACCAAGAATCTGCAATTAGATGAGGTCATACGGGCAGCTATCTATTTAGCTAGTAAATATCAGGCACCTGTATCTTTGGCAATTATATATGTGCGTGTAGTCACATAAATTAACCTTTAGTTAAGCGTTTAGGGTTGATTCACGCTTTCCTAGGCAGGCTCCAGCGCCCACGGCTCATGAGCCAACACCAGCAGGCCCGAACCGCCTGATCGGAGCAGACTCGCTCCACTGCGGCGGGGCCGGATTGGTCCCGCCTTTTCCCTTCATCGACCAGCTCCATGCCTGGCTGACCGACACAAGTCCTAGACCCCTTGCAACAGAACGGGTCTCAGTCCATTGGGTGGGCAGGGAGCCGTGAGAGCTTGGGGTTCCTACACCAAACCAATCCCTCGTGGATTCCCACGCCCGG
>Ga0209299_1001187_pt1 | contig 14599 bp, 20 predicted proteins | sample S_140806_MF_Meta_FD_187326 | JGI IMG/M metagenome (GOLD analysis project Ga0209299, IMG submission 187326) | Freshwater microbial communities from Lake Simoncouche, Canada to study carbon cycling - S_140806_MF_MetaG (SPAdes) (version 2) | ecosystem: Environmental > Aquatic > Freshwater > Lake ...
TACGCCATTCTTAACCAGCTTCTCATGCAGCCCCAAAGCCAAGCTGGTCATCTCCTCATCACTTCCAAACCAAGAGTTACGCTCTTGCCACGTAACTGCTTTATAGTCCGGTTGAGGAACTTGGGGCCGTTGTGATTGTGTATTTACATTACTAGTATCAGATTGTAAAGCTTTTTCTGCATTTTTATACTGCGGCCGATAGTTCTCTACCTGCTGAAATACCAACTGAGCGTTAGTAAGTCTTTCTTGGGCTTGGATTAATTTATCGGCATCGCCAGTATCATATGCCTCACGATATTCTCGCTTGGCAATTTCCATTTCCCGAGAAGCGGCTTCCTTGTATTTTTCTACAAGTTGAACTTCACCATCTTCAAGTCTGGCTTTTAGCTGTTTATTTTCTTCGTATACAGTTTGTGCCAGACGAAGAGCTTCTTCACGTTCACGGGCTGCGGCTTCTTTAGCTCGGCGTTCATCATGCCAGACCTTCTTCATCTGTGACATGCGGGTGCGGACGCGGTCTGAATATTCGTTAAGCTCGTCTTTCTCAAGCTCGTCAACAATTTCTTCCGGCAAGGGGTCCCGCCCACGGTCTTGTACCGGGGTGTCATCCTCAACCTCAAATTCAGGCTCCTCTACTACTTTCTTTTCTACTTTTTCTTCAGCTTCATCAGGAAACTCAAACTCCACCATTTCCATATTGTTTTCTTGCTCAGCCATCATTTACTCCTTATGCGCGGCTATAGCCACGGGGGTCATCGACAATTGCTTCAACCGAATCATCATTAATAATTCGGAATTCACGCCCATGAATCTTGATGCGAGTGCCTGCATATGCGCGGACAAGAACAAAATCACCTTCAGCACACCACGGACCCGTGGGGAATCGTTGGTCGTCCTTGTAGCACATGTCACCCATTTTCACGACAAACAGCACAACCGTAGCAAGTGATTCAAGCTCTTTGGTTTTGTCTGCCTTAATAATCAAACCTTCTTCATCCAGCGTGTCACCCAAATCAGGTACTGCACAAAGAATGCGGTACCCAGTAGGTTCGGGAAGTTGTGTTGCATTTTCCTGCGTGACTTGCTCAGTCATCGTCTTGCTCCAATTGAGTTGCGAGGTCAGAGATAATTACTTGTGCCGCCAGCAGACCCCGTGCCTGACCACACAAAAACTGATATTGCGCAAAATCCTGAAGGTTGCCGTTAACCAAACAGTCTGCGATAGCGTTGCGCTCTTCTCCGATTTTTTTAACCAGATAATCAAGCGTGTCGTTCATTACTGCTCCTTAGTAGGTTGTTGTCTTTGCTGCTGACGTTCTTGTTGCTTTAGCTGATGTTGTGTTTTGGCGACATCAATGCCCATACGAACGCCTTCCATCTCTTGCTGTGCGGCCATTTTTGCCTTCGACTCTTGCGCCTTCATACCCATTTGAGCGCCAGACTGACGTTCTTGTGACTGAATACGCTCCATCTCAATCTGCAGCTTGGCCTTATCAATCTCGATGTCAGCCAGTGTCTTGGCCTTCTTAATCTCAATTTCTTGCGCCTTAAGCTGTAGTTCTTGCTGCTGCATTTGAACCAACGGGTCTTGCGCCTGCTGTTGAGCTTGCTGCTGTTGAGCTTCTGCTTGGTCTTTCTGAAGCAGTTTCGTAGCAGCGTCGGCTACAAGGCGCGAGATGGTGAGTTCGGCTTCCTTGCTAAGCTCATCTTCAGGACTGGGCAACGGCGAGCCAAGCTGGTCTTCAACTTGCTTGCGGTACTCAAACGCAAGGTGTTCTGCAATGTGCGCCTGCATAGCAGCGCCAATCTGTTGCGCCATAGGCGATTGTCCAACCATAGCCCCAAGCTTGGGGTCCTGCATTGCTGCCATGTGTACTGAGATATGCGCTTCGTGGTCTTGGTATATAAACGCCTTGACCGGCTTACCAGTAAGTACTGCCATATTTTCAGTTACAGGGTCTTTCGGCTTATGGTCGTCTGCGGACGGGATAAGCTTGCCAATATTCTTGATACCAAGGACTTCCAGCATCTGCTTATTAAGCTCAGCCAAGTCATAAATCTGCGGGGCAGACTGCGCCATCTGCATAACTGCTTGATACTGAACAACTTTCTGCGACATAGTGGCCGCGTTCGGGTCCGAAACAGGGATAACCTCGACCATATCAAAGTCGGCCTGACGGGCCATTTTGTTGCCAGTCTCAGGGTCGTAGTCGTACTCAACAGGCGCATAATCACGAATAATTGCCGCTAGGAGCTTGAACTCCTGCTTCATCGAGTAGTGAATGCGAGCTTGAACAGCCGACATAATCTTGAGACTGCGCTCAAGGATGGCTAGAGTGGTCCCAACCGGGGACTGGGCACTCATATCAGACACCTGCAAGTCAGCCGCGCTAGCAAACCTACGGCCTTCTTCAATAATCTGGTTCATCAACGACATGAGGACCTGCGACGGCTCCTTATAGGGGAGCGGCATGATGTTGTCACGGATGGTACCGCTAGGTACGTCCACATCACGGAACTCAGCAGGTGCGATTGGCGTGTCGTCACCTTTTACGCGAAGACCTCGCGTCTTAAATCCACCGGGGAGGTTGGATAGAGTTCCGGCATCTACGAGCTGCCGCATGAGCATAGTGCCTGACTTCGAGAAGGCACCGATAAGATGGACCAGACCTAGGTGATAGAACCCAAAGCCCGGCACATAACCATAATGAACGAAGTGTTGACGCTTTTGCTTGGTCTCATCTTCGGGGTCCCAATTACGACGGATGGACAGGATGGTCTGGGTACCCTTCTCAATAGTGACTACATACGGGAGAGCAATGCCTGTCTCATGTCCCTTGTCATCTTTATCTTCGTCACCGGGAAGAATTAAATCCACGTGCATTTCAAGGAGCTTGAACCGCTCATCAGCGGAGGCAGAAAAGCCCATCTTCTCGGCAATCTTCTTTTCGACTTCATCAAGAACAAGGACCGGGTCGCCAAGGTCAACGTCACAGTAAAACCCAGCAACTTGGAGTTTACGAATCTCGTTCTTGGTCTTACGCATCACGTGTGTAACACGTTCAGCAGTCTCTAAATTACTCGCGCCGTACGGGACCACCATGTCTTCTGCAGGGATATAGACGGCTGCTTGTCGGCCAAGGTAAGGGTCGAAGTAAATCTTTTTGAAGGCGTTGCCAGCCAGACCCAGACCCCACAGCATCCGTTCATGCTCAGGACGATACTCAGGCATCTTCTCCGTGAGCTGGTAGTTCATGTCTTCTTGCACGCGCTCAGCGGCTTGTTCTTTATCGGGCGTGTCTTTGCCCATAATCTTGGTCTTGACCGGACCTGCGGCTGGGAATGTCTCCATAATGGTCTCGCTCTGGAACTTCACCAAAGCTTCAATCAATAATGGGTGGTATACAGAACAAGCTCCCGGCCACGGCTCGGTGCGGTCTTCTAACCTCAAACCCAGTAATTCCAGTCCTTCTACATATGTTTCTAGCCAATCACGTCGAGAAGCAAGGTCAGACTCAAAATCACCCAGCAAATCACCGGCTAATTCCGTGAGCTGCCCCTCGTCCATATCTTCCGCGAGGTTCTTATTAAACTCTTCGTCTTCCGCGCTGCCCTTACCCGGCTCAATAATAATCTCCATACTACCGTCGCCAATAGTCACGCTCTCCGGGTCTTCAATCTCAATCTGAATATCGGGGATGGCTAGTTCTTCAATACCCTGCGGCGCCGCATTAAGGCCCATAGGGGCGGGGTTTAGTGATTTCTGAATGTCCATTGTTTGGTCCTTTTGCGATTACATCGCGTAAAATCTTTTCTCTTTAGAGCTACGGAAACCGGGTATTTCTTCTTCGTAGTCGGTGTCCAACCTCAAAAACCCACCACGACGGAAGCGAAGTAACGCCTGAGTCATCGAGTCAACTAAGTCATCATGCTCCCCAGCAGGGAACGAAGCAACTTCTTCGACTAGCTCTTCTGCCCAATTTGTGTTAGGTACCCATACTCTACCAGAAGCAAAGATGTCAGCCACTGCATTTAATCGAGCAATCTTGTCATTGCCTTTAGATGGTGTGAATTCTTGTACTGGTATGCCCATAGCCCGCAGTTCAAACACCAACGGGGCGCCTGCGGCTTTCGCTTCTACAATGAGCGCATCCGGGTTCCACTCTAAATAGTGCCTATATGCCTCTTGCTTTAGTTCAGGAAACTCCATCCGGTCTTTGAAGGAGTTGAGCAAGATAATATTGGCCTGCGCTTTGCCAGTATCGTCGTCTATATAGAACACGCCCCACGTGGTGCAAGCTGAATAGTCAGCCCGTTGCGTCTTCAAAAACGCCGTATCCCACGACTGGATGATAAATTCACAGCCCGGCGGGTCATCTTTATCCCAAACCTGCCACCATTCACGCTTAATAATGGCGCTAACTTCAGATGTCGGGTCTTGCTGGTACTGCGCCATCCACTTTGAGTGCGGAAGTTCAGATTTTAGGGCAGTTAATTCAGCTAATGACCAAAACTGAGGCCATAATGGGCGCCCGGAGGGGAGTAACGCCGGAAATTCAATCACTTCCCACTCTTCGCCGCTGCGCTGCATAGCTGACTTTAAAACTTGCCCAGTCAGGTCCTTTTTTGACCATCTCGTCATCACTATGACGATGGAACCGCCCGGTTGTAAGCGCTGCCGTGGACCCGATGTGTACCATTCATACGTTTTATCGTAGATTTCGGGGTTAGTTTCGCTTAATGCAGCCTCTTGTTCCGAGTGCGGGTCATCAATTATAAGGAGGTCAGCACCTTTACCAGTAACAGCGCCGCCAACACCAATAGCAAAATATTCACCACCTGCGTTAGTTGCCCAGCGTCCAGCGGCTTTCGAGTCAGCTTGTAGCTCAACCCCATCAAATACCATTCGATATTCTTCTTTATCCACCAAGTTCCGGACTTTACGTCCGAAACCGACAGCCAATTCTGCTGTGTGTGAAGTCTGGATAACCTTTTTCTGCGGGAAATTACCCAGAAACCATGCGGGAAGGAGGTATGACGCAAACTCCGATTTAGTGTGACGCGGTGGCATGTTGATAATGAGCCGCTTGACCTCGCCTCGTGCCACTCTTTCAAACGCTCTAGCCATCCTTGCATGGTGTGCTCCGTGAATAAAATTAGGCCAAACCTTCTGCACGAAAGACATAAAGTCAGCACGGCAGTCTTCTTTTTCTTTCAGCCTATTTCGTTGGTCTAACTTAATAAGAAGTTCACGCTTCTCGGCTTCCGGAAGCGTAGGCAGTAGCTGCATGATGGCAGCTAGCTCTTGTGTACTTAGCTCGTCAAGCTGACTCATCATCTTCTACCGGTTCATCAACTGACACGTCGTTCTCTACTACGGTTTCGACTTTCTTGTCGTCTTTATGCTTACGCTGTCTGATTACTTCGTCCAGTTCGTCTTCTTCTTTTGGCACCTCAACTACTTCGGCATCAATTACTTTCTCCAAACTGACACCGCGCCTCAGAAGAATCTCATTTACTTTCTCACGAATCTGCCTATCAATATCCGCGCTACTCTTGGCGGTAACAACGACCTCACTTTTCTCTGAGAAGGCCCCGATGTCAGACAATTTGCCTAGCAATTCCAATGCACGCAGTTCGTGCCGGGGGTCCCCGCACGTAGATAATTCCAAGAGTTTGTTGGTAATAAACGAGCGAGCCTGTTGAGGGCTGTCGAATACCTCTTTTGCGTACTCTTCCACAAGCGTTTTGATAATGCTGTGGGCAGGGATATTTTGATTTGGTGAGGGGGGAATGCCGTTTTGGAGAGCCGAAAACGTCTCCTTAATGTCAGATTCGACGGCGTTCGTGAATTCAGGCGTAATCCCCAACTCGCTAAGAAGCGGATTGGTATTCGCAAAAGGATTTGTAGTATCCATGCGGAGGAAACGGGACTCCAAAAGTATATATAGGGGGGATGCGTTTCAAAGGCGGATTCTATAGTAGTGAATTAAAAAGTCAAGGGGGGTACCCCTAATATTATTTTTATACCCCCCACCCCCTCGGAGGGACCCGCACCTCCCCTAAACCCAAACTAACGTCGTCGAACGTGCAAATCATTGTGTAGAAAACGCGCTTGGTTCCATCTGCTGACATTCGGGGGGATGGGGTGCGGTGGGTGGCGGCGCGGCGGGGACATCGTGACGGCGTGTCAGTCTGTCCGGCGGCGGCGCGGCGGCGCCTCCCAAAAAATCACACGGGTTCCGTGGGTTTGCTACTATTCATCTACCCGCTGCGTGTCGTGGCGGTGTCCGACTAGCCGGACGGTATCCGGCGGAGGGTTCCATCATGGAACAAAAGCAAGTGGTTCCGGCTCAGGCCGGTGAGGTGTTGGCGGCTGACGCGGATGCGGTAAGTCTGTTGTGGACGGCCGATATGCGCAGTCTGGCGGCGGAGGCGGCGCTCGGAATGTTCGAGGCTGAAGTCCTGCGAGCCGATGCGGGCAAGGCAGACTTGCAAGTGTACTCGGCGGTATCGGCGTTGTTGGCGTCTCAGTCCGATGTCGTGGACGAACACGGCGCGGCGCTAGACTTCGACGTTCGGGTCCGCATGGTGAAGTGGGGTTGGTTCTCGAGCGTTCGGGTGATGGTGCTCGAACAGTATCGCGCTAAGCGTCCCGGGCTGACAGATAACGCCTACGATAAGGCGTGGTCTCGAGCGGTCGAGTTGGTTGACCATGTGCTCAAGGGCGGTTTCAAACCTCCGGTGTCGGATAATCCGGAGGCCTTGAAAAAGGCTGCTCAGCGTGCGGAGGCCAAGGTCAAAGCGGATGCGGCGCGGACTGAGTTGCTCGCGGCGTTCGAGGGCAAGTCCGAGTCCGACCTAAAGGCGGCGCTCAAGGCGGCGTACACCAAGGCGGCCAAGGGTGACGCGGCGGGCGAGGCGGAGGCGGAGCGCATCAAGACCGCCATCACTTTGCGGGAGCGTACTGAGTCGGACGAACATAACAAAGCGGTGTCCGACAAGTGGAAAGCCATCACGCAGTATAGCAAGCGTAAGGTTGACGGCGCGGACAACAAACTGTTCGTGTCCGACCTGCGGGTGCTCGAGTCTGTGCTCGAGTTGTTGCAGTCGCAGTAAGTAGCATCGGCCTCGCCCTCGGGCGGGGCTTTTTTTTGTCCATCGTGCGCCAGCAGGCGAGCGCAGCGAGCGGGTGGCGCGGCGTCATGCTTTCGGCTGCCCTCGGCACGGCCTCGGTGCGGCCTCTGGCCTCCCTCGGTCAGGCTCCGCCTGACCAGTTCCCTAAAACCTACGCGGTAGCATCATCCTGCGTACAAAGTCACAAACTGACAAAGGGCGACCAGAGCGAGGGACAAACTGACATCGTGTCAGATTGTCTGCACCAAAAAGGGGCAAATCCTATTGTTCCTAATGTTCTTATAATGTTCCGTCGTGTCAGTTCGGTAAGTGCCTGATTATGCAGCAATGTTCTTTTGTTCCTAATGTTCCGTCCAATTTAGGGCTTCTGGGAAAATTTTTATGTCAGTCGGAGCACCTACGCAAGTTTTGCAGGAGGACAAAAATAAATTCATATAAAACTAATAATAGACGGAACAAAAGAACATTACGCTGCAAGCCCCGTATTTACTGGGTTTGTTTTGTTCCTACCCCTTAGGAACATTATGGAACATTACAGAACATTAGGGCTAACTGACCCCAACTGACACCTATTGTTCTATTGTTCCTATTGTTCCGTTGTCATTTCCACGTCCGCGTGACATTCCGTCCCACTTATAATGTTCCATTGTTCCTATTGTTCCGTTGTCAATACCAAGTCCGCGTGACACTAGACAACATTTCGTAATGCGGGACACCTACGCGATAGTCGGGACACAAATTTGAGGTATGTGTCATAGTGTGGGATAATGATAATGTAGTCCCTCGTCCATTTTTTGTAACGGACAAAATGACGGTATGTCAGGTTGTCCCCTCTGGGAGATTCATTGTGCGTGTTCTTCGTATGCTTACTTATTACTTCTACCGTTCCGAGCATGTGCGTGTGGGCCATACCATCCGCATCGGGCATTTCGTGTTCAACCGTCTTGTTCACATCGAGTGAGGGAAGCCGAAATGGAAACGCATTGCATTATGTGCGGCGAGTCGGTGCATCCCGACCGCTTTTCCCTTGGCTATCGGTCTTGTCTCCTGTGCGGGGAGGAACAAGCCAAACTCCAATCCCGCTACCACGTGACCGCGCCGCTCAACAAGTCCAACTACTTGCTGATTACTGACCTGACACAACTACGTCAACTCAACCCCAAGAGGACAACCTGACATCCGGTCAGAATGTCCAGACACAAGGAGAACGAGATGGGTGCATTCAAAGAAGTGCTGATTGAAATCGAGGACATGAAGCGTTGGTGCCTCGAGAACTACACTCGCGGTGGCGACATGATGGTCGAGTGTTGGGACGACAACGAGTGGTTTCGGTTTGCTGGTGACCACCTATACAACACCGACAGCATGTGGGTAATGCTTAAGCGCATCACTGCTGTGTATGCAGACCAACAAGCCAACGAGCGCGCCATCCGCGCCGAGTGGCGGGGAGAGTAATGTGAAAACCCAAATCATCAACACCACGCCTACGTCGTTCATCCACCTGTGCGGGGACGGCGAGGTTACTGACAGTACGCACGGCAACAAGCAACGGGCCAACAGGGAGGACATCAAACGCAAGATGCAACTTGCTGCTGACAACCAAGCCACATTGAAACTGCACATAGAGAAAACTAAACATCTCAAGGTGCTGCATACCTTTGCGCAAATCAAGGAGGAGTTAATCATGGAACCCAGAAGCATCGTACTGACATTGCGTGTCAGCCCAGAAGTAAACGCATGGCTCGAGGCCATGTCCCGCGATACGCACCGCCCGAAGTCCAACTACATCTACGCCCTGCTGCTGCAGGCAATGAAGGGAGAGCAAGCATGACCATGCACAACATCCCCATCGAAGGTCCCTACGCCCCACAGGTGGACGACCTCTACGCGCTACTCAACAACGCGCTCAACCAACAAGCACAGGACAATCTGACACGGCGTCAGGAAGTCCTAACCCAATCCATCGCGTACATCAAGCGCACCAAGCAAGTGGTCAACTCGCTGCATGAAATCATCGAACTGCACAAGGAGGTCCAGAAGCAACAGAAGGAACTACTGCGCCACTGCGCCGCGTACATCCGCGAGCCTAAGACGCGCAACAAAGACCTGATACTGAAAGCGATTGAACAGCATCTGGAGAACAAGCCATGAGCGAAGTGAAAGAGGAAGTGATTGTTCCGTTGAACATGCCATACGTTGACGCAGTGCTCGTCGAGTGGGCGTTGATTGACTTCATCGGTTGCGCGAAGGAGAGCCTGACGCGACTGCAACACAGCAAGGAAGAGGAGGACATCCCGAACAGGAAAGAACTAATCAAGGTTTACGAGAGCCGCATCAGGATAGCAAAGCCTGTGCTTGGGTTGGTGAGTGCAGCCCTTAACGAAGTGGCTGATAACTTTATGGTTGAGGACGTAGTCCGAGAGGGAGATGAGTGATGAACTGGAGTTACGGAGTAGCAGAGATTGTCTCGGAAGATGGAACTGTGGATTGCTACAGGATTGTCGAGATTTCGTATGACCGAGATTGGAAACCCATCAGATGGACGTTCGATGTGAGTCTTTATGGCTCTACCGTTGAGAGCGTGGCTGAGTGGCTTGAACAGGCTGCGGAAGACGTGCGTGACAACGGCGGCAAGCCCCATGTTCGCATCAAGTTTGATGAAGTGACTGCGCAGGACGAGTACCCGAATGGGTTGGACTACATGGAGGGTGAGTTCCTTATTGATAAGGCCACCGGATACATCAAGGGAGATGAGTTATGAAAACCAGAGACGAGAAGGTCGCCGCACACTTGGCGAACAGACTGGTGTTGTTGAAGAAGAAACCAACCAAAGAGGAGTGGACGAAGATGGTCGAGAAAGCCGAAACCGTGGTGGACAACCTGACACAAGGTCAGAATGTCCTGACAGCAGATGAAGTCCCGCACCACGCGTACACCGTGGCAATGAACCGTAGGGCGCATCGACATGCCTGCATGGTCACAGCGCAGACCGTGGGTGAGATTAATTGGAAGTACACCAAGGCAGACTGGACCTCGCTCAAAGCAGGGGACGATGGCGAGACGATGTTTGTATCTGTTAGGATGGCAATCCCCAAGAGTGAGTACGAGCGCGTAAAGCGTCAGTACATTCGACTGCAGTTGGCTCGTGCAGTTAAGGCTGCGAAGGGAGAGACGAAATGAACGAACGCCACTATCAGTTCACGGAGTTCCGTGACAAGGACTACCGGATAGCGAGAAGCATGAAGGAAGCGTATGGCTACGAGCCGACATTGTGGGCGCCAGAAGAAAAGCAAAGCCTGCTTGCTCGAATTGGTGAATGGGTAATCTACAAGTTTGGAGGGAAATGAAATGTGGCGTAACTCAAAGCGTAACTCAGGGTATCACCCTGCTTCAATCAGTTGGTATGACTTCAAGAACTACGAGACCGCGCTCAAGTTCTACAACGAGGTCAAGCCTATCCGTGGCAGCAACCCGCCGATTCGTCCGGTCGGGAATAACCGTAGGCACAAGCAATGCGCCATCGAGATGGCAGACGAACGCCTGCAGTTCAAACTGTACGACAACATAGTCATGACGTACGCCAAGGATGGCACGGTTGCATTCAACTGTTGTGGCTGGCCGTCTATAACTACGGCCAAGTTCTTGGATGCGGTGCTCCCCGCCACTCTCGGGACGGTGTATCGGAAGGACAACAAAGTAATTCTTACTGTGCCTCGGCCTGACAAGTCGCTCAAATATGAGATACCAAAGAACGGATGGGTGTACTTCAAGGCTGACAAAGAGTGGACTACGCTTGAGCCTCTCAACGCGCCAGTGAAATACGAATACGTAGCCAATCGCAAGGCACTCAACGCGGTGCGACGTGCGTACTCGGGCTTCATCAACTACCTCAAGGTAACGGCGGCGATTTCGGACGTTTATTCATCTGACGAATTGATTGAGTGCTTCCCGCAGGTGGGGGCTAGGTTTGTTTCAAACATGCTTATTGACATAGAGAATAAAGCAAATAGTCAATGGTCTACCAACCCCATATGGGTTATGCGCCTTTCTATTCAGCAGATGTTCCAAACTCAGCACACACTGCTCCCGTCTATGAGAATTGTAATGAAAGCCAAAGAGGAGGACAAAGAGGACGCGAGTTACAACCTCAACAACGCGCTTAATCTAGCGCAGTCAAGCAAGCCTGACGACTGGCGCAAACTGACAATGCTTCTAGCAGCAAGCGTTGCTGCGAATTTTAGAGTCGATGCTGGTACATCAACTAAGCATGACTTGTTGGCAACATTCGTGGGAGACGGTTATCACAAAACACCAGAGTTGCGGAGCAGCATACCCGCAAGCACGCTCTTAAAAGTTTTTGATGATGTACTTAAGATAGCATATGCAGATGTATGCTTTGTAAGCAAAGAAGTGGAGACAGGGGTATTACCTAGTGAGAGAAATAATTGTTATGTGTATACATATCAGTATCTGAGGGACAACCTGACACGTCGTCAGAATGTCCACGTTTAACCTAAACCAAGAGAGGACCAAATCATGAACCAGATTCACCTTGAGCAGAACGTTTCCCTCAACGAGGCCGCTGACCTTATCGTTGCCTGTGCATCGGGTAATACATTCCATCTTGTCGGCGAACCGGGCGTTGGTAAAACCAGCATGCACCGAGTGATTGCCGAACGCCTCAACATGAAAGGTATTTACATCGACGTACCGAATACCGAGTTGGGCGACTTGGGCATTCCCATGCCTGACCGCGAGACGCGCACTACCTCCCTCTACCCGAGTGAGCATTGGGGTTTCCATCTTGACGAGCCACTTTGTATCATGCTCGATGAATTCACCAAGGGCGCACCGGCAGTCAAGAACATGCTGCATCCGCTACTCACTAACCCGCGCCGTGTCGGTGGGTTGACTCTACACCCGTCGTCTGTGGTGCTAACTGCGGGTAACTTGACAAGCGATGGGGTAGGCGACGTGATGGCGGCTCACAGTCGAAACCGTCTGTCGGTACTCAATATACGCAAGCCGAGTGCGGAGGAATGGATTAACTGGGGCAGCGACAGGATTGCTCCGGTCATGTTGGCGTGGGTACACGAGAACCCGAATTGCCTTGCTTCATATCTGGATGCGGCGCAAGAGAACAACCACCTCATCTACAACCCACGACACAACCAGAAGTCCTTTGTGTCGCCGCGTTCCTTGGAACTGGCTAGCAATATCATCAAGGCGCGTGACAAGTTCAGCGAGGGGGCACTTATCTGTGCATTGCAAGGCACAATCGGTGGGACGGCGGCGCAGCAGTTGTCTGCGTTCATCGCCCTGTCTGACTCGCTACCTTTGCGTAAGGACATCATCGACACTCCTGAAACAGCAAGAGTTCCGACTGACCCCGCAGCATTGTGCATCCTCGCGTTCGGGGCGGTGCAATGGGTTGACCGCAGCACCATCGGCAAGTGGTTCACTTACATCAAGAGAGCACCCAAAGAGTTGCAATCTATCTTCTGCCTGACAGCAGCAAAGAACGAAGAGAAGAAGCGCATTCTCTTTTCCAGCCAGCCGTTCATCGACTGGGCGCGTGAAAACCAATACCTTTTCTAAGGAGATACACCATGACTGAAGATGACATCACGGATGAGCAGATAGCCGCTGCCGAGAGAGACCTTGCGATTATGTTGGAAGCAATCAAGAAAGTGATTAACAACACTAACAACATAAAAGACAAGCGAGACGCAATCGCCCACTGCATGACTGTATTGGGTAAGTCTGCGGCAATACTCGCGGTACAGAACGGACTCAGTATGGAGGGGTTCCTGTACGGAATGCAGATGAGTTACTTGGTAACCAAGGGCATTGACGAAGACGAGGACAATCTGACATCCGGTCACATTGTCCATTAAGGAGAGAAGCATGAAGATAACAGCAGAGCAGAAGATTGAGCGTGCTCACGTCTCAATTCTACAATCGAAGAAGTTTCGCTTCTTTGCGGGTATGACGATGGTCGGCAAGGTGTTCGTCGATGATGACGTTCCGACTGCACGTACCAATGGAGCCGATGTGTGGTATGGTCGGGAGTTCGTTGATTCTCTCAACCAGAAGCAACTCTTGTTCGTGGTGCTGCATGAGTTGTCACATATCGCATGGCGTCACACTAGCGTGTGGAAGAACCTATATCGCAAAGACCCGCTCGTTGCTAACGCAGCGTGTGACTACGTCATCAATCTTCAGTTGATTGACCAAGACCCTGATGAGCAGGAGATTCAATTCCCCACGTTCCCTGATGGTAGCCGCATGGGCCTGCTTGATGAGAAGTATCGCGGTTGGGACTCGAAGCAAGTGTTCGATGACCTGATGAAGGAACTCGAAGATGATTGCGAGGGGGACGGTGAACCTTGCGAAGACGGCGAACCTGTCGATGGTAGCGGGGGTAAGAAACAAGGTAAGAGCCGCAAGAAACTTGATGACAATCAGTTCGATGAGCACGATTGGGATGGTGACAAGGAACTGACTGACAAGGAGAAGCGCGAACTGGAGAGCCGCATCAACCGTGCCTTGCAGCAGGGTAAGCAGTTGGTTGGGAAGATGGGTGGTGATGTGCCCCGCGACTTGGTAGAACTCGTGGAGCCAGAAGTCGATTGGCGTGACGTACTGCGAGACCTTGTCAAGAACGTATGCAAGGGTAGCGGGGACTCGTCGTGGCGTCGATTCAGCCGTCGTCATCTTGGGGCTGACATTTATCTTCCTCAAAACATCGAGCACCGCGTCGGGTTTATCGTAGACTGTGTTGATACATCCGGTTCCATCGGTGGCCCTATCCTTGGCAAGTTCATGTCCGAGGTGAAGTCTATCTGCAACGAGGTTACGCCCGAAGGCTTGCATCATTTGTATTGGGATACCCGAGTTGCGGGGCATGAAGTCTACGCTCCGGCGGAGTACGACCAGATTGATAAGACTACACAACCGAGGGGAGGTGGTGGCACAGACCCGTCTTGTCTGCCGCCGTACATCAAAAACAAAATCATCCAAGGTGAAGGCCAGCAGGTGGACGTAGTTATTGTCCTTACTGATGGGTACTTTCATGGAGAGGGTAATTGGGCGGACTTGGGATGTCCGATTATCTGGTGCGTGGTTGGCAATCCCTCATTTAACGCCGAGTCTGGCAAAACTATTCACATCAAGGAGTAAGCATGGCACTCAAGCGCGAACGCATAGCAAAGAACAATCGGCTCACTATCTCTCTGCCTGTCGAGGTGGTTGATATGCTCGATACGATTGGGGATGAAATGGAGGCATCGACCGGACTGAAATTGTCCTACGCGCAGATAGTAGTACTGCTCGTACATCAGCATGCCAAGAAGGATGAGAAGTAATCCACCCGGCAAATGGACAATCTGACATGGTGTCAGGTTGTCCCGATAACCAAGGAGAATAAAATGCAAAACAGCATCAGTATCGCATCGAGCGC
>Ga0209299_1001188_pt1 | contig 14591 bp, 13 predicted proteins | sample S_140806_MF_Meta_FD_187326 | JGI IMG/M metagenome (GOLD analysis project Ga0209299, IMG submission 187326) | Freshwater microbial communities from Lake Simoncouche, Canada to study carbon cycling - S_140806_MF_MetaG (SPAdes) (version 2) | ecosystem: Environmental > Aquatic > Freshwater > Lake ...
CCGCGAACGCTGATGTCACCACCAGAACAGAAAGCTTCATCGCCAGTTCCGGTAAAGATGATTACACCGACTTCAGAGTTATCGCGTGCCAGAGAAAATGCTTCTTGTAATTCAATAATTGTTTGAGGTCGGAAGGCGTTGCGAACTTCTGGACGATTGATTGCAATCTTGGCCATGCCTTCTGCAACTTGGTAGGTGATATCTGTAAATTTTTCTCCACCTGCACCTTTGACCCACGCAGGGATGTCACGGTTACCAAATTCACGCTTGATCGGCTTGCTCACGATTCCTCCATCTTCGACTTCGAGCGATAGCCTACGCGTGCAATGGAGCAGACGTCACAACGAGAGATTCGTGCGATCGATCCCACGTGGACCCTCGCCGAGATAATCACGCGCCTTGCCAAAGCGCTGGCCCACGACGGCCCGGCCATAGCCCTTTCCTCAATTGCATCTAGTCACGTTCCTTCCGAAATCGCGTTAGTTGTTTCAACCAGCGGTTCGACCGGAAGTGCGAAAGAAGTTGGACTCTCAACGGATGCACTCCTGAAAAGTGCCAAAGCAACAAATAAATACTTAGGTGCTTTGCCAGGACAAATTTGGTCACTTCTGCTTCCGCTAACTCATATCGCAGGTATAAATGTTTTGGTGCGCAGTTTGGAACTCGGGACCACCCCGTTGGACTTGCGCCAACATGAAGGTAAATATCCCTACGCTGATTTCACGGCCGTAGTTCCTACTCAGTTGTTTCGTGCCTTAAACGGCGATAACGAATTGCTAGAACACCTTAAGTCTGCAAAATCTGTTTTGGTTGGTGGTGCAGCACTTGATACCCAACTACGCGGGCAAGCAATTGCTGCGGGTATTAAAGTGATTGAAAGTTATGGCATGACCGAAACTTGTGGCGGATGTGTCTACGACGGCTATCCATTGCCTGGTAACAAGATTTTGATTGCTGATTCTGGTCTAATTTGGATTTCTACTGGCTCTCTGGCAACAACATATTTAAATGATCCAACGGGTTGGAATCAACTGCTTGAAGATGGTTATTTCCAAACTTCTGACAAGGGCGAATTCCGCGAGGGTAAATTATTAGTTACGGGACGAAGCGATGACGTGATCATCACTGGCGGAGAAAATATCTCACTAACGGTGGTTGAAAAGGTTGTTCGCGAAACTTTCGCTGGGGTGAAATGCGCCGCTTTTGCAGTCCCGGACTCGCAGTGGGGCCAAGCACTTCATTTAGCTATTGCTGGCTCAGTCAAGCCAGACCAAGAAGCAATCAACGAAGTTCTTTCGTTGCAGATTAGCGTTAGAGCTAAGATAAAAGGGAACTTATTTATTGATAAGTTGCCACTGACTGCTTTAGGCAAAATTGATCGCCAAAAACTTATTGAATTAGCGCTCGGAGAAACCAAATGACTTCTGTAAGTAAATGGGTGGCCGGTGCGCGCCCGCGCACCTTGGTTGCCGCAAATGCGCCAGTAATGGTTGCAACCGCATTTGCTGGAAGTCAGTGGCGCCCATGGCGCGCGCTGCTGGCGCTTATCGTAAGTTTGGCGTTACAAATCGGAGTTAATTATGCAAATGATTACTCTGATGGAATCCGCGGCACCGATGATTCTCGAATTGGTCCAATGAGATTAACTGCCAGCGGTCTTGCTAAACCTGACGCCGTGAAAGCTGCTGCTGCGATCTCTTTCCTAATTGCTGCTTTTGCAGGGTTAGCTCTCGCCAGCTTAACGACATGGTGGCTAATTCTTGTCGGAGCCTTGGCCCTTAACGCAGCCTGGGGATACACCGGCGGAAATAACCCTTACGGTTATAAAGGTTTGGGGGAAGTAGCTGTATTTTTATTTTTTGGAGTTGTTGCAACTGTTGGAAGTTATTTCGTGCAGACCGAAAAAATGAATTTGCAGGTATTCATTATTTCAATTCCGATGGGCGCTTTAGCGTGTGCGATCTTGGCTATAAACAATCTGCGCGATCGCGCGCAAGATGAACTTGTTGGCAAAAAAACTGTCGCCGTGCGCTTAGGCGATAAAGATGCGCGGCGCCTTTACATCGCGCTACTTCTTTCGGCGCATCTTTTTGCACTCTTTACTTTTGAACCGGGGGCGCTGCTAACTCTTCTGGCGGCTCCCCTAACCTGGAACTTGGCTCGTGGCGTGACAAGCGGGGTGCAAGGTGCGGACTTAATCCCGTATTTGGCCAAGACTGGTAAGTTGCAACTGGCCTTTGCACTTCTTTTTGCACTCGGCTTAATTTTCTGACTTTGGCTAGAATAGGGGAATGATTAGATTGCTAGGCATAATCTCAATAGTCTCACTGGTTTTGACTCTGTACGCATTCATAGATTGTGCGCGACGAGATGATTCACTGATAAACAAATTGCCTAAGTGGGGTTGGCTACTGCTAATTCTTCTTCTTACGCCATTTGGAGCTATTGCTTATATTGCTATCGGTCGCGTACGTGGTGAAAGAGGTCCGCGTCCACCGAAGCGTCGCATCTTGCCACCAGATGACGACCCAGATTTTCTGCGCAAGCTGTAATTTATTTAACGATTAAAGGCCGCTGTAAGTGTGCTTTCCAGTTCCCCAGACATTTACATAAACATAATTAAACAAGAACGTTGAGCCGGCAAATAAGCAGAGCCAAGCAGCGCGCTTGCCACGCCATCCGATAGTTACGCGAGCATGTAAGTAAGCGGCATATGCCACCCAGGTGATAAATGCCCAAGTCTCTTTTGGATCCCATCCCCAATATCTGCCCCAAGCACTTTCGGCCCAAATTGCGCCAGCGATTACTGCAAATGTCCAAAGCGGAAATACAAATGCAACCAGACGGTAAGAGAGTTGATCTAGGGTTTCTAAATCAGGCAAACGCTTGGCCCACGCTTTTCGTTCACCACGCGATTCCATCGCATCTAGATATAAGTACGCACCAGCGATTACATTTGAAAGTAAGAAAACTCCACCCGAAATAATCGCAGCGATAACATGAATTACCAGCCAAGTTGATTTCAAGGCAGGCACCAACGGGGCGCTGTCGCGATAGAGGAGGGTTATGGCGGTGCCAAGTGTTAAAAGAGCAGAAATCGAGATAAATAATCCAAGCCAACGTAAATCATATTTACGTAGCGCCGCTAAATATGCTCCAGTAAAAGCAAGTGCGCCAGTCAATGAGAATTCATACATGTTTCCCCAAGGAACATGCTTGGCAGAAATTCCACGTGCGATAGTGCCACCCAATAACAAGAGAAACCCTAAAACCATCAGCGCTGTTGCAATTCGTGCAGCGCGTTCGGTGCGCGTGTAATCCAAAGTCTTGGTTTTTACAGAACCTTCTGTTTCCTCACTTTGCTCTGGAGTTCTCACTGCCCACGCAGTCTCAAAAGCATGTGCAAAAAAGGAGAGAGCGAAAACGCCCATCGCCGCATAGACCAAGTTATTTGATAGGTAGGCCCAAGTCGTTTGCATTTATTTCTCTTTCCTTAAATGGGCGACAAATTTTTCTATTTCGGCGGGTAAGCCAGGTGCACCATTCTTAGCCAGGCCAGCAACTTCTACAACTCCAGTTGTTGTTATCCGTATCCAAATTCGACGTCGGCGGCCAAATAGTGATGCAAGCAACCCCAGGATCGCCGCAATTGCGCCATAGAGCGCATAGGACTTTCCAGGATCATCAACAATCTGCAGGTTTATCCAGGGAGTGAAAGCTTCAAAGGTAATTGAACCTTCTGGGTATGAAAACGTTTCACCGGGTTTTAGTGAGTCAAGAGCTATTCGCTGCATCTTAGAAGTATCAATACGATAAACAGATTGCGGAATACCGGAATCTAAACCTAGGTCACCTTTCCAAATTGAGAATAGTAACTTTGGATCAAGGGCTTCAGGGAAAACAGAAATGCCACCATTTGCGCCATCGCGCGCGTAAGTCGGCAAGAAGCTGGCTACAAATCCAACTTGAGGATTCGCATCAGGAACTTTAATGGCACCAATCGAACGCAAATTTCCATCCTGTGGCAAAAATGGAACTGGCCCTTGCAACGCAACCATGCCTGCAGAATCACGAACCGTAACAATCGGTGAGTATCCATTGGCTTGCAAGTAAACGCGGGTATTTCCGAATGTCAGTGGGCTGTTTACTTTAAGCCTTTTTATTGTTGAAGTTTTTTCTCCAGCATTTGTTACTCGAACCGTTGCCGTGTAATCCTGTGGTGCATTGGTTAGAACATCATATTTAGCAACAAAATCTATTACTTCGATAATAAATGGCTGCAGAGATACTTCATTGCTAAGTTTGCCAAAGTAGAGAGTGTCATAAGAAGTTGGAACGCCAATAAATCGCTCACCTTTATTTATTATCGCTTCACCGCGCACACCAAATAATGAACCGATACTTACGCCAAGCAGGATAAGAATTAGCGATAAGTGAAAGAGAAGATTGCCGGTCTCACGCAGATATCCTTTTTCAGCAGAAATACTCTGGCCTTCAGTGCGGACTCTAAAGCGATTTTTCTTAAACCATTTTGTCGCTAGGTCTAACTCAGAACCATTTGATGAAAATTCTTGGAAGTGTTCCATTCGGGATAAGTTGCGAGGAGTTGCTGGAGGTTGCGCGCGCATCGCTTTGAAATGTTCCAGTGTGCGTGGCAAAACACAACCAATTAGCGAAATAAAGAGCAAGATATAAATAGCGCTAAACCAAGGTGATGAATAAACCGTAAATCCTGAAAGCCTTTCTATCCAACGCGCTAATTCGGGGCTATCAATAAAGTATTGCCGCACTGCCATAGGATTTTGAGAGCGCTGTGGGATTAATGATCCTGGGATCGCCGCAAGGCCCATTAACATCAGAAGAATTAACGCGGTGCGCATGCTAGTTAGTTGGCGCCAGAAGAAGCGCAATAAACCAGCGGTGCCTAATTCGGGAATATCTACTTCTTGACTCATTAAATCACCGGTGCGAATTCTGTGATTATTGAGCGAAGTGAAATCATTAAATCAGTCCAGAAACCAAGTAACTGCGCAATACCAATCAGAATTAGTAGCGCTCCGCCGATTTTGGAGATTAAATCTCCACGCTTAGTTAAGAACTGTCGAAGTCGAGCTGATTTATCTAGATAGAGTCCTGATGCAATAAATGGTGCGCCAAGTCCGATGCAATATCCGAAGGAGAGAATGGCACCACGCGCCGCACTTGATTCTTGAAATGCCAGAGTCTGCACAGTTGCAAGTGCTGGACCTATGCAAGGCGTCCAACCAATACCGAAAAGAAAGCCGAGCAATGGTGCCCCGATTAGCCCACCGTTAGTAGAGATCTTTGGTGAAAATGTTCGCATCATGGGAAAGCTCCCCATGAAAACCAATCCCAGCAGAATTGTTATCACACCCAATATGCGTGTGATCATTTCTTCATTAGTTGAGATACGAGATCCGATACCGCCAAAGAGTGCACCGTAGGAAATAAATAGAACGCTAAATCCAAGTACAAAGAGAATCGAGCCAAGGAAAACCCGGCCTTTTGCTTTGGAATATCCTGCCGCAAATGAAAGGTAACCAGGAACTAAAGGAAGTACGCAAGGCGATACAAATGAAATCAAGCCAGCGAGTACTGCAATCGGAAAGGCAACAAGTAAGAATCCACCCAGCAACTGGTCGACAAAGAAGTCAATCATTCCGCTTCGAGCTTTCTAATTAACTTACTTAAAGATGTCAGAGTGACTTCACCTGAAATACGAGCTGCGACATTTCCGCTTTTATCTAACAGCACAGTCGAAGGAATGGCATTTGCCGGAAGAGTCCCCTTAAAGCCAATCAATAGCGAATCATCAATAAAAGTTGGGTACGGCATAGCTAAACGTCGCGCAAAAGCCTCGGCGGTGGCGGGATTATCTCGAGTTAAAATTCCCATGAATTGAACTTCAGGATATTGCTTAGCGAGTTCAATCAGTGTTGGTATCTCGGCGCGGCAAGGTGAGCACCAGGAAGCCCAAACATTTACGACTGCAACTTGTCCAGGATTGAAAATAAATTCCTTACCGCTTAGCGTCATTCCAGATAGTTCAGGGGCTGAACTGCGACTAGAACTTTCTATAAAAGTCACTGCGCCACTGCCTTCGATAAAACTCTCTTCAGCCGTTGAGCTGCCACCACCGCCACATGCGGTTAGCAAGGATGCCGAAAATAGCGCAAGCACAGCTAATTTCATTTGCTTGCGCATATATCCATTACTTCTTTGGTGGTAGTAAATGTCCAGCAGGTTCAGAATAAGAGAGTCCTGAAATTACGCCTTCGTCATCAAAATGAATACTGGTAACCGAGGCAAGTGTGCATTCGCGTTTGCGCGGATCGTGCAACATGGAGCGGCCTTCGATTGCACTTCGGGTAATCCAAATTGGAAGTTGGTGTGAAACTATAATTGCATCCTTACCGTTTGCCGCTTTATGCGCGGCAAAGATCCCTGCAAACATACGATTGATTTGTTCATCATAAGGTTCACCCCATGATGGTTTCCAAGGATTGTATAAATGGCGCCACGCGGTTGGATGTTTCAGAATTCCACTACCTGGCTCGAAACTCTTACCTTCAAATACATTTCCGGCTTCAATCAAGCGTTCATCAGTAGTTATTTCAATTCCGTGCGCTCTTGCAATTGGCGCAGCAGTCTCTTGCGCACGTTGCAGTGGCGAAACATGCAGTGCACCCAAATCAATGCTCTTAGACCACTCGCCTAGCGCTTCAGCCATTTTTTGGCCGCGCGTTGATAAACGCCAACCGGGTTGACGGCCATAAAGAATTTTCTGTGGATTTTCTACTTCGCCGTGACGTGCTAAGTGGACTGTTGAACTCATGGCGCTAAGCATAAAGCGTCTGATGGCCCTGCAATATCTGAGTTAGTGGCTAAGGTTGTGCCCATGTCACTTACGCAGCAACGTGCGGCTTTTTTCGACGTTGATAACACTCTGGTGAGGGGCTCGACCATCTATTTTCTGGGTCGCGGCATGTACCAGCGAGGATTTTTCACAAAAGCTGACATTTCTAGATTTGTATTGGCAAATCTGAGATTTCGCTTAACGGGGACTGAAAAGCAAGATGAGATCAATCGCTTCCAAAAATCAGCTCAGGATTTTATCGGTGGCCACAATGTCACCGAAATTAACGCAGTTGCCCAGGAAATTTACGATGAATATGTTTCACCTGCGCTCTGGGAAGGCACGATTGAAATTGCGCAACGTCATTTAAATGATGGCGTTGAAGTTTGGCTGGTAACTGCTGCACCTGAAGATATGGCGACTCTAATCGCAGAACGATTGGGATTTACCGGAGCACTCGGCAGTAAAGCCGCTATTAAAGATGGTTTCTATACTGGTGAAATGAATGGGCCTTTATTACACGGTCGCGAAAAGGCAACTGCAATTAAGGAGTTAGCACGCGAACGTGGATTTGATCTCGAAAACTGTTTTGGATATTCAGATAGCCACAATGATTTGCCGCTACTGCTCACGGTTGGAAATCCATCGGCGATTAATCCTGATGCCATCTTGCGCATTCGCGCACTCAAAGAAAAATGGCCGATTAATGATTTCCGCAGAATGCGTTTCGTAAATCGTTTGCTTGGTCCGATGGTCTCGCGCGCAGCATGGCTTGGCACACGGCTTACACCGCGCCGCAAATCTCGCTAACTCGCTATTCAATTAGCGCAGCGACCTCACTAGCCAGTAATGTAGGCAAGTTATGGAAACGCGCTCCTTTGCAGATTACTTACGTACCTTGGATGACGCTGCCCTAATTTCGCTGTTTAACCATCGCCCTGATCTGGTAACCCCAGTTCCACCAGATATTGCATCCCTTGCAGTGCGCGCAACATCTGCGCCAAGTTTGGCTCGGGCAATCGATTCGCTAAACGCATGGCAATATCAAGTTCTCGAAGCGTGCGCTGTTTCAGCCGAACCATTTAATGAAAAGCAGATTGCGGCACTAACTGATAAGGCAGCGCTTTTTGTACTGCCTGGGTTGATTGAACGTGGCCTGGTTTATTCTGGAAGAGACGGCTTATATATTCCCACAACACTTCGTGAGGTTCTCGGTAATGAAATTGCTGGTCTTGGTCCGCAGTCAATGGCAAAACTTTCACTTAAAAAATTAGATGACGCACCGACTGCAGCACAGAAAGCTTTGGATGCCATGGTTTGGGGTCCACCTCGCGGAACTGTGGCAGATATTAAGAAACCTGGTGCCGGAGTTGCCTGGTTACTTGAAAATGATTTTGCAATTGTTGCTAATTCTCATACCGTTCTTATGCCGCGTGAAGTTGCAATTTATTTACGCGGTGGAAAAATTCATAAAGATTTGGCGATACAAGCGCCCAAGATTTCAGGTAGCAAGCGCGATGCGAAAAGTGTTCAGTTAGCGGCCATTGCCAACGTTTCGACTTTCTTGCGCTGGACTGAAGAAATCCTAAATTTCTGGGCACAAGAACCAGCAGATGCTTTGCGATCTGGTGGTCTAGGCGTGCGCGACCTAAAAAACATTTCCACCCATCTAGGTGTTGACACAAATTGTGCAGCCTTTGTTGCCGAATTAGCTTATTTGGCAGGACTTCTAACAATTGACGCCGATGATCGAATTCTTCCATCAAGCCAGTTTGATATTTGGCTTACCCAACAACCATCGACACGTTGGGAATCTCTTGTCTCGCAATGGTTAATTACTTCGCGAGTAAGTGGTTTGGTTGGTAAAGAAGAATCAAAAAATGTGGCACCACTTGGCCCCGAACTCGATCGCGTCGCGGCATCTTCCATTAGAAAATTAACGTTGCGTTTATTGCAAGAAAGTCCTGAGATGGCACCAGACTTTGAGCCACTTTCTGCACTTGCAAATTGGAATATGCCGGCTAAGCGCAGTGGAGGCATTCAAGTTGATTACGTGCAATGGACTTTGCGTGAAGCAGAATGGCTTGGCATTACTGGACAAGGCGCGATCTCTAAATATGGAGTTGCCTTGTTGCAGGGGGCTGAATTAGATGAGATCAATGAAGATCTTCCAAAGCCAGTTGATCACATACTTATTCAGAGCGATCACACTGCAATTGCGCCTGGTCCGCTTGAACATGAAGTTGCCCAAGAGTTAGCCATCTTGGCTGATATTGAAAGCCGCGGAGGCGCAACTGTTTATCGTTTCAGTGAAGCCACAATTCGCCGTGGGCTAGATCATGGTCGCACCGGTGATGAAATAAAAGCATTTCTGAAGAAGACTTCTAAGACACCGATGCCACAACCGCTGGAATATTTAATTGCAGATGTCGCGAAAAAACATGGAAAGCTGCGAGTGGGCAACACATCATCATTTATTCGTTGTGAAGATTCCGCACTTATCGCACAGATCATTAGCGATAAGCGCTTAGATATTTTGCAGTTGCGCCAGATCGCACCTGAGGTTCTAATTTGCCAGCACGATGCCGCCGATGCCATGAATATTCTCCGTAGTTTTGGGTATCTGCCGGCCGGTGAAGATTCGCAGGGATCGCTACTTAGCGGCCCACGTATTCAACGTTCAAAATCTAAAGCACGTCCTCCCCGCATTATTGGAGAATTTGATCGACCAGATGAGTTACAACTCGAAGGTGCGCTACGCGCACTACGCACTGGTGAGAAATCAAGCCATCGCCAAAGTACATTGCGCAATATTGCAGCTAACGCCCTCGGTTCACTTCCGCGCACAACTGCAAACGAAACGCTAGATATTTTGGCGGACTATCTGCAAAATCAACCAGCAACATCTCTTTCAATTGGATATGCCGATAACAATGGCCTGGTTTCACATCGCATTATCGATCCGCTAAAACTCTCAGCCGGTTCACTAATTGCGCGAGATCACGCAACTGGTGAGGTGCAAACCTTTAGAATTGCGCGAATTACAGGGGTGGCATCAATATGACAAGCACGAACGAGGCCACATACGGCAGACTTGACCCTATGTTGGCTGCGATTGAAGCGTTAGTTAGATGTGAATCACCTAGCGAAGATTTAGCTGCCTGCCAGAACGTGGTGCGACTAGCAAGTGATATCGCAACTCGCGTACTTGGAACACCAGCCCAAATAAAAGAAGTTGAAGGACGTCCGGTCTTTTGGTGGGGTGCGAATTCTCCTGAAATTTTATTGTTGGCTCATCTCGACACAGTTTGGCCTCTCGGTTCTTATTCGCCACTTTGGGAAGTAAACGGCGATGTGGTCCGTGGCCCAGGTGTATTCGATATGAAGGCTGGCTTTGTTCAAGCACTTTTTGCTTTGAAAGATATCGATGGTGCCGCAGATCGCGTGGCGCTGGTTGCAACAACTGATGAAGAAATTGGATCTTTTACATCACGTAAATTAATTATGGATCTCTCCGCCAAAGCCAAAGCAGTCCTGGTCCTAGAAGCATCCCTTGGTGGCAAAGTTAAGACTGGGCGTAAAGGCACGGCGATGTACAAAATTAATGTACATGGTTTAGCCGCTCATGCGGGGCTGGAACCCGAAAAAGGCGTAAATGCAACCGTTGAAATTGCTCACATTATTTTGCAACTAGCAGCGCTAGAAAACACGCAACATGGAACAACTGTTGTTCCAACTTTATTGAAATCTGGGAATAGTGCCAATACCGTTCCAGATTTAGCGGTTTTAGAAATTGATGCGCGCTCATTTGCGCAATCTGAACTCGAAAGAATAGATGACGCAATTAAATCAATTAAGCCAACAATTGCGGGTGCGCGTTTAGAAATTACTGGAGGTCTTAATCGACCACCACTTCAGCCATCATCGACTAAAGAATTGTACGAACGTATTGAAAGAGTTGCGAAAGAAATTGGTATGTCGCCTCTGGGCTGTGCTGAAGTAGGCGGTGCCAGCGATGGAAACTTCGCAGCTGCAGCGGGTGCGCAAGTTTTAGATGGTTTAGGTGCAATTGGTGGCGGAGCGCATGCTCCAAGTGAATGGTTGAGTCTGAAATCGATTGAAGAACGAAGTGCACTTTTGCATGCCTTTATAAAGGATCTACTTAAATGAGCGAAGGTCCACTAATCGTCCAGAGCGATAAAACGCTATTACTGGATATTGATCATCCCCTTTCTACTGAATGTCGCCGTGCGATTGCGCCTTTTGCTGAACTTGAACGTTCCCCAGAACATATTCATACATATCGCTTAACAAACTTGGGGCTCTGGAACGCGCGTGCTGCCGGCCATGACGCCGAGTTAGTCATCGATACCCTAATTAAGTATTCGCGTTATGCGGTTCCACATTCACTGTTAGTCGATGTTGCCGAAACTATGTCGCGCTACGGACGCCTGCGCTTAGAAGCAGACCCGATTCATGGACTTATCTTGATTACAACCGATGTTGGAGTTCTAGAAGAAGTTATTCGGGCCAAGAAGATTGCTCCTCTGCTGGGTGTCCGCATCGATCCTGAAACTATTGCAGTGCATCCCAGCCAACGTGGTGCGATTAAACAATCGCTCTTGCGCCTGGGTTGGCCCGCTGAAGATTTCGCGGGTTACGTTGATGGACAGGCGCATGAGATTTCGCTTAAACAAAATGACTGGAAAATTCGTCCCTATCAAGAGTTGGCAGCCGAAGGTTTCTGGCACGGTGGTTCTGGTGTGGTTGTTCTGCCTTGCGGTGCTGGAAAAACAATTGTCGGCGCTGCTGCAATGGCACATGCCAAAGCAACAACTTTGATTTTAGTTACCAACACAATCGCTGCGCGTCAGTGGCGAGAAGAGCTATTGCGTCGCACAACTTTAAATGAAGATGAAATTGGTGAGTATTCAGGGGCGAAGAAAGAAATTCGCCCTGTAACAATTGCGACATACCAAGTTATGACAAAGAAAAAGAATGGCGTTTATTCCCACTTGGATCTCTTCGACACCCATGACTGGGGGCTAATCATTTATGACGAAGTTCATCTGCTACCTGCACCAATTTTTCGCTTCACTGCAGATATTCAATCGCGCCGCCGCTTAGGCCTTACTGCGACCTTGGTTCGTGAAGATGGAATGGAAGGCGAAGTTTTCTCACTGATCGGGCCAAAGCGTTTTGATGTGCCCTGGAAAGAAATTGAAGCTCAGGGCTATATTGCACCGGCTGAATGTATTGAAGTGCGCGTGAATTTAACTGAAGCCGAACGTCTGGAATATGCAACTGCCGAACCAGAAGAGCGTTATCGCAAATGTGCAACCACCCGCACTAAACGCGATGTTGTCGAAGAGTTAGTTGGATTGCATGCTGGAGAGCAAATTTTAGTGATCGGCCAATACATTGATCAACTAGATGATCTCTCTGAAACTCTTGGCGTACCTGTAATCAAAGGTGAAACACCAATAAAGGAGCGCGAACAATTATTTGCCGCTTTCCGCACAGGTGAAATCACCTGCCTGGTTGTTTCAAAGGTTGCTAACTTCTCAATTGATTTGCCAGAGGCCACAATTGCAATTCAGGTATCAGGAGCATTTGGTTCACGCCAAGAAGAAGCGCAAAGACTTGGTCGAATCGTGCGCCCAAAGGCTGATGGCCGTGGTGCAAAGTTTTATTCAGTAGTCTCGAGAGACACTATTGATCAAGATTTTGCGCAAAACCGTCAACGCTTCTTGGCAGAACAAGGTTATTCGTATCGAATTATTGATGCTGACGATGTTTTTCAAGGGAAGATTTAAATCTTTCCGGATCCACTTTATAGAAATCGTGATGTTCTCCATCTATATGGATAACAGGAACTTCGTGCCCATAAAGTTTCTCTAGCTCGGCATCGTTATCTATAAATTTAATCTCCAAGTTAAAATCTAGCTCCACTTTCAAATTTTCAAGAGTTTCTTCCGCAACTTCGCAGAGATGGCATCCATGGCGTGAATAAACCGTAATTAAGTTTTTCACTTTTCCTTTGGGCTCTTTGCCTTCTTTGATGTGAATGCCCGGTCTACTAGCTCTTGAATTACCAAGGTGGCATCACCTTTGGCGCGATATAAATTTTCTTCAGCGTTCTTCAGTAAAGTTTCCGCAGTAGTTTTTGAAACGGTACCGACCAGAGGGCCATACTTCTTTGAGAAAATCATGTGTGCAATCTGTCCGATTGAATCTGCAAGTTCGGTTCTGGCTTCATCAAGGGTTGGTTCGGGACGAGCGCTAATTGATGAGAAATTAAGAACAATTGGGCGCTCCGATTTCATGCGCGCAATTGCACCTGCTATCCCTGCATCTGCACTATTCGGTGACATGGATACATTCTCGCACCCTGATAGCGTTAGGCGCTATGGCAAGGAAAAATCCAAGGTATCTCGCGCGAAACTTCGCGATATCCTCACTTTTTGCCAGTTTACTTATTGGTTTTCTGACTCCAACTTCAGCTGATGCCTTAGTTCTAGTTCGCCCAGCAACACAATGGGGAAATGTTTATGCCGGACCCGCCTCCGCTTCGAATCAGAGTTCAAAACCTAAAGTTGCATATCTCGAAAAGAAATCGAAGATTGTTGTTAAGTACAACAACTTTCCAGAGTGGACCAAAGTTCAAGTGCAGGCAGCGGTGGATGTTTGGGCTGCAAATTTCGAATCTAAAGTTCCAATTTATATTGATGCCACATGGGGACGGTCTTCATCATTTAGTATTTTAGGAAGCGCGCGTCCAGGCAGTTATTTTGCAAATTTTACCGGTGCACCTGACCCCAGCCTTTGGTATCCATCAGCGCTAGCAAATGCGCTAGCCGGAAAAGATTTAGATGGTGATAATCCCGAAATGATTATCACGGTAAATTCATTGGCCAGTTGGTATAGCGGTACCGGCGTTGGCCCAAGTAAAACAGAATACGATCTGCAATCCGTTATTTTGCATGAAATGGCACACGGATTGGGTTTTCTATCTACTGATAGTTACGACGATTTCTTTGGTTATGGATCGATAGATCAACCCACTCCATACGATGCCTACGTTCAGACCGGCGATGGGCGACGTTTATCTGATCTACCTTCACCATCACTCGAACTAGGTGAGGCGTTAACTTCAAAGTTAGTTTGGTCGGGACTGCAGGGAATCGCCGCCAATGGTGGAGTGAAACCACTTCTTTATACGCCAAAGAAATATGAAGACGGATCTTCGGTGAGCCATTTAGATGAAGCGACTTTTTCTAAGGCTGGTCCTGATGCGGTGATGTCACCAAACCTAGATGCAGGAGAAATTTTTCACGAGCCTGGTCCTCTTTTGCTAGCGATGATGCAAGATCTACGCGCAAAACCTCCGGTCGGAATTGCAGTTGGTATTCCACAATCAGTGCGTAATGCCCAAGCGTTGGTTTCTGATTCAGGGGCAATTATTAAATTTGATCTGCCCGCAAATGCACGCGCTGCTCAGATAACAAGCTATACAGTCAAGAATGATAAGACCGGCGCCGAGAAAAGTTTTATTTCTAGTCCTGTTGCTTTAACTGGTTTGAAGAATGGCACTAGTTATACCTTTTCAATTACTGCGCTGAATTCTTTGGGTTCTTCCGACCCAGTTACGACTAATTCCATAACCCCACAGGCGGCATGGAAGAAAACTGTTATTGATCCGATGGCCGATGCT
>Ga0209299_1001200_pt1 | contig 14536 bp, 13 predicted proteins | sample S_140806_MF_Meta_FD_187326 | JGI IMG/M metagenome (GOLD analysis project Ga0209299, IMG submission 187326) | Freshwater microbial communities from Lake Simoncouche, Canada to study carbon cycling - S_140806_MF_MetaG (SPAdes) (version 2) | ecosystem: Environmental > Aquatic > Freshwater > Lake ...
TTTCTTTTATTAGGATGTTTGTTTTAATTAAAAAATTATTATCTATTTCTTGCTTTTCTTTTTTATAAACTTTTATTTTTTCACAAACACGCCAGATTTTTTGTATATATTTAAATGCACCTTGGATACCATTATCACTCCATTGGATATCTCTATCTGGGGGACTGTCTGATAAAATAAACCACCTTACAGCATCTGCACCATAAATTTTAATAATATCATCAGGATCAACAGTGTTTTTCTTAGACTTGGACATGGCCTGACTATCTCCTTTTAAAACTTTTTCTTTATTATTTAAAAAATAAGATCCCTCTTTTTCAATAACTTCTTTTGGGAAAACCCATTTGCCTTTTTCAGTTTTAAAAGTTGGATGACACACCATTCCTTGGGTAAAAAGATTTTCAAAAGGCTCAGAAACTTTTAATTTAAATTCATCTTTTAGTGCCAAAGTAAAGAATCTTGAATATAGAAGATGAAGTATAGCATGTTCAACGCCTCCAATATATTGATCTACTGGCATCCAATAATTAGCTTCGTCTAAATTAAAAGGTCTTTCATTTTCTTTTGGGGAACAAAAGCGAAGAAAGTACCAAGAGGAATCTACAAATGTATCAAGAGTATCGGTTTCGCGAATAGCTTTCATCCCGGTTTCTGGGCATTTTGTATATTTCCATGTTGGATGATTTTCTAATGGATTTCCTGGTTTGCTAAAGTCTACATCTTTGGGAAGTTTTACAGGTAGATCTTTTTCTGGAACTAAAATAACTTTTCCGTCTTCTCTATACATTACCGGAATTGGACATCCCCAATATCTTTGTCTAGATATTCCCCAGTCTTTAAGACGATAAATTATTTTAGAATTTCCTATCTTTGTTTCTTCTATTCTTTGAATAATATTTTTTTTTGCATCTTCAACGTTTAAATCATTAAGAAAATCTGAATTAATAATATAACCATCGTCAGTGTATGCCTTATCATTAATTATGAAAGATTTAGATTTATTAGGACTTACAACGGGAATTATTTCTAGATTGTATTTTTTAGCAAATTCCAAATCCCTTTGATCATGTGCCGGACAACCAAATATAGCTCCAGTTCCATAATCCATTAATATAAAATTAGCTACATAAATTGGTATTTTTTTATCTAAAAAAGGATGTGATACAAAAAATGGTGTTTTAAAACCTAATTTTTCATTTTTGGATAAAGATGATTCTGTCCCAATATTTTTTAAAGCAAGTTCTTTAAAATCTTGAAAATTTTTATCATTTTTAAAATTTTCAGTAAAAGGGTGATCAGGAGCAATTGCAATAAACGATGCTCCAAATATTGTGTCTGGTCGTGTTGTAAAGATTTTAATTTTGGTATTTTTAAAATCACAAATAAAATTAATTTCACAACCCACAGATTTTCCAATCCAGTTTTTTTGCATTAAGCTTACTTTTTCTGGCCAACCTTTTAAGTCATTAAGTGATTTTAATAATTGGTCAGAATATTTTGTAATATTTAAGAACCATTGGTTTAACTCCCTTTTTTCAACGATTGCTCCAGATCTCCAGCCTTTACCATCAATCACCTGTTCGTTTGCAAGAACTGTATTATCGACAGGGTCCCAATTAACATAACTTTTTTTTTTATACGCGATGTCTTTTTTAAAAAGGATAGAAAATAAGATTTGTTGATGTTTGTAATAAGATTTATCGCAAGTAGACAACTCTTTGTCCCAATCAATAGAAAGACCAAGACGCTTTAATTGTAATTTCATTGTAGAAATATTTTTCAACGTCCAATCATGTGGGTGTAAATTATTTTGTATAGCAGCATTTTCAGCTGGAAGACCAAAAGCATCCCAGCCCATAGGATGAAGAACATTATAACCATTCAATCTCTTAAAATTAGCAATAACATCACCCAAAGTGTAATTTCTTACATGGCCCATATGGATATTTCCTGATGGATATGGAAACATCTCTAAACAATAAAATTTATTTTTTTTATCTTTTTTTGTTTTAAATATTTTTTTAGATTCAAAAAATTTCTGCCATTTTTCTTCCACAGGCAAAGGATTATAATTATCCATTACTTTTAAAATTATTTATTGATTATCTTTTTTTTTTTCCTCTATTTTTATGCTTCTGGCGGAGGATAAAATTTTATCTTTTATTTCATTCGATAGGCCATTTTTTAATACACTAACTAAACATTTATTATTTTCGTTACATGTTTTTTTATGGGAAATAATTTCTAAAGAATCGGATCTTAAATCGTTATTTAAAAACCTAACTGTAACTTTAATTTGCTCTTTAGAATTTATATCATTAGAATACCAATCATAAATAATGACACCGCCTGAATAGTCAGCATTTATTAAGGGTAAAAAATCTAAACTTTTTAATGTTGCTCTCCATAAAACATTGGAATTTTTAAATTCAATTTCAGCATTTTTGTTATTTTTACCTAAATTACCAAATATTCCTCCAGACTTTTCAGCTTCCATTTGAGCTCTTTTTTTAGCATCAGGCTCTATAAGAACTCTCTCTCCGGTAACCTTGTCTGCTGCCGTACAACTTTTCAGAACTAGCAAAGCTAAGATTATTTTAACGAATTTAAGCATATTCCCCTATTTATATATGTTTTTTACTAAAATTGTGATTTTTAAAAATATTCAATAAAAATGAACATGTTGCTAAATTACAACAGTGATTTTAAAAATAAATAAAATTATAACTTTTAGTTAAAATTTACACTTCTGCAAGGTATTTATTTTACAGTAATAATAACAAATAAAGGAAAAACAATGAAAAACAGACTATTATTGTCTAGCGCATTAGTTGGAACTTTAGTTGGCGGTTCTGCTGCTGTAGCCCAAACTACAGTTACAGGTTCTTTACAACTAAATTACTTCGATGTAACTAGAACTGGTTCAGTAGGAGCTGCCGCTGGTACCTCTTACAGAGGTTGGGGAAGAGAATCTCAACTTAACATTCAAAACAAAGGAAAATTAAACAACGGCTTAGATTATGCTGCTGGATTTTCTTTAGAGTTTGATGGTAACAATGGTTACAGTACAATTAACACTGCTAACACAACTGAAGACTCAACAATTAGTAATGAGAACGTTTATATAGACTTCATCTCTGGTGGTACTACATTTACTATCGGTGTTGATCACATTCAACATTCTCAAACTACAATATCTCCAAGTGCTTCTGGAAATATAGCGGACATTTTAGATACAAGATTAGGTGTCTACACTAACGCTATTGGTTCAAATCCAAAAGAAGCAATGGGTATGGGTTTAATGCAAGTAACTCCATTTGGTAGAGCTTCTATTTGGTATGCTCCAACAGCAACTGATCAAGGTGGAAGAGATACAAGACCTAATTCTAATAAAGACGGTCGAAACTCTGCATTTGAAGTTGGATTTGTTGGAGATTTAGGAGTTAAAGGTTTAACTGCTAAAGCTTTTTATAACCAAGAAGAAAAACCAGAAAAAGCAACTTCATCAACTACGGGTGCTCCAGGAGCTGGAACTCCAGTAAGAGACATCAAAGGTAAATCATTTGGTCTAGCATACAACTTTGGCCAATTTACTGTTGGTGCTGATAGAGCAAGAACAGAATTTGCTGATGGTATATCGATCGATTACAAAAACATGGGTCTTGCCTATGCGATTGATAAAAACTTGAGCATTTCATATAACCAAGCAAAAGCTGATAGAAGCGACAAAACTGTACAAGAAAAAATTCAACAGTACGGAATTGGTTATAACTTAGGACCAGTTATGGCGTCTATTGAATATGATCTTATAGATTCAGGTGTTGCAAATACTGGACCTACAACTGGTCAAGATGCAAAAGTTGTTGTAGTTAAATTTGGAACAAACTTCTAATTTAATTAGAAAATAATAAAATATTTAAAAAGCCCGTTTACTAGAAATAGTAGACGGGCTTTTTTATTGCAGTTTCATTAATTAAAGATACAAAAGCAACTGACCTAGCTGCTGTCATTTTAATCTTACTTAAGTTTTTTAAATTCACACCTCCAAGAGCGCATATATTTGTCTTCCACTGTTTAGAAATAAGATTAAATCTGATTACTCCTAAGATTTTATTATAACTATATTTTTTATTATAAAATATTGGCGAAAACATTACACTTTTGCATTTTTGTCTAATTTTTATATGGTATTCAAGCATGTTATGAGCAGAACCTATTATAAAAAAACTTTTCTTAAAACTCTGAAAATTGTACATTTTCTTATTTAAACTAGAAATAAAAAGTCCATCAACATTATATTTTTTTGCTAATATATAATTATCTTTAATTAATAATGGTATCTTATTTTTTTTACAAAAATTTTTTATACCTAGAATTTTGTTATTATTTATTTTTTCCGGCTTACTATTTTTATAAATTATAGCAATATTTTTAAATTTATGGATATTCTTAATTATAACTTCATTTAAATTATCGGTAAAAAAATAAAATCTGATATTGTTTATCATATGAGTATTATACAAAATTATCTTAATATTAAAAATGAGATTAAAAATTTAAATCAAAATACCAAACTAATTGTAGTAAGCAAAAGTCGAGATCTTGAAAAAATCAAGATTCTTTTAGACCAAGGTCATCTTGATTTTGGGGAGAATAAAGTTCAAGAAGCCATAGAGAAGTGGTCAATACTTATAAAAAATTACACAAATGTTAATTTACATTTAATTGGTAAATTACAATCTAATAAAGCCAAAGATGCGTTTAATATTTTTAATTATATTCATACACTGGACAATGAAAAGTTAGCTAAGATTTTCTCTAACCTAGAAATCACAAATAATAAAAAAATAAATTATTTTGTTCAAGTTAACATAGGAAATGAATTTCAAAAAAATGGAATTTCTGTTTCCAAAGTCTTCGAATTTATAAAATATTGCAAGCTTGATTTAAAATTAAATATATTGGGCTTAATGTGCTTGCCACCAATTAATGACTGTCCAGATTTGTATTTTAAAAAATTAAAGGAGTTAAGTATTGATAATAATTTAAAAGATTTAAGCATGGGTATGTCCAGCGATTATAAAGTCGCTATTAGCTTAGGAGCTAGTTATGTAAGAATTGGGTCTTCTATTTTTGGGAAAAGATCTAACTAATTTTAATTTTTGTATTTTTTTTAATTAAAGAAATAAGTTCAATTAAATTCCCCTTTTTTAATGCTATGCAGCCTTTTGTTTTTTTATAATAATTCTTTGCAACATGAATAAAAATTGCACTCCCTTTATTTTTTATAATAGGATTCATATTATAATTTATAACTATTATTAAGTCGTATAGATTATCATTTCTATAAAGTTTTTCGTAACCAAACTTACTTGGCAAACTTATTTGTTGGTTATAAAAATTACTTTTAGAATCGTCACACCATCCCATATTTTTTTTAATTTGAACTATTTTTATTGGTGATATAATTTTTTTAATTTTGTCCGCTCTATAATAAATTTTAATTATTTTAAATACTCCGCTTGGTGTTATGTTATCACCTTCTTTTTTTTTCTTCTTAATTCCACTTTTTCCTAATGCACAACGATATTTAAGGTTTTTGTAGTTTAAATATCCAGATTTTTTTACAACAATCATATTATATATATTATATATTTATTTATGAATAATATTCATCTTCATATTATAGGTTCTAAAACTTTTACTAGTTTATTGAATGAATTAGATTTTGATTACAGCATAACTTCTGGTGAAAATTTATCATATAATAATAGAGATTTTCTCGTTAGAATTATTTTTGTTGAATCATTACAATTGTCTGAAGTCAAAAAATATTTAGCAGAAAACATTCCAACCTTTTTTTTATCAAATAATAAAAATTTTTTTATAAAAAATAAGCTATGTTTATCTCAATTTCACGTCTCTTTATCTATGCCAGTAGAAGTTTTGTCTTTTAAAGAAATATTAAATATTTTAGTTACGAAATATAATTTTTTTAAAAAATCTAAGATAATTATTAATAGTTACGAAATCGACTCAAACCAAAGACTTGTCATGAAGAATAATATTAAGGTTAAACTCACAGAAAAAGAATTAGAATTAATTTTGATGTTAAATAAACATAATGGTTTAGATAAATCATTTTTATTAAAAAATATATGGAATAGGAGTTCGGATTTAGAAAGCCATGCTTTTGAAACTCATCTACACAGGTTAAGAAAAAAAATATATAAATTTTTTAAAGATAATAAATTTGTTATTGAAAAAAATTCTTTATACTATTTAAATAAATAACCTAAAATACTTTATTCTAATCTAGCGCCAATTTTTTGGATTACTTTTGAAGCAAGTTTTGATCCACTAATTAGACATTGTTTAATTTCAGATTTATCCAAATATTCTTTTAAAAATCCCGCTGCAAATAGATCTCCAGCCCCAGTTAAATCTAGTACTTTATCAACTTTAGTGCTGTTACAGTTTATAACCTCACTATTTTGTATGGCTAAACTTCCTTTATCGCTTCTTGTGATTATTATTAATTTATTAAATTCTTTTAATTGATTAATAGAATCTAATAGATTCTTTTTATCGGTTAATTCATTTATTTCGTTTTCATTACCTATTAATATATCTAAATCATTTTTAAGTAGGTTATAAAAGTCTTGTTTGTGTCTAGTTACGCAAAAGATATCAGATAAACTCATTGCAATTTTAATTTTATTTCTCTTTGCTACATGTATTGCATGTTTAAACATCTTTTCACTTATTCCTTTGTCCCAGAGGTATCCTTCTAGAAACATTAATTCTTGGTTTCTAATATTATTTTCAATTATGTCATCTGCAGAAAGATTTGATGATATTCCTAGATAAGTGCACATAGTTCTTTCCGAGTCAGGGGTAATTAATATGATAGACGCGCCCGTAGGAAGATCCTCATTTTTTTCAATATAAGAAAAATTTACATTTATATCTTGAAGACTTTTTTTATAAATTTTTCCAAAGTCATCAGAGTTAATCTTGCCAATAAAAGATGAATATCCTTGAAGGTAAGCAATGCCAGCCATGGTGTTTGCAACAGAACCACCTGCTACAATTTTTGTAATTTTAATATTTTTTTTAAGATCTTCGAATTCATTTTTATTAATTAGTTTCATCGAACCTTTTGTAAGGTTTCTTTTCTCTAAAAACCTATCATCAACTTTTGCAAGTACATCAATAATTGCATTTCCTATTCCTAATATTTTTTTACTCACTTTTCTCCTTGTATAGACAAATTTTTTTAATTATACATTTTTTGCATAATGGATTTCTAGATTTGCAAGTATATCTTCCGTGCAAAAGTATTAAATGGTGAGCTTTTTTTATATGTTTTGTGGGTAATATTTTTAAAAGTTGATTTTCAACTTCCTCAGGGTTTTTACCCTTAGTAAGACCAGTTCTATTACTAACCCTAAAAACATGTGTATCCACAGCAATTGTTGGCTTATCAAAGGCAGTATTTAAAACAACATTAGCAGTTTTTCTTCCAACACCAGGAAGAAGCATTAATTCTTCGAAATTATTTGGAACTTTACTTTTATATTTATCTAATAAAATTTTAGATAAATGATATAAATTTTTAGCTTTAGTATTAAATAATCCCACACTTTTAATAAGATTTTTTATTTTATTTATTCCTAGATTTACAAAATGTTTAGGAAGGTAATATTTTTTATATATATTTTTAGTAACATTATTTACATTAACATCAGTACATTGAGCAGAAAGAACAACGGAGGTTAATAAAGTAAATTTATTTCTGTATATCAAAGATGTTCTTGGATTTCTTATTGATTTATTTAATAATTGAATAAGTCCAAAAGCTTTACTTTTGTTTAAAAGCATTAAAAGAAATTTGTAAAATTTATTTTAAATTGAGCATGTCTTGCATATTAAATAAGCCTTTATTTTTTTTGCTTATCCATATAGCTGCGTTTAATGCTCCATCGGCAAAAAGTTCTCTAGAAAGAGCAGTATGTTTTAATTCTATATTTTCTATTTTATTACTATAAATAACAGAATGTTTACCAATAGTATTTCCTTTTCTTGTAATAAAAAAATTAATTTTATTTTTTTTTAAGTTGCCTTTTTTATTTAAAAAAATTTTTCCTTTTAATGATTCTAAATTCTTGCCTTTACTTGTTGACGCCGCATTTGCCAACATCAAGGCTGTTCCTGATGGATAGTCAATTTTTTTTTTATGATGATTATCGTGAATGCCAACGTAATAGCTGTTAGGTATCTTTTTTGAAATAATATTAACAATATATTCTAAAAAATTGATCCCCATGCTCATATTGCCAGACTTAAATATAGCAATTTTTTTTGAATATTTTTTTATTATATTATTTTGTTTTTTAGAAAAGCCTGTAGTTCCAATAACTAATTTTTTTTTTAATTTATTTGCATATTTAATAACTTCCAAAGATGAATTTGGCTTTGAAAAATCTATAATAACATCAGCATTTTCAAAGGCTTCGATGCTGTTTTTTCTTATTTTAATATTTTTAAAATTTTTACCTGCCCTAATATCTGTAATACCGCTAAGTATAAATTTTTTATTTTTATTTATTTGTTTTATAAGAACTTTCCCCATTCTGCCTAGTCCTCCACAAATTATTATCTTAATTTTTTTCATTCCAAAATTACCTCTTTTAATTTAAATAAATATCCTCGGTAGTTAATTTTTTATAATAACGATCCTGTACAAGTTTGTAAGCTTTTTCAAGATTTTTAGTATAAAGTTTAGTATTAAATGTGTTAGAATTTTTAACTGATAAAATTAATTTTTTTTTAATTTTTTCTAATTCTTTAGGATTATTAGCTAAATATATTGCATAATTTTCATAATCTTGAATATTATAAGTTATAAGTTCTGGTAAAGATAAATTTTTAAGAAGACTCAAAGACACTCTGCTTTGAAAAGAGTTTCCCGCAAGCGTCAATAAAGGCAAGCCAGAAGAAAGTGCTTCGCTAGCAGTGGTATGCGCCGAATAAGGAAACGTATCTAAAAAAAGATCACAAGACTTAAGTCTTTGAAAAATATTTTCATAATTTACTATAGGTGAAAAAAAAATTCTGTTTACATCAATTCCTTTCTTTTTTATTTCAGTAATTAGATTTTCTTTACAAAAATTATTACTTTCTAAAAAACAAAAATTTGTATTGCTTGTTTTACTGAGAATTCGCATCCAACAATCAAAAATTATCGGATTGATTTTATAAGCTCCATTAAAGCAACAAAATATAAAACCTGATTTAGGCAAATTAAATTTTTCAAGATTAAAATTATTATTTACAATTTTTTTAGAGTCATAAGGCTGATAGCAATCAGGCATATAAATTATTTTTTCAAAGTAAAATTTTTTATTTTTATCAGCTATTAAATTTTTATCAGCTATAATATAATCCATATGCTGACCAACAGTACCGGGATTTCCTAGATAATTTATCTGAATTGGAGCAACTTTTTTCATAAAAAGATTAATTCTATTCCCAGCTGTATGACCAGATAGATCAATTGCTATATCGATATTTAAACCTCTTGACTGTGAGACGATATCTTCATCAGTAATATTTCTAACATCAATAAATTCGTCAAATGATTTAGAAATCCTATTAGTCATTTCATCATCCTTGTACTGAGAGAAATGAAAGCCAAATATTTCAAAATTATTTTTATCATGACATTCTAGAACATTTGCTAAAAGATGAGAGACAGCATGTTTTTTAAAGTCGGCAGAATAATAAGCAATGCGGATTTTATTTTTTTTGCTATTTTTAAATTTTATTTTAGGATTTTTATTAAAAGGATTATTCCTATTAAAATTACCAGTATTACTGCGAATAATTTTTAGTGAGTCGGTGACCAAAAGCAATTTCCACGGATTTATATAATCAATTGAATTTTTTTTATTAATTAAATCATCTTCAATTTTTTTTAAGTTATGATGGTAATCAAACCAATTACAAATGTAATTTTTATTAAAAAAAATTTGACTTACATACATATTTTTATTTTTCGTATCTAAAGTTATTAATTTATAATAATCTTCTATTGATAATAAATATTGTTGACTCAAGGAATATGTGCTGGCCCTATTTCTGTAAGCATCAATATAAAGGCTATTTATTTTTATTGCCTCACTAAAATTATCAATTGCTTTTTTATAATTAACCATTTTATAAAAAAGCAATCCCAGATTATAATATCCTTCACTATAATTAGGTTTTATTTTTATACATTGTTTGTAACAATCGTATGCCTCTTTATACTTGCTTAGATTTCTAAAAATTATTCCAAGATTATTAAATGCTTCTGCATAATTAGGATTTAATTTAGTCGCTTGTTTAAAATTTTTAATTGCATCTTCATATTTTTCAAGCTCTTTATAGGCCACTCCTAAATTATTATAGAGTGCATGATGATTTGGGTTAATATTAATGGCTCTATTAATTAAAACAATCGCTTCGCTGTAATTTTTTAATTGCAAGTATATAACTCCAAGTAAATTTATTAACTTAAAATTATTTGGGTCTTTTTTTAAAAGTTCGTTATAGATTTTTTTTGCTTCTTTTAATTTTCCTAATTTATGTAGTTCGAGTGCTTTATCTAGATTATCTGTCATCTATAATTTTAATTATATAGATGAATGAGATTATATAATTAATTTATTGTTTCCCAGAATTTTTTGGCTTTGTTTATAAAATTCTTTATTTCTGAATTGTTATTTGAGCTCTCTAAAGATCTAAATTTTTCGAGTACCTCTTTTTGTTCTTTTGATAAAGATTCAGGAATTATAACGTTTATTTCGAGGTATAAGTCTCCAAAATGATTTTCTCTTATAACAGGCATGCCTTTTCCTTTTAATCTAAATTGTTTCCCTGACTGTGTGCCCTCTGGAATTTTAACTTTAGATTTTCCACCATCAATAGTTGGCACTTCTATTTCTGCACCAAGCGCGGCATCAGTCATTGATATAGGCAATTTATAGTATAAATTTTCTTCTGATCGTTGAAAAATCTTGTGTTTTTCAACTGTTATAAACACATAAAGATCCCCATTAGAACCGCCTCTGTATCCAGCGTCTCCTTTTCCAGATAATCTTATTTGAGTTCCATCATCAACACCTTTTGGAATTTGAATAGAGAGATTTTTTTTTGTCTTAGTAGCGCCTGATCCTTTACAGTCTTTACAAGGATTAGAAAGTACTTCGCCCTCTCCTCCACAATCAGGACATGTTTGTTGAAGAGTAAAAAAACCTTGCTGTGTTCTTACTTTTCCATGTCCATTACAAGTAGAACATTTTTTGGGTTTTGAACCGGGTTCTGCTCCATCACCAGAACATTTTTCACATTTTTCGTTTGAAGATAAATTGATAGTTTGTTTTTTACCAAGGTATGCTTCTTCTAAAGTTATTTCTAAATTAATTTTTAAATCTGAGCCACGATTAGATCTTGATTTTTTAGAGCTTCTTCCGCCTCGTCCGGAGCCCATGAAGTCGCCGAAAAAATCATCAAAGATATCAGAGAAAGCACCAGATTCAAAACCACCGAAATCAAAACCTCCAGCTCCTCCAGCTCCACCTTCAAATGCAGAATGCCCAAATTGATCGTAGGAAGATTTTTTCTTTGGATCAGATAAAACTTGATAGGCTTCAGATGCTTCTTTAAATTTTCCCTCAGCAGTTTTGTCTCCCTGATTTCTGTCAGGGTGGTATTTCATTGCAAGAGATCTGTAGGCTTTCTTTATTTCGTCAGGAGTTGATTTTTTGGTTACACCAAGAATATCATAATAGTCTTTTTTGGACATAATGACTTAGGGCAAAACCAGTTATAAATGGGTTAGCCGTTCTTTTTATTATCGTCTTTTACTTCTTCAAACTCGGCATCAACCACATCTTTTTTGTCATCAGACTTAGCGTCTTTTTTTTCAGCACCAGAAGTATCTTGCTGAGCTTTATATATCGCCTCACCTAACTTCATAGAAGAAGTCATTAATTGCTGAGTTTTAGTTTTGATATCTTCAGTTTTGTCAGATTTAATAGCTTCTTTTAAATCCTCCATATCTTTTTCAATTGCTTTTTTATCAGCTTCTGAAATTTTGCTTTCGTGTTCTTTTAAGCTTTGTTCAGTTGAAGCTATTAAAGAGTCAGCATGATTTTTTGCATCAACCTCTTCTCTTTTCTTTTTATCAGCCTCTTTGTTAGCTTCTGCTTCTTTAACCATTTTTTGAATTTCTTCATCGGTTAAACCACCCGAAGCTTGAATTTGAATTTTTTGTTCTTTTCCAGTTCCCTTATCCTTTGCAGAAACATTAACGATACCATTGGCATCAATATCAAAAGTCACTTCAATTTGAGGAACGCCCCTTGGAGCTGGCGCAATTCCTGTTAGCTCGAAATTACCTAGTAATTTATTATCATTTGCCATTTCTCTTTCACCTTGGAAAACTCTAATTGTTACGGCTGGCTGATTGTTTTCAGCTGTTGAGAATGTTTGGCTTTTTTTAGTTGGGATTGTTGTATTTTTTTCAATTAATCTTGTGAATACACCACCTAAAGTTTCAATACCAAGTGACAATGGAGTAACATCAAGAAGAAGAACGTCTTTAACATCACCTTGCAATACACCCGCTTGAACAGCAGCTCCTAAAGCAACTACTTCATCAGGGTTAACACTTTGATTTGGTTCTTTTCCAAAAAAACTTTTAACGGCTTCAACAACTTTTGGCATTCTTGTCATTCCACCAACAAGAATAACTTCATTAATTTCAGATGCAGTGTAACCAGAATCCTTTAAAGCAATTTTGCAAGGCTCTATAGTTTTCTCGATTAGTGCCGCAGTAAGAGCTTCAAGCTTTGCTCTTGTGATTTTTATATTAACGTGTTTTGGACCACTTTTGTCCGCTGTAATGAAAGGTAAATTTACTTCCGTTTGAGCTGAAGAAGATAATTCTATTTTTGCTTTTTCAGCAGCTTCCCTGATTCTTTGTAATGCTAATTTGTCAGTTTTTAAATTTATTCCGCTTTCTTTTTTAAATTCTTCGATAATATAATCTGTCACTACAGCATCAAAGTCATCACCCCCTAAAGAAGTATTTCCGTTTGTAGATTTAACTTCAAATACTCCATCACCTAGTTCGAGAACTGAAATATCAAAAGTACCACCACCTAAATCATATACAGCAATTGTTTTAGCTTTTTTCTTATCAAGACCATAAGCAAGCGCTGCGGCCGTTGGTTCATTTATAATTCTTAAAACTTCAAGACCTGCAATTTTTCCAGCATCTTTAGTTGCTTGTCTTTGAGCATCATTAAAGTAAGCAGGAACAGTTATAACTGCTTGTTTCACTTCGCTACCAAGATATTTTTCTGCTGATTCTTTCATCTTCATTAGAATAAAAGCAGAAATTTGACTTGGGGAATACTTTTTGTCACGAGACTGAACCCATGCATCAGTGCCGTTATCAGATTTTATTACTTTATAAGGAAGTCCCTGTATTTCTTTTTTTAAATTTGAATCATCAAAACTTTTTCCAATTAATCTTTTAACTGAGAAAAAAGTATTTTCAGGATTTGTTACCGCCTGTCTTTTTGCAGGAAGGCCAACTAATTTTTCGCCAGATTCTGTGAATGCCACAATAGAAGGGGTTGTTCGAACACCTTCCGCATTCTCTAATACTTTTGGCTGCGCACCATCCATAATAGCAACGCATGAGTTTGTAGTTCCTAAATCTATTCCAATTATTTTTGACATAAAATTCTATTTTTTAATTAATTTGTTAAACCTATGTGGTGCTTAATTTTAGGATTACAACCTTCGAGGCTAAATTTTTTTTGCTAAAAAACCCTTAATTTATTTGGGTTTATTGAGCTATTAATTAGAATTGATCTTTTTTTTAGAAATTGACACTAGCGCAGGTCTTAAAAGTCTATCATTTAACAAATACCCTTTTTGAATTTCATTTATAACCATCCCATCCTCTTGTTCGCTCTCTACCTCATTTAACGCTTGATGAAAATTCGGATCAAATTTTTTACCTATAGATTCAAATGATTTTATTCCGTTTTTATCAAAGCTATTGATTAATTCTTTTTCAATAAGTTCTATTCCGAGCATTGTGTCCTTAAACTCATCTGACTTAAATTTAGGATTGTCTTTAAATAAACTAAAGGCTCTTTCTAAATTATCAGCAAGATTAAGAATTTCTCTAGCAAAAGAAGATGAGCTATATTTAATTAAATCTTCTCTTTCTTTTTCGTGAATTTTTCTAAGATTTTGATTTTCAGCTAGTGAACGAAGTAGTTTATCATTTAATTCTTCTATTTTTTTTTCAAGATTATTTTCTACATTAGGCTCTGCTCCATTATTTTCTGGAGTTTCAACTTTTTGTTCTTGATCTTTATTAGAAGCAGTTTCTTCGTTATTATTCATAAGCCTATATATTTAAAGCAATACTTTATAATTTTTTTGACATATACAGGTACTATATTTC
>Ga0209299_1001205_pt1 | contig 14517 bp, 11 predicted proteins | sample S_140806_MF_Meta_FD_187326 | JGI IMG/M metagenome (GOLD analysis project Ga0209299, IMG submission 187326) | Freshwater microbial communities from Lake Simoncouche, Canada to study carbon cycling - S_140806_MF_MetaG (SPAdes) (version 2) | ecosystem: Environmental > Aquatic > Freshwater > Lake ...
TGTTTTCGCGGCCGCCATGTTCGTTGGCCAACCACTGGCCGGTGGGCCGCAGATAATCCCGATAGAGCATCGAGGCCACGGCATCGACCCGGATGCCATCGATGTGAAATTCCTCAAACCAATAGACAAGATTCGCTACCAGGAAGTTGCGAACCTCATTGCGGCTGTAGTTGAAAATCAGCGTGCCCCATTCCTTGTGCTCACCAATACGGGGATCGGCATGCTCGTAGAGGTGGGCCCCATCAAAGAAGGCCAGGCCGTGGCCATCCTTGGGGAAATGGCCTGGCACCCAGTCCAAAATCACCCCCAGACCCTCGGCATGGCAACGGTCGACAAAGGCCCGGAATTCATCGGGGCTGCCATAGCGGCTGGTGGGGGCATACCAGCCGGTCACCTGGTATCCCCAGGAGCCATCGAAGGGGTGCTCGGAAATCGGCATCAACTCGATATGGGTGAAGCCACGGGCCTTGACATAGGGAATCAAGCGATCCGCCAGTTCGCCATAGGTGAGCAACCGCGCCCCGGGCTTGAGGTCCGCCGCAGGCACCGGCGGCCGCGCCGTGCCGTCCGCTTCGATGAAGGGGGAATCGCTGGAACCATGCATCCAGCTGCCTAAATGCATTTCGTAAACAGAAATCGGCTGCTCAATCGGATTGCGGTTGTCGCGCTGATCCAGCCAATCGCCATCGCTCCAGTTGTAACTACCCAGTTCCGCCACAATCGAGCCGGTATTGGGGCGTACCTCATGGCGAAAGCCATAGGGATCGGACTTCTGATAGCAATGACCAGACTGATTACGGATCTCGTATTTATAAATATCGCCCACCTTCATGCCAGGGATGAACAACTCCCAGCTACCTCCCAGGCGCTGTTGCATCGGGTGATGGCGTCCATCCCAACCATTGAAATCGCCCATCACCGCCACGGAGCTGGCATTGGGGGCCCACAGGCAGAACTGCACGCCCATCACCCCCTCCCTTTCGCCGCCATGGGCGCCCATGCGACGCCAGATGTGGTGATGGTTGCCCTCGGCGAAGAGGTGGCGATCCAATTCGCCCATCCACTCCTGACGAAAGGCCCAAGGGTCGTACTGCTCATGCACGATGCCGGCCCGTCGCACCCGCAGCCGATAACGGCAGCCGGGATCTGCTGGCACCTCGGCCTCAAAGATCCAGGGGTGATGGGGGGTCTGGGTGGGCCGTGCCGTCGCCTCACCCTCCAGCAACAGTTCTACGGTTTCCGCATCTGGCATCCAGCAGCGCACAACCCAATGGCCGTCACTGAGTTGTTGGGGTCCCAGGATGGCCGCAGGATGGTTGTGACGACAGTCCGCCAGACGCTGCGCGTCCTCAGCCATCCATTCAAGGCGGGTTACGGACATGGCGGCTGGGTAAATAGGGCGCGCCGGGAGCTTAGGCTCTCTGCGGCACCCTCAGCGGGTGGCGGGCAGGGCCGGATCGGTGGGGAAATCAACGCCGATGATGGCGTTGCGACGGTCGAGAATGACAAAAATATTGTCATTGAGTCGGGTGAATTTCGTCAGCACCAGCACTAGTTTCATGTCGGTGGTGTCCTCGGTGCGGGCGACCTTCTCCAATTTCACCACAGTGCCTGTGCGCTGCTGCAGCGCTTGCCATTTGCGCTGCAAGGCCGCCGGGGGGATCTCCTCCTGCAACTTGGGGCCGAGGAAACTGGAGGCAAAAACATATCGGCCCTCAATCAGGGCCTGAACAAATTGACGCGCCACCGTTTCAGCGGCCTCATCGGCGGCGTCGAAGTGGTATCCCTCCAGCCGTCCCTCGTTATCAATGATCATCAACAGCTGGCGGGGCCCGGCGCTGGTGACCAAGCGGGCCTCGACCGCGCTGGAATCCAGCCCAGGGACCACCGAGCCCAGGGTCCAGCTGAGAATGCGGGGCTGGTTGCGCAGATGGCTGCGCACCATGGCCGGGCTGCTCATGCGCTGCAGCTTGGGGGCGAATTGGGCGAAGCGGGCCTCGGCATCGCCTTCCTTAAGAGCCTTGAGGATCTGTTCGGCCGCAGCCCGGGCCCGCTCCTCACTGAGGGCAGCACTGGGCTGGCTGCGGCTGGGGGCAACAGGGGCCGCCTGAACCAGGGGCGCCTGGGCCTGCCCGAGCTGGGGGGTCAGGGCCGCAGCGACGGCCAGGGCAAGGGCTGGAAGCCCGGCGCTCAGGGTCGGACGCGGCATGGCAACGGTGGGGGCAATGGTCCCTTCAGTGTGCCCCAGCCCCATGGGGGCCAGCCCCATTGGGGCCAGCCCCATTCGGGCCAGCCCCATGGGCCAGCAGGGGGTCCAGCCCCAGCCAGGCCCCGGCCAGATGCAACTGCAAGGTGATCACCCGGTGCCCTGGTCCCGGAGCCGTGCGGGGCAGCTGGCCGTCGCCGGGGTTGACGGCGATCTGGGGCCAGGCGGCACCGGCCAGGGAGAGGCGCAACCGCTCCCCGGGCGCCAGGGTGGCTGCCAGGGGCTGCAACTCCAGGCGCAACTCTTGCCTTTGACGGCAATGCTCCCCCCGCAGGCGCAGGAAGCCGGTGGAAATTTGGCTTACCCGGCTGCCATCGGCGCTCACCACCGCCAGGGCGCCGCAGAGGTCGAAACCCGGCTGGTCCGCCGCCACCCCCAGTCCGAGCCAGGGACGCCCCAGCAAATCCAGGCAGGTCGCCAGGGGTTCGCTGCTGAAGCAGGCCACATCGGCCCGCCCATCGATGTCGCCGCGCTCCACCAGGCCGGCATCCAGGCCCAGATGGCCGCCCCGACCGGGGACCGGGCGCCAGGGGTCATGCACCAGCACCACCACTCCCTCCCCCGGCGGCGAAGGCGGCTCGCCAGCCTGGCCGGCGGCCGCCACCAGCCGCCCCTCCAGCGAACGCACCGCCGCCAGCCCCCGACTCTGCAAACGCCAACCCAGAGAGACGGGGGGGGCCGAGGCAGACCAGGGATGCCAGATGCCGCTGCGCAGGTCCTGGAGCAGCACCGGATCGCTGCTGACGGGGGCGGGCTGGTCCGGGCTGCCCCCGGCCGAGGCCACAGCTGTGGGCGGCGCCCACGCCGGCGTGGCTGGCAGTGGGGTGGCTGGCAGCTGGGTGGCTCGAACCTCAGCCCCCAGCAGATGGCGCCGAAAAAAAGCCAACTGGCGCTCGTCGCAGCCGCCGCGCCATTGCAGGTGGGTCCAGGCGCCGATCAACAGTTCCGGATTGCCGCCGGCCTGGTGCGCCCGCTGCCACAGATCCAACACCCCCCCCAGGTGGGGATCGTGCCAGCCGCCGATCAGCAGCAGGGGACGCCGCAACAACGCTGGGGCCACCGGATGGATCCGCCAATCGCCGGGCCGGGCCGGATCCAGGCCGAGCCACCGCCCTCCCATCCCCCCAGGGTCATGGCGGACCAGCAGAGCGGGACCTTCCTCCAAAAAACGGCCGCTCTCCAGGCTGCGGCGAATCTCCCACCAGCCGGCTTCATCACCGCGGCGGCGGCAGGCGGCGGCGGCCAACTGCAGGGCCCAGGCCAGGCCCAGGCTCCACCAATGGGCACCCCCCGTACTCGCCCAGTGGAGACGCTCGTCCAGGCCGGCCATGGCGGGGGCCAGACAATCGGGCAGGGGATCGGGCAGGGGATCGTCCAAACCGGCTGGGGCAGGCTCATCAGCGGCGGCGATCAGCAGTTGGCTGAGCCCCTGATACGAAAAACCGTAGCTGCCCACCAGCCCATTGCCCAACGGCAGGCGTCGCGCCCAGCGCACCGCCGCAGCCCCATCGACGGCCTCCTGGCCGAAGCCCCTGAATTGGCCTTCGGAATCACCGCAGCCGCGCACGTCCTGCACCACGACCACAAAGCCCCGGTCGGCATACCAACTGGGGTGGGCGTAGGTGACGGTGGAAGCGATGGCCCGGCCGTAGGGCTGGCGCATCAACAGCACCGGCCAGGGTCCAGGTCCCTCCTCGGGGAACCAGAGACGGCCGGCCAGCAGGGCACCGTCGTCGGCCCGCATCGGGGCTTCCTGGGACCGGGCCACTCAGAACACGTCGGGGCAGTGCAAGCCGATCACATAGGTCGCAAGCACTTCGGCATCCACGGGCGAAAGTCCCTGGTTGCGGGCCACGCTGGCAATGGCCTGGGGGGAGGTGGCGGACTGGCCGCTGGCGTTGAGCTGCTTGAACTGGGCGCAAAGACTTTTAGCCAGGCCGGGGTTCTGCTTGACGCTTTCCAGCAGATTTGAAGCCGCCCGGGCGGGGGGCAGGGGGCCGCCAACTGGAGAGCCGCTTGTCGCCAGCAGAACCACGGCCACCCCGATCACCGGTGAAAAGCGAAACCTCAGCATCGAGAGGCAGGCCTGAACCATGGGGATGACCGTGCAAGCAAAGGGCTTGTCTTCCATTCCATGCATTCGCCCCCTCCCCCCCTGGCCCCCAGGGTCAGTTCCGCGAGCGACTGGCCTGGGCGCGGCCGATCCAAAGCCGCAGGGTGGCCATGGCCAGCAGGGGCACGCTGGGGCCGGTGAGGCGGCGTTGCAAGCGGTGCACCTGGTTGAGCAGGCGTTGGGGATCGGCCCCCCCCAGGGCCGCCGCCCCAGGGATGCCAGCGTGCAACAACAGGGACGCCTCCTCGGGGCGCAGGTGCAGGTCCCCGATCAGGCGAGCCTGGGCCCGCAGGCGCTTCAGTCGGGCCTCACTGGCTTGGCCAGGGGCGGCGAGCTGACGCAAGCGGGAGTCCTCCAGCGGGGCCAGCCCCCCCCAATCGCCGATCCCAGCGGCCCTTAACACCCTCACTTCAGAGCGAAACTGATGTGGCACAGCCCCAAATCCTGGCTCGCCGCCGTCTGCTCTCATGGCACCAGGGTGATCGTCTGACGGGCCAGATCCCGCCGCGCTTCCGCCAGCACTTTGGGGGTTGAAAGGCCCTCAACGGCATTGTCAAAGCCCCGCAAACGAACGCGCACCACCCCATTGGGACTGACGCGGCCACTGGCCCGCAGATTGCGGGCCACCTGCTCGACCGTGGGGGCGAACGCTTCGGGGGCCAGATCGGCCGGGGCGGCGGCCACCACCAGATCGCCGCCGTTGTCGAAAACAATCGGCACCTGCACCGCCCCCGGCACGCTCACCCGGGGCACATAGCTGACCGCAAAGGCCAGGCAAGAGATCGCCAACAGGGCCGTGAAGCTAGTGACGCCAACTAACCGAAAACGGAACCCCCAGCGGCGGATGAAGGCGGCCACCGTCAAGGCCGCCAAAACGCCAGTGGCCGCGCCCAGCCAAAGGCCGGCCTGAAGAGAGGTGGGATCGGCAGCCATGGGGACTGGGCAAACGGCACAGGCCCCTTATATTGCGGCCGACCCAGGCGGTGACAGTTCAAGGTGGATGACCTTGCTGCCTGAGCCTTCGCCATCCAAGGGCTTGCGTTCGCCCCGCCGCTTCCCCGCTCGGCTGTTGCTGGCCTTGGTTTTGGCCGGCAGTGCGGTGGCAGCTCTGGCGCTGCTGGCCTGGATCGCGTCCGATCGGCTGCTGGCCGGGCTCTACGGCCACTGGCGACCCTGGATCGAACGTCAGGTGGGCAACGTCATGGGGCACCCGCTGCAGCTGGGTTCCTATAAGAGCTTTGGCCCTGGGGGGCTGGAGGTGGGTCCCAGCCGTTTCCTGCCTGGCAAGGGCGATGACTCCACCATCACTGTGCGCGGCGTCAGGGCCCGGGTACGGCCCCTGGCCAGCTGGCAGCAGCAAAGCCTCCAGCTGGAGCTGGATTTCATCGGCGCCGAAGTCGACCTGCGCCGCAACCGCCTGGGGCAGATCTGGAAACTGGGAACGGTGGCGCCGGGCCGCCGGCCCCCCAAGCTCAACCTGACCTTCCGGCTGCCGGAGCCGGCCAAGGTGCGCCTTTGGGGCTTCTCCCAGCCCAACCGGGGGCCCTTGCAGGCCCGGGTCCGCGGCCAGGCCAACCTCAACCTGCCGGCCAGTCGCATCGACGTGCGCGCCCGGCTGGAGTGGCCCCAGGATCCCGGCGCCCTGCTGCTTTTGGGCCAGGGCCAATGGGGTCAGGGCCAGCGTTGGCAGGGGGATTTCACGGCCCGGGGCCTGGCCCTACCCCCCCTCAGCCCGTTGTTGCCCCTGCCGCCCTCCTCCCGCCTGGCGGGATACGCCGATGGCCAGGTGCGGCTGAGCCTGCAGCAGGGGGTGGCCGGTTGTAGCGGCTTCCTGAAGGCCCAAGCTGTGCGCTGGCGAGCCAGCCCCAACGCCCCGGACCTGACCCTGGCGCCCCTGCCCCTGCGCTGCAATGACAAGCAGCTGGAGCTGGCCTCCAGTCGCTGGCGGTATCAGACCTGGGCAGGAACGATCGCCGGGCGGCTGACCCGCCAGCGACGCCTCGATCTGCTGGTGCAGGCCGAACCGCCCAAGGGTCTCGGCCTCGGCCCCTCGCCCCTGCTCGCCAGGCTGGGGGGCCAATTGGGCAAGGACGGACTGCTGGGGGCCAGCGTGCAGGCTCGGCGCGGCACATCCCGGCTCGATCTCAGCGGCTCGCTCGGCAGGGTGCTGAATCTGCAGGGCCCCTGGCAGGTGATTGCCAGCGACCTGCCGCCGCTGGCCCGCCTACCCGTCTGGCTGCGGCAACAGCCCCTGGCGGGGCGGCTGCAGCTGGGGGGACGACTGGCGGCCCCCTCCCTCAGCCTGGCGTCCGAACTGGCCGGCCAGCACCCCCTGCTGGGGAGCTGGAGCGCGGCGGTGGCCTGGCGGGATGGCCTGCTGCGGCTGGAAAGGCTGCGGGCCGAGGGACTGGAGGCCAGCGCCCAGCTGCCCCTGGACCTCAAGCCAGGCCGGGGGCTGGTGATGGGCGATCTGACCAGCCAGCTAAACCTGCGCCATTACCCCTTGGGCCGCCTCAGCTCCCTGGTGGGCACCAACCTGCAGGGCCATCTCGATGCCCAAGGCCCCATAACGGGCCCCCTCAACCTGCTGGCGGCCGATCTGCAACTCCGGCTGCAGCAACCGGGCGCCGGCCCCTTGGCCCTGAGGGAAACCTGGAGCGGCCGTTTCCAGGGACTGGTGGGCAGCGGCAGCCAGAAGGCTCGCTCCGGCGGCAAGCTGCAGCTGGTGGCCGCGGCCCCGGCCCCCCCCGGGCGGCTTGACACCTGGCTGGATGCCAAATGGCATCCCGTGCGGATCCAGCTGGATCGGGGCGGCGGGCAGCTCAGCTTGAAGGGGCGACCCAGCCACTACGACTGGCAGGCCAAGGGCCTCTCCCTCCAGGGTCTGGCCCTGACCCTGGCCCCGAATCAGCCGCTGCGAAACCTGCAGGGGCGACTGGGGGGCCGGGGCGTGCTCGAACTGCAACCGCTCTCAGTTACCGGGACGGCGCAGATCGAGCAGCCTGGCTTCCTCGGCCTGGCCGCCCGTCAGCTGCGGGCCAGCTTTGCTTACAACCGCAACCGCTACAAACTGCGGGCCGATCTCGTGCCCCTTACCGCCGGGCGCCTGCGGGTCGACCTGAAGGGCCGGCCCAATGGACCGCTCCAGTCCCATTGGGTAGCACGGGGTCTGGATGCGGGGCTGCTGCGCCAACTGGCGATCACCTGGGATCTGGCGCGGGGCCCCATCCCCAAGTCCATGTCCATCGGCCAGGCCAGCGATCTGGGCAGCCTGGTGTGGGACATCCTGGGCCCCAGCATCGATCAGCAATTGGAGGCCCTGGCACGGGCAGAGGCCCTGGCAAACCAGCGTCAGGCCGACCTGCGACGCCTGAATCGCCAGGAGCTGCTGGCCCGACTGCAAACCAGCCTGGACGCCGACCTGCGCCTCAGCGGTCCGGACCCGGGCCGGCTGCGGGCCCAACTGGAGGCGAGGGGTCACATTTGGTTGGGCCAGCGCGACCGCGACTACGCCCTGGGCAGCGAGCCATTGACCTTCCGTCTCGACGGTCCCCTGCGGGGCGGCGAAGGTCATTTCGAGCTGGCGGGTTTGACCCTGGGCCTGCTGGGCCTGCTGGCCCCGGTGCCCCGGGGTCTGAGCGGCGGCCTGGGCCTCAAGGGCAGCTACCGACTGGGAGGGGCCAATCCCGAACTGGTGGTGGACCTGGCCCTGGATCAGGCCCGGATTGGTACCCAACCGATCACCCTGGAGCGGGGCCGGATTCAGCTGCGGCAAGCTGTTATCCAGCTGGACCTGGCCCTGCGGGCCCAGGGCGCCAAAAGCAACGTGGCCCTCGGGGGTCAGATCCCCCTGAACCCAAACCAGAGCGGGCTGGAACTGCGGCTCACCAGCCGGGGTGATGGCCTGACCTTCCTCTCCGCCTTGGCCGGTTCCGCCCTTGAATGGCAGCAGGGCAGCGCCGACCTGCGGCTGCTGGTGCGCGGCAGCCTCAACGAGCCGATCGCCAACGGTTTTGTGAGGTTGCGCCGGGGCCAGTGCCGCTTCCTTGGCCAGAAACTTGAGCAGGTCGAAGCGACTGTCCTTTTCGACTTCAAACAACTTGAGCTGCAACAGCTCACTGCCCGGGTGGGTCGCAACGGGCTGATCCAGGGTGAGGGAAAGCTGGGCTTGATCCGTCCCCTCGACGGCCCCCCAAGCCTGATGGTGAAGCTGCGCCAGGTGCCCTTCTCGATGAACCGGCTGCAGGCCATGGGCCAGGGGCAGCTAAGCCTGGGCGGCAGCCTGCGGTCGCCGGAGCTGGGCGGGGAGGTGACCGTGAGCCGGGGGACCCTCAACGTCCAGCCGGCGGGTATCAGCAAAGGCCCCGGAGGTGCCACCACCACCGTGCAGCGCCTGATCGAAGAGGACTGGAAATTCGACAAGCCCTTGGTATTGCTCGGCCCCGACGTGGCCTCGGCCACGGCCAACTCCCTGGCCGAAACCGTGCCCAACTTCCCCTACCTGGCCTTCAACAACCTGAGGCTGCGCTTTGGACCCGACCTGAGGGTGGTGCTGCCCAGGGTGGCGAGCTTCAACACCGGCGGCTCCCTGCGCATCAGCGGCCGCCTGGACCCCAGCCTGCGGGCCTCCGGGGTGGTCCGCCTGTTGGGTGGCCGGCTGAATCTGTTCACCACCAGCTTCAGCCTCGATCCCCAGGCCCCCAACGTGGCGGTGTTCACGCCCTCCCTGGGGCTGGTGCCCTATCTGGACATCGCCATGCGCACCCGCATCTCCGACAGCCTGGGGTTGATCGCGCCCAACGGCTTCAATCCAACTTCGCGGGACGCCTTCGCGGCGGGAGCCCCGACAACCACCCTCACCCCTGGCGGGGCTTCGCTGCGCCAGCTCAATCTCATTTTGGTAACGGTGAGCGTCAGCGGTCCTGCCGATCGCCTGGGGGAAAACATCAAGATGCGCAGCACTCCCCCCCTGCCCCAGGAACGGCTGGTGGCCCTGGTGGGGGGCAACTCCCTGGCGGGGCTTGGATCGGGCGGGGCGGGCACGGCCCTGGCGACGGTGCTGGGGCAGTCGCTGCTGTCACCGCTGCTCTCCTCCTTGAGTGATGCCATGGGGCAGCGGGTCAGCCTGGCCCTTTATCCCACATATGTCAGTCCGGAAATCTCCTTCGACTCCAACCAAACCTCCCGACGTCTACCTCCCCAGTTGGTGCTGGGGGCCGAAATCGGCTACGACCTCAGCGACCGGGTCAATCTTTCGCTGCTGGCGGCCCCGAACCGTACGGACATACCGCCGCAGATGACCCTGAATTACAAGGCCTCCGAGCTGATCAACATTGAGGCTTCGGTGGACAGCCAAGGCTCCTGGGGCTCCCAGCTGCGGCTGTTTCTGCGCTTCTGAGCCCAATGGCGGCGATCGCCCCCGTACGGTCGGCTGCACCAGTCCCACCGGGCCGTGGCACCCGGCACCCCCCTTGGCGCACCCTCCTGCGACGGACCGGCATGACGCCGCCACAACCGCCCCTGGCCGGGAAGTGATCGGCGTGGACCTGGGCGGCACCGCCATCAAGTTGGGCAGGTTTGATCAGCAAGGCCAGTTGCTGGCAGCCCTGGAGGTGCCGACACCCCAGCCCGCAGTGCCTGGAGCCACCTGCATGGCAATCGTCGAGGCCGTGGCCCAGCTCGATCCTGATGGTCGCGCCGACCGGGTCGGCATCGGCCTGCCGGGCCCCACCGACCGCCAGGGACGGGTGGCACGGATCGCGATCAACCTGGAGGGCTGGCGTGAGGTGCCCCTGGCCGAATGGCTCGAACCCCAACTGCAGCGATCCGTGACCCTGGCCAACGACGCCAATTGCGCCCTTGTGGGTGAGGCCTGGCAGGGGGCGGCCCAAGGCCATGGCGATGTGCTGCTGCTCACCCTGGGCACCGGGGTCGGGGGGGCCGTGCTGCTGGCGGGCCGCTTGTTTCTGGGCCACCGCGGCGCCGCCGCCGAACCGGGTCTGATCTGCGTCAATCCCGAGGGTCCGCCCTGCCGCAGCGGCAACCAGGGCTCCTTAGAGCAGTACTGCAGCATCGGCGGCCTGGGCCGACTGAGCCCGCTGCCGCCCCAGGAACTAGAACGCCGGGCGGCGGCGGGTGATGCCGAAGCCCTGGCCGTTTGGGCGGCCTACGGGCGCTGGCTGGGGATTGGCCTCAGCTCCTTGCTGTATCTACTGACGCCGGAGTTGGTGCTGATCGGCGGTGGCCTCAGCGGGGCCAGCGAGCACTTCCTGCCCGCCGTTTGGCAGCAAGTGGAACAACGGGTGCTGGAGGTCAGCCGCGAGGGGTTGACCATCCGCCGCTGCGCGCTGGGCAATGGGGCCGGCCGGCTCGGGGCCGCCCGCCTGGCCCTGCAGCGCCTGGGCTGAGCTGGGGGCTGTCGGCCGGCCAGGGCTGAGACCAAGCGGCTTGATTCGGGCCAGGAGATCCATCGCTTGGGATGATGGGGCCCATGCTGACCTCCCCCTCGATCGACGCTACGGCCCCCTCACCGCCCGATCCAAGCCCGGAGCTGCTGGCACGGGCCGCGGCCGTTAGGCGCGCCGCCATGGACCTGGGCCGCAAGGCCGACAGCGAACGGCAGCAAGCCCTGGTGGCCATGGCCAACGCGCTGCAGCGCCACAGCGAAACCATTTTGGCCGCCAATAGGGCCGACCTGGAACGGGCCGCCGCCGAAGGCCTGGCGCCAACGCTGCTGGCCCGGCTGAAACTGGATGGGGCCAAACTGGCCGGCGCCATCGCGGGGGTGCGCCAGGTGGCGGCCCTGGCCGATCCGGTCGGTCGGCGCCAGATGCATCGCGAACTGGATACTGGACTGGTGCTGGAGCGAATCACGGTGCCCCTGGGGGTGGTGGGGGTGATTTTTGAGGCCCGGCCCGATGCGGTGATCCAGATCGCCGCCCTGGCGATCCGCTCCGGCAATGGCGCCCTGCTCAAGGGGGGCCGGGAGGCGATGGGCAGCACCGAGGCCATCCTGGCCGCCATCAAGGAGGGCCTGGCGGCCAGTGCTGTTTCCCCGGCCAGCCTGGAGATGCTGACCAGCCGCCAGGAGAGCCTGGCCATGCTGAAGCTGGACGGCCTGGTGGACCTGATCATTCCGCGCGGCTCCAATGCCCTGGTGCGCTACATCCAGGACCACACCCGCATTCCGGTGCTGGGCCACGCCGACGGCATCTGCCATCTTTATGTGGATGCGGCCGCCGATGGCCAGCAAGCCCTGCGCCTGGCGCTGGACAGCAAAACCCAGTATCCAGCGGCCTGCAATGCCATCGAGACCCTGCTGGTGCACCAGAGCATTTCCCCCAGCTTTGTGCCGGCAGCCATCGCCATGTTCACCGCGGCCGGGGTCGAACTGCGGGGTGACGAGGCCGCCTGCGCCCTTGGGGTGCCCCTGGCGGCCAGCGAAGCGGATTGGGGCACCGAATATGCCGACCTGATCCTCAGCGTCCGGGTGGTCGCCGGCCTGGATGCCGCCCTCGCCCATATCGCCCGCTACGGCTCCCGCCACACCGACGCCATCTGCACCGACGACGACAGCGTGGCCGAACGCTTCTTGAAATCGGTCGACAGCGCCGGCGTTTACTGGAATTGCTCCACCCGCTTCGCCGATGGCAACCGCTACGGCTTCGGCGCCGAGGTGGGAATCAGCACCCAGACCCTGCCCCCCCGCGGACCAGTGGGCCTGGAGGGTCTAGTCACCTACCGCTACCTGCTGCGCGGCGATGGCCATATCGCTGGGGATTACGCCAGCGGAGCCAGCCTGTTCACCCACAGGGATCTGCCGCTTTAGATCCAGCCGGTGAGCTTCGGCTGGTTAACCACATGGCGGGGCCGGCCAGCCAGAATTGCCTCGACATTGGCGGCCACCTCGGCAATCAGCCGCTGCCGTGCCGCCTTGGTGGCCCAGGCGATATGGGGGGTGATCACGCAGTTAGGGGCCTGCAGCAGGGGGTTGGTGGCCTCGGGGGGCTCCAGGGTCAACACATCCAGTCCGGCACCCCCTAAACGACCCTGATGCAGGGCGGCTGCCAGGTCGGTTTCATTGATCAGGGCCCCGCGGCCGGTGTTGATCAGCAGGGCCGTGGGTTTCATCAAGGCCAACCGCTCGGCATTGATCAGCTGGCGGGTCTCGCTGGTGAGCGGACAGTGCAGGCTGACCACATCACTGTTGGCCAACAGGGCAGCCAAATCGGTGCGGCCCGGCCCGGGGGTACGGCGATGAACCAGGACCTCCATGCCGAAGGCGGCGGCGATGCGCGCCACCGCCGCCCCAATCCGCCCCATCCCCACCACGCCAAGGGTCTGGCCGGCCAACTCCTGCAGGTGGCCCTCCCAATAGCAGAAATCGGCAGCGGCACTCCAACGCCCCTGGTGCACGCCCATGTTGTGGCTGCCGGTGCGGTTGGTCAGTTCCAGGATGAGGGCAAACACGGCCTGGGCCACGGAGGCCGTGGCGTACTCGGGCACATGGCAGAGGGGCAGACCCCGGGCCGCCGCCGCCGCCCCGTCCACCACGTCATGGCCGGTGGAGAGCATCGCCACCCCCTTGAGGTGGGGGGCTGCGTCGAACTCAGCCTCCCCCAGGGGCGTCTTGTTGGTGATCGCCACCGTGGCTCCAGCCAGCCGTTCGGCGACGAGAGAAGCTGGCGTGCGGGGATAGACCTGGAGGGCACCGAGCCGCTCCAAGGGCTCCCAAGAGAGGTCCCCGGGGTTGGTGGTCTGGCCATCAAGCACAACCAAGCCGGAGGAGCCGGTTGGGATGTTCACCGCTGGCCACCGCGCCGAGGCAACTCGGGCCGCTCAATGTCCCGGTCGCGCCGGAAGAGGCCATCTAGGTAGTGGCGGGCGACAGCGCGGTCCTCGCAACCGTGCTGGAAGAGAAACCCGGCCAGGGCCGCCTGCATCAGACGGTATTGATCCCACTGGGGGTGGAGGGAGATGAACTCGCGCATCGCCGTGAAGAGATCTTCCGGCATTTGGTTCTCGATGCTCACCGTGGCAGGGGCGTGATCGGGAATCTGGTTCATACGGCGCACTTCAAGGACGACCCCATCAGGCCACGGCGAGGCCCCAGCCGTCAAAGCGACCCGATCAGATTAAGTCTCATGCGTCTCAATTCTAGAAGGGGTGGAAAACGTCTGGCCGCAGACGGGCCAATTTTGCAGCGGAACCACGGAGGAATACATCAGGGATCGTCAAGGGGGAGAGGGGTTTCCCACAGACCCAATCTTCGTGGTCAGCCAGGCCAGCCAAGCAGGCGTCGACCGCTGGGGAAAACCCTGGGGAGGGATGGGGAAAGCACCAGCCCAAGGCTGGAAAAGTTCAAGCCTCAGGATTCGTGATCAATGGCCTGGCGCAGAGAAGACCTCCGTATCTCTGCCGCGGAGGTCTTGACGGCCAGACCGAACGGATCACTCCTCGTCTTCACCACCTGCGGGAACAAGACGAATCTGCTTGCGTCCCAACTTGATCTCGAACTCATCGCCGGGATTGAGGTCCAGAAGGGCGGTGTAGGCCTTACCCACCAACAGGTTGCCGTTGCCTTGAACAGTGGCCACATAGCTGAGCTTGCGCCCCCCCTTGCCTACACCCTTGCCGCTGTTGTCGCCAAGGCTGAGACCTTTGGCCTCCAAGAGGGCTTCATAGAAGGCGGTGAAGTTCAGGCGCTCCGAACCATCCTTCTTGGTGCTCACATAGCCGCAGCTACGCACCAAGTCGGATTTGGATGCATCGCCGAGTTCCTTGACTTTGGACAGGAGATCGGGGCCGGTCAACATGATGCGTGGCAGCAATTGAGGTTTAATTCACCCTAACGCCCCGAGTCCCTAAAGCAAGTGTGTAATGAGCACCAGATGACATCAATTGCATCAGGGTCGCCCTTCGCTTCTTGGGCCTGCATTGCATCGGCGCCCTGCTCTTGCCCAGGCCACTGCGATGCAATATCTGCATTTTTTAGCTGCCTCGATGGCCTCAGGTCAGGGATAAACGCAGCCGGTTCAAGGCCTCACCCACACTCAGCGCTTGAATCCAGGCCCGTGGTCGGCTGCTGCCAAAACGCACCGCACCACTGCGGCAGGAGGCCGGCCCGGCCACGGCGATA
>Ga0209299_1001206_pt1 | contig 14515 bp, 7 predicted proteins | sample S_140806_MF_Meta_FD_187326 | JGI IMG/M metagenome (GOLD analysis project Ga0209299, IMG submission 187326) | Freshwater microbial communities from Lake Simoncouche, Canada to study carbon cycling - S_140806_MF_MetaG (SPAdes) (version 2) | ecosystem: Environmental > Aquatic > Freshwater > Lake ...
TTTGCATGCGGAAAGCCATTTCATACTGAGAGATGCGCGTCTGGATTTCGGGATCGCCGAACTTCTCAAAGCTGTGCGCGTTCATCTGCGACAGCGTGTCGAGCATCGCGCGGCGGTTCGCGGGCGAGACGCCTTCCGGGTTCTGCATGTAGAGCACGGGATCGCCCACGGCACGCAGCGCCACGCCGCTGAATTTGCTCGGCAAAAAGCCGCTGCTCCACATGCGGGTGAAGAGCGCCTGAGCCATCGCCTTCGCGCTCCAGTTCGGCGTGAGCACGACAAAGGCCGGTAGATCATTGCTGACGCTGCCGAGACCATAGCTCAGCCATGAACCGAGGCTCGCAAAGCCCGGCACCTCACGTCCGGTCATCACAAAGGTGCAGGCCGGGTCGTGATTGATCGCGTTCGTGTGCACCGTCTTGATCAAAGCGATGTCATCGACGTGCTTCGCCGTGTGTGGCAGCAACTCGCTTACCCAGCGCCCGCACTGCCCATGCTGCGAGAACTTAAACAAACTCGGCGCCACCGGAAACCGCGCCTGCTTGCTCGTCATGCCCGTCAAACGCTGCCCGCCCTGCACGCTCGGCGGCAAATCCTTGTCATACCACTGCTGAAGGCCCGGTTTGTAATCCCACGTGTCGAGCTGCGACGGCCCGCCATTCATATGCAGATAAATCACCGCCTTCGCTTTCGCTGCGAAATGCGGAAGCCCCGGCAAAGGCTCATGCACCTGCGATTTCGGTGCGGCAAAAGCGTCCGTGCCCATCGCATACGTCAACCCGAGCCCGCCAAGGCGCAGGCCGCTGTGCCCGAAAAACTGACGGCGGGTTTGGAGGAGGTTGGATTCAAAGAAGGGGTTCATGGGAAAGTGTTTCAGGATCAAAGTTGGCCGATTTTGAGGCATGTGATTTGTCGCGGCAGCGTCGTGGAGTGCGGTGGCAGAGATGCAAGGGCACCTTGCATCGGCGACACCGCTATCGAGCGCGGGAAGAATGCCCTGAGGCCGAAGTACACCGTAAGGCACGCGACAGCGGTGTCGCGCCAAGGCTTGCCACCGCACTCCACGACGCTGCCGCGCCATGCGATGCAATAGAATGGAGAATCACCGATCATGTTAGTTGCGGCTCACCGTTTCATCCAAGTTGAGCACCAAATTGGCGATCAAGGTCCACGCGGCGGTTTCAGCAGGTGCGGCGCTCTTCTTCGGAGTCGATTCACCGACCAAAATCGCCTCCTCGGCGGCTTGGGGGTCTTTTTGATACAACTCGCGCTGTTTCGTCAAAGCGGCATTGAGCATCGTCGTCTCCTTCGCGTCCGGTTTGCGGCTCAAAACGGTGCGGAAGAGCCAATTAAGCTTCACGGAGTCATCTGGGCCTCCTTCAGCGATCACGCGTTCGGCGAGCGCACGAGCAGCTTCGAAGTGCTGGACGTCGTTCATGAGCTGGAGGGCCTGCATGGGGGTGTTGCTGCGTTCGCGGCGAGTGCAGCTTTGCTCGCGGTTGGGCGCATCAAAATTGCTCATGAAGGGCGGCGGGGCGGTGCGCTTGAGGAAGCTGTAGAGGCTGCGGCGGTAGAGCGCGCAGCCGTGGTCTTGCAGGTAGTAGCGGGTGTTGCTGTCGCCGTAGCCGACGGGTTCCCAGATGTTCGGCGGCTGGTAGGTGCGCACGCCGCGACCGCCCATCTCCAAATTGATGAGGCCGCTGACGAAGAGCGCGTTGTCGCGGATCTGCTCGGCATCGAGACGGATGCGCGGTCCGCGAGCGAGCAGTCGATTGTCAGGATCGAGGCTGAGGAGGCTTGATTCGACGGGCGAGGCCTGTTTGAAGGCCTTTGTCATGAGCAGCTCTTTGATCAGCGCCTTCACATTCCAGCCGTTCTTCTGAAAACGCACCGCCAGATCATCGAGCAGCTCAGGATGGCTCGGTGGCTCGCCCTGGGAGCCAAAGTCGTGGCTGGTTTTGACCAAACCGATGCCGAAAACCTGCTGCCAGAAGCGGTTCACCGTCACGCGGGCCGTCATTGGGTTTTCGGGAGCCACAAGCCACTTCGCGAGATCGAGCCGCGTGGCGCGCGCTCCGGCTTTTTTCAGCGGATGAAAGGCGGCGGGCGTGGTGGGCTCGACCTTGTCGCCGAGTTTGTTGTAGGCTCCGCGCATGGCGATGAAGGTCTCGCGCGGTGTTTCGGCATCACGGAAGACGAAGGTGCCTGGAATAGCCGAGTCTGCGGCGGCGTGGATGGTTTTCGCGGCTTCCCAGGCGCTGCGGCGCGGCGCGATCTCATCGCTGATCGGCTGGGCGACGCGGGCGATATAAAAGCGCCGCAAGGCCTCGCGCTGCTTGGCATCGGTAACTTTGTCCGGCGCGGTCATGAGCGTCTTCAGCTCGGCGGCGGGCACATCGGACGGATTCTTCTTCGAGCCGCTGACCTGCTTCCACCAAGTCGTGAAGGAGGTCAGCGCATGCTTGTCCGTGGTGGTCTTGCCGCTCACTTCGAGGCGATCCCACATCACGACACCGCCGACTTGCTGGAGGCTTATCGTATTGAGGCGAGTGCCGGGCTTGAAGCCGAGCACGGCCGATGGATCGACACTGAGCTGGGTCCACACGCCAGGCTTTGGCAGTTCGCCCACGGTGATGGCATTTTCCTGGAAGTAAGTGAGCCCTTCAAAGGCCTCTGCATCGCCCCACATGAGGCGGCGGCCATTGATATTGAGACAAAGCACGCGTGGTGGGCTCAGCGGATCAATGCGTGCCCACACGCTGATGCGTGACGACTCCGCGAGGACCACCGGCGTGAGCTGCGGCGTGAGGTTTTCCTCGCTGAACTGCCCATTCGCGATGCGCAGCACTCGCTGGCCAGACTTTGCGCCATAAGCGGGCTTGTTTACCCACACGCTGGCGTTTCGCGTGGTGTTCTTCGTTTCCATGCCGGGAGCGAAAACATCGTCGAAAAGCACCTGCGTGATGGTTTGAGCCTCAGCGGTCTTTTTCTCGACATAAGCGGCTTTTTGCGCCGAATCATCGAGAGCCTTCAGCGCGGCATTTTCGGCGGCGATGGCCGCATCGAGCGATTTTTGCTGCTCAGGCGTCGGGAGGCGTAAAAAGGGCTCCGTGGACGAGATGTTCTTGTCCATCGCCGGATCAGCCCCGCTGTAAAAGAAGGCGTAGAGCGAGTAAAACTCCGCCGTGGTCAAAGGATCGTATTTGTGATCATGGCACTGTGCACAACCGCCCGTGAGGCCGAGCCAAGCGGTGGTGAGCGTGGCTGCACGATCCACCGCATAAAGGTGGCGATACTCCTCATCAATCGCGCCGCCTTCACTCGTCGTCACATTGCAGCGGGAGAAACCGGTGGCGGTGAATTGATCCGGCGTGGCATTCGGAAGCTGATCGCCCGCGATCTGCCAGACGGTGAATTGATCAAACGGCAGGTTCTCGTTGAAGGCCTTCACCACCCAGTCGCGATAGGCCCAAGTGCTGCGTTCGTTGTCGAGATGAAGGCCGTGCGTGTCTGCATACCGCGCCACATCCAGCCAATGCCGCGCCATCTCCTCGCCGAAGCGCGGCGACTTCATGTACTGGTCCACCATGGCCTCGTAGGACTGGCCTTTGAGAAAGGTATCCACCTCCGCCAGCGTCGGCGGCAGCCCGGTGAGCGTGAAGGACACGCGGCGGATCAGCGTCTCGCGCTCGGCTCCCTCAGCGAAGGTGAGTTTGTCCTTCGTTTGGCGTTCGGCGAGCAGGCTGTCGATGCTCGCCCCAGCCTTCTCGACAGGTTTTTCAAACGCCCAGTGCTTCTGATACGAGGCACCTTGCTCGATCCAGAGCTTCAGCGTGTCCTTCTGCTTCTGCGTGAGCTTCTTGTGCGACTTCGGCGGCGGCATGAGGTCGTCTTCATCGCTCGTGATGATGCGCTGCCAGACCTCGCTTTTCGCCAGATCGCCCGGCTTGATCGGAAACGCGCCGTCCTTGGCCGTGTAGGCACCTTCCGGCGTATCGAGCCGCAGTTCGGCCTCGCGCTTCTTTGAATCGAAGCCGTGGCACGCGAAGCAGTTCTCCGAGAGGATCGGGCGGATGTCGCGATTGAAACTCAGCGGCTCCGCTGCGGTGGCGAAGGTGGCGAGAGCGATGAGAATGGCAGCGGAACGAATCATGCGTGCGGTATATACGCCACACACGATGGGGATTCAGGCTTTGCCTTGGCAAAATTCCGCTTGGAGGTGGAATCAGGGCACCACTTCGCCGGAGCCGGTATAGACCCACTTGTCCACCTTGCCGTTCTTGATGCGGGCCTGAGCCTCGGTCTCGAACTTGCCGAACATGGTCTGGGTCTCGTATTTCACGTTGATGGTCCAGTAGTCGTTACCGTCGATCTTTTCCTGATTCACATCGCCCCAGGATTTGATGTTATCCGGCTTCACTTCGGTGACCTCACCGGCCTTCATGCTGGCGATTAGAATGGGATAAGTGCCGTCTTTGTCTTTTTCAGGTTTGGCATTGGCACCACCGCCAGCCGCCCCCTTGCCGCCAGCAGCCGGAGCGTTCTTGGCACGGTCCGCAGCAGCGAGCTGGTATTCATGGGCTTTGCGGGCTTGCTCGATGCGCACGACCTTGATCTGCTCGTAAGCGGCGGTGAAGACGTCTTGGAAGTCGGTGTCGTCCATGGCCACCTCGCCGCGCATCGGAGAGCCGGGAGCGGAGCCGATGATGAGGTTTCTACCGTTCTGGCCCATGACAAAGACCTTGCCGCCGGTTTTAAAGGAGGCCTTTGAGGAACCCGCGCCAATCTTCATCGTGATATCGAGGTCCTTCTTGATCGTGACCTGCTTTGGCTGGGTAAAGAAGCTCGCCGGGATGACCGCCCAGTTTTGCGTGAGCTGATCCACGGGTGGGAAAACGGGCGGCACAAAGCCGGTGGGGTCAGGAGCTGGCTCGGCGGGCATGGCCACCTTGGGCATCTCGGGCGCTGGCTCAGGCTTCGGCTCGGGTTTCATCTCCGGCACGGGTTCAGGCTTCGGCTCCGGTTTGGGCTGCGGTTTCGGCTTGGGTGCCTCCACGACGAGCACTTCCTTCTTCGGTTCCTCCTTGGGCACATGCTTGGTGAATTTCATCCCCTCGTTGATGAATGGCCACCCCCATTCATAGGCTACATAACCGATGGCGGCGGCAAGGATGAGGACGAAGAGGGCTTTCATGGCGGGCGGATTGTAGGAGAGCAGCGGGTGATTTCAACCCTGCGCATGCTTCCGGCGTGTGAAACGGCAAAGTGCGGCTTTTTCTTGGGGTAGGCAGCACCCCGTAAAGCGTAGGGCGAAGGGCAGAGAGTCTCTTCACGGCATTCGCCCGCCTTTCCGTGACTCTTTGCCCTTGGCACCTCTCAGGGCTTGAAGTTTGAAGCCACCACCGTGAACAATGGCCGCATGGACTTCATCCGCGTGCGGGGCGCACGTCAGCACAACCTCAAAAATATCGACGTGGACATCCCACGGCATCAATTGGTCGTGCTCACCGGCGTCAGCGGCAGTGGAAAATCCTCGCTCGCCTTTGATACGCTCTACGCGGAGGGCCAGCGCCGCTATGTGCAGAGCCTCTCGGCCTATGCGCGGCAGTTTCTCGACCAGATGGAGAAGCCGGATGTCGATTTCATCGAAGGGCTCTCCCCCGCCGTGGCCATCGAGCAGATCAATGCCACGCCAAACCCGCGCAGCACCATCGCCACCGTCACTGAGATCTATGATTACCTCCGCGTGCTCTACGCCGTGGCCGGGCAGCCGCACGATCCGAAAACCGGTGAGAAACTCCTCCGCAGCACGCCTGCCGAGATCGGCGAAAAGATTCTCGCCCTCGGCGAAGGCACACGCCTGATCGTCCTCTCGCCCCAACCGGCTGCAAAGGCGGACACGCTAAAGCCTTTCTTCGAAAAACTTCGCCGCCAGGGCTTCATCCGCGTGCGTCTGGATGGTCAAATCATCGAACTCGACACCGACCCGCCGCTTTCGAAAAGCGAAAAGCACCAGCTCGACATCGTCATCGACCGCCTCGTCGTCCGCCCAGATGCTCGCCCTCGTCTGATGGAGGCGATTGAAGCAGCGCTGCACTGGAATGAGCGGGAAGTTCAATTCATCGCCACCACCGATGGCAATGACACGCTTCATTCCTTCACCACCGCCTACACGAACCCGAAAACCGGCTACTCGCTCGAAAAACTCACGCCGCAGCATTTCTCCTTCAACACCCACCTCGGGGCCTGCCCGGCCTGCGAGGGCGTGGGTAGCATTTTGCGGCCTGATTCGGCCTTGATCGTGCCGGATGAATCGAAATCGCTCGCCGAGGGAGCGATCAAATCGTGGTGGGCGAAGATTCCGAAGCTCAAAATCATCTTCAACCGCGGCATCGAGGCTCTCGCGAAGCATTACCAGATCGACGAGAAAGTCCCCTTCTCTTCCCTGCCCGCTGGCTTCAAAGATTCCCTCTTCCATGGCACGGGCGAGATCGCCATCGACACCGGCTGGCAGAAGACACCGAACAAGAAGAGTCTCGCCAAGCCCTTCGAAGGTCTCCTGGCCGAAATCGCCCGCCTGCATCGCAATGCCGAAAGCGAGATGTTGAAGGCCAACCTCACGCGGCTCATGGCACCGCATCCGTGCGCGGCGTGTGAGGGCAAGAGGCTGCGAAAGGAGAGCTTGGCGGTGTATCTGAGTTCTTCGTTCCTGGTTCCTGTTTCATCGTTGGAGAGCGAACCAAGCACGAAGAACAAAGAACCAAGAACCGGCCTGAACATTCACGAATTCACCTCACTCGACATCGCGGCGGCTTTGAACTGGATGCGGGACTTAGACGTGACCGCGCAGCAGCAAGCCTACGTCGGTGAATTGCAGCGTGAGATTCTCAAGAGACTCGAATTTCTTGAGCAGGTCGGTTTGGGCTATCTGGCGTTGAATCGACAAAGCGGCACGCTTTCCGGTGGGGAGACGCAGCGCATTCGATTGGCAACACAGATCGGCGCAGGGCTCTCGGGCGTGCTTTATGTGCTCGACGAGCCCAGCATCGGCCTGCACCCGACGGACAACGAGCGCCTCATCCGCACGCTGCATCGTCTGCGAGACCTCGGGAACAGCGTCCTCGTCGTCGAGCACGACGAATCCATGATGCGAGCCGCCGATCACCTCATCGAACTCGGCCCTGCCGCAGGCGTGCATGGCGGTCACTTGATCGCTCAAGGCAGCGTGGCGGAGGTCATCGCCAATGAGGAATCGCTGACGGGGCAGTTTTTGAGCGGGAAGCGGCGGATCGAGGCGGGTCAGAAGTTAGAAGTCAGAGGTCAGAAGTCAGAGCTAACACTTCTCACCTCTAACCTCTCACATCTCACGATTCATGGCGCGACGGCCCACAACCTCAAAAACCTCACCGTCCGCTTTCCGCTCGGGCTTTTAACGTGTGTCACCGGTCCCAGCGGCAGCGGGAAATCGACGCTCGTCGATGACATCCTCATGCGGGCGTTGCAGCGGCATTTTTACAACGCGAAGGAAGCTCCCGCGGCACATGAGCGCATCACGGGACTCGATTGGATCGACAAAGTCATCGTCATCGACCAATCGCCCATCGGTCGTAGTCCGCGCAGCAATCCCGCCACCTACTCCGGGCTCTTCACGCCGATCCGCGAGCTGTTTGCGAAGCTGCCGCTGGCAAGGCAGCGCGGCTTTGATGCCGGGCGCTTCTCCTTCAATACGCCCGGCGGTCGTTGCGAGAAATGCCAGGGCGATGGGCAGATCAAGATCGACATGCACTTCCTCGCCGACGTGCATGTGACCTGCGAAGCCTGCGGAGGTCGCCGCTACGGCCAGGAGACTCTGGAGATCACCTTCAAAGGCAAATCCATCGCTGATGTGCTCGACATGACCGTGAGCGAGGCGCATCGCTTCTTCGCGAATGATCGCCAAATCGCGCCAAAGCTCGCCGCGCTCGAAGAATGCGGCCTCGGCTACATCAAACTCGGCCAAAGCGGTGCCGCGCTCTCCGGCGGCGAAGCCCAGCGAGTCAAACTCGCCACCGAACTCGCCAAACGCAGTACCGGCAAAACGCTTTACCTTCTCGACGAGCCCACCACCGGCCTCCACAGCGCCGATATCCAGACTTTGCTCAACGTCCTCCTCCGCCTCCGAGAGGCTGGAAACACCCTCATCGTCATCGAGCACCACCTCGATGTCATCCGCAACGCCGACTGGGTCATCGACCTCGGCCCCACCGGTGGGCCTGAAGGCGGTTACCTGCTCGCGGAGGGCCGACCAGCCGAGGTGGCCAGGAATGCACAAAGCGTCACAGGGCAGTTTCTGTAGCTCCATGCGCTCAAGAACGCCAGCACAGCATTCGACACTGCCACCAAGCGATGCTAGCGCCTGAAGATGCTTCACGATGCTTCTTCCACCCGCGCCATGCGCCTCTCGCTCGCCGTGGGGTTTCTCATGGTCGTGCTCAAGGTGGGCGCGTATGTGCTTACGGGGTCGGCGTCGATCCTCGGAGATGCGGCGGAGTCCGTGGTGCATGTGGCGGCAGTCATGTTCGCGTCTTTTAGCCTCGGGCTGCTGCAAAAACCGGCGGATGACGATCATCCCTACGGCCACAGCAAGATCGCCTTTTTCTCCGCAGGCATTGAGGGCGGCCTGATCATCCTCGCGGCGCTTTTCATCATCTACGAAGCGGTGGATCGCTGGATCAAGCACCTGCCGCCGACAAATCTCGATCAAGGTCTCATCCTCACCACGCTTACGATCCTCATCAATGCCGCTCTGGGCTGGCATTTGATCCGCACCGGAAAAAAGGCCGGATCACTCATCCTCGAATCGAATGGGAAGCATGTGCTCACGGATGTGTGGACGAGCCTCGGCGTCATCTTTGGCCTCGGGCTCGTGGCACTCACGGGCTGGCATGGCTGGGACTCCGTCTGCGGCATCGCCATGGCTGGGAACATCATCTGGACGGGCTACGGCCTCATGCGGCAGAGCATCGGAGGCCTCATGGACACCGCCGATCCAACTTTGGATGCCGCCCTCGATGCCGCGCTACGCCGTGAGACCAAAAAGCACGGTCTGCGCTTCCACGCCCTGCGTCATCGCGATGCGGGTGAGATGCATTACGTCGAGGTGCATCTGCTTTTCGATGATGGAATCATGCTTCGCGATGCTCACCGCATCGCCACGGAGATCGAGCATGCCGTGCAAAGCAGTGTGGAACATGCGGTGCTCATTACCACCCACCTCGAATGCCAGGGGGATCACGATGAACTCCACCAGCACGGTGAGGCGAGTGATCCAAACTCCAAACGCGCATGACCCCGCTGTCCACCAAGGCTTTGAATGATGATGCGCTGCCTTGGAAGGTGACGGTGCTCGATGAAATCGGCTCCACCAGTGACTGGCTGAAGCAGAATGCCACGAATGCGCCCATCGGCACGGTGGTCTTTGCCGAATCTCAAACGGCCGGGCGAGGGCGGCGTGAGAATCGCTGGATCGCCCCGCAGGGCAAAGACCTGATGTTTTCGATGCTTTTGAAGCCGGAGGCCTCGTTGGCTAAATGGCCGCGAATCACCACGCTGGCCGCGTTGAGCATCTGCAAGGCTATCGAGGCTGAGCTGCCACTTACGCCACGCATCAAATGGCCGAATGACATCTATCTCGATGGCCTCAAGACGAGCGGACTATTGGCGGAGACCGTCTCAGGCCGTGACGGCATGGTTTTGGTGCTCGGCATCGGTTTGAATGTGAACACGCTCGACTTCCCACCGGAGCTCAGCGCCACTTCGTTGCTGCACAAATTGGCTTCGCCGGTTTTACGGGAGATCGACCGCAATGCGCTGGCTCGCCGGCTGCTGGGATGCCTTCACGCGGAGTTTCAGCGTTTGGAAGATGGCTACAACGAAGCCATCGCAGAGGTCCGCGAACGGAGCTGGCTCATCCATCGTCAGATCCGTGCTCAAACGCCTCAAGGAGAAGTCTTTGGCCGCGTGCTCGATCTGGATGAAGAAGGCCATCTGCTGCTGGAAACCGTCGATGGAGCTGTGCAGACGCTGGCGAGCGCCGATCATGTGCGAGCAGTGCGCTGAAGACTCACTTTGCCGTGCCTTTGGCCTGCTCGGCAGACCAGGCATCAATGGCGGGGATGTCGAGAAGGCGAAAGCGGCGCTGGATGCGCTGTTCGAGGGCGATCTGCGCATGCTTGGCCACTTCCAGGGAATCGTCCTCTTTGATGGCGATGATGAGTTTGGCATTCGTTTCGGGTGAATCGCTGCTTTTGAGCAGGATGGCGGCACGCACGCGGACCTCCCAAGGCTGCTTCGCATCGGCGAGGAGTTTGAAGAGATGCGTGGGCTTCAAATCAGCCTCGTATTGGAGGTTCTCTCCTTTGAAGAGGTCCGTGACCGGAAGGCGAAAGCCTGGGTCTTCCCGCTGATAAAACTGGATCATGCGCACCACGCGGAGGTACTCGGCCTGCGCAGCATCCCGCAGATGTTCCGAGCCGGAACCACGGATGTATTCGACGAGAGTTTCGAGCGGCTTGCGGCTGCCAGTGGCGATGGCTTCATCGGCGTAAGCGGTGATACGGTTGCGTTCTTTGAGCTGGATGAACTCTGCCTGAGTCGGCGTGATAGTCGAAATCATCTCCGCCATGCGCTCGACGCCCGGCTGCCTCTGACCATCCAGCAGACTGACAGCCGCAGCGGCATTCGTGCGAGCAGCAGCGACACGCTCGATGGTCTCGCGGAGCTCTTTCTGCGTGCTCAATTGATCCCGCCGCCAGGCATCGAGTTGTTTTTGCATGGCTGCGAGTTGCTCCTCGATCTGCGAGGACTTTCCAGCGTCGTCTTTCGGAGACGCGGGAGCCGCTGCCGGAGCCGCGGTCAGATTACCGAGGCGCTCATCGAGTCTTTTGCCACTCATCTGCCAAAACACAGCAGCGGTGATGAGCGTGATCACGAGCGAAGCGATGAAAAAACGCGGCGCGGTATCCAGACGACGCGCATTGACAGCGGGGCTGGCGGCGGCGTTTTTCTTTCCCTGATGCTGATCATCCCGCACCACATCGATGACATCCGTGGAAGGTGATTTGGAGGAAGACGAAGAGTCTTTGGATGGCTTGGATTTGGAGGGGCTGGCCATGCGAGTGTGTGAAGAAATGGTTGGCGGATGAATCTTGCCAGGATCGGGGTTCCGGGCAAGCATGCTTGCCCCCCCCCTGACACATGCCAGCCGATTCGTCCAGCCCCGCGCCTGCCGCCACGCCCCAGCCAGACTCCAGCCTCCTCTGGAAGGCTGCCCTGGGCGTGATGGGCATCGGCTTCATTCTGCTCTTTGTGGCGTGGCCCTATCAGGAGTGGGAATTCGGCTATCGGATGAGCGTACTTCACGGCTGGTATCTGTGGGTCACGAAGTATGCGGACTGGATGTTCTGCCTGTTCGTGCCAGTGATCACGGGCGGGCTGGTCTGGATGCGCCGCTCTAGCCTGCGGGGCCTTCCCTGGCGTGGACACTGGCTGGGCGTGCTCCCCCTCGCACTCGGGCTATTTCTTTACTGGGTCGGTTTCAAAGCGAACACGGGCTACCCAGCCTTCCTCTCGATCCAACTCGTGCTCGCGGGCTTCATCCTGCTCCTCGGAGGCCGTGAGTGGATGCGGGCACTGTTTTTCCCCTGGCTGTTCATGTTCTTCACCTGGCCAATGCAGCCGCTGGAGGACTCCGTGGCCTCGCCGCTGCGTCCACGCACCGCCGCGATGACGGCCAAGATGCTCAGCCTGCTCGGCGTGCCCTCCATCAATGAAGGCAGCGCCCTGCAATCCGCGCCGGATACGGCCCGTGGCACTGAGACAGGCGCGGCCTTTAGCCTCGATGTGGATGCGAAGTGCAGCGGTATCAATTCGCTCTTCGTGCTGATGATGATCTCTGCTCTCCTCGGCTATCTGGCGCTGAAGAGCCCCCGCTCGCGCCTCATCCTCTTCATCTGCGCCGTACCGCTGGCGGTGGCGGGGAATGTGGCACGACTGCTGATGCTGGCCTTTGGCAGCATGTGGTTTGGCTCGGATTTCGCCATCGGGAAGCGCATCGGCGAGCATCAAGAGATGTCCTTCTTCCACACGATGGCAGGCTTCGCCGTCTTCGGCGTGGCGTTGGCAGGCATGTTTGCCATCTGCTATGTACTGGAAGGCCGCGAGATGAAAAAGAACCTCGCCCGTCATCAAAGCCCGCGTGCAGGTGGCAGCGCCTGGGTGGCCATTCCCCTCCCCCGTCGCACGTTGGCGCAGCTCGCCGCTGTGTTTGTGCTGCTGGCCGTGACGCTCGGCATCTGTGCTGGCACGGACATCCGTTACCTCGTTTCACGCGCTGGCGTGACGCTCGACCTACCACTCTCCGTGGGCGATTATCAGGGGCGCATGGTCGGCGTCACAGCGGAGGAAAAAACGGGCCTCGATGAGGGCGTGAAGCTCGAACGCTGCAGCTACCTGAATCAGAAAAACCGCCTCGTCACCGCTTCCGTCGTCCTCAGCGGGCATTTGAAGCGCTCCCTGCATCGCCCGGAGGTATGCCTACCTAGTCAAGGGTGGAGCATCGTCGAAAGCGTGCCCGTCACGATCAACAAGCCGGATGGCACCTCTTTCGCGGCCACCTACCTCCGCCTCGCCATCGATCGCATGGATGAAACTGGCCACCGCCTCCGCCAGCGCGGTGTGAACATCTACTGGTATGTCGGCTCGGATAACACCACCTGCGCCTCGCACTACAAGCATGTGGCCGACACCTACCTCGACGCCATTTTCCGCAATCTGAACCACCGCTGGGCCATGGTCTCCGTCTTCATGCCCATCCCGCCAAGCGAACTGGAAGGACCGGAAGGCATGTTCGCCGAATTCACCGCCCTGGAGGATACCCGTGATTTTGCCGGCATGCTCCAGCCTCTCATCACCGCGCCCGAAAAACTCACCACCAGCGAGTGAGCCGAGGTTGAAACCACATCTTGCAGACCTGCGGTGCTGGCTTAGGCGTGGTGGCACTCCCATGAGCGATCCCACCTCCGAAACGCCCCCACCTGCACCGGATACTCCCGACGAGGAAAAGCCCAAAAAGCCCGCTTCCGCAGAGGAAATCAGCCAGAAGCTCGAAGACTTCATCAAGAACACGCTCGGAGGTCAGGTGCTTTTCACCCGTATTGATGGCCCCTTGCCACGCGGCAAGGGTGAGACGGAATCCAAAGAGGGTGACGGTGAGCCAGAGAAGGACACCAGCATCGGTTTTTCCTTCAATTTCAAACCGGCGGATATCAAAGCTCACCTCGACCGCTTTGTGATCCGCCAGGACGAGGCAAAGAAGGTGCTGGCTACGGCAGTGTGTGATCATTACCACCATGCCCGCATGCTGAGGGAGGATCGCGAGCAGCACCCGGACTCCACGCCGCTCGAATTTTCGAAGCAAAACGTCATCATCATCGGTCCCACGGGCGTGGGGAAGACTTACCTCGTCAAACGCATCGCGGATCTGATCGGCGTGCCGTTTGTGAAAGCAGATGCCACGAAATTTAGCGAGACCGGCTATGTGGGTGCGGATGTGGATGACATGGTGCGTGACCTTGTCTCCAAGGCGGATGGAGATATCGACCTCGCGGAGCACGGCATCATTTACATTGATGAGATCGATAAGCTGAGCAGCGGCACGGAGCGTCTCGGACGCGATGTGAGCGGGCGCGGCGTGCAGACGGCGCTGCTCAAGTTGATGGAGGAGACGGAGGTGTCGCTCTATTCCCAAAACGACATCCGCAGCCAGATGCAGATGATGTTTGATACCCGCAAGGGACGCACCGGCCGCGAGGTGATCAACACGCGCAACATCCTGTTCATCGTGAGCGGTGCTTTCTCTGGCTTGGAGAAGATCATTGAGAAGCGCACGAACCGGAAGGCCATCGGCTTTGTCTCGGCGGGCGATCCTGAGCGCACACCTGCCGAGCATCTCTTCCGCGATGCGGTGACGAAGGATTTATTGGATTACGGCTTCGAGTCGGAATTCATCGGCCGCCTGCCTGTGCGGGTGGTGTGTGATCCGCTGAGCGCGGATGACCTTTTCGCCATCATGAAAACGAGCGAAGGCAGCCTCATCCGCCAGTATGATCGTGAATTTGCCGCCTACGGCATCAAGTCCGTCTTCCATGATGAGGCGCTGCGCGAGATCGCCTCGCGAGCGGCGGAGGAAAAGACGGGGGCACGCGGCCTCGTGACAGCCTGGGAAAAAGTGCTGCGTGATTTCAAGTTCGAGATGCCCAGCCTCGGCCTTCCAGAGTTGAGCATTGATGCCGAGCTGGTGCGGCATCCCGCCGCCACGCTGGAGCGCCTCCGCGGGCAGGCCACGCCAATGGAAAGCCAGCTCGATGAGGCGCATGCGCATGATCTCATGCTCTGGGCCGATGAGTTTTTCAATCAGCACGGCTTTGACCTTGAGTTTGAGCCTCCAGCGATGGCGTCAATCGCGGCGCGTGCGCAG
>Ga0209299_1001208_pt1 | contig 14480 bp, 13 predicted proteins | sample S_140806_MF_Meta_FD_187326 | JGI IMG/M metagenome (GOLD analysis project Ga0209299, IMG submission 187326) | Freshwater microbial communities from Lake Simoncouche, Canada to study carbon cycling - S_140806_MF_MetaG (SPAdes) (version 2) | ecosystem: Environmental > Aquatic > Freshwater > Lake ...
TAATCAGCCAAAAGGGGCTGGGAATGAGCCCATAGAGCCTCCAGACATGGTCTCAGAGGCAGATCAGGGCCAAAAGCAGCTTTGCTGATCTCAGCGGCTGTTCAAATCCCTATTGCCCAGAGATTCCCTAGCACCCTGCTGATGAGGGTGAGGACCCATTCCCCCCAATGATCGGTTGTGGTTGTTTGCCTGGTCACCTGGGCTCTAGCCTTATCCTTCGGGTCTGCATTCTTTCCCGTTCAATGAAGCTGCTATGCGGGGCAGAGAGGAGACTGTTTGGCTGCCCGGCAGACTAGTTGGTCGTTCCCCCCAGCACCCTTTGGATCCGCTACAGAGCCTGCCCGGCACGTCTGATCTGCTGCCGGTGGAGACCCCCCTCTGGCAGCGGATCGAGGCCACGGCCCGCGACCACTTCCGTCGCGCCGCGATCGGCGAGATCCGCACGCCCCTGCTGGAGGCCACCGAGTTGTTTAGGCGCGGCATCGGTGAGGCCACCGATGTTGTCGGCAAGGAGATGTACACCTTCCTCGACCGCGGCGAACGCAGTTGCACCCTGCGGCCGGAGGGGACCGCCTCGGTGGTGCGGGCGGCGATTCAGCACGGACTGTTAGCGAAGGGCCCTCAGCGGCTCTGGTATGGCGGGCCGATGTTCCGCTACGAACGGCCTCAGAAGGGGCGCAGGCGCCAGTTCCACCAGATCGGCGTAGAGCTGCTCGGGGTGGCTGACGCCACCAGTGATGCGGAGGCGATCGCGATCGCCTGGGACCTGCTGGCCGATCTGGGCGTGGCCGGCCTGCAGCTGGAGATCAATTCCCTGGGCACCCCCGAGGATCGTCAGCGCTATCGGGCCGAACTGGTGAGCTGGCTGGAGGCCCACCACGACCAGCTCGATCCCGATTCCCAAAATCGCATCAGCACCAACCCCTTGCGGGTGCTCGATTCCAAGAACCCGGATACCCAGGCCCTGCTGGCTGGCGCCCCCACCCTGGCCGATGCCTTGGCCGGCGAGAGCCACGAGCGCTTCGCCCGGGTGCGCCAGGCCCTGGAGGCGTTGGGCATCCCCTTCGTGCTCAATCCCCGTCTGGTGCGGGGCCTCGATTATTACGGGCACACTGCCTTCGAGATCACCAGCAACCAGCTCGGCGCCCAGGCCACGGTCTGCGGCGGCGGTCGCTACGACGGTCTGGTGGCCCAGCTGGGTGGGCCGGCCACCCCTGCCGTTGGCTGGGCGCTGGGGATGGAGCGGCTGGTGCTGCTGCTCTGCCAGCCGACGGCCAGCGAACCTGCCGCCGCCGGGGTACCGGATCTCTATGTGATCAGCCGGGGCGAGGTTGCCGAGGCGCAGGCGCTTGTGCTCACCCGCTTGGCCCGCCAGGCTGGCCTGGCGGCGGAGCGGGATGCCAGTGGCTCGGCCTTCGGCAAGCAGTTCAAGCGGGCCGATCGCAGCGGTGCCCCCTGGGCGGCCGTGATCGGTGACAGTGAGGCCGCGGATGGGGTGGCACTCCTCAAGGATCTGCGCGGCGAGCAACCGGAGCGGCAGCTGCCTGCGTGGCAGCTGGTGTTACTGGTGAAGGAGAGCCTTGCGACCGCATCCCGGCAGCCCTGAGCCTTCAGGCTGACCCCTCACAGGGGAGCTGCCCTCGCTGAGCATCCATCCCGCCGCCCCGAGCATTGATCCCTTGCCGGTGACCACCCGAGCCCCACACAGCGGTGCCCTGATGCTCTGCATCCCCGCTCCCCTGGCGGCAGTGCTGCAGTTGTTGCAGGAATCCCTGTCCGAGAGAGCTGCCCATGGAGGCTGGGCCCCAGAGCAGCCAGCAGCCACAAAAAAGGGCGGTCCGTGTGGACCGCCGATGTGTGAGGTGGTGGAGGGCAGCCTCGGCTCAGGCGGAACCCACACCCACATAGGCGCCATAGAAAAACAGGCCAACCACGAAGATCACAGCCATGCCACCGGCGGTGGCCACCAGCCAGAGAGGAAGCACGCCTTCGGTCCAGCGGCTTTTCCAGGCAACGGCCGGCCGACCGTCGGGTAGACGATCCGGAATCCGGCCGTCAGGAAGGGAACGTTTCTTGCCGCTCATCAGGGAACCTCGTGGTCAGGGAGAATGGCGAATAGCAGGGATCCTTGGCGGACACTTTGGTGTGTTCGCTGAACCCGCAAAGGGATCAGTTGAAGAAGTAGCTGGTGAACAGAATGCCGGTCACAAAGATCAGCAGCAGGCCCAGGTAGAGGCTGGTGCGATTGAGTTCAACCGGCAGGTTGTTTGGATTCTGGTTGCGTTGCAGGCCCATGGGATCAGCGGCGGACGAACTGCATGGCCGCCAGCGCTCCCAGGAAGAAGACCGTGGGAATGCCGAGGGCGTGAAGGGAGAGCCAGCGCACCGTGAAGATCGGATAGTTGCGCGGCGTGGTGGGGGCGGTGGATTGGGTCATCGCTTATGGCAGGCGCTGGTCGAGCTGGGTCTTGGCCTGGTAGCGCTGGCTCACCACCGGCGCCTTGCTTTCCTGGGCCTGAAAGTAGGCGTCGGGGCGGGGCGTGCCAAAGGCGTCGTAGGCCAAGCCCGTGGACACGAACAGAAAGCCTGCCAGGAAGATGGCGGGCAGGGTCACGGCATGGATCACCCAATAGCGGATGCTCGTGATGATTTCGAAGAACGGACGTTCCCCAGTTGAGCCGGCAGCCATGGCACCAAGCATTCAGCCCATTGATCCTAGGGGTCGGGCCGCGGGGGCCGGGGACGGGGCGGGGGGTTGGTTACAGAGGGAAGCAGTTGCCTCCCCGACCCCCCTCCTCGGCTCATCCCACCCAGCGCAGCAGGCAGCCCCGTTCGCCGAGCACGAAGCCCTTGCCATCGGGGGTGAAGGCGATGCGGGTGAAGTTGCTGGCCTGCTCGCCCCCCACCGGATCCCTCTGCCAGCTCTTGCCGCCATCGGCGCTCACCAGCAGGGTGCCGCTGCCACCGCCGGTCCAGAGGGAACCCTGGGGATCCCAGGCAAGGTCGAGGTAGCCGAAGCCGTTGGTGATCGGAACCACGGGCTTGCTCCAGGCCTCGGCATCGGCGGGATCGGCGTTGAAGCGCAGCTGGGCGCCGCGGGCCAGCATCCAGAGGCCGCCCTCAGGCTGGAACCCCATTGATTGCAGCCGCTGGCTGCTGACCCGCTGGTGTGGCTGCCAGGTGGGCTGACCCGGATCCCAGGTGGCATAGAAGTTGCCCAGGCCGCTGACGCTCACGTAGCGGCCGTCATCGGCACGGCGCAGGTCGCGCACGGCGCCGGCAGCGTCGCTCACCAAAGCCTGCCAACTGTTGCCGGAATCGCCTGTGCGGTACACGGCTCCCACATTGGTGGCGAGTTCGGCCTGCTTCGGTCCGAGGGCCGTCACCAGGTAGGGCTCGCCGGGCAGCTTGGTATCGAGGAAGAGGCGTGTCCAGCTCTGACCCCGGTTGGTGCTGTGAAGCAGCAGCCCGGGCTGGCCCACGATCCAGCCCTCATCGCCCTGGAAATCGATGCTGATCAGGCGGAAGTTCTCCTCGGCGGGCAGCTCGAGGGCCCGCTCCTGCCAGGTGGTGCCGCCATCCTCTGTTTCCATGATCAGACGGTTGCTGCCCACCAGGAAGCCGTGCTTGGCATCGCTGAAAGCCAGATCCAGGGGATTGGAGCGGGTGGCCAGGGCCACGGGCTGCCAGGGGCTGGTGGCGGCCAGGGGGAGGCCGGTGGTCACACAGCCGGAAAGGCCCAGGCCCATGGCCACAAAGAGCACCAGGCTGACTAGGGGGGTGAGGAGTCGGCGCAGGAATGGGCGGGTCACAGGATCAGCGCAGGGAATAGAGGGAAAGGAAGAAGGCGATCGCCAGGGCGAAGGCGCCGAAGATCAACACATTCTTCTGGCCGGGGGTGAGGCGGTTCACTCCGAGGCCGAAGTTGAGGTTCTCCTCGAAGCCGCTCGGCTTGTTGCGGGGGCCGATGTCCTTGAAGGCCCCCACCCGGCTGCGGCACACCGGGCAACGGAAGCTGCCCGGATCCAGGTCCAGGAACGGGGTGCCGGCCTCGATGGTGAGTTTCCTCACCCCTTCGGCCGGGTCGTACACGAAGCCGCAGCTGCGGCATTCGAAGCGATGGGTGGCGGGATCGCTGGCCGGAGCTGGGGCTGCTTCGGCAGAGGGGCCGGCCTCGGCAGCGGGGACTGCAGGCTCGGTGGCAGCGGGGCCGGGGGCTTCATCCGATGCGGAGGGTGCCTCACCGGGAGCCCCAGCTTCGGTCGGGGCCGAAACCTCGGCGTCCCCCATCGTGGCGACTAGCGTGGCATGGACTTGGGACTCGAGCGGCTGGGAGTCGTCGGGTGGGCTCCCTGCCGGGGTTTCGCTGCTCATCCGGTGGCCGCCATGGTGAACCAACTCTATCGAGGCTCCCCGGCCCCCCGTCTGGACCAGCATCTCGTCGCCGTTCCGCCGCGCAGCCGGATTCACCACCGCGGTTCGCCGCGATGGCTGCCCATCAGGTCTTTCCTCGGTCGTCCGGCCCATCCGGTTGTTCTCGCTCCCGCCCTGCTTCCCCGTTCCTCGGTGTTGTGGTGGCGACCCTTCGCCAGCCTCCGGTGGAAGGTGCCAGACTGCCCGCCACGCTCGACCTGCCCGCATGTTCGTGCTCCCCGGCTACGACGCCTTTCTTGGCTTCCTGCTGATCTCAGCGGCCGTTCCGGTGCTTGCGCTGGTCACCAACAAGCTGCTCTCCCCCAAGAGCCGCGATGGCGAGCGGGAGCTCACCTATGAATCGGGAATGGAGCCAATCGGCGGCGCCTGGATTCAGTTCAATATTCGCTATTACATGTTTGCCCTGGTCTTCGTGATCTTCGACGTGGAGACCGTGTTCCTCTATCCCTGGGCTGTGGCCTTCCACCGCCTCGGCTTGTTGGCCTTCATCGAGGCCCTGATCTTCATCTCCATCCTGGTTGTTGCCCTGGCCTATGCCTGGCGGAAGGGCGCCCTCGAGTGGAACTGACCCGCCCCGAGCCATGACCCTCACTCCCTCCTCCGACACCGCCCTCACTCCGGGCACCAGCACCGAAAGCGTCTCGGTGGCTGGCTTGCGCGACCTTCGGGCCGCCAGTTGCGCCCCAGTGGGCGCCCCCACGGTCACCTCGGATCTTTCCGAGAACGTGATCCTCACCAGCCTCGACGACCTCCACAACTGGGCTCGCCTCAGCAGCCTTTGGCCGCTGCTGTATGGCACGGCCTGCTGCTTCATCGAGTTCGCCGCCCTGATCGGTTCCCGCTTCGATTTTGACCGCTTCGGATTGGTGCCCCGCTCCAGCCCACGCCAGGCGGACCTGCTGATCGTGGCCGGCACCGTGACCATGAAGATGGGTCCGGCCCTGGTGCGGCTCTATGAGCAAATGCCAGAGCCCAAGTATGTGATCGCCATGGGGGCCTGCACGATCACCGGCGGCATGTTCTCGGCCGATTCCACTACCGCTGTGCGCGGCGTTGACAAGCTGATCCCGGTCGATCTCTACCTTCCCGGCTGCCCGCCGCGTCCGGAGGCGATCTTTGATGCAGTGATCAAGCTGCGAAAGAAGGTGGGCAACGAAGCCCTAACCGAGCGAGGTAAGCGGCTGCCCACGCATCGCTACATCACCATTTCCCATCAGCTGAAGGCCGTAGCCCCGATCGTGGATGGTCGTTACCTGCGGGCCGAAACCCAGCAGGCGGCCTTTGCTGCGGCGGCGGGGCTCCCTCTTGGTGCTGCCCAAACAGCCGAGCAGGACAGGCTGGAAACAGCCGCCGGATCGACCGCCGATGGTGGGAGGAGCTGATGGATTCCGCCTTGGTCGAAGTGGGCTGAATCGCAGCCACGTTCCTGTGGTGCTCTTTCCTCCATAGCTCATCAACGGGTTCATTCAGTTCCGGTCTGCCCCTCAGATCGCATTCGGCCTGAGGCGATCAACCCCCGTCTTCAGTCGCCTCCAACCTCCAGTTCTTTCCTCCACCGCCCCTCCCCTCTGAGCCATGCCCGAAGAAGCCGCTGCCGTTACCCCTGCCGCTCCGGCGCCGGGGCCGGTGAGCACCTGGCTTAGCCAGCAGGGATTCGATCATGCGGTGCTGCCCGCCGATCACCTGGGGGTGGAGGTGCTCGGAATCGAGCCGGCGTTTCTGCCGCTGATCGCCACGGCCCTGAAGGCCAGCGGATTTGATTATCTCCAGTGCCAGGGCGGCTACGACGAAGGGCCGGGTGGAAATTTGGTGAGCTTCTATCACCTGATCAAGCTGGCCAGCCTGGCCGATCGCATTGCTCCCGCCAGCGCCAAGGCTGGCACCAACCAACCGATCCCCGCTGATCTGCGGCCCGAGGAGGTGCGCCTCAAGGTATTTCTGCCCCGCGATGGCGCCCTCACTATTCCCAGCCTCTACGGCCTGTTCCGCGGCGCCGACTGGCAGGAGCGCGAAACCTTCGACATGTTCGGCATTAGCTTTGAGGGTCACCCCCATCCCAAGCGGCTGCTGATGCCGGAGGACTGGAAGGGCTGGCCGCTGCGCAAGGATTATGTTCAGCCTGATTTTTATGAGATGCAGGATGCTTATTGATCCTGTAGTTGAGCAGAAATCTTCCCCTGAGCATTTTCCATTTTTAGATGGTATCAGGGGGATCGTTGGCCTTTAATCCTGATGCAAGCTGGATATTTTCAAACAAAGCTAGGACTGCGCCAGCATTCCCCCGGACGCGCTCCGCGAGATCGATAAAAGTTCCATGCATGAGCCGGCTCACATTCGTTAGTACTTGCATCCATCTTGTCGAACATGCTCTCGATCGTTAGCGCGGTATTCTCAGGAGTTCTTGCATGCCAGTAGGCGGCGAAAGTTGTTTAATCATGTGATGACTTGCTGGTGAAGTTGGCTTGATTCTTTGTTTGATTGTTGGCTCCAGAGTGATGCATACTTGCCCCCTTGGGCAATCAGGTCCAAGTGTGTTCCGCTCTCCACAATTCTCCCGTGCTCCAGCACACAAATCAGATCCGCATTCACGATCGTGCTTAATCGGTGGGCGATCACCAGAACGGTGTGTTTGCGCTCAAAGCGATCGATGGCCTGCTGCACAAGGCGCTCACTTTCGCTGTCGAGAGCGCTGGTGGCCTCATCAAGGATCAGGAGTTCCGGATCGCGAAGGATGGCACGGGCCAGCGAAAGCCTTTGTCGTTGGCCGCCACTGAGGCGGTATCCCCGTTCACCCACGAGTGTCTCAAATCCATCGGGGAGGGCTTGGATGAAACGAGATGCTTGGGCCTGATCAGCGGCCAACTCGATCGCTTGGCGACTGGCTCCCGGTGTGCCGAAGGCAATGTTCTCGGCGATGCTGGCATTGAACAGGAAGGTGTCCTGGCTTACCACCCCGAGCCGTTGCTGCCAACTCACCAGGTCAAAGCTGGCCCGGTTGGTGCCATCCACAAGAATTTCTCCTTCGGTTGGGGAGTACAGACCTGCCAGAAGGTCGGCGAGGGAGCTCTTACCGGCACCGCTGCTCCCAACAAGGGCGATGGTCTGACCCTTGGGAAGGACGAGGTTGATGTTCGAGAGGGCTGGCTCAAGCTCTGGGGCATAGCGGAGGGATACGTTCCTCAGTTGGATGTTGCGTTCAATGGATGCGAAGGGGAGGCCGCCCCTGTGCCGGAATTGTTTGTCGCTTACATTGAGAAAGTCGTTGAGAACATCGAGATTGGCTGAGTTGCTCTTCAATTGCATGAGGGTTTGGCTGAGATTGCCGAAGGTCCCGTTGAGGCGCTGAAGGGCAACCACAAAGGTCACCAAGCTCGGCAGCACGCCGGAGTTTCGATCTCCGAAGAGCAATATGCTCAAGGCTGCAATCGCGGCAATCATCACGATTGGCAAGATCACGATGATCGGTGCATTCACTGCGTTGAGTCTCGTCTGGGCGCGGCTGGTGATCTCGACAGCTCGTGTCTGGTTTGCCACGGCTTGATCAGCAACATCCAGTTGTCCGCTGGTGTGGAGCAGCCGCAGACCTTGGATATTCTCGGTCATGCGGCTAACGAGTTCGCGAATGAGCTCGGTGTATTCCACCGCCCTAGATCGGATTCTTGGCAAGATCAGCTGTTGGACAAGCGCCAGCAGGCCTCCCATGCCGATGGCGGCCACCAGTAACCAGGGGGAAAGGTTGATCAACACCACCAGATAGGTGATGAGCATCAATAGGTTCAATATCAAGACGCTGACAAAGTTGATCTCTGAGATAACTGTTGTCGGTCCGGAGCTATTGATGTACTGAAGGTCTCCCACCCGGTAGCGGCTGGCACAGGGGAAGCTGAATCCCAGAACCTGCGAATGGAGCACCGCGGTGAGACGGGTTGAGGTACGGTTCGCGTAGTAGCCCAAGGCTACGGTACCCACATACATCGCCAAGGCCTGAGACAACTTCAGGAGTACCGCCAGGCCCAGCAGCATCAGAAATAACTGGTTGCGCGGCAGGCTGTTCAGCAGATCCGCCAACTGGGGAAGGGAGCCCAGCAGTGGTTTGCTCGACCAGTTGATGCTTGTGCCCTGAGGCTTCGAGAGCAGATCAACCGCCAGAAACATCACGCCGAGGGTGGCGCCTTCAGCTGCCGCCTGCAGCAGGTTGCTGAGCAGGTTGAGGCTGATCAGCCGCCATTCCTTCCGTGCCGTGAGGCGGATCAGCCGGGATGCCGGCCTTTGATCGCGGAGCGGCTCAAGGCCCTTGCGGAGGATGCTGCGCAGCAGTCGGAGGGGGTGGGCCAAGCGTGCCAGTTAGGGTTGAACAACCGCTGTTGATCTTACAACCATAAACTCACGTCTCCTGAGAGAAGATCGAACCGATCCACAAGAGGCTTGATAGAGCGCATCCAATCGCTTTGCGCTTCCGAGCTGGATCATTGAAATTGCCCCATTCTGGTGCGCTGAAAGGTTTGTCCGCCGAGGTTGAGTTGGTGCGGATTCATGCGAGTGTCGCGAAACATCTTTGCAGCTTCACCAGTCGTCGCTCCCACTGACTAGAGGCCATTTGATGGGCATTGCCGCTGTTCCTGTGGTCGCTCACCCCTCCCTCCTGTGCTTCCGGTAAAACCGCATCACCGCCAGCGCCACGCTGCGCGAATCATGGCGGAGGGTGGCGCTGGGACGGGCGCCCTGAAGGGGGGCCAGCATCACCTCGTAGCCCTGGCTGCGCAAGGAGCGGGCGTCGCAGGTCACGGGTTCGGCGCCGCGTAGGCGGTAGTTGTGGACCAGGGCGGTGTCGTCGAGTTTTTCCTGCGCTAGCACGCAATCAAACAGTCGCTGCTCTACCCCAAGCGTGGCTAATTGGGCTTCGATCGCCCGCAGGTGGCCGCCCACATCGAGGCCATCGGTTTCGCCGGGCTGGGTCATCAGGTTGCAGATGTAGAGCCTGGGGGCCCGGCTGCGGCTGATGGCGCTCACCAGCTCCGGCACCAGCAGATTGGGTAGCAGCGAGGTGTAGAGGCTGCCCGGCCCCAGCACGATGAGGTCGGCGTTGGCGATGGCCTCTAGGGCCTTGGGGAGGGCGGGGGGCCGCTCCGGCGTGCAGCCCAGCCGCACGATCGGGCTGGTGGCCTTGCCGATGCTGGATTCCCCCTCAATCCGTTCGCCGTTTTCCAGTTCGGCCCAGAGCCGAACATCGGCATTGGTGGCCGGCACCACCTGGCCCTGCACCGCCAGCACCCGGCTGCTGGCGGTGATCGCCGATTCCAGGTTGCCGGTGATGGCGGTGAGGGCCGTGAGGAAGAGGTTGCCGAAGCTGTGGCCCTCAAGGCCGCTGCCGGTCTTGAAGCGGTATTGGAACAGGCGGGTGAGCAGGGGCTCTTCGCGGGAGAGGGCCGCCAGGCAGTTCCGAATGTCGCCGGGGGGCTGCACCCCGAACTCCCGCCGCAGCACGCCGCTGCTGCCGCCGTCGTCGGCCACGGTCACGATGGCGGTGATGTTGCCGCTGTAGCGCTTCAGGCCGCTCAGCAGCGTGGCCAGCCCCGTGCCGCCGCCGATCGCCACGATGTTTGGGCCGCGGTTGAGCCGTCGTTGGGCCACCAGGGCATCCACCAGCACCGTGTCCTTTTCAGGGGCCAGGGCCTGCTGGATGCTGCCGAAGCTGCGGCTCTGGCCCAGCCAAACCAGGGCGCCGCCGATCACCAACACGAGCGGCCCGGTGATGCCCCGCGGCATCACCTGGGTGACGCGGGCCAGCAGCCACTTGATCGATTCGAGGGTCCAGTAGATCGGCTGCAGATCGGCCCACACCGCAGCCCCCAGCAGCGCCACCAGCAGGCCGATGCCGGAGGTGAGCATCCAGCGCTTCACCACCAAGCCGGGCTGCAGCCAGCGCACGGCTCGCCTGGAGCGGGTCACCAGATCTCGCTGGCGCATCTCACCTCGGCCGAGCCACTCCGGCCGGCCGTTCCGGCGGGGGTCCTGGGGAGCGGTGCCTCGGCGGGGCAAGGGTATGGCGCCGGGGCGCCGCAGGGTTGAATCAACTCTACGAACGAACACCAGGGGATGAAACGGGCAGGATGGGGACCTTGACCCCGAAGTGCCTCTCTGGTCGTGGCCGTTGCTCCCCCTCCTCCGCACTCCGGGGACGATGCCACCTCGTCTGAGAGCCCCAGGGCGGCCCAGGGAGCTCAAGCGAGTGGCTTGTCGGGGGCTGCTCCTGCAGGCGCGGCTCCTGGCCCTTCGCCGGCGTCCGCGGCCACCGCAACCCTGCTCGAGCCCATGGAAGAGAAGGTGGCGGAGACGGTGGCCGAGATGCGGGCGCTGGGGGTGCGCTGGGGGGAGCGCACCGTGCTCGATGCCGTGGACCTGCGTCTCCTGGCCGGTGAGCGACTGGTGGTGGTGGGCCCCTCCGGCGCCGGCAAATCCACGATCCTGCGGCTGCTGGCCGGGCTGCAGCTGCCCACCTCGGGTGAGCTGCTGATCCACGGCGAACCCCAGACCTACCTTCGCCTCGACCAGCGCCATCCCCCCGATGTGCGCCTGGTGTTCCAGAACCCCGCCCTGCTCGCCTCCCTCACCGTTCGCGAGAACGTTGGTTTTCTGCTCTATCGCTACAGCCGGCTGGGGGACGCGGAGATTAAGCAGCGGGTGAGCCGGGCCTTGGAGGCGGTGGGGCTCTATGGCATCGAGGATCGACTACCCGGCGAGCTCAGCGGCGGTATGCAGAAGCGGGTGAGCTTCGCCCGGGCCCTGATCGATGACCCGGCCGCGGTTGATGGCCGTTCGCCGCTGCTGCTCTTCGATGAACCCACCGCCGGCCTGGATCCGGTGGCCTGCACCCGGGTGGAGGATCTGATCGTGCGCACCACCGAACTCACCAATGCGGCCGGTGTGGTGGTGAGCCACGTGATGAGCACGATTGAGCGGTGCGCCGAACGGGTGCTGCTCCTCTACGACGGCCAGTTCCGCTGGGACGGCAGCCTGGCCGACTTCCATTGCACCGACAACCCCTATGTGACTCAATTCCGGAGCGGTAGTCTGCGCGGACCGATGCAGCCGGCCGAGCTCTGAGCCCATGCGCCGCAGTGTCCGTGAGGCCCTGGTTGGTTTTTCTCTGCTGGCCGCCGTGGCCGGTGGTCTCGGCCTGTGGTTCTGGCTGAAGGGAATCTCGCTGACCCGGGGTAACTGGACCATTCAGGCCAGCTTCCAGGATGCGGCCGGTCTGGCCAAACGCTCCCCCGTCTCCTTCCGCGGGGTGCTGGTCGGTCGGGTGCGTTCGATCAAGGTGAACGCCCAGGAAGTGCTGGCCGATCTGGAGATCACCGACCCCAGCCTGCGCCTGGCCCGGCCGGTGGTGGCTCGGGTTGGCGCGGCTTCTCTCCTGGGGGGAGATGCGATGGTGTCGCTGCTGAGCGCCGGTCCGCCCCAGTCCCTGGGTGGCCCCGGCCCGCTCGATCGGGGTTGTGACAACAGCCGCATGGTGTGCGACCGGGGCAGGGTCCGCGGTGTGGAGGCCCCCACCCTCGATTCGGTGACCACCACCATGCAGAAACTGCTCGACCAGGCCGACCAGGAGCGCTTGGTGAAACGCCTCGCGCTGGCCACCGATGCCTTTGACAAGACCGCCGAGGAGACCAGAAAGCTCGCCGCTCAGGGCCAGGCGTTCGTGGGTGATGCCCAGACGCTCGTGAAGGGGCTGAACGGCGTGGTGGGCAAGACCGATCCGATCGTGCAAAACATCACCGCCGCCAGCGTTGATGCCCGCCAGGCCAGTCGCTCGGTGAAGCAACTGGCCGGCCGTCTCGACCAGGCCAACACCGTGAACGATCTGCAGGCCACCTTGGCCAATGCCCGCCGGCTCACGCAGCGTTGGGAGGCGGTGGGGGGTGATGTGCAGAAACTCACCGGCGACCCCTCCTTCGTGGCCGGCATGCGCAGCGTTTCGGTGGGTCTGGGCCGTTTCTTCGATGATCTCTATCCCGGCACGGCTCCGGTTGGCGGTGCCTCGGCCGGGCGCCGCGAGGGCAACCGTTCTCGTTCCGGCGAGGCCGGAGGCCCGCAGCCGGGCAATGCGGCAGGCGGCAGCTCCAGCCATCGCGATGGGGCCGAGGCCCGCGCCGTTGATTCAGTCAGGCCTGCGGCCATTCGTGCCCGCCCCCACCGCCCCGATCCCGCCGACCGCTTCGCGCCCCGCACCAAGGCCCCGGCCATGCCGGTACCCGCCTACGGCTATGAGACGCCCGCTCCCTGATCTGCCGAAGCGGTTCAAGGCGCCTTCATCAGGTCTGCCGTTGCCCCAACTGGGGACGGACGGTCTCAGAGCCCCGCCACCGCCTCCAGGGCGATCGCCGCAATCGCCTGGTCGCTGGCCTTGGGCAGTTGCACATAACGGCCCCCGGCGGCCTCGGCGAGGTCTTTGCCCATGCCGCTGCCGATGAACTTGCGCTCGGTGTCGATCACCAAGAGCTTGATGCCCAGGGAGCGGTAGCGGCTGGCCACCTGTTTCACCTCCTCCTTGAGGTCCACCGGTTCCTCCCCCTCCAGCTCGGGCTGGCCCAGGGAGCGGGAGAGGGGCACGTTGCCGCGACCATCGGTGATCGCCACCACCACCACCTGGCCGAGGTCGCCCTTGGCCAGGGCGTTGGCCCCAACCCGCGCGGCCTGGGTGAGGCCGTGGGCCAGCGGTGAGCCGCCGCCGCAGGGCATCGATTCGAGCCGGCGGCGGGCGGCGGTGATTGAACGGGTGGGGGGCAGCAGCACCTCGGCCTGCTCGCCGCGGAAGGGGATCAGGGCCACCTCATCGCGGTTTTCATAGGCCTCGGTGAGCAGCCGGATCACGGCCCCCTTGGCGCTCTGCATGCGGTTGAGGGCCATCGAGCCGCTGGCATCAACCAGGAAGATCACCAGGGCGCCGGCCTTGCGCTGCAGCTGCTTGGCCCGCAGGTCGCCGTCCTCCACGATCACCTTGCGGTGGGGTTCTCGCTCGCGGCGGGCTTTTTGGTAGGGCGCCGCAGCCCGCAGGGTGGCGTCCACGGCAATGCGCTTCACCGGCCCCCGGGGCAGCATCGGTTTCACGTAACGGCCGCGGGAATCGCTCATCACCACGGCGCGGCTGCCGCTGCCGCCGCTCTTCGCCTTGGCGGCGCCGAACAGCAGCAGGTCGGGGTCGATGGCGGTGGCCTCCGGATCCAGCAGGAACTCCTCGGGGATCTGGGGGGGTGCTTGATCCTCGGGGGTGTCGTCCTCCGGCTCGTCCGGTTCGTCTTCGCTGTCGTCGTCCTGGTCGTCGTTCGGCTCCTCCTCGTTCTGGGGGGGGTCGGGCTCCTCAGGCGGCTGCTCGCCCTGGGGCGGTGGAGGCGGTGGCGGTTCCATCGGCTGGTTGGGATCGGGCGGCGGCAGCTGCAGGGCCCGGGGCGCGATCACCAGCCGCACCGCCACCTGGAGGTCCTCGGCCTCCACCAGGTCGCGGCCGCTGAGGGCCGCATGGGCCCGCGCCACCCGCACGGCGTAGAGCTCGCTGCGGTGGCCCTCTACGCCGCCGCGGATCGCCTCGGTCACCAGGTAGGCGATCTGCTCGCGGCTGATCCGCACATCCGGCAGCCACTGGCGGGCCAGCAGTAGCTGGGTGGCCAGGCCGTCGGTTTCCTCCTGGAAGCGGGCCCGAAACGTCTCCACCGATTCGCCGTGGTCGAGGGCGGAGCGGGTGATCGCCACCCGCTGCTCCACATCCAGCAGCTGGTTGGCCGAGAGGGCGATGGCAAAGCGATCGAGCAGGTGGTCGCGCACCGCCCCCTCCTCGGGGTTGTACGTGGCGATCAGCAGGCAGCGGCAGGGGTGGGAGAGGCTCAGCCCCTCGCGCTCGATCCGGTTGTCGCCCGACCCCACCGCCGCCAGCAGCAGGTTGGTGATCTGGTCGTCGAGCAGGTTGAGCTCATCGATGTAGAGCACGCCCCGGTGGGCTTCGGCCAGCAGGCCCGGCTGGAACACCGGCGCCCCCGCGGCCAGGGAGGCGG
>Ga0209299_1001211_pt1 | contig 14470 bp, 13 predicted proteins | sample S_140806_MF_Meta_FD_187326 | JGI IMG/M metagenome (GOLD analysis project Ga0209299, IMG submission 187326) | Freshwater microbial communities from Lake Simoncouche, Canada to study carbon cycling - S_140806_MF_MetaG (SPAdes) (version 2) | ecosystem: Environmental > Aquatic > Freshwater > Lake ...
CTCAAGACCTTTGTGCTCGTTTCGACGGCCCAGGCACGCGTGGAGGTCTTTGAGCTTGGCGAGGGAGACCAATGGCAACTCACCACCTTTGACGGTTTCGACACCACTCTGCACCTGAAGCACTGCGACATCGAGATTCCACTCGCGGCCGTTTACGACAAGACTGATCTCGATCCGTCCACACCGCCGGAAAGCGAAGACGACTGAGAAACGCCATGGACGACCGAAGCGGCAAATTCGAGGTTGGCTCATGAAAGCGGGATGGTAGAATCCTCCTCATGGACACCATTCTAGAATCTCGGCCTGACGCTGCGGCGGCCCAGCCTTTTCCTGGCATGCGCACGATTCCTGGGAAGCCGCCTCTGCTGATCAAAGACTGGCGCAACGGTGTGGGTCGCCTCAGCGACACGCCGTTTTCCCGCGAGGCCGATCAGAAAGCCGCCCTGCTGCGCCAAACTGAGATCACCGGATGAATTCGACGCCGCTCCATGTGCTGGATACGAACCACCTTCGTGAGCTGGGCTATCGTACATCACTTGGGTTGCTGCTCAGCCAGCGTCTTGCCGCTGCATCGGCAGATGGCGTGACCACCATCATCTCGGCGGAGGAGCAGACGAAAGGACGGCTGGCGGATCTGGCAAGACAGGCAGATCCCGCGAAACAGGTCGAGGCTTACAGTGACTTTGCCGAGACCCTTCGGTTCCTGAGCAACTACACCCTTCTCCCTTGGGATGGACAGGCGGCGGAGAGGTTTCATGCCTTCCGCAAGGCGGGCGTTCGCATCGGCACCATGGATTTGAAGATCGCCTGCATCACCATCGAGTATGAAGGCATTCTCCTCACCCGGAACACGATGGACTTTGCCAAGGTGCCCGGCCTACGTTTTGAAAACTGGCTAGATTGAAGCACTCACCCCAGCCACGCCTTCACCTCCGCAGCGGCGCGTTCACCACGGGTGAAGGCTTCTTCAAAAAGAGCCATGCCGCTCATGTCGGAATGGGCGTGGAAGACGGGCGGCGAGGCGCTCTGCAGCGCTTCACGTGTTTTTCCCCAGATGAAGCCGGGCGCAGGACGGATCATGCCGTGGCCCCAAAGCCACACATCGGCTTGCGTGACATGCTCGCGGAGATGCGGATGCGGCGCGGCGAGGGCATCGAGAGCCCGCTCACACCACTGCGCATGTGTTTGCGTGAGCATCCACTCACGCAGCTTCGCCGGTGGCTGGCCGCACAGGGCCTCGTAATGCGTGATGACGGTGGCCTGCGGCACGGAGGCGAGGCTTTGATGCGTGGCGTTGACGTAGCCGAGTGTCTCGGAGCCGAAAACAACATTGTCCCAGGCTGGCAGAACGCCGGGACTCGGCGGCAATTCGTCGAGGGTGAGATTCGTCACCACCCACGGCGAATAGGCGAGATCAGGCGATGCCTTCGCGGGATCAATCAGACGCCTCGCGACAAAGCGCGGCACGCAGAGCAGCACAGCGCGGGCTTCGATCTCGAAGGCCTCACCGCGTTCGTCGATGGCTTTGACCTTGGGGGTGCCGTTGGTGATCTCCACGCCGAAGGCCATGGCGTTGACTCGCAGACCTTCCAAACCTTCGGCGAGCAGTTCGACGAGCTTTCCATTGCCTTGAGGCCAGGTGAGCACCGTGTCGCGCTCAGCATTCGCGGCTTCGCCGGTGCGGCTGGCGAAGTAGTGCAGGCCTGCCCACGCGGAAACTTCGTCGAGATTCCCGCCGAAATCATCGCGGCAGGCATACTCGACATGCCAGCACAGGGCCTGGCTGTCGAAACCATGCTCGTGCATCCACTTCGCCATCGTCATCGCATCCAGCGCGAGAATATCGAGATCGCGGCTCGAAGCATCCACGGGAAGCACAAAAGCCATTTTCCCATCGCGTCCGCGTTTGGACCTCCAATGCTCGATTTCAGCCTGAAAGGCCGCGAACTGCGCTTTCTCGCGTTTGGGCAGTCCGTCCTGCGGATTCAAACCTTCGATCCATTCGCCATGAATGAAAAGTCGCTCGTGCGGATCATGACAGAGAGCCAGTTCATCATAAATGGGCCGCCCCGCCGCATCGTGACCCGTGATGATGCCCGTCTCTTCAAAGAAGCGCCGCACCTCCACGCAGTCGCGTCCCGGCAGCGGCACATAGTGAGCGCCCCAGGGATAGGCGCTGACCTTGTTTTGACCGGCGCAGGACGTGCCGCCGAGTTGCGACTCCAATTCGAGCACGCAGATTTTTTCCACGCCGAGTTTTCTCAAACGCCGCGCTGCGGCCAGCCCCGCCACCCCGCCACCCACGATCACCACCTCGGCCTTTTCCTTCCGCCCGATCTTCGGCAGGCCGCCATCGCGCAGGCGATGCCCGCGAGCATGCGAACCACCGACGATGCGGCCTGGAATGCCTCCACGACCTTCACATCCCGCGAGCAGGAGGGCGGGTGTGGACTGGAGCAGGCGGCGGCGATTCATCGGCACACTGAAAAGAACCGGGAAACCTCTTGCCACAAGCCCGCGAAATGCGCTCCCAATGCCGCATGCCCGCGCATCATTACGAACCTGATCCCTCTGCCACGGTGGAGGCACTGATGGCGTGGTTTCGTGATCATGGGAAAGACTATCCCTGGCGTCGCACGCAGGACCCGTATGCCATTCTCGTCTCCGAGGTGATGCTGCAACAAACGCAGATCGCCACCGTGCTCGACCGTGGCTACTACACGCGATGGATGGCGCAGTTTCCTGACTGGCAGACGCTCGCCGCCGCCTCCGAAAGCGTCGTCTTGAAGGCCTGGGAAGGTCTCGGCTACTATCGCCGGGCGCGACATCTTCAGAAGCTGGCTCAAACCATCATGGAAGAGCATGGCGGCGTGTTTCCACAGGATCACGCGGCCATTTTGAAGCTCCCCGGAGTCGGCCCCTACACCGCCGGTGCGGTGGCGAGCTTTGCCTTCAACCTCCCGCATCCCATCGTGGATGGCAACGTGGCCCGTGTGCTCTCGCGCCTGCACAATGACGCCACACCGATCGACTCCGCCAAAGGCCGTGACCTGCTCTGGCAGCGTGCCACCACGCTCGTGCAGACCACCACCGATCCACGCACGCTGAATTCCGCGCTCATGGAGCTGGGCCAGACGCACTGCCGCCCTACGAAGCCCGCCTGTGATCTCTGCCCGGTGCGTGGCGAGTGCCGCGCCACCGATCCCGAGCACCTGCCGGTGAAATCCGCACGCCCCGAGATGACGGAGGTCACCGAGCGAGTCTTCTTCCTGCGCACGACCGAGGGTGTGCTGCTCGAACAAGAAACCGGCAGCCGCCGCACCGGCCTGTGGAAGCTGCCCGCACTGCCCGAGAGCCTGCACGCCAAACCACCGCCCGTGCTGATGAAATCGCACTACGGCATCACCCGCTACAAAGTCACCCTGTGGGTCCACGAACCGCCGAAAGGAAAGCTCCCATGGCCGGAAACGCATGCGATCGTGCCCCACGAGCGTCTCGCCGATCTGCCCATGCCCAGCCCATACCGCCGCGCTTTGAATGCCATGCTCAAATCGCACGCAGAGGATCTCCTGTAGCCGCAAAAGCCAGCCTCGACCTCTCGTTCATTCTCCCCATGAAAATCCTCACCGCCCTCCTTTTGCTCGCCACCACCTCGTTGGCCGAAGAAACCGCTCAAAGCGCCTTCAAACGCGGTGTGGAGATGTTCTTCGAGGCAAAGCCCAAGGAGTCCGTCGAGGCCTTTGATGCGCTGTTGAAGCTCGAACCCCAAGCGAAGCCGGAACTGTGGCAGCGCGGGCTTTCACTCTACTACGCGGGCGATTTCAAAGGAGGTCGCGAGCAGTTTGAGACGCACCAGACCTTCAACACGAACGACGTCGAGAACGCTGCTTGGCATTTTCTCTGCGTGGCAAAGGCAGAAAGCGTCGAGGCCGCTCGCAAGCTGCTCATTCCCATCGAAGGCGATGCCCGCGTACCGATGAAGCAGGTGCATGAGCTCTTCGCTGGCAAAGCTAAGCCCGAAGACGTGCTCAAAGCCGCCGAAACCGGCGAAGGCAATGACCTTCGCAATCATCGCTGCTACGCCCATCTCTACCTCGGCCTCTATTTCGAATCGATCGGCGACAACGCCAAAGCCAAAGAACACATGGTCAAAGCCGCCACCGACTACAAAATGGATCACTACATGGGCAAAGTCGCCCAGGTGCACGTGAAGCTGCGCGGGTGGTAGCCTTACCCCAGAAACGCCCTCGCATTGTCCACCGTCAATGCGGTCAATAGCGTCCCGCTCAGCTCCGATTCCACGAGTTTCAGCAGCGAGGACTCAGGATAAAAAAACGGGGCGTGCGTGCCGAAGCAGAGTTTTTCGGCGGGCCAGGCTTTGAGCGTGTTTTCGAGGCCGCCGACACCTTCGATCATGGCGCCGTCGAGCCAGAGGGAATCGCAGCCGCGCAGCGCGGTGGTGATCATGGCGGCGTTCGCATTCAAAACCATCACGCGAGCCTTCGGGCGCACTTTGAGCAGATCGTGAAGCGGCTTGAGATCGACGGGAGCGGCCTGCACGAGCGGATGCTGCGTGCGCTGATCCTCCATCTGCACCACGATTTGCACGGCGAGACCGGCGTCGGTGATCGCATCGAGCAATTCGGCAAAAATGGGCTCGGCGAGAGTGTAGCCGTGGTAGTTCGGATGCAGGCGGATGACCTTCATCGCGTGCTCATCCCGGCAGCGGCGCAGGTCCTCACGCCACGCGGGGAGCAGCGGATGCAGCGCTCCGGCAGGGAGCAGCACGCCACCGCTTTCCGTGCACGCGGTGGCGAGCCGGGCATTCACGGCGGCGATGTCACGCGTGAGCAGGGCTTCGAGAGAGCCAGTGATGGCCTGGGTGATGCCGCGTTGTTTCAAGGAATCGCCATCGAGCTTGGGGAGATCGCGGAAGGGCCAGGGGCCGGTGGCGAAGTTCACATCGAGGCGCTCGGCGGCTTGTTCGAGGGCCATCAAAGGCGTGGCGGCGGCTGCGGCGGTGCTTTGGAGGAAGAGTCGGCGGTTCATGCCTGGATGCCTTTCGCTTGAAGGATGGGAGTCATGAGGCTGCGTAGCGTGCCGTGGAAGATCTGCTGCTTCTGCGCCTCGGTGATGGCGGCTCCATGCACTTTGGCGAGCTGGCTGGCGAAGCTGCGCCCGCCGCAATCGCTGCCGTAGATGACACGCTCCGCGCCCAGTTCCCGCACGGCCATCTCGGTGATGCCTGCGGTGGGATCAGAGCCGGCGAGATCGGCGAAGAGGTTCTTTTGATCGCGAATGGCGCGGATGCCGAGTTCCCAAGTGCCGCCAGTGTGACCGCAGATGATGGGCACCTTCGGAAAACGCTTCGCCAAGGCCACGAGGTCATCGGGCGTGGATTCGCCGGGATAGTTCGCGGTCGTTTTGAACCAGGTGTGCTGGAAGATGACGGCTTTCAATTCGGCGGCACGGGCGATGAGCGGGTCGATCTCGGGTCCATCGCAGCGTTTCGCCACCCACAGCTTCACGCCGACCATCGGCCCGTTCGCCACGCAGCGTTCCAGCTCGGCGAGGGATTCGGGCACATGCTTCGGATTCAGCGTGACGAAGCCAAAAGCGCGGTCGGGATGCTTCGCGATGGCTCGCAGCACCTCATCGTTCTGTTTCCGAAAATCATCCGGTGAAGGATCCTGTGACCATTTCATGCCCATGTACACACAGAGCCGCTCGATGCCCACGCGGTCGGCATAGCGCAGGAGCTGCCCCAGCCGCTCCTCAGGCGTGAGGCCGGGCACGCCGGAAAGATGGCAATGCAGGTCCCAGATGCGGAATTTCGGATTCATGAGCTTTTGCATACGCGGCAGCAGGTCGGACTCGCGCATTAAAAACTCTGAGGCAGGCTTTACTCACGAACTGCTAACCATCCTCACTGTTCGCCAAGAAAACAGATTCGACTGCGACCTCTGACCATCGGCGGAGTTTCACGTCACCTCCAACTGATGAAAAGAATCTTCGCTTTCTCGCTCCTCCTCCTGCTCACCGGCATGCTCCAAGGCCAGACGACCGTCAGTCTAGGCACCGGCAAAATCACCGGCTCCGTTACGGGATTGAGTTCAGCAAATCCGAATGTCACCGGACTCAGCGCGGGCATCAGCTTTGATCTCACGATCACGGCCACGAATGCTACCACCGGGCTGACGGTGGCAAATCACAACAACGGCATCGGCGTTGTTGGCGGCGCCAACGGTTTCGAAGTGGACAATGTTAACAATCTCAACGCTGCGGATGATGAGTCGCTTGTTTTCACCTTGAGCAATGTCGCTGGACTCGCCGTCGGGCAGTCGCTGCGGATTTCCGGCATCGGAACCCGTGCGGGCGCTGGGACCAAGCAATACGCCCTCTTCGACGGTGCTACATCCGTCAGCAGCGGTTCATTCAATACCTCGCCCTTTGCGATCTCTGTGCCCAATCTCACCAGCGTGAAGATCACGGCGACGGGGCCCACCACCGCCCCCGCCTTGAATTCGGGGTTCCTCATCAATCAGCTGCTCCTCACCGTCACGAGCGGCGGAGGCACTGGTGGCAGCGCCAATGCGGCGGCGAAGATAACGAATGCGGGCCTTGATGGCAGCGGCCATCCGTTCTTCACCTTCGATAGCGTCGCGGGAGAAAGCTACGAGATCCAGAGCTCCACCGATCTGCTTTCGTGGACGCCGATGGCCACGCTCTCGGGCACTGGTGGCTCCATTACCTACACGGACGAGTTCACCCAGGCTCCAGGCGTGCCGAGGCAGTTTCACCGCGCCAAGACCGTGCTCACGCCGAATGGAAACCTCGCCAACACCACCCTCAGCATCACGCAAACCTGGTTGCAGGAGCCGACCGGCTTCGCTCGCACCGCCGTCGTCCAGGTTCCCACGGGCGCAGGCCCACACCCCGTCATCATCATGCTCCATGGCAATGGCGGGATGGGGAATGCAGCCGCGACCTTCATCAATGCACTCAATCCGCATGTCAGCACCGCCATCCGTGTCGCTCCCAATGGCTATGTGCCCATTGACCTGCAGCAGAGTTGGAATGTCGATAACGAAGACTCCAAAGCACCCGATGTCGCCTTCATCCGCGATCTCATCGCGCTGCTGAAGACCTACGACAATGTCGATGCGGGCAAAATTTCCATCTTCGGCATCTCCAACGGCTCCGGCATGACGAACCGCCTCCTCATCGAGCTCGACGGTGCCGCCTTTCAGAATGCAGGCTGTCAGGTCTCCCAAATGCTCGCCAAGATGTATCACGACAGCGCCTTCTGGTTCAATGCCACCGGCAGCAATGCCTACGACCAGACCATCACGCCCGCCAAACGCCGCCGCATCATCAGCCTCAATGGCACGGCTGATCCTCTTATCCCCTACACCGGCGGGACCAGCGGCATCGGCACCTTCATCTCCGCTCAGGAAAGTATCTATCGCTTCGCCCAGGCAATGGGTGAAACCGGCCCGCAATTGGCCGATGCCGCCGGCATCCCCGGCACCGGCACGAACGGTTACTCGGCCCCCTTCGTGAAATACACCTACCGCAGCGGCCAATTCGTCCACTACAAACTCATCGGCGGCAATCACGGCCTCCAAGTCAGCGGCAGCTCTGTCTATGCCGATGAAGCCAAACAAATCGTCGCGGCTTTTCTTTTGCAGTAGCGCTGCTGGGTTCCGCAAAAGCACATCAAAACAGATGCGAGCTAGCGCAGGAGCTGCCCCAGCCGCTCCTCAGGCGTGAGGCCGGGCACGCCGGAGAGATGGCAGTGCAGGTCCCAGATGCGGAATTTCGGATTCATGAGCCTTTGCATACGCGGCAGCGGGTCGGACTCGCGCATCGAAAACGCGGAGGCAAACCACCCTTCCCTTCGCCCGCTCGTTTTTGCCGCCGAGGAGCCAAGAGGCAGAAGATGCCAAGGTTTCCTTCTGTTTTCATCTCTCCGCCCTCTGCTCCTCCGCCCCTTGGCGGCAAACAAAGTAGCAGATGCAGCGGGTGGTCGTGGCATCCACGCAACTCCACATGAGCCGGAATCTTCACCCAGGCCATTTACCCGCCGCAGCATTCGCAAACCGACATTTTTGTTGCCCAGCTACGGCCCAGAAGGGTAAAACGACACCCATGAGCCCCCCAGCCCGTGATATTCCGACAAGATCGTTGGCGATAAAGCCGCTGGCAAACCTCACGATCTGTTAACCATTCTTACTGTTAGGTATATGAAGCATCCACTGTTCAACGCAGCCATGTGCGCAGTTTTGATTCTCCTCGCGAACTGCTGGCTTTACTATGCGCTTTCAAACTGGCAGTTCTCTTTCAGTGTGGATTCCCAAGCACCTATTTGGCAGTCTGCCCTGGGCTGGTGTGCTTCTATCCCGCAGATTCCGGCATTAATCGTATCCAAGCTAGTGGCAGACACTTTCAATTTCTCGACGTTCCAGTGGTCAGCATATACATCGGCGATATCGATTCTGCTTTATTGCCCATTAGTTTACGTTTGGTCACAGCGACGAACAACCGTACGCAATGCAACCAACGCCTAACCGTGCGCTGTGGCGAACTGCTTCGGTCGGCCACTGAAGCCTTGCCGCACACACCGCCCCCCCCAATCGCTTGCTTGCGGCGTGGTTTCCTGCCAGAGGAAGGCTCATGTCCTCCCCCCAAGCCTACCTTTTTGACCTCGACGGCACGCTCATCGACTCGCTGGCCGATATTGCCGGGTCCGTGAACCGCATGCTGGAGGCTCGCGGGCATCCACGGCGTGAAGAAGAGCTCTTCCGCCAGATGGTGGGCGATGGCATGGAGAAGCTGGTGGAGCGGGCGCTGCCGGAGCAGGCCCGCGATGCGGAGACGATCCGCGCCGGGGTGGCGGAGTATCGGGCGAACTACGAGCAGCACTGGCGGGAGCGCACGCGGCCTTACGAGGGCATCGTGGAGCTTCTGGGCGCGCTGAAGGCGCGAGGCTTCAAGCTGGGCGTCATCTCCAACAAGGCACACCGCTTCACCGTGCCGATGACGGAGCACTTTTTCGGCACGGAAACATTCGACATCATCCTCGGTGCCCGACCGGAGGTGCCGCACAAGCCCGCGCCCGATGCCGCTCACGAGGTGGCGGCGATTTGGGGCCTGCCGACGAGCGAAATCGCCTATGTGGGCGATTCGGGCATCGACATGGACTTTGCCAAGGCCAGCGGCATGCGGGCCATCGGCGTGCGCTGGGGCTTTCGCGGCGAAAAGGAGCTTCAGGAGCACGGGGCGGAAGTGTTGATTTCTCATCCGTGCGAATTGGCTGCTTGAGCAATCCGCGCATGCCCTTACAATTCCGGCCTGTGATCCCCCCTGCACACTTTTATCTTAAATCCGGCCTTCTCGTGCTGGCTGCGGCTTTCCTGGCCTCCTGCAACCTGTTTAAGAAGGCCCCACCGCCTCCGCCGCCCGAGCCGGTGAAGAAAGTGTGGAAGTATCCCGGTGAGTGGACCGGCGGTGACAAACCGATCACCCAGATCGTGGTGAACGTGGACACCCAACGCGCCACCCTTTACCACAACGAAGCAGTCGTCGGCTGGACCTATGTGGCCAGCGGTATCACCAGTTTCCCCACGCCCACCGGGGATTTCAAAGTGCTCGAAAAGGTCAAAGACAAGGTCTCCAACCTCTACGGTAAAGGTTACGACGCCGGCGGCAAGCTGGTGAACTCCGATTTCAAGAACGGCCGTGACGTCCTGCCACCCGGCGGCAACTTCATCGCCGCGCCGATGAAGTTTTTCATGCGCCTCACCAACGACGGCGTGGGCATGCACATCGGTGTCATCGCCAAACCTGGCCGCCGCGCCTCCCACGGCTGCATCCGCCTGCCCTCCAAGATGGCCCCCATCCTCTACGAGCACACCGCTCTCGGCACGCCCGTCAGAATCACCGGCAGCGGGCCCGACTACGCCACCTACCTCAAACAATCCGCCGCCAAGGCCAAGGCGAATGCCGCCAAGTATGCCGCTTCGAAAAAGAAGCTCGATGAGAGCGCCGCGAAGAAGGCAGAAGAAGCCGCTGCCAATGGCACCACGCCGCCTGCCGATCCGAATGCCCCCGCACCGAAACCTGCCACGTCCGAGATGAAGGTACCGGAGCCTCCGCCCCTCGGTGCGCCTGCCACGCCCGCCTCTCCCACCATCGAGGTAAAGCCTGCCGCACCTGCCGCTCCCGGCACCGGCCCGCAGTGATCGCATTCTTTTCCCCTGACCCCTGTGCCCCGTTTCACGCTTGAGGATCTTGGTTGGAATGCCTCCTTCGCCAAGCAGTTCGAGCCTCTGGCCGCTGAAGGCTGGAAACCGGCCCGCCTGATCCGTGACAACAAGATCTCCTACGGGGCCCTGCTCGATGATGGCAGCGGCGGCTACGATGAGCTGGAGGTGATCCTCAGCGGCAAAGTCTATCACGATGCCGCCACGGATGCCGATCTCCCTGCGGTGGGCGATTGGGTGGCGCTCGATGTCGGCAAAGAAGGCACGGATACCGTCATCCGCGCCCGCCTTGCCCGGCAGACCTGCTTTTCGCGCAAAGCCCCCGGCCTCAGCGCCGAGAGCAGGGTCATCGCCGCCAATGTGGACACCGTCATCGTCATCACCGATGCGGAGACCGATCTGAATCTCCGGCGCATGGAGCGTTACTTCACGCTCATCGCCCGCAGCGGCGCCAAGGCCGTCGTCCTGATCAACAAGATCGATCTCACCTCCAAGGCGCAAAACGAAGAGGCCGCCGAAGCCATCCGCCAGCTCAATCCGAACGCGGACGTGCATCTCACCAGCGTCACGAAGCGCAAAGGCATCAAAGTCCTCAAAAACTACTTCAAGCGCGGCCAGACCGTGGCCTTCATCGGCTCCAGCGGCGTGGGTAAATCCGCCATGATCAATCTCCTCCTCGGTGAGGAATGGCAGTGGACCGATGAGGTGAATGAAAAGACCGGCCGCGGCCGCCACACCACCACCGCACGCGAATTGATCGTGCTCGATGGCGGTGGCATTCTCATCGACAACCCCGGCATCAAGGAAGTGCAGATGTGGACGGATGAAACCACGCTTCGCGAACGCTTTGCCGACATCGACCAGCTCGCGCTCGGCTGCCGTTTTGGCGATTGCAAACACGGCAAGGACGCTGGCTGCGCCATCCGCGCCGCCGTGGAGGGCGGCACGCTCGATCCCGCCCGCTACGATGGCTACCTGAAGCTCGAAGAAGAGATCGCCGAGCTGCGCAAGAAGCGCAAAAAGCGCCAAATGACCGTCGAACGCGTCTTCAAACGCGATCACAAGATCAAAGCCCGCAACCGCGAGGACCGCCACGACATCGAGCGCAACCTCCGGCCTTCGCGGCATGAGCACCGCGAGTGAGGCGGGCACTCCTGCCCGCCATGGGGAAGGCAAGAGTGCCCGCCTCACTCTTTCGCGTGCTCAGCCATCGTGAAACTTGAAACCTGCCCCATGCCCCTCTAAACCCACGCATGCCCGCCCCCGACGCCCGTGAAATCATCCTCGAAGCCCGCGATCTCACCCGCGAGTTCGATGGCGTGAAGGCCCTGGACCGCTTTTCCTTCCAGCTTCATCGCGGTGAGGTGCTCGGCCTGCTCGGAGCCAATGGCGCAGGCAAAACCACCGCGATGAATTGCCTCCTCGGCCTCACGCTGCCCACCAGCGGAGATATCTTTGCCTTCGGCCTACCTTTGCAAAAGCACCGTATCGCCATCCTCCAGCGGGCGAATTTCTCCTCCGCTTACACGGCGCTGCCTGGCAATCTGCTCGTGGGCCAAAACCTCATCGTCTTTGCCAAGATCTACGGCGTGCGTGAGCCGAAGAAGAAAATCGCCGAGCTGATGGAGCTGCTCGAAATCTCCCACCTCGCCAAACGCGTCACCGGCCAGCTCTCCGCAGGCGAATCCACCCGCGTGAACCTCGTGAAGGCTTTCCTCAACGATCCCGAGCTCCTCATGCTCGACGAACCCACCGCCTCCCTCGATCCCGACATCGCCGACAAAGTGCGCAAAGTCGTCCGCAAGGTGCAGCGGGAGCGAAACATCGGCATCCTCTACACCTCGCACAACATGCGCGACATCGAGGAAGTCTGCGACCGCGTCATCTTCCTCCACAAAGGCAAAATCGTCTGCGAAGGCACTCCGACGGACATCGTCGCGCAGTCCAGCAGTGCCACGCTTGAGGATGTCTTCATCAAAATCGCCCGCGATGGCGAAATCATCGACGAACCGCAGAAAGACAAAGCACCATGAACTTCCGCATCATCAGCGCCCTCGTCCTGCGCTACCTTTTTCTCTACACGCGCAGCCCCATGCGCCTCGTCGAGCTCGTCTTCTGGCCCGTCGTCGATCTCGTGGTGTGGGGGAATGTGACGGTCTTTATTCAGCGGAACACGAATCCAGCCTTCGGAAACGAAATCCTCTTCCTGCTAGGCGCGATGATCCTTTGGGACATCATGTTTCGTGCACAGCAGGGGGTGGCCATCTCCTTTCTGGAAGATGTGTGGACGCGAAATCTGCTCAATGTCTTCGTCGCTCCGGTGCGTGCTGCGGAATACGTCAGCGCCACCTTCATCGTCGGCATGCTGCGCATCACGGTCACCGCCGTGGTGCTCAGCCTGATTTCTTGGTTCGGCTATTCCTTCAATATCTTCCAGCTTGAGTGGTGGCTCATTCCGTTCTTTGCAAATCTGATGCTCTTTGGCTGGTCGCTAGGCATGATCTCCACCGCCCTCATCTTACGCTGGGGCCAGGCGGCCGAATCCCTCGCGTGGGCCATTCCGTTCTTCTTCCAGCCCGTCGTCGCCGTGTTTTATCCGGTGCAGGATATGCCCGCATGGTCACAGCCCATCGCGTGGTGCTTCCCACCCACGTACATTTTTGAAGGCATGCGAGACGTGATGAAGACCGGCACCATGAAATGGGACTACCTCTGGTATGCCGCCGCATTGAACATCGTCTTCATGGCCCTCGCCGGCTGGCTCTTCCTGTGGATCCTCAATCTCACCCGCAAACGCGGCCTGCTGACGAAATTTGCCACGCAGTGAGCGTTAATAAGGCTGCCATGCCCGCCAGCATCCACCTCGTCATCCCCTGCTACCATGAGAGCGGGCGCATCGGCCCCTTTTTGGCGGAACTGTGTGAGACGCTCACTCCACTCGGCGGCATCACCATCCGCGTCGTGGAGGACGGCTCCGATGAAGACGAAAAAAAGCGCATGAGCACGCTCATCGACGCCCAGCGCACCCAAACGCCTCTGCTGCTCGAACCGCTCTTCCTGCCTCAAAACCTCGGCAAAGGCGGTGCCATCTACGCTTCGTGGAATGCGGAAAAGTCCGCCGATTGGCTCGCCTTCGTCGATGCCGATGGCTCCTGCACGGCGGCGGAAGTCGCGCGGCTCATCCAGCTCGCTCGTGAGGCACCGGAAAACACCGCTCTCTTCGCCTCTCGCATCAAAATGCTCGGCAAATCCGTCTCGCGAGATTTTCGCCGTCATCTCATCGGTCGCGTGTATGCCACGCTCGTCTCCGAGATGCTGAGCATCCCCGTTTATGACAGCCAGTGCGGCCTCAAACTCGTCCCGAGAGCCTGTTTCGAGCGCCTCGCATCGAAACTGACCATCCATGGCTTCGCCTTTGATGTGGAGCTGCTCACGCTGCTGCTCGATTCGGGCTGCGCGGTCCATGAAATGCCCATCTCCTGGCACGAGACACCCGGTGGCAAGGTTCACCTCCTTCGCGATTCCTTCCTCATGGCTCGCGATGTCTGGCGGGTGCGTCAAAAGCGTGGTGCATGAAGATTCGGAGACACCGCTTGTCACCGCATCCCCGCACTCCATGCTCCGCGTCCTATGTTTGATGTCCGTGACAAGCCCCAGCACGTCGAGAATGCCTTCCTCATCGGTGCATATTTCGACCGCCGCCGCAAAGAGGAGGCGCAGGCCTTGCTCGATGAGCTGGGTGAACTCGTCCGCACGCTCGGCATCAACATCGTGGGCAGTCAGCTCGTCTTTGCCCGCGAGCACACCGCTCGTTACCTCATCGGCAGCGGCAAAACAAAGGAACTCACCGATCAAGCCAAAGCCCTCGGGGCGGATTGCATCGTGTGGGACAATGAACTCAGCCCCGCTCAACAGCGAGCCTGGGAATCCGAAGGCGACATCTGCGTCATCGACCGCCATGAGGTCATCCTCGACATCTTCAACATGCGTGCCCGCACCCGTGAAGCACGCCTCCAGGTCGAGCTGGCTCGCCTCGAATACTCGATCCCACGTCTCACCCGCATGTGGGCACATCTTGACCGTCAAGGCGGTGGTGCCGGTGGTGGCAAAGGCGGTGCCGGAGCGGCTCGTGGTGAAGGTGAAACCCAGCTCGAAACCGACCGCCGTCTCGCCCATCAGCGCCTCGATCGCGTGAAGGCAGAACT
>Ga0209299_1001212_pt1 | contig 14468 bp, 15 predicted proteins | sample S_140806_MF_Meta_FD_187326 | JGI IMG/M metagenome (GOLD analysis project Ga0209299, IMG submission 187326) | Freshwater microbial communities from Lake Simoncouche, Canada to study carbon cycling - S_140806_MF_MetaG (SPAdes) (version 2) | ecosystem: Environmental > Aquatic > Freshwater > Lake ...
GTGAAAAGGGCAGGGAAGATTGGTTTCACCAAAGCTGTCGCTCGCTTCAGGATGACGTCGCAGTTCGTGAGCAGGCTCCACGCGAGGATCCATGGCGCGTGAACGGTTGCGGACGCCTTCATCCGCAGGGGCTCGCCTTGCTCAAAGGCATGTGGGAGTGGCGGGAAGGCATCGCCAAGGAGCGGGATCTGCCCTGTTTCAAGATCATGTCCAATAAGCAGATGGTGTCCTACGCCGAGCAATTTGAGACAGGCACGGCTTCGCTGATGCCTCCGAATGGCTGGAGGCCGCGATGGAAGCAGCAATTTCATGAGATTGTGACCTCAGTGGTGGCCTCAGCGCCAACCGAATGGCCGCACCGTCCGAAAAAGACCAAGAGCCGTCTCAGTGATGCACAACGGGATGCGATTGATCGCCTTTGCGGTCAGCGTGATACGATCGCCAATGGTCTCGACATTGAACCGTCTTTGCTTGGTTCACGTTCCACGGTGGAGGATCTCGTGGTGGAAGGCGATCCCATGACGCATTTGATGCCCTGGCAGCATGAACTGCTGTTCGATGCGGTGAATCAGGCGCTTACCAAAGCGTAAAGCCCACTAGGCCCGCACGGCGCACCTTGCTGCTGAAAAGCATCAGCAGGCAGCCTACCCCGTAGGCGAGGTTGGCCATGCCAACCCAGATTGGAAGGAGGGAATGGGGCACGAGAGGTGCCTTGGGCGGCGTCAGCGATGGAAAGACGCTATTGGTGAAGTAGATGCCTGCGGCCGCGATGGCGGCAAAAAGGGCGGCGATGATCCACTGACACCAGCGGAACTCATTCATAAAGCCCACCATGGCAGCCAGTGTCACCAGATACCAAGCCAGCGCCGCACCGAACCAGCCGAATAACTCGTGGAATAGCAGCAGTGCGATCACCGTCGCTCCAGCGATCATGTGTACCCACATCACTTTGCGGGTGAAAATGACTTCATGGAGGAGTGGATTCCCACGGTTGCGTTGAACGTCAAGCATCAGGCTTTTGAATTTAGGGAGAGCTGGGCAGGTTATCCTTGATCAGGATCGAGGACTCCACAGAAAAGCGAAGCCATGACTTTTGCTTAGCAATTTTCCGCCCGCAGTCTATGCAAAGATTGTTGCTCATGAGGATGTTTTTGGCCTGCCCACCACACCGGGCGGCTTCGGTGGAAAGGCCAGAGAAGCTGTTTCCGTTGATGGTCAGTCCATTCACGCCGTTTTCAACGAGGATGCCCGTGCCTTCGTCGATTCCCATGGGTGTTTTGGCCTCGGCGGGGCGTTTGTTCTGACCGCCACCGATGTAGGTGTTGCAGAAGGTGTTGCCAGGATCGTGTTGCGCTCAGAGGCGGCGGCCACACTCAAAGAAAAGCGATGGGCGATGGTGAAAGTGTTCGCGCTCAGGGGGCAGCCGTAGGAATCGCGGAGGTCAATGCCGCTTGCGAGGTGGTGGGCGATCACATTGGCGCTCAGCGTGATGCAGTAGTAATCGCGGTCGAGGATGAGCGCGGTGCCGTTGCATTCCTCGATCATGTTTCCGCTGACGACGGAGCCCTAGGTGTTTTCGATGATGATGCCGTGGCCGAGGTGGTCATCAATGTTGTTGCCGTTCATGCAGAGGTTGAAGGAATCGGCGCATTGCAGCGCGTCCTGGTTTTCCTCGAAGTGATTCGCGTTCACCACGATGTCATGGCAGTCGAGGATCTCGATGCCGCACTTTTTGTTGTAGGTCAGGATGCAGTTAGCGATTCGCGGGTCCTCAAAGCAGCTTTTCAAGTGGATGCCGTTTCCGCCGTGGTGATCGATGGACACGCCTTCGAGGTAAATTTCCTGGATGCATTCGGCAAAAATGCCATCGCCGCTCTTTTCGCTGCCGCTGATGCGCAGATCGGCCATTTGGATGCGCCAAAGGCGGGCATTTTTGTCCGCATCGAGGTTGGGTGGGCGCAGGATGAAGGCCGGGTAACCGTCCACGTTCTTGTTTACGATGTGCGTGGCGGCCCCGGAGCCCACGATCCGGGTATCACCCGTTTTCACGCGCAGAGGCTTCGTGATTTCATAAAGGCCCGGCGGCAGGGTCACCAGTCCGCCTGTCTCAGGGACGGCATCTAGGGCCGCCTGCACGCTTGGATATTGAGAGGCGTCCACCGTGGTGGGGGTGGGTGCGGCACCCAGCATCACGGAGAGGGCGAAAAAGGCGAATAGTGGCTTCATAGGCGCTGGATACGCCTTCCCAGAGGGCGTTTTCCCAGTGATTCGGTCTCTTGTGTTTCTCCCTGTGAACAAGCAGCCAGCTCCTCTGCGCTGTTTCCCATCCTTCACGAGGTGATTTATAGGGTTGAGACGCAAAAACTGGAAAACTGCCCAGTGGCGTTCGGGAAGTGGTCTGGGGGATATGGGCTTTCCTGGGTAAATTGGGCTAGGCGTGGCTTCTCGAGCTTGTGGAACGTGGCATTCACAGGGCTTCAGAGAGGTGTTAGCCATTAAGCACTGCAGGTCTGCAGCGTCTTATGGCGCTGGAGGCCTTGTAAAATATAGGATTCAGCGTGATTGGCCGCCTTGGAGGGCTGCCTCACACCATTCTCGTAGATTGTGGGGAGCGTGACGGCTTTGTCACGCTCCAGGCACCGTTCCTCGTTGTGATTCCGTGCGTTCCACGGTGGAATGGTTCGTATCCGGCTAGCCCGTGGAACAGCTTTGCCACCTGGAAGGGCCTAGTGGCAGGTCTGGAACACCGACGAGCATTTCATCCCTGAGATGATCCCAAGTCGCTGTGAATAACTTGTTAAAAACTCCTTCTGTCGCAGGAGAAAATTGCGAAAAAGTTGCCTCAACAGTTGGTTTACATTGGCGCTCAGGGAATTTGGGCGCTGAGGGGGATTTTTCTTGCCTTCGAGGCTGATTTTTGACACGACATCCGTCAGCGCTTATCCGCTCCTCCAACCATGGAAACGTCCCCGCTGCCCCTGCAACTCTTCACTCTGCGCGAAGGCCTCGTTTCGAGCACGGCGGACCAAACTCTCGTGGATGCCTTCGCGGCCGATTTTCAAGGTTTGCGGCACTTTGGGGTCAAACTGGGTGAATCGCTTGAGCTGGGCCCCCCCTGGACCGGCACACTTCAGGAGGACGATTTCACCCTCAATTTTGCCTACTTCGATGCCGGGACGAGTTCCCTGGACCCCGGAGCCGGAGCGATGATCGGCGAAAAACGTCCCTTCTTCGAACTGCTGAACCGCATCAACGAACTCGACGCCTGATTTTCCTGCCATGGCCGCCACGATCACACCTTCTCTCCGTTCTGCGCTGGAGCGCCTCAAGCACGCTGGCTCCGTGAACGGCCTGCTGCTTGGCTGGCGCCGCCAAATCCTCATCAATCTGCTGCCCTATGAGGACTTCCGGGCGGAGCGGGCGCTGCACATGTTGCTCGACGCGGGCGGGCATTTTTCCAGCGGCGGGGATCGAGAGGTGAAATCCTATTGGTTCGGCTTCGAGGGTGTCTTCGCGCTGGCCTTATTTCATGGTGAGAGCACGCTGCTCATCCTGCACACGCAGGCCGCAGAGGTCGATTTCCTGCGCAGTGCTGCCACCACCTTCCTCGATGACACGCAGTTGCTCGTCGAGTCCGTGCTCCAGCCTGGTGAGGAGCCGGTGACGCAGGTTTTGATCTGAAAAACATCCGCGTGAAAGGAAAGGGCTCCGGGCGCCGAATCTCCTGTCTCCATGCTCACCAACGCCGCCTCCCAGCCACGCCGTCAGTTCCTCCAGACCACTGCCATCCTCACCGCCGCAGGCACGCTGCGAGCGCAGCAGAAGGCGGATTCGAATGAAACGCTGCGCATCGGCCTCATCGGTTGCGGTGGCCGTGGCACCGGAGCCGCAGCTCAGGCTCTGCGGGCCGATTACAATGCGAAGCTCGTCGCGGTGGCGGACGCCTTCGACACGCAGATCGAAAACAGCATCAAGAACCTTTCCACGCAGTTCCCGGACCGCGTCGATGTGAAGCCGGACAAGAAATTCACCGGCCTCGATGCTTACCAGAAGCTCATCGACAGCGGCGTGGATGTCGTCCTGCTCGCCACGCCGCCCGGATTTCGTCCGCTGCATCTCACGGCGGCCGTGGAGGCTGGAAAACATATCTTTTGCGAGAAGCCAATGGCCGTTGACGCCGCTGGCTACCGTGTGGCGCAGGCCGCCATCGAGAAAGCGAAGCAGAAGAAGCTTAATCTCGTGGCTGGCTTCTGCTGGCGCTATGCCACCAGCCGCATTGAGGCCTACAAGCGCCTCCACGACGGCAAGATCGGCGACATCACGAGTATCCTTGCTACTTACTATGCTGGCCCGGTGAAGCCGATGCCGCCTGCCAGTGGACGCCCCGCAGGCATGGGTGATGTCGAATGGCAGGTGAGGAACTGGTATAACTTCTCCTGGCTCAGCGGTGATTCGCTCGTCGAGCAGGCCGTGCATAGTCTCGACAAGATTTGCTGGGCCATGAAGGATAAGCCGCCGGTCTCTGTCATCGCCACGGGCGGTCGTCAGATACCGAATGAAGGTGGAAACATCTTCGATCACTTCCACGCGGCGTATGAATGGGATGGCAGCCTCATCTGCCACATCACGAACCGCCAGATCGTCGGCTGCCACAATGAGGTGATCGATGTCGTCAGCGGCACGAAAGGCCGCCTTGTGGTCGGCAAAGGCTCTGCGCCCTTCATCGATGGTGAGCAGCGCTGGCGCTGGCGTGGGGAGGAGAAGAACATGTATGACCTCGAGCACGAGGCGCTCTTCAACGCCATCCGCCAAGGTGAGGTGATCAACGATGGTGATCGTATGATGAGCAGCACGCTCATCGCGATCATGGGCCGCGAGGCTGCCTACACCGGCCAGAAGATTCAATGGGCCGCTGATGCGCCTCCACCGCTCACAGAGGAAGAGAAGAAGGAGAAAAAGGCAGGTAAAGATAAGACGGTGGCGGCTTCCGCTTCGCGTGTGCCTTCCATGCTTGCTTCGCAGCAAGACCTCGCACCGGACAATCTTCAATTTGGAGACAAATTTGATCCGGGTCCGAATCCGCGTCCGGGCGTGACGAAATTCGTCTGATCAAGCGAGAGGGGCGGCGGGGGCTTCGAGCGCTTGCTCGAGTGCCCGCCAGCCGAGCATGGCACATTTGACGCGTTGGGGAAATTTTTGGACGCCTTCGAGGAGCGTGAGCTCGCCGAGGGCGTCTTCGTCTTGAGGCTTGCCATCACCCATGACGACGCGGCGGAAGTCTTCACGCATGGCGGCGGCGGCGGTAGTGGATTGGCCTTTGACCTTCACGGTCATCATGGAGGCACTGGCTTGGCTGATGGCGCAGCCTTGACCGGTGAATTTGATGTCGGCGATGTGGTTTTGATCGTCGAGCTTGACCCAGACGTCGATCTCATCGCCGCAGGAGGGATTGTCGCCATGGGCGTGCAGGCACGGAGGTTGGATCTCGCCGTGGTTCCGCGGTTTGCGGGAGTGATCGAGGATGACGGACTGATAGAGATCGCGGAGCTCTTCGGGGGACATGGCGGGGGGATTACGAGAAGAATTTCCGGGCGGATTCGAGCACCTCGGCGAGGCGGTCGATCTCCTGCGTGGTGTTGTAGAGATAAAAGCTGGCGCGGGTGGTGCCGGGGACTTTGAAGCGCTTCATGAGCGGCTGGGTGCAGTGATGGCCTCCGCGCATGGCGATGCCGTAGGTGTTGGCCCATTCGACGATGTCGTGCGGGTGGGCGAAGTCACAATGGAAGGCAACGAGGGAACCGCGTGGGCCCGTTGTGGGGCCGAGGATGCGGAGGCCTTCGATGGAGCCGAGTTTTTCGAGGGCGTGTGAGGCGAGCTGGAGGCCGTGCTGCTCAATGTTTTCGAGGCCGATGGCTTCGAGATAGTCGATGGCGGCGGCGAGGCCGATGGCTCCGGCGATATCGGGCGTGCCAGCCTCGAATCGGGCGGGTGGGGCTTTGTAGGTGCAGCTATCGAGGGTGACGGTGAGGATCATTTCACCGCCGCCATGCCAGGGGGGCATGGCTTCGAGTAGGGCCATGCGGCCGTAGAGGACGCCGATGCCGGTGGGGGCGCAGATTTTGTGCCCGGAGAAGGCGAGGAAGTCACAGCCGATGTCCTGGACGCGGAGGGGGATGTGCCCGGCGCTCTGGGCGGCATCGACGAAGGTGGTGGCTCCGAGGGCTTTGGCCTTCGCGCACATCTCGCGGACGGGATTGATGGTGCCGAGGGAGTTGGAAATGTGAACGATGGCGAGGAGCTTGACCTCGGGGGTGAGGAGCTTTTCAAAGGCCTCGATGTCGAGTGTGCCATCATCGAGCACGGGGATGTGCTTCAAGGTGGCTCCGGTGCGCTGGGCGGCGAGCTGCCAGGGGACGAGATCACTGTGATGCTCCATGCCGGTGCTGAGGATGACATCACCAGGCTTCAAATTAGCGTTACCCCAGGCATTGGCGATGAGGTTGACGCCTTCAGTGGTGCCGCGAGTGAAGATAATCTCATTTTCGGACGAAGCAGAGATGAAGCGGGCGACGGTGCGGCGGGCGGCCTCAAAGCCATCGGTGGCTCGCATGCTGAGGGCGTGGAGGGCACGGTGGACGTTGGCGTTGTCACGCTCGTAGTAGTGCGTGAGTGCCTGGATGACGCTGCGGGGCTTTTGGGAGGAGGCGGCGCTGTCGAGGTAGATGAGCGGATGGCCGTTGACCTCTTGTTGGAGGATGGGGAAGTCGTCTCGGATGCGCGGCCAGTCCATGATAGGCGTCGGTTTCAGCGGTTGGCGATGTTTTCGACGGCGATGCGGCGGGGCAGGGGATTCCGGCCTTCGTATGCAGGGGCGTTTTCGATGCGGCCTGCACGCTTTTCGATGGGCGCGCTAGATTTATCGGCCTCGTTTTCGACGAGCAGATAGGGGGCGAGGCGCAGGGCGGTGTTGATGGCGCTGCCGAGCAATTGGCAACTGCTCAGACTTAGGCTGGCGAGCAGGAGAAGGGCTAGGCGGATGACGGCTTTCATGGAGGTGGGCCGTTACCACGCTGCGGCGGGCTTTGCAAGACGGCTCAGGAACGCTCGACGGCGGCTCCACGGCCGATGCCTCGGTATTGGAAGCCAAAATCGGCGGCGGCGATGGGGTCGATGAGGTTTCGACCATCAAAGATGAGTGGGGTGCGCATGGCCTCGCGGAGCAGGGCGAGATCGATGGCGGCGAATTCGGGCCATTCGGTGGCGATGATGAGGGCTTCCGCATCGGCGGCGGCTTCGAGGGCGGATTCGGCAAATTTGACTTTGGAGGCGATGGGTAGCTCGCGGGCCTTTTCCATGGCTTTGGGGTCGAAGACGGTGACTTCGGCTCCTTCGGCAACGATGGCTTCGACGAGGCGGATGGCGGTGGAGGAGCGGACGTCGTCGGTGTTGGGCTTGAAGCTGAGGCCCCAAACGGCCAGCTTTTTCTCTTTCAATACCCAGAGGGCTTCGCGGATGCCGTTGAGGAAGCGTTTGAACTGGCGGTCGTTGATGCGCTGGACTTCTTCGAGGAGGCCGAAGGGGCTGCCGAGCTGGCGGGCGATGGCGATGAAGGCGGCGATATCTTTGGGGAAGCAGGAGCCGCCATAGCCGAGGCCGGCATTGAGGAAGGCGCGGCCGATACGTTTATCGGTGCCGATGCCTTCGGTGACTTTGAGGACATCGGCTCCAGCGGCTTCGCAGATTTCGGAGAGGGCGTTGGCGTAGCTGATCTTGAGGGCGAGGAAGCTGTTGGCGGCGTGCTTGATGAGCTCGGCGCTGTTGATGTCCGTGACGAGCACGGGGGCGACGAAGGGCTCGTAGATTTTTTGCATCAAGGCGAGGGCGCGGTCGCTATTGCCGCCGATGACGATGCGGTCAGGCTTCATGAGATCCTCGACGGCGCTGCCTTCACGGAGGAATTCGGGATTGCTGATGACATCAAATTCAACGCCGGGCTTCGCATAGCGGCGGATGGTGTTGGCGACGCGTTCGCCGGTCTTTACGGGAACGGTGCTTTTATCGACGACGACGCGGTAGGAATCGAGATGGACAGCGATTTCGCGGGCGACTTTTTCGATGAAGCTGAGATCGACGCTACCATCGGACTGCGGCGGGGTGGGGACGGCGATGAAGATGACCTCGCCATGCTCGACGCCTTCCTCGGTGGAGGTGGTGAAGCGCAAACGGCGGGCGGCGACGTTTTTTTTGACGACGGATTCGAGGCCTGGCTCGTAAATGGGGATCTCGCCAGCGAGGAGGGACTCGATTTTGCGTGGGTCATTGTCCACGCAGCAGACCTGATGGCCGACTTCTGCAAAACAAGCGCCTGTGGTAAGGCCGACGTAACCGGAACCGATGATGGTGAGTTTCATGTGAGAACTAGTAGGCTAAGAGTACAGGGCTGGCGGCTCAAGTATACGCTGAAAACTTTCTCGTCGCGATGGACGGGGATCAATTGCCGCCAGGCGTCTGCTGGCCCTGGCCGCCGACGCCGGGATTGAAGTCGAAATCGAAGTTGAGCTGAGGCAGTTCCTTGAGGGTGAATCCGAGCAGGATGCCGTAGTCAGAGAAGCCGGTGCGGTTGTCACGCACCATGGCACCGATGGAGAAGAGCCAACTGCTGAAATCACGCGTGAGGGCATAACTTTGAAACTCCAGGGTGCAGTCATCTGCCTCAAAGACATGGGTGGTGGAGAGGCCCCAGTTTTCCGTCAGGCGGGCGTAAAAGGAGGAATACACGCGGCTGGAGTCCTGCGGGAAGTAGGGGTTGTTGTTGAGATACTGATGGCCCAAGGTGATCGACATGTGCTTGCTAGGCATGAATGTGATGGAGTTGTTGAAGTCCGCGAAGTTGCCACGGGCACCGGAGAGAGGGAACTGCATCTGGGAATTGAAAGTGATCCACGGCATGGGGGACCAGAAGATGTCGTTGTAGAGATTGGAGCGATCGCGTCCGAACTCTGGGTCCTTGGCGAAGAGATCGATGTAGGTGTTCATTCCCAGCCAGTTGTGGGTGCGATCTTCGGCGATGAGTTCGCCATTGTAGGTGCTGGCAAAGCTGCTGTTGAAATTGTGATCGCGGCGGGTCTGGAGGAGATTCATGACGCCGACGCGGGCGACGTTCCAGGAGCGGAGGGCATCCACAGCGGTGAAAAGAGCGCCATCGATGGAGCGAGGGCGGGTGGTGGCGCTGAGGCGATCAATGGCGGGGAGTCCAGCATCCTGGGAGGCATCCATGTAGGAGTAGTTCAGGTAGGGCTGGAGGACGTGTCGGATGCCGTCGAGGCCCCAAGCTTGGTTTTGATAGTCAGACCATGATTTGGTGAGCTTGAAAGAGACATCCATACCAGCGCTCATGATGGCACGGGAGAAGTTTCTTTTGCCGGAAAGGCTGCCATCGATGCTGTGGTAGCTGGTGAAGCCAGCTCCGAGGCGCGGGGTGACATTCAGCCAACCGAAGAAGGTCTTTGGGTAGAGGAACTCATGGTAGGTGTGGAAACGGGTGAAATCAGGTTCCGAGAGGCGTGAGTTGATGACATTGAGGCCAGCGAGGGTCTCCAATCCGCCGATCTGGGAGCCAAGAGGCAGCCCGAGCAGGCTGGCATAGGATGCAGTGGCTCCCTGGGCGTTGACAGCCGCTGCCCCGAGCAGGCCGATCGCTCCAAGGCGCTGGAGTTCTGCCTGCTCATACTTGCCGATACGCTCAGCATACACACCGGCAGAAATGGTGCCTTGATGCTGCAGCCGTGTGCCGAAGATCGGACGCCGAACAAAATCAAAGGAGAGCTCCGGTAGGCGTTCGGCTGAGCGGTAGAATTTGTTGAGCTGCACGCGTGCCATGAGCGTGGCGGCGAATGCATCGGATTTTTTGACGACAGAAATCTGGTTGTCGGGCTCTGGCGTGGAGAGGAACTCGTTGAAGTAGAAGTCCTCGTAAAAGTGGACGTCACTGAGCTTGTTGATGTCGAAATCAATGTACCAGGTGCTCACATCAGGGCCGGGTAGGTAGATGCGGTGTTGGAAATTCAGGCGGTAACGAGTCTTGTCGATCGTGGCACGAGTCGTGCCCGTCGTGTTGCGGTTCGCACCGCTATCATTCATGCCGTAGAGCTTGAGCTGACCAAAATTACCCCGGTTGGCATTGTGGCGCATGGAGTAGAAATCGACACCGCCCGCGATGCCACGGAAGCTGCGTAGATCCAACTGGTAGCGTGCCTCAGTGTGGGTGCCGTGAAACATCGTCAGCCGATTGAGAACAAAGGCACCCCAGCGGCTGTTGTAGCCTGGGGAGATGCGGAAGCCTTGCTCCTGTTCCAAACCTTGGGCGAGGTAGGGTAGAAAAAGCACCGGGGTGCTGCCTCCATAATATTTGATGTCATGCATCCGCACTCGCTCGCCGGGCTCGATCTCCAACTTTTTGCCCGAGATGTGAAAATTCGGGTTCGCAATGTCATGCAGGGTGAACTCGACGTCCTCGGCCTCCACCATGTCGAGCAGCTTGGTCTCGGTGTGGAATTTTTTAGCGCTATAAAAGAAGGTGCCAGGATTGGCCGGCATGCCGGAGCGGACGTTGTTGCCGGAGAGCTCTCCGGTGAGCACGTTGTAATCAATGCTGTCACCACGATAGATGGTGCCGGCACGCCAGATGAGCACATTGCCCGTGGCGTGGATGTCCCCAGTGAGGTTGTTGTAGCTGGCTTGGGCGCAGCGAATTTGGACATCCTGATATTCCACCCGCACATCACCTGAGACAGTGGCTAGACCAGTCTCGGGGTCCATGGTAGTAGTCAAGCCATCGATTTTTACATCGCCGGACATGCTATCCACGAGGGACTGGGCATGTGCCAACCCGCCGAGGGCGAGAAGACCGGCTGTGACAGCTACGCAAAGTCTCGAAAAGGTCATAAGCTCGGAAAGAATCGGGTGCGTGGCCGCAGCAAGCGGGCACTAATACCTTTCTTAGGCCACCGCTGCTTCGGTGACAACCAAAAGGGCGGATTTTTTGCCCGCTTAACTCCAACCATTAGAATTGTGAATGATGGCCGAGATCTTCAATCATCCTCACGCCCCGGACGCACTGGGCACACGCCTTTTTTGCTAGGTGCCTGCACAAATTCGAGCAAGCGACGGGCTTTCTCCGGCCACTCGTGTGTCGCTGCTTCGGCCACGGCTTCGGAAAGGTTCCTCCCAGAGCAAAACAGCGTGTGGAAGAGTTCTTTGATCGCCGCCCGGTCTTCGGAGGTGAAGCCATTGCGGCGCAGGCCGATGACATTCAGGCCGGTGATGCGGTTGATGCGCTGGGCGGCGCAGTAATGCGGGATGTCTTTGCCGAAGCCGCCATTGCCCTGCACCACACAAAAATCCCCGATGCGGATGAACTGGTGAAACACCGCTCCACCGCCGATGAAGGTGTTGTTTCCCACCTGGATGTGCCCGGCCAGAAGCGCCGCGTTTGCGATGATGTTGTGATTCCCCAAAACCACGTCGTGGGCCAAGTGACTGCCTGCCATGAGGAAATTCCGATCCCCGACGCGGGTGACGCCGCCCGGCTTGCTGCTGCGGTGGATCGTCACATGCTCGCGGATGGTGTTTTCGTTGCCTAGGACGACCTCACTCTCCGCCAGCGGATCAAAGCCAAGGTCCTGCGGTTCCCCGCCGATGATCGCTGCCCGGCCGATGATCGTCCCGGCACCTACCGTCACCTTCCCCACGAGCTGCGCATGTGCCATCACCTTCACTCCGGCGGCGATCCGAGCTGGCCCGTCGATGATGGCGTAGGGGCCGACTTCGGCGGTGGGGTCGATTTGAGCTCGTGGGTCAATGATGGCGGTGGAGTGGATCATGTGGAGAAAAAGATGCCGAGCATGCCGCAGCGGGCAAACTTCCTCTTTGCAACTCTCCTCAGATGGATAACCTCCAACGCTCCGCACAGCAGCACCAGGAGAGGTGGTCGAGTGGTTTATGGCTCCAGTCTTGAAAACTGGCGTGGGGTAATTCTCACCGTGGGTTCGAATCCCACCCTCTCCGCCGTCGCGAAGCGGCTTTCCGGCAAGCTTTCAATTGATCCGGGAATGCGCCTTGACGCTTCCGGGGCCGCTCCTACTATCGCCGCTCCTTTTCCACTCCCCCAGATGAATATCCACGAATACCAGGCCAAGCAGTTGTTTGAAAAATTCGGCGTCGCGACCCCCAAAGGCATCGTCGCCAGCACGGCCGAAGAGGCAGGCAAAGCCGCCCGTGAGATCGGCGGCCCTGGCCTCGTCGTGAAAGCGCAGGTCCACGCGGGTGGTCGCGGTAAGGGCACCTTCAAAAACGGCTTCAAAGGCGGCGTGCATGTTGTCGATACGCCGGAGCAGGCGGAAGACATCGCCGGCAAAATGCTTGGGCAGACGCTCGTCACGCACCAGACTGGCCCCGAGGGCAAGCTGGTCAGCAAGGTTCTCATCGCCAAAGCGGTGGACATCACCAAGGAATACTACTTTGCCATCCTCTTTGATCGCGGCAGCAGCAGCCACGCCATCATCGCCTCCACCGAAGGCGGTATGAACATCGAAGAAGTGGCCGAAAAGACTCCGGAAAAGATCTTCAAGGAGTTCGTCAATCCAGCCCTTGGCCTTCAGAGCTACCAGTGCCGCAAAATCTCCGCCTCCCTCGGCCTCACAGGCCCTCTCGCCAACCAAGCCACGAAGCTCTTCACCGCCCTGTGGAATCTCTACCTCAAGAGTGATTGCTCCCTTGTGGAGATTAATCCTCTCGCCATCACCACGGACAATCAGGTGGTGGCCCTCGATGCGAAATTCAATTTCGACGACAACGCGCTCTACCGTCAGAAAGAAGTCGTCGCGATGCGTGATACCACCGAGGAAGACCCTCGCGAAGTCGCCGCCAGCGAGTTCGGCCTCAGCTACATCGGCCTCGATGGCAACATCGCCTGCCTCGTGAACGGCGCAGGCCTTGCCATGAGCACGATGGACATCATCAAGTTCCACGGCGGTGAGCCAGCGAACTTCCTCGACGTCGGCGGCGGTGCCACGAAAGAGCAGGTCACCGCAGCCTTCAAAATTATCCTCGGCGATCCGAACGTGAAAGGCATCCTCGTGAACATCTTCGGTGGCATCATGGATTGCAACATCATCGCCACCGGCATCATCGCCGCTGCGCAGGAAGTCTCCCTCGGTATCCCGCTCGTCGTCCGCCTCGAAGGCAACAACGTCGAAGCCGGTAAAGCCACCCTCGCCGCTAGCGGCCTCGCTATTACCAGCGCCAGCGACCTCACGGATGCCGCGCTGAAGATCGTCGCCGCCGTGAAGGCCGCGTAAGCAGCTCGATCACGCTTCAACTCCATCTCGCAGGGCGGGCCGAAAGGTCCGCCCTGCGTCGTTTGTGGCTTCGTCGCACGGGAGTGATGGAGTAGTGGAGTCATGGAGTCATGGAGTGCTGCAAGGAGGCGCAATACTCCAAAAATCCATCACTCCAGTGCTCCGTCCGCGTCATCCCCAATCCTGTCCGCATGAAGGGAATCTTGCGGATTGTTGCATGAGCAACGCAAGATGCGGGCTGTCTCCGGCAAGCATGGTGGAGCAGCGAAAGATGGGCGCGGCATAGTGCCGCCGTGAGAGTTTTCCACCTCTCCATACGCGCCATGGAAGTTTTTGCCGTCACCATCTTCGTCAGCCTGATGTTCGCCGTTTTATTTGCGGCGTTGTTTCTGGCGGAGCGCCTGCAAAAACGGCGCGGCAGCCTGGAGCAGGTGGCGCTGCTGCCGCTCGATGATGGAGCAGGCCCTCCCACCGTGAATTTCACCCGAACCGATTCCCATGACCAGCACATCCGCCACTAAAGTACCCATTGAGTTCAACGACAAGGTCGTCCGCCAGTTCATGCTGGCTTCGATCATTTTCGGCGTCGTTGCCATGCTCGCCGGCGTGTTCATCGCCCTGCAGCTTAACTTCCACCAGCTCAACCTGGCGGAGTTTCTCACCTTCGGGCGTCTACGGCCGCTGCACACAAACGCGGCCATCTTTGCCTTCGTGGGAAACATGATGTTCGCGGGCGTCTATTATTCCACGCAACGCCTTTGCAAGGTGCGCATGGGCAATGACACGCTCTCCGCCATCCATTTTTGGGGCTGGCAGCTCATCATCGTGGCCGCAGCCATCACGCTGCCACTTGGCTTCTCACGCGGCAAAGAATACGCCGAACTCATCTGGCCCATCAATATCGCCGTGGCCGTCATCTGGGTCGTCTTTGCCATCAATTTCTTCATCACGCTGCACAAGCGGAACGAGCCCACGCTGTATGTGGCTCTTTGGTTCTACATCTCCACGATCATCACCGTGGCGATGCTCTACATCGTCAACCACCTCTCCATCCCCACCAGCCTCACGCACAGCTACGGCATCTTTGCCGGCGTGCAGGACGGCCTCGTT
>Ga0209299_1001224_pt1 | contig 14400 bp, 16 predicted proteins | sample S_140806_MF_Meta_FD_187326 | JGI IMG/M metagenome (GOLD analysis project Ga0209299, IMG submission 187326) | Freshwater microbial communities from Lake Simoncouche, Canada to study carbon cycling - S_140806_MF_MetaG (SPAdes) (version 2) | ecosystem: Environmental > Aquatic > Freshwater > Lake ...
CCCAAGTTTCATTGGACCATGTGTGACCGCCATCGTCTGACCAGCGCAGCATGACCTGCGGGTTGTAGCCGGGTGCGGCTGGGTAGCCAACAGTTGTCAGGTACAGGCCATCTTCAGTGACCAGCTCTAGGCCAGCCTCAGTCTTTAACTCCTCTGGCTCATAGCCTGGGTAGAGGTTCAGACCCGTACCCGACTGGCAGTCCAGTTGCAGGCTGTGGTGCGCTGTACGCTTTAAAGTGTTCTGACCCGTTGGCAGCGCACGCCATGAGCGCAGCCACTTTTGAATCTGGCCGTTGTCAGCGTAAGTGTCAAGGTCCAATGTGTAGATGTTGCCGTTCTGGTAATCGCCAACAATGGTGTTGCCGCCAAAGTTGCACTGGCAGTTGCTGCGGTGACGGGTAAATTCGCCGTTGTCAAAGCCAGCCCTTTCGTGCCACGCCTTGGTCGCCACATCGTAGACCCAAGTTGCGTTGCCGGTAGGAAAACTGATCACATAAAAGGCATGTCCTTCTTGCTGATAGGTGTAGGCCACAGCGTCCGAGATGTTGCCGTACTGGGCAATCGCATACTCGACCGCATGGGTAGAAACCCTAGCACCTGTGTAGCCATTGGCACGGTAGACAATACCTTGCCCCCGAGCGTCTGTGCCCAGCCAGAACAAGCCGTTGTCCAGCTTGGCAACGCTAAAGGCCGCAACGCAGCCGATCTCGTTGAAAGCGCCTTGGATGCGGGCTAGGGGAAAGTCAGGAGGCGCAATCCCTGCGTCATACCAGACCTCAACCGAATCAGTCCCAAACAGCCACGCCTCACGGTGGTCCACATTGACAGCCACTAGCCCATCTGGTGAGCCTTCAGCGCTGGCAAACTCTTGGGGGATCAGGCCGTTGTACAGGTCAGTGACCCAGACCTTTTGGGAGTTTGGCTCGTTGTAGACGAAATAGCCGTCCAGATAGCCCACGGTGACAGCGCCTGCAAAGGCAGGGTCTGTGATCTGTGTGAATGTGTTTGCCGCCTCATCGTAGATGAAAGCGTCAGGGTTGCAGGCAAAGAACAGTTGCGTGCCGTTGTCGGCAATCGAGACTGGCCCCGAGCCAGAGACTGTGCCCAGCAGTATGGGCGTGCCGGTCATGCTTTCAAGTTTATAGACTTTCTGGCCGCTGACGACATAAAAATCCGACCCATTGGTCTGGTGCGCCCACAGCGCCCTGATTGGCCCATCGCCCACGGTCTGCAAAAAGTTTAAGCCTGGCGCACGGTTAAGAAACGCCGCCTCCTTGCCGCCCTCGGGGATAACCTCGGGGAACAAGTTAACGCACCTATTGTCAGCAGCATTTACTGATCGTGCAACATAAGAAGACCCAAGGATCGGGGTGTGCATTAGACTGCCTTTATGGTAAACTGAATGTCATGACTTCCAAACTTGACATTACCATTGAACATCTGCGCGAATCTTTGGGTTACGACACGCAGACCGGCGTTTTTATTTGGCTTAAAAACCATCGCCGTCCCGATCTTATTGGAAAAATTGCTGGTTCTGTTCATAGTGCTGGATACATTTCGATTGCCATTCACAACATTAAGCGATTGGCCCATAGGCTGGCATGGTTTCATGTGACCGGCAACATGCCGGATTGTCACATCGACCACATTAACGGAAACAAGTTGGACAATTCGTTTTCCAATTTGCGTCAAGTTACTAGGTTTGGCAATTTGCAAAATATAAGAAAAGCAACTAAGGCCAACAAGGTTGGATTTTTGGGTGTTAGCGCCCATCAAGGAAAATGGAGAGCGCAAATTATGGTTAATGGTAAGCGTATTCGCGCAAGCGGTTTTGACACGCCAGAACAGGCGCATCAAAAATACTTGGAGCTTAAACGTAAACATCACAGCACTTGTACCATTTAACTTAGACGTAGCTCGGATACCATTTGGCGGTTCCGCTGTCATAGACCATCGTAAGCGCCCTGTTGACAACTGCCGTTCCTGCCACTGCAATGTTTCCTGCTGTTGTCCAAGTAAAAGCGCCTGTTGGGATCAAGGTGATGGAGCCGCCGCCTTGAGTCAACAAGGTTACAGGGGTGATCGTGACAACAGCAGTCGTGCCGCTTATGAAAGTGGTTGGGCCTGTCGGCGCAATCGTTGTTGCGCTTGCGATTGTCGATGCGCTTGCAGTTGTAGCCGTAATTCCCAAGACCGCAAAGGCCGCATTGACCCGCAGAATCTGACTAGAAGGCGTAGCGTCAAACGTCCCATACATCAGGGACTGCGCTTTGTCTCCTGCTGTGTTTGTGCGGTTTTGGTTGTTCACATAGAAAGTATTGGAGCCTGTCTCGTAAGCTCCAGCGTATGTGCCAATGGCGACATTACCCGTTCCCGTTACGTTGCTTAGTGCTATCCAGCCAACGGCCGTGTTGTAGTCGCCGTTTGAATTTGAAAACAAACTTTGGTAGCCTACGGAGGTGTTGCCATCGCCGCCAAGGTTGGTGTTAAGGGCTTGATCTCCAACAGCCGTGTTTTTAGTGCCTACTTGATTGGTCAGCATGGCCCTGTAGCCAACGGCCACATTCTCATCGCCGGTCGTGTTTGCCGCTAAAGCACTTGTTCCAAAAGCACAATTGGTGCTGATTGCGCCCAAGCCCCTGCCCACGGTCAGACCTTGGACAACTGCGCCGCCTGTCAAAGTTGACACGCCCGTCACGCCAAGGGTTGTACTTAGCGAAAGGCTTGTGCCTGTAGCGGCCCCAAGCACAGGAGTAGTCAAACTCATGCTGGTGCTGGTGCAAGCACTTATGTTGCCAGAAGCCACAGTCCCAAGCGCAGGAGTTACCATTGCGGGGCTTGTAAACAGCAGCGTCTTTGAGAGTTGCTTGGTTACGCCCGATTGAACAATTGGCAGAACATCTGCGCCAGCCATGCTTGTGGCTACAGGTAGAGAGGAGATTGCAATGGTGGTCATATCAATAATTTCCAGCGTAAATATTAAAGCGCTGACGAGTCGCCACGATAGCGTATGGCATTGACATCACATCGTCAGGGTTGTTAATCCGCTTGATGTCACGCTTAGAAGTCATGGCAATGCGCTGGACCTGTGGGCTAGGCTCCACGCCAAACTCAGGCGCAAATTCCATCGCCAAGTTGTAGACGAACGCACGCAGATAGCCAGGTGGGAAGGTCAAGTCCGTCACCAAGGTGGCCGGTTGGCTTAACTCTTCAACGCTGACAAAATGCCACTCCAAGTCCCTTGTAGGCTTGGGGTAGATCGTCATCGTGATGTTAGGGTATTCCATGTTGATCCACATGACCTGCGGGTATGTGGATGTCACGGTCTTTACAGCAATGCCGTTGTACTGCTGCTGATTGATAAACTTGATACCGAAAGACACATTTGTGCTGGGGTCACGGTAGTAGGTGGAATCATCTAGCAGCACAGGCCGCAGACCCGCAAAGTCCCCAGTAGGGCCAAGCGTGCGGGTGATGATGCCGGTGGGCCAAGTAAATATCTGATCTTGCGTGTTGAAAACCGAGAGTCGCTCGGTGTTCCACGAGTCAATCATCTGGTTTAGCGCAATCAGCGCATCCTGCGACATTGATGCGGAGGGTGTCTCACCTTCAGCGAGAATGCCAAGCAGTCTCAGCGCTCGGTTGATTTGATCGCCAGCGGTGGTCGCCATAATTGCCCCTAAGTTATTTCAGCCAGTGCGGGTCTACCCCTACGGCGCTTGACATCCAAAGTGTTGACGATCTCCTCTTGTGGAGGCGGCTCGTCTAAGGTGTATCTCACCCAATCATTCTTCTCATCATACACAGCCTCGGCCTCAACGCAAGCGACTTTGCAGCCGTGAACTGGGTGACGCAAATAAATAACAGCCATATCAATGATGGGGGTGATTAGCCCCCATTTGGTTTAACTAGCCACCAAAGGAACCGAATACCACTGAGTTGTGGAAGACGCTACCAGCATTGAGCTAGTAAGGTTGGTAATGCTATACGCACCGTTAGCCGCAACAGCGTTGACTGCCCCGCCAGTAGCGGGATAAATCTTCAGCGCTCCAGCCGCAGTGTTTTTAACAATGATCACCATACCAGCAACAGCCGTTGGCAAGATCACGCCTTTAGTACCGTCTGCCGCCGAAACGACATTGATACCTTCAGCCAGCGCAGCCGCATCGCCTTGTGTGCTACCCGCCGCAGCAACAGCCGAAACAGGCAGACGAATCGCACCTGTTGTTGGGCCACTGTTTGTGATGGATGTAGCAGTTACCGCTGCCAAAGTTGACGTACCGCTAACGGTAACGCTGTCCAAGGCAGGGTCAGAGTAAGCAACGCCTACCGGTTTTGTGTTTGTAGCCATGATGTAATCCTTTAAAAATAGGGGCCGAAACCCCTATTTATGTTACATCAGGAATGCCGAGTAAGCAGCGTCACCAGTCTTCACAAAACGGTATGTATACGCACCGAAACGTGGGACAGTAACAGAGCTAAAAATCGTGATACCAGTACCAGTTGTAATAGGCACAGTAGACGATGAGCCAGTGTTGTTGTTGTTGCAAATGGTCAGATCAAAAGATGACCCAACTTTTGCGCTTGGGATAGCCGCATCAAGCAACGCTGCTGTAGGCAACGTAACAGTCAATGTAGCATCGGAGGCTTTTGTACAAACAACCAAACCAACTGCAACTTGAGCAGCAGTCAGCGTAGTGTCACCAGTCAAGGTAGTTGGAATGGTTTGAACACTCAATACCGCTTCAGTCAGATTGCCGCTATTGACTTGATAGCCGCCGGAGCCATTTGGGAGAGCCATGATAATTTCCTTAAAAAATGTTGTGAAATGAAGCCCCCGAAGGGGCATTCAATTTAGCCCCAAAGACGGCAAGCCATCTGTGGGCGAATGGTGCTAAAACCATACAAAACGTCAATACGGCAAGGCAGACGGTCGTTGTTGATGTCGTACTGACGAACCACACGCAAGCTGATGCCGTTGTGGTTTGCACGAGCAGCCATGTCCACGCCTTGGGGCAGGAGCAAGTCAGCAGTAGCAAATGTGATCGCATCTTTGTGATAGATCAAGTTCTGTGGGTACGCAGTCGATGCAGAACCAATGAAGGTCACGGCAGCGTTGTCAGCAGGGAAGCTGTCAACAGTAGCCAAGGCGCTTGCGCTGGTGTAGATCGCAGGGCTGATGGCCATGTTCACCATGTCAGCAGTGGCAGCGGTTTGTGCAACGGTCACAACGAATTGCTGCAATGAACCAGTTGACTCACGAGTTTGTGGGTTAACTGCGTACACGCCAGCGATTGTGAATACGTCACCGGCAGTCACTGTGGTGTTGCTGCTAAAGCCGTCCAAAGTGATAGTCGATTGGCCTTGGGTGCTGACAGCGCCATTGACAAGGATCGTACCAGCACGGGAGCCGGTAGTGTGAACCTTGATGGACTGGCTCATGTTGACTTCATCAAAGCCCAAAACACCAGTGCCCATCATGCCGTTTTTGAATTGGCGGGAAACAGTGTCAGTAGGATTGAACAAGCCCTTCATGCCTTCAACCAAACCAGCGTTAGCGGCTGGGTTGACGGTGGCGTAGCGGGGAGACATCACGGCTGCGTTTTCGTTCAGTTTTTGTTGCGCTTGCAACAGAACCAAAGAAGTCGCAGGCACAGTGCCAGGCGTGCCAACGGAAGCATAAATGTTCTTGTACGCATTGGCTACGTCAGCATCGATAGACGATGCCAATTGGCTAATACGGGGTTTCAGAACACGGTCAGCAAAGTCGTCCAATTGCATGGTCAGTTCAGCAGAGGTGAAGTTAACACCAATGTGCTTCTGGCTGGCAACGGTCAAAGTTGTGTACTGTTCGTTGTCGTCTTGCGTTTGCAAGGCAGCACCGTCAGTTACCAAGGCACGGTCGGGCAAGCGAATACGCAGGGTCGAACCAATCTTAGCACCTTCAACAGCAAAGCTGTCGTCGTACTGACGGTTCACGTTACGGGTGATCACCAGGTTGTTTTCAAGGATTTCTAAAGCCTTCCTTGTGATCATGTCAATGGTGAGAATCGAGTTACTCATGATAAATTCCTTTAAAAGTCAAAGTTGTTTGGTGAGGACAAACGCCACCGTTTTTATGTTTCCCTACTTGACAGTTCATACAAAGAACTTGATACCCCGAAGGAAATCCGTTCTTACGAAGCCACAAATAGAAACCCGTACCGCTTCCGCCATACAAGCCTGATTTTCTTTCTGTTGCGCCGTTGTTGTCAATATGATCTATCGAAAGAAACATTTGCTCAGTCTCGTTACAGCATTTACATTTGTAACCCCCGTAGGCGTTAAAAACTTGATCTCTGCACCGGTCTTGATTACGCTTGGTTTTAGCAGATTCAGAAGCACGCAATGCGGCAACTTCTTCTGGTGTTCCATTTGCAATCTTCCGGTTACGGTATTCGCGTTTATGTTTTCGGTCTTTTTCCCGATTTGCTTCACGCCAATCCCGCATACGTTGATTGAACTTTTTCCGATTTCGTTCTCTATATCTGGCAGATGCTTCTCTGTTACGTTGCCGCTTCAGTTCTTCAACCGTCAAACTTAAATTGTCACTCCCCATTTCGATGCCCTTGATTTTAGGTAATCATTATACCTAATTTCAAGAGAGTTAGCGGATAGCTCGTGCCTGCAACGCTTTCATCTGCCTTGCTCTATCGGCTTCAATCCACTGACTGGTGGTCATGGTCTTGATAGACCGTGGGTCAGTCGTGTCATGGGCCGGTGATCCAGTGGACCTAGCTGTGACAGGAGAAATCGGCGCTGGCGCTGATGTAGTTCTCTTTGTCGGTGGGTCTGATGCTAATTTAGCCTCAATCCTTCCGATCTCTTTGGCCTGACTCAGGGGCGACATCCGTGAGATACGGTCTGCTTCCTTTGGATTTGTGCCGAGAAAGTAAGCTAACTCTGGCCCAATGTCCGAGGATTGGATCGTTTCTGCCATCACGTTTGTAATGGGGAGTTTGGGGTTGTACGCAACTTGTTCAAAGTCCTCGTACTTGCTCCGCGCTTCCTCTTCACGCTCGTGATAACTTTCAAGAACCTGACTCTGCTGCTTGGCTGCTTCACGCTGGGCAATCAGTTGTTCTGCCTTCTGGTAGGCCAATGCGTCTGCATAGGCTTCAGTTGACTCAAACTGATCCGGCTGTTGGGCCGGTGCTGCTCGTAGCGTTTGCATTTCTGCCGCTTTTGCCGCTGATTCTCTTTCCCACTTTCGCTGCTCTCTTGCGAGGCGCTTACCAATGGCTGCATCCAAGTCTTCTTGTGAGAAGGTTTTGGTCGCTTCTACTGGCACTTCCGGCGTTTGAACTTCAGTCTCAGGCGCAGCCGTTGCAACTTGATCTGGCACGGGTAGTGATTCCGCTAGTACTTCTTCAGTCATTTTGAACCTATAAAGATTCCCTGGTCATTGGGCCAGTACAGTTAATATATCAGAAATAGGTCACTTCAATCAAGGATGTTGTTGGAGGAGCCTCAGAAAAGATTAAACTTGTGCCGCTGATTGAGTAAGTATTCTTGTTTTGGTAGACACCATTGATGTAGACCCAAGTGTTGTTTTCGGTGATAGGCGTACCCGTTAGGGTAAAAACCGCTGTCGAGCCGTCACCTGTAAAGTTTTCTACCGACCAAGTAACGCTGCCTGTGCTGGGAATGTTGTCGTAAGTGGCTATGCTGACATCGGCAGAGGTTGTCAAAAGAAACTTGTAGGTTTTGTCTTGCTCCACCCAAACTTGGCCCCCAGGCACTCGGCCTGCTGAGTCCAAGATGATTGGGTTGGTGTGGTAGATGCTGCCTGCGTTTGTGGTGTAAGTCAGGGCAGGCGTAGTCGTTCCAGCCTCATAGGTGTAGATTTTCCCGCCGGCCAAAGGCACGGCGTTGTTGTCTAGCAACTGCCAGCCAACACCTGCGAAAGAGGAAAGGGCAACGATCATTTTGCAGCCAATGCGGTTGTGGTTATTTCACGCAATACTAGCATCAGAACGGGCCACAGCATCACGATGTAAGCTCGGTACTCGGCAGGCAGGAATTGACCGATAAAGCCGCTGTTGGCCTCAATCACGGTCAGCAAAGCACCTACTATCGCAACCCAGTAGGTTTTGCTTTTAAAGCGTTGGAGTATTGCGTTCATTTTGAGCAGCAACGTAAGCAGCAACAACTTCAGCAGTGTGGATAGATGCGGCAATGGCTTGCACTTTGGCATCTTCACCACTTACGTCTGCACCTGGGGCAACAACGTGGCGGTGGAACTTGCTACTGATTTCTTTGCCATCTTCTTTGATAGCGGTCTTGGTGCGAACTTGAAGTGAGCCGTTTTCAATGACTTCAATCAGATCGACAGAGATAACTTTTTCCAACATATCATTTCCTTGTTTCCAGAGTAGCTATATTGCTACACATTAAGGTTTCCAGTTATCCGAACTGGTACGGTTTAAATTACAGTGCGTGCTACTTCATTCCAGTTTGTACCATCACTAATTAAAGTGAGCGTGTCGGTTGCTGTGGCATTAAATGTAACTCCACCCGCCAACTTAATGTTGCCACTTGCACCAACAGCAACTGATGCTGCAAACTGTAGTGTTACTAAGCGACCTGCGTTTACAGTAGTTGCCCCAATGGTAGTAATTCCAGTTGTTCCTGTGATTGGGATTAGTGAGCCAGCAAAAGGCAAGGATATTGCGTTACTTGATGCAACTGCCGTACTAACGCCAGATTGATAATTTATTGAGTTGCCGCTACCTAAATCGTTGACCGCCTCGACTAGGTTTGGGTCAAACAGTAAATCAACAATTGTGTTATTACTTGCGCCAGCACGGAATACAAAGCCCCTAGTCTGTGGTACAGAACCCTCTTTAATTACAACTGTGAACTGGTTGTAATCGCCAAGGACATCCACTGCAAAGTTATCACCAGCAGCGCCTGTTCTACCGTCTTTATTGGAGACAATGTTAAATTTGTTGAACGTGGCGTAGGTATCTACATTAACACCCGAAGTGCCGCATTCTTGAGTGCTGATATTAAATATGTTTCCAGAGGCAGGGGTAGCTGCTCCACCTCCAACCAGTACACCAACACCCGCCGCACTAAAGACTGACGCATTTATTATCGAGTTTGTGCAATTAGCGCCAATACTTATGCCTTGACCAAGTGTGCATCCATCGTAAATTGCAACATTGATAATGTTGTTGTACGACACATTTACAGATTGATTGTTATACACAAGGCCCGTGTAAAGCGGGTTTGAGCCGCGAAGTGTAAGCGTGTTGTTCCAGCAGTTGTCTAGCATCCGACCACTGTATGCGCCGCCCTCAGAAATAATGTCAAAGTTAGAATACTTGGATGAATTAATATCAAAGTTTGGGTATATAAGTGGCGCATTGCCACAGTCCATTACCGTTGCCCGAATCGTGTTGTAGTTGGAATTGATGACGTTATCAATACCAGTTAGGTGACAGTTTTTAGCTACCACATCGTCAATAAAACAATTTGAGGCTTTGGTCAGAATCATGCCGTGACCAAACAAGTCAGTTGTCGGTGCGGTGTTGTTTGTGTAGTTCCCATCAAGGGTCAAGCCGATGACATTTATACGGCTGTATGTATTGGCTATATTTCCAAGAGCGCACTCACCAATTTCAATGACGTTTGGCAGGCCTGTGATTGGGTTAGGCACTCCGTCATGCGGGACTGTAATGGCGGGGCAGTTGTTGGGTAATTTAAGCGTTGTCGAGGCACTGCCATCACCCATGATGGTGATGTTGCTACGATAAACCAACAAGTACCCACAATAAACACCAGCAGGAAAATAAAGCGTGCCGTTTGCGGGAACAGCCGCCAATGCCAAAGCCAACGCAGCAGAATTGTTTGTTGTTCCGTCAGCAATAACACCATAGTCCAGCACGTTGACTGGCGCTCCTGTAATCATCGAATAAGATGCTTTTGTGAGAGCCATTTTTAATCCTAAGTTGAAATGTAAGTTACTACGCCATACATCGTCAAATTTGAAAAACTAACGTTTGTAATAGTGCTGCCACCAAACGTATAAAAAGTAAACGTAGCAGCAGATGCTTGTGTTGCACCGTAATAAGGAGTGGCGAATTGACTAAATGCTATGGAAACTGCGCCTACTGGTGTAATCCCTGCGGCATTAAATGGAAGTCCTCCAATTTTTGCGGCAGATACATCAGCAGTGGCAGGATAAGAAACTTGAAAAGCAGCTACAACTGTTCGCCCAGTTTTTATATATGACCCAGCAAATGAACTAAATGTAAGGCTTGCACCGCTTGCATCAACTGGTGTCCAAGTACCTTCTTCATAGTCAGACAACAACTCGCTTGTGCCTGTGCCAGCAGTGGCAGAAAAGTCGATGCCTTTGCCAGATGTGCCGATGACTAAGTTGCTTACTAAACTAACATTGGCATTTGTTTTGTTTACTGAAATAGCCATGTCGCCAGTTACAGCATTAAACAATTCAAACGCTGAGGTTTCACTTGCGGCCCCTGCACCCATCAACCATTGATTTACGCCTGAATTTTGAAAACTAATTAGCTGCGCTTTGTTGACAACGCCATTTAATTTCAAATTAACATTTCTACCCGCTTGTGCTTCGCCAATGCCTACAGATGTAACACCATTACTCTGAGGCTTTAAAAGAATGTCGACAACGGCATCTGTCCCTGATGCAGTAATTGCATTGCCACTCATTGTCAGTTGTGCAGCGGCTGTTTCAGTATTAAAAGCAGATGCCTCAACAGTTCTACCAGATGTCAAATTAGAAACGGCAACTTTGACAGTTGCACCACTTTGAACAATTGGCAGAACCTCAGTACCCGCTAATGGGGTAGTTGATGCCGTAAGTGCGGAGATTTTTTTATCTGCCATGATGTATTCCTTTTAAATTAGGCAAAACCAGTTATAACGCCATTGGTAAACGTCAATGTTTTACCGACTAAAGATGCTGTAGTCATTGTTCCTGTGATGCCAACAGGTGAGCCACTCCAACCTGTTTGTAAAGTGATGCCATCTCTTAACATATTTCCATATAACTGAGAAACGGCACTTTGCGTTCCACCGCCAGCAACAGCAATTAGACTGATGGCTGTCGGTGTTCTAAAACTGTTGTCATGTATGTTTACAGCGGATGTGACGCCACCGCCTGCCAATTGAATAACAATTCCTGACCCCGCAACACCGCAATCAGTGAAGAAGTTTCCAGAAACATCCATAGTGTTGACAGTATCAATTTGCACTGCTGCACCTTGATCACCGCAAGTGTTAAATGTGTTATCTGTTAACGTGACATTGGTACAGCCTAAAGTTCCCGCACTTCCAAATGCAAGGGCTGGGCAGTTGTTATATTCATTGTTTGATATTGTTAAATTACTTACCTCTAAAAACACATTGTTAGCAAAATTGTTATTGAACTTGTTATCTTGCAAAGTTATGTTTGCTATTGGCGCACCAGCTATCAAAACACCTTGAGTATTCAACATGTAGTTATTTTGAATAAAAATGTTTCCCCTTTGGTCAGCGTATGTATCATCTGTTAAATTACCTAAATCAACACGCACTGCACTTCGTCTGTTACCACTTGGGCCAATGTTGACAAAGTAATTATTAGAAATCATTACGTTCAACGCATACGCATTGACAAGTTCAGGTTCTAAATCAATTGCGCCAGGTTGCACAGCAGATGTTGTTTGGAAAAAAGTATTGGCATTGATGTAAACATTTATCACAGAACCCAAAGATATACCTTGTCTGTTTATGTTGTTAATGCCATCAAATCTGCAATTTGTAATGCTGACATACGCAGCAGTTAAGTTAGCTGGCGCACCACCCGTAATTTGAAAGCCCATCGTGATGGCATCGCCTTGCCAACCATAGAAGAAAATATTGTCAATAATTATGTTTTCGCAATGACCAGCGCAAATGATGTGATTGCCTTCATCAACAGTTACTGTTGCATTTGGAGGCATGATCATTTTCATGTCACGAATCACAACGTTGACAGTAGGAATTTGGTTTAACGCATAGTTGATGGTAAACATTCCGTCTGTTGGGATTCCTCCCGCACGACTTGGGCGGGGCAAAGTGCCAGTTATTTGTTGAATTATTGTTGAAAAACCTTCGCCAAAAATTTCGTTGTTACTATTTAGATCAACGTGCGTGACCATGTATGTACCAGCGGGGAAATAAACAGCCCCACCAGTGTTTACAGCCGCTTGAACAGCCGCAGTGTCATCGGTTACACCATCACCAACAGCACCAAAGTCCATCACACTCACACTCTCACGCAACTTAGCTTGGACTGTTGTGGCGACTGCTCCAGAGCCTGACTGGATAAAGCCCACCAAGGACGAGCCAGAGGAGGACGCTAGTGCGGCTTCAAACGCATAAAAAGGTGCTGGATCAGCGGCTCCATCTATGTTGTCGTAAGTGCCAATGGTGATAAACGCAGAGGTCTTCAAGACAAACTTGTAGCTCACGCCTTGGGTTAACCAAATTTCGGTTTGCACTCGGCCAGCAGAATTTAAAACAATCGGATTGGAATTGGGGACGTTGCCTGCGCTTGTCGTATAGGTGGTCGCAGCAGTCGATGTTCCCGCAAGGTAGGTGTACAGCAGACCCCCAGCCAAAGGAGTCCCGTTGTCAGTAAAGAACTGCCAGCCTGCGCCGCCAAGAAGGGAAAGATTGACGCTCATATCACTCCAGCAAGATCAAGCCGCCATCCTCTTGAACCAAATTGTCGCTGTCTTCGGTCAAAAGGTTACTTTGCACAGTCGCATCCGCATATCCCGATAGAAACGAGATCACGCTGCCTAGCCCGATGGCTATGCCGTTTCGGACTGCAATGCCAAAGCTCATTGGATGTTAATCGGTTTGCAATAGATCGTACCATCTGTAGATACTCTAATTGCACTGACACGCCACACTGCACCTGTGCCCTGGGGCACTTTGAAAGGCACTGGGGTGAAAGGAGGGATAGGGGTGCTGCTGGTGGTGGCTGTTACGCCCTCACCCACCAAAATGTAGCACGCCTGATCGGACCAGACCACAACACCTTGAGGGCCAGCAGGCCAAGTGCCAGTCACGCCAGCAGTGCCGGTGTAAGTAATGACTTTGCCGGGGAATGGGCCATCGGCCAGAGGGTTCAATAATTCCACAAGGTTCTCCTTACGCCAAGAAGCGCAACTTATACAGGGTCGAAAGATAAAGCTCAACGATATTATCTATCAGTTGTTGCAATGAAGTGTCGGTTTTTTCGCAAACCTCATAGCGCCCAGCTTCGATCTCTGCAAGCTGGTCTGTCAGAAACTCGATGATGTTGGTCGTTTTCTTAGCGCTCATCAGGCTGATTGGCCCGATCAGGCCATGCCTGCCTTGGTAGGCTTCGGCAAACGCATCAGCAAGGTCAATAATCTCATCGTAGAAGGTATTGAGCGCCATGTGCTTACTAAAGCTGCGGGTGTTCAGATGCACGGAATGTGCAACATCCCGAGCCAAAAACAGCATCCCTACAAAATCATTGCATTTCATTGTGGCATTCCTTGTTGCGGTGCGTATTCGGCGCTTTCAGGCATCATCTCATTTTGCTCACGGCCTGGCATCTCGCCCACCAGATCGCCGCTGGTGATCATTCCATGCACCGTGCCCATGACAATCTCTTGGATTTGCTCTGGTGACATCGATGCCTGCACAGCCGCAATGCGCTTAGTCTCGGCCTCGTATGCCTTGACCTGTGCCTCAAAGTCTTTGCGCTCCATGTCTTGAGCCTCAATCGACTTGCCGACATTCTTGATCATCTCATGCATCTGGTCCATCTCTTGGCCCATCGCTTGAATCTGCTGCTCTGCGGCCTGCAACTCTGGCGACTTGTCGCCGTCTTCCATGAGCTTAGGATCAATGGTCTTGGCAAAGCGCTTGGCCATCTCTTGAGCGCCCGGCCAGTCCATGTTCTTGATGAACAAGTCACCGGCAACAGCCCACAACTGTGGGTTGCCTTGCAGGAGCTGCGCCATCGCTTCCAGCGACTCTTGCCGCTTGGTGGCGTACCCAGGGCCTGTGGTCACGACCACATCGTACTTGCCTACTGCTGGGTTGTAAATCTTGTCAATCGTGATGCCCTGCTCGTCAACGATCCGCTTGACGGGTTCTTGCTGCATGGGGTCAATCTTGGCCATGTCAGTCTCGCCGTCTTCGCCAATGATCCGAGCAATCCGCTGGGTATCGTAAATCTTGGGAATCAGGTCCACCAGTTGGCGGGTCACATAGCGCACCGCACGGGCTAAGTTGTCAACGTAGTGGTATGTGCCGGTGTCCGACTCACGCTGGCGTGCAAGGATCGCCTTACCGCTGCGCTCGTTGCTT
>Ga0209299_1001225_pt1 | contig 14398 bp, 18 predicted proteins | sample S_140806_MF_Meta_FD_187326 | JGI IMG/M metagenome (GOLD analysis project Ga0209299, IMG submission 187326) | Freshwater microbial communities from Lake Simoncouche, Canada to study carbon cycling - S_140806_MF_MetaG (SPAdes) (version 2) | ecosystem: Environmental > Aquatic > Freshwater > Lake ...
GCCCCTCGGGCTGCAGCTCGCCGCGATCGATCCGTTGCGCGCTGCGCACCGAAATCCCCGCCGCATCAGCCGCCACCTGTTGGCTGAGCCCATTGGCCCGTTTTGCCATGTACCGCTCCTTGATCCGCAACGACAGAGGGGCGGGCATCGCAGGGCTCCATACCGGAATGGGAACCCTGTTGTCGCGTCTTGAGACCCGCCTATGTAGTTGCGCGGACCCGCCTACCTAATCGTCGCCGAACACCGGCCGATGAGCAGGCGTTTGCCGATCGATGAGTCCTTTCCAGCAGTTTGCGGTAGTGCGGGTGCCGTTTCCGTTCACGGATCGCCAGGCCCAGAAGCGGCGGCCGGCGCTGGTGCTCTCGCAGCCTGACTTTCATCAGGCCAGTGGCCACCTGTTGCTGGCCATGATCACCTCGGCGCGCCAATCCTCCTGGCCCCTGGATTGGCCGATTGAGGATCGAAAGGTTGCCGGTTTGCCTCACGACTGTGTGGTGAGGCTCAAGCTGTTGAGCCGATCACTCGGATGGGCGACGCCAATCACCTGCCCTGGTGATTGAGGAGCTCAACTCTCAGCCGGCATGTTCCAGCCAGCCAGGTAGCGAGGTCTTCGAGACCCGTGAAATCAAGCAGGGCCTCAGCCAGGGCTTCCAGTTGCTCCAGTGGCAGAGCCCGGATGCGGGCGGTAGTGGCGTCGGTCAGGGGGCCGCATCGACGGTTGAGTTGGCGGAGGGTCAACTTTGCTTCGCCGAGGGCTTCCCCCTCCTGGCGACCCTCCTCAGTCCACCGCTGGGCAGCGCGGCGCATTCATCACGTGGCGAGCTGGAAGGATGGGGTGATGGGTTCAGATCTGCCGGGGGTGCTGGTGATCGAGGCCCAACGCTGAGCGGTCAGCAATTGCTCGGGGCGACAGTTGGCCGAGCCCCCACAGCAACCGGATTGGTTGCAAACTGGTTACATCCCCTGCGCTTGGCGGCCATGGCGAAATCCCTCACCCTCAAAAATCTGCCCGAGGCCCTGCATGATCGGCTGGCCGCAGCAGCCAAGCGCCACCGACGAAGCCTGAACAACGAGGCGATCCTCTGCCTTGAGGCAGGTCTGCGGGCAGCTCCACCTTCTGAGGATCGGTTGGTGGAGATTCGAGCGTTGCGCCAGCGCCTGCCCGCCGGGGCCTTTGATCCCGCTGAGATCGAGGGCTTTCGGGGTGAGGGTCGCCCGTGATCGTGGTGTATACGAATGTGGTGGCTTACCTGCTGCTGCCAGGGCCGCACACCGCTTTGGTCGATGACCTGCTGATCCAGCAGCCGGAGTGGGCGGCTCCTCCCCTCTGGCGCAGTGAATGGCGCAATGTCCTCTCTGGCTATCTCAGGCGGGGTGTTTTGGATCTGAATCAGGCTTTGACCCTGCAGCAGAAGGCTGAGCTACTCGTGATTCGTCATGAGGAGCCGGTGAGATCCCAGGACGTGCTTCAGCTCGTGGCCTCAAGCCGTTGCAGTGCCTATGACTGCGAATTCGTGGCGGCCGCCCTGCAGCTCCGTGTGCCCTTGGTCACCGCCGATCGAGCCGTGCTGTCGGCCTTCCCAGATGTGGCCCGTCCCCTGGTCTTGACCTAAGCCCCGCGCCCCCCTGGCCTGGCTGTTTCCCCGAGCTCGACGTGGCGGCGCTGCTGCTGGGGCGCAGATCCCCTGGCTGAGGATGGGCGACCCCATTGGACTGCCCTGGTGATTGAGGAGCTCAGCCCTCAGCCGGCGAGCGCAGCCAGCCATGCAGCGAGGTCTTCGGGTCCCGTGAAATCGAGCAGGGCCTCGAGCTGCTCCAACGGCAGGGCCTGGATGCGAGCGGTGGTTGGATTGTTGAGGGGGCCGCAGCGGCGGTAGAGCTGGCGGAGGGTCACCGAGGCGGCCTCGGCTGCACGGCCGCGGGACTCGCCGCGGGCTTCACCCCTCCTCTCCTTCTTCCAGGAGCATCTGGGCGGCGCGGGTGTGGCGCAGCTGGTCGGTGGGGATGCCTGCGAACACCATCAGCTCCTCGGGGGTGAGTGTGGGAAGCCTCCAAAGAGCATGGCAGAACGGCTGAAATCAGATCCAGCCGGCGTTCCAAGATCTGCTGGGTGCTGGGGCCCAATTCGGCCTCCGGGCGCACCGGCAAGGTGAGGAGTTTGAGCTGGGGGTCGAGATCAGCCTGCTGGCCGAGGTCTTCCAGGCTCAACCACTCGACCTCGTTGGGGAACACCTGCAGTTGGCGGGGCGTCTTGGCTGGGCCGAGTTTCAGGCGCCGGTGGGGCAGCACCACGAGAACGACCGGGTGCTCGACCTTGGGATGCTGCCGCAGAAAACGAAAACTCTGGGCTGCAAGCCGATGCTGGAATCCAGGCTTGCTTAGAACATGTACTTCAAGCAGCACCACCGAGTGCTGGGGAATGCCGATTTCCCCAGAGCGGAGCTATAGCACCCAATCAAGGCGGTGGTTCGGCGCCCTTAGTTCGGAGGCTTCAAAGCGGTAGAGCTCGTCACCCGGCCCATCGGGGCGGAGGCTGGGGGCGTCGGTTTTGAACCTGGGGGCTACACCCGCCGCTGGCAACAGCAACGCGATCAGATCCGGCGCGCTCCTGGAAGAGGCTGAAAAACCAGTGGTCGGTTTTCAACGCTCAGTCTCCAGCTGCCGGGAGCGGGGAAGACACCGCCATCGGCCACCGGTCTTGCGATTAATGTCCATCGATCGCCACCCCCGTCGGACTAGTTGACACACCCCTCAGGAGCTGTGTTCGGCCAGCCATGCCGCCAAGGTTCAGGTGAGTCGTTTCATTAATAATAGGCTCAGGCCAGGAGGAGATGTGTCAGCAACCACGGAGCCTTCGCCAAGGAGGTGACCTCAGCCCAGCGGCTGGCTAGGCGGGTGTTTCCGGGAGACACCCTGGCGACTTGAGGAATTCAGCATGCCACCGCCAGATCGCCTAAAGTTTGCATCTGATGTGCAGCTAGTGATGAAAAAGCAGGTTCCTGGGGGATCCTCCCTGAACGACCCCAGCGAAGGAGTGCTGGCCCTGCACAGGTCCATCGGCGACACCGGCTTGATCGCCCCCCACGGCGGCACGCTCGTCGACCTGATGCTTCCCGCTGAGCAGCAGACGGGCGCCAAGGAGGGCGTGGACCACGTGGTGGCCTGCAGCGACCGCAACGCCTGCGATGTTGAGCTGCTGGTGGTGGGCGGCTTCTCGCCACTGCGGGGCTTCATGCATCAGGAGGACTACGAGTCCGTGGTGGCCCAGCACCGCACCAGCACCGGCCTGCTGTTCGGCCTGCCGATCGTCTTCGACACCGACGACGCCTCGATCGCCGTGGGTGATCGCCTGCTGCTGACCTACCAGGGCCAGGAGCTGGCGGTGCTCACGGTCGAGAGCCGCTGGGAGCCCGACAAGGCCCGGGAGGCCCTCGGCTGCTACGGCACCACCTCCCTGGAGCACCCCGCCGTCAAGATGATCGCCACGGAGCGCGGTCGCTTCTACCTGGGCGGCACGCTCCAGGGGCTCGAGTTGCCCACTCGCGTGTTCCCCTGCCGCACACCCGCCGAGGTGCGCGCCACCCTGCCCGAGAACGAGGACGTGGTGGCCTTCCAGTGCCGCAACCCCATCCACCGGGCCCACTATGAGCTGTTCACCCGCGCCCTGCATGCCCCCAACGTGAGTAAGGGCGGAGTGGTGCTGGTGCACCCCACCTGCGGCCCCACCCAGGACGACGACATCGCCGGTGACGTGCGCTTCCAGACCTACGAGCGCCTGGCCGAGGAGGTCGCCAACCCCCGCATCCGCTGGGCCTACCTGCCCTACGCCATGCACATGGCCGGCCCCCGCGAGGCCCTGCAGCACATGATCATCCGTAAGAACTACGGCTGCACCCACTTCATCATCGGCCGCGACATGGCCGGCTGTAAGAGCTCGATCAGCGGTGACGACTTCTACGGCCCCTACGAGGCCCAGGACTTCGCCCGCGACCAGGCCGCCGAGCTGGGCATGGAAACCGTGCCCTCCCTCAACCTGGTGTACACGGAGGAGGAGGGCTACGTGACCGCCGAGCACGCCGAGGCCCGGGGGCTGCGCGTGCGCAAGCTCAGCGGCACCCAGTTCCGCAAGATGCTGCGCGCCGGCGAGGAGATCCCGGAATGGTTCGCCTTCCGCAGCGTGGTGGAGGTGCTGCGTCATGCCTGATGCCACCCTGTTGCCGGCCGGTGTGGCCCTCGAGCCCCTGCTGGCCAGCCTGCGCCGCCTCTGCTGGGACGCCTCCGCGATTCTGCGGGCCTACGCCCGCGGCACCACTCCGCCCTTCGGCTACCCGCCGGTGCTCTCGGTGGACAACAACCCCAAGGGCCCCGTTTCGGCTGCCGATCTGGCGGTGAACGAGCACCTGCTGGCGGGCCTCTCCGCCGCCTATCCGGAGGCGCCCTGGACCTTGGTGAGCGAGGAGACAATCCACCAGTGGCCCGAAGGCGAGGCCATCGCCGGCGACTGGATCTGGCTGCTGGATCCCCTCGACGGCACCAAAGACTTCCTCCAGGGCACCGGCGAGTACGCCGTCCATCTCGCCCTGGTGCATGGGCACTGCGCTGTGATCGGCGTTGTGCTGCTGCCCGAACTGGAGCAGCTCTGGTTCGGCCTGCTCGGCGCCGAGCCCAAGGCTTGGTGGGAGGGGCCCGAAGGCCTGCCCCATCCCGCCAGCTTCAGCGCCCGCCGGCAGCTGGCGGAGCTCATCCCCGTGACCAGCCGCAGCCACCGCGACGATCGCCTGGAGCAGCTGATGGCCAGCCTGGGCTGCGCTGAAGGTATCGCCCGCGGCAGCGTTGGCGGCAAGGTGGCCGCCATCCTGCGAGGCGAAACCGACCTCTACATCTCCCTGTCCGGCAGCTCGGCCCCCAAGGACTGGGACATGGCCGCCCCGGAAGCCGTGCTGCAGGCCGCCGGTGGCGCCTTCACCCACGCCGACGGCCAGCCCCTCATCTACAACAGCGGTGATCCACGCCAGGCGGGCTGCCTGATCGCCAGCCACGGCTCCTGCCACAGCGAGCTCTGCCAGGCCGCCGCCGAGGCCATGGCCGCCATCGATCCCGGATTCCCCCTCTGAAAATCATGATCGTGAAGTCCACCAACATCGTCTGGCACCACTCCTCGGTGGATCGGGCCGCCCGGGCCCACCAGAAGGGTCACCGCAGCGCCATCCTCTGGTTCACCGGCCTCTCCGGCGCCGGCAAGAGCACCCTGGCCAACGCCGTCAACTCGGCCCTGTTTGAGCAGGGCCTGGCCTGCTATGTGCTCGATGGCGACAACATTCGCCACGGCCTCTGCACCGACCTCGGCTTCTCCGACGCCGACCGCGAGGAGAACATCCGCCGCATCGGCGAGGTGGCCAAGCTCTTCCTCGATGCCGGCGTGGTGGTGCTCACCGCCTTCGTGTCACCGTTCCGGGCCGACCGCGACAAGGCCAGGGCCCTGGTGGAAGCTGGCGACTTCGTGGAGATCCACTGCGCCGCCGACCTGGGCGTCTGCGAGGAGCGGGACACCAAGGGCCTCTATGCCAAGGCCCGCGCCGGCACTATCAAGGACTTCACGGGTATCTCCAGCCCCTACGAGGCCCCCGAGCAGCCCGAGCTGCGGGTGGATACCGGCAGCCAAAGCCTCGACGACTGCGTGGCCCAGGTGGTGGCCTATCTGATCCAGGAAACCATCATCCCGGAAGCATGAACGAATTTCTCCAGGTTGCCTCAACTGCACACGGGCTGATCACCCTGCTTGTGTTTGCCGTTTCCATCCTGTTGTTCGTCACCGGCTGGCTGGCGCCGGAGGTCACGGGGCTGTTGGCCGCTGCCCTGCTGGTGGCCTTCAAGGTGCTTAAGCCCGATCAGGCGGTGCAGGGCTTCGGCAGCCCCGCCCTGGTCACGCTGATGGGCCTCTTCGCCGTATCGGCCGGACTGTTCCGCAGCGGGGGGCTGGATCGACTTCGGGCCATGATTGCTTCGGATGCAATCCGCAGCCCGCGGCGCCTGATCGTGTTGATGCTGGCGGTGGTGTCGCCGATTTCGGGCTTCATTCCCAACACGCCGATCGTGGCCACCCTGCTGCCCGTGCTCGAGGGCTGGTGCCAGCGGCGCCGGATCTCGCCCTCGCGGGTGATGCTGCCCATGGCCTTCGCGGTGGTGCTAGGCGGCACCATCTCGCTGCTCGGCACCTCCACCAACCTGCTCGCCAGCGACGTGAGCAAGCAGCTGGGCTTCGGCTCGATTGAACTGTTCGACTTCACCGCCATCGGTATCCCCATCTGGCTGCTGGGTGGCCTTTATATGGTGCTGGTGTCGGACCGGCTGCTTCCCGATCGGGGACTTGACAACAAAAATGATCTGGTCGGCGACTTGGCCCGGGCCGGTTACCTCACGGAGGTGCTGATCCCCGAAGGTTCCACCCTGATCGGCCAGACCCTCCACAACAGCCGTCTGCAGCGCCGCTTCGACGTGGATGTGCTGGAACTCCAGCGGGGCTCCAACATCTTCAGCGCTCCCCTCGCCGACCGTGTGCTGCAAGCCGCGGACCGGCTAGTGCTGCGCTGCAACAAGGAAACGCTGCTTCGTCTTCAGCAAGACAAGACCGTGATTCTGTCCCCGGCGAATCAACAGGACGATGCAATCAAAGAGCTCTCCCAACCAGCCGTGACCGCCATGCGCATGGTGGAGGTGTTGCTGCCCAATGGCTCAACCCTCGCCGGCACCAGCGTGCGCGATCTGCGCTTTCGCCAGCGCTACAACGCCAACATCCTGGCGGTGCGACGCGGCAACCAGATGCTGCGCGAGCTGCTTGGTCAAGTGGTGCTCAAGGACGGTGATGTGCTCCTCCTTCAGGCCCCCGTGGATGCCATCCGTGGTTTCCAGGCCAACAACGATCTGGTGCTGCTTGAGGAGTTGGAGAAAGACCTACCCACGACCAATCGCAAGTGGGTGGCGGTGCTGGTCGCCGCCATGGTGATCCTGCTGCCGATGTTCAAGCTGATGAACGTGATGGCCGCCGTGCTGCTGGCGGTGGTGATCATGGTGGCCACGGGCTGCCTGCGGCCGGGCGAACTGCAACGCGCCATCCGCTGGGACGTGATTTTGCTGCTCGGCTCCCTCTCCTGCTTCAGTGTGGCCATGCAGGAAACCGGCCTGGCCCATGCCCTGGCCACCGACCTGCTCCACTCCCTCAAGGGATGGCCGCCCTATTACGTTCTGGTGGTTGTGTTTCTACTGGGCTCCCTGTTCACCGAAACCCTGAGCAATGGCGCCACCGTGGTGCTGCTGATTCCGATCGCCACGGAACTGGCCAAGGGCCTGAATCTGCCGCCGATGGCCTTCATCTTCGCCATTCTCTTTGCCGCCAGCCAGAGCTTCCTCACCCCCATCGGCTATCAGTGCAATCTGATGGTGTTCGGCCCAGGCCGCTATCGTTTCCTGGACATGACCCGCTATGGAGCTCCGCTCACCTTTGGCATGATTGTGGTGGTTCCCTGGCTGATCTGCCGTCATTTCGGGCTATGAGCCAAGGCATGGCTGAACCAAGCACGGCCAGCTCCTGCCGGGCCCTTCCCGATCCACCCTCCCGGGCCCAATGCCGTGGCGATGCCGCCAAGGCGCTGCAGGAGGCCTGGTTGGCACGCCTTGCCTTCGGCCCCCAGCGCGCCGAGGCCCGCCAGGTGCAGCTTTGGACGGGCATTTTCCCGGTGAACTGGCGCCAGCTGGCGCATGCCTCTCTGCTGCAGACACAGCTGGACACGATTGCGGAGCACCTTTCCGGCAGCTTCCCGGATCTGCTCACGGCCATGGTGCTGGACCCCGCCCTGCAGATCTCCCTCAACGGCCCCGCCAACCACCGCGGCAACCCCAACGAAAACCTGGCCCGCGAACTGCTGGAGCTCTTGTCCCTCGGCGAGGGCCACTACGGCGAGGCCGATGTGCAGGAGGCGGCCCGAGCCCTGACAGGCTATCGGCTCGGCCGTGCGGGGCAGTTGATCCTCGATCCTCGCCGCCACGACGACGGCACCAAGACGATCCTCGGCCGCACGGCCCGCTTCGATGGCCCCACCCTGGCGGCCTGGCTCTGCGAGCAACCCGCCACCGCGCTCCACATCACCACCCGCCTCTGGCGTCAGCGCATTGGCCAGTTGCCGAAACCGGGCCGTCTGGCGGCGATCGCCGCCGCCTGGCGCCGCGCCGAGCTCTCCCTGCCCTGGCTGGAGCACACCCTGGCGACCAGCCCCGAAGCCAAGGCCAGCCGGGGTCGGCGCCTCGACGATCCCGTGCTGATGCTGGCCCGCAGCCTCGCCCTGCTGGGCAGCCGCCATGGCGATGCCCTGCGCATCGGCCGCAGCCAGCTCATCGCCATGGGCCAGCCCCTGTTCGAGCCCCCCTCCGTGAAGGGCTGGCCCGTGGACGATGAATGGCTCAACCTGCGCTGGCTTCAGGCCCGCCGCCGGGGCCTGCAGGCCTTGCTGGCGGACGAGGAGGTGTGGGCAGCCCGCCAACTCCAGGCGGAGTTGCCGGCTTCGCTCACGCCGATCCCCCCCCTCACCCTGGGCCTGCCCGCCGCCGCCCACCGCGACAGCCTGGGCCTGCTGTTCGCCGATCCGGTGTGGCAACTCGCATGAAACGCCGTTCCCTCCTGGCCCTGCTGGCCGCTAGCTCCGCCGGGGCCGCCTTCGCCGCCACCCCCGGGCGCCGCACCGGCGCCGCCTCCAATTCCCCGCAGGATCGGGTGCTTGTGCTGCTGGAACTGCGCGGCGGCAACGACGGCCTCAACACCCTGGCCCCGGTGGACGATCCGCTCTACCGTCAGGCGCGGCCCGGCCTGGCCTTGGACCAGGCGATCCCCCTGGACCAGGGCCTGGCCCTCCATCCCGCCCTTGCCCCCCTGCTGCCGGTCTGGAAAGCCAAGCGGCTTGGCTTCGCCCTCGGGGTGGGCTGGCCCCAGCCGAACCGTAGCCATTTCAAGGCCGCCGACCAGTGGGCCAGCGGTTCCGTCAGCGGCGCAGGGCCGGGCTGGCTGGCTGCCGCCTTCGATGATCTCGGTTCAGCCGGACCACTGGTGGCTCTCGGTCCCTCCGGCTCCGCGGCATTGGAAGGCGGGAAGGTGCAGTCGCTGCAGCTGGCGCCGGCACTGCTGAACGGCCGCGCTCCACTCAACTTCGACCCCGCCCTGGCCGGTAACAATCTGATCTTGCGTCGCATGCTCGAACTCGAACGCGCGGGCTACTGGGAGGTGACCCGGCTGCGCCAGGCCATCTCGCCGCTGCCGGCGGGCCTGGTCGTACCCCGCGGCGCGCTGGGGCAGCAGGTGGGGCTGGCCCTGCAGCTGCTCGCCAGCGGCCAGTGTCCGCCGGTGCTGCAGCTGGCCCACGTCGGCTACGACACCCACGCCAACCAGGGGCCCCGCCATGCCAAAGCCCTGGGGGAATTGGCCGAAGCACTGGCCGCCTTTGATGTTGGCCTGGCTCAGATGCCACGCCGGCCCAGGGTCACCCTGCTGGCCGTGAGCGAGTTCGGCCGCCGCCTGCACCAGAATGCCTCCGGTGGAACCGACCACGGCAGCGCCTCTATCGCTCTGCTGCTGGGCGATCACCTGCCTGCGCCCTTGCTGGGCACCTACCCCAGCCTCGCCAACCTCGACGGGCGCGGCGACCTGATCGCCTCGATCAGCCCGCCGGAGCTCTACCGGCAAGTGCTCAGCCTCTGATCCGGAACCGACAGGGCCCGGCCTGTATCAGATCAAGCGATTGACAATCTTCTTCTCCCCGCAGCTCATGCAGGTTCTGGTCACCGGCGGAGCCTGCAACATCGGCAGCCACGGCCACCGCACCATCGACGAAGGCGCGCTGCAGGTGCCGCTGATTGTGCCCGACCTGGCCGATCGCCCTGCGGTGGAGCAGCTGCTGCGCGATCACGCCACCGAGGCGATGCTGCACTTTGTCGCCTTCACCGACGTGGGCGAGTCGGTGAGTGATTCCTCCCGCTACGACGCCAACATCGTGGCCGGCAGACTGGATCTGCTCATTGCCTTGGTGGCCTCCGGCGCCGATCCAGCCGCCGACCTGGGCGAGGCAGTTGGCCTTGCCACACCACTGCCCCAGCTTCACGCTGCCCATGCTGCGACCAGCTCTGCCTGGATTGCGATCAGCTGTTCTGGAGCGGTTTGCCGCCATCTCGATGTCCGGCGCCAGCGGCCGTGGCGGCGATCGGACCAAGCCGCGGCCGCGGCGGCCGGTTCCGGAATCCGTGCAGCTGGAGCTGGAGGATTCCGCCACGGCCCAGGCCCTGGGCGAGCTCTGCGAGCGCCTGCACTATCAGCTGGGGGATCCTTACGTCTGAATCCCCCTGGTCCAGGCTGCACCGCCGACTCTTCTGTCGCCTACTGCACCAACTAGGTTGCCTTTGATGGGCTTGAATAAAGAAATGTAATTCCCTGCGGTCTCAGCAGCCATGACAGACCAGGCTCTCCAGCTCGTTCCGGTGATCCTCTGTGGGGGCACCGGCACCCGCCTCTGGCCCCTGTCTCGTGCCACCTATCCCAAGCAGTACTGGGCCTTGGCCGGTAACGACGACGCAACCCTGCTGCAGCAGACCCACCAGAGGCTGGTCGGCCTGGCTCACCTGGCGCGGCCGCTGGTGATCTGCAACGAAGACCACCGCTTCATCGTGGCCGAGCAGATGCGCAAGATCGGGGTGGAACCCGCCGCCATCCTGCTGGAGCCGATGGGCCGCAACACCGCTCCGGCGGTGGCTGTGGCAGCCCTCCAGGCCAGCGCCCGCGGCGAGGATCCCTTGCTGCTGATCCTGGCCGCAGACCATGTGATCCGTGACGCGGCCCGCTTCCGGGCCACGGTGGAAGCCGGCCTGGAGGCCGCCGCCGCCGGCCAGCTGGTCACCTTTGGCATCGTTCCCGGGGCACCGGAAACGGGCTACGGCTACATCGAAGCGCAGGAGACGATGGTGACTCCGACCATCGCCGGCGCGGTGCCGGCGCCAGTGCCGATTCAGCGCTTTGTGGAGAAACCCGACCGCGCCACTGCCGAGGAGTTCATCGCCAGCGGCCGCTTCACCTGGAACAGCGGCATGTTCCTGTTCCGGGCCAGCGCCATTCTGGCGGAGCTGGAACGGCTGGCCCCCGAACTGATGAGCGCCTGCCGCAGCGCCCTGGAGCACGACAGCTCCGATCTCGACTTCCTGCGCCTGGAGCGCGAGGCCTTTGCCAATTGCCCGAGCGTGGCGATCGACGTGGCGGTGATGGAGAAGACCGACCGCGGCGCCGTGCTGCCCCTCGATGCCGGCTGGAGCGATGTGGGCAGCTGGAGCGCCCTGTGGGAAACCTCAGACCACGACCAGCAGGGCAACGTGCTGCGCGGACGGGTGCTCACCGAGGATGCCCGCAACTGCTACCTGCGCAGTGAACACCGCCTCGTTGTGGGCCTGGGCGTGGAGGACCTCGTGGTGGTGGAGACCGACGATGTGGTGCTGGTGGCCAGCCGCGACCGGGCCCAGGACGTGAAGGCGATCGTGGGCCTGCTCGAGAAGGCGGGGGCCCCGGAGAGCAAGGCCCACCGCCTCATCTACCGCCCTTGGGGGTCGTACGACGGCATCACCGAAGGGGAGCGCTGGCAGGTCAAGAAAATTGTGGTTAACCCCGGGGCCAGCCTGTCGCTGCAGAAACACCACCACCGGGCCGAGCACTGGATCGTGGTGAAGGGCACCGCCGTGGTGGAAAAAGACGGCGTGGAGGAGCTGGTGGGCGAGAACCAAAGCACCTACATCCCCCTGGGCACCAAACACCGCCTCACCAACCCCGGCAAGATCCCGGTGGAAATGATCGAGGTGCAGAGCGGCCCCTATCTGGGAGAAGACGACATCGTGCGCTACGAGGACCGCTATGGCCGCAGCGACACCGCCAACACGGAGATTTCCCTGCGGCCGGCTGCCCTCACGGCATGAGCATTACCTACGGCCGTATCGACGCTTCCGCGAGCGAGCCCGTGTCCCACGACCCCGCCATCTTCAAGCAGGTGCTGCTCAAGGCCGGCGATCTTCAGCACCTCCAACAATTGGCGGTGGCCACCTTGGAACCTGGCCAGCAGACCACCAGCCATGTTCATAGCGACATGGCGGAGGTGTTCGTGGTGCAGGCAGGAGCAGGGTGGTTCCTCTCGGAAGGAGTGCAGCGACGGCTTGAGGTGGGCAGATGGTTGCATATCCCAGCTGGCCATCGCCATGCGTTCAGGGGTGAGGGGCCTGAGCCGTTGATGTTGCTTTATCTCGGCGTGGCCTGAGAAGCTCCCTAGGAGTGTGTTGCACAAAGCATCAGAGCCATGCCACTTCCCCCCGACTTAGAGCCGGAGACCTGGCTCTGTTGTGTTGATTCCGTGAGGTGGCCGCGTCCCTTTCCGTGGTGTAAAACCCGAGGCCCGAATGCCCTGATCAGAGGGTGAACAGGGTGGAATGACGGGCTGTCACTCCGGCGGTGCTGATGCGCCTCATTCCTCCACGATGAATCGGGACGATTGACTTGTCAAGTCTCTCGTCCGACCGCGGATGTGTTGCGAGCGGGATGGATCCGTGCTGACCAGGATTGACAGCATCGGCCCCCGGGCGGCGATCGAGGCCGCTGCGCCCTGTGGGGGCGCTGCAACCTCGATCACCTGGGGCCTGCGTGTTGCACCTCTCAGGCGGCTGCGCTGAGCATGGCCGGCAGATCCTCCAGCTCCGGGATGGCGGCCATGCTCTCGGCTGAGAACATGCGACGGCCCTCCAGCTGCCAATGCTCGTGCTGCTCCAACAGCACCGCGCCCATCAGGCGGGTGATCGCCGCGTCGTTGGGGAAGATGCCGACGACGCGGGTGCGGCGTTTGATCTCCTCGTTCACTCGCTCCAGCAGGTTGGTGCTCCAGACCTTTTTCCAGTGCTGCTGCGGGAAGTGACGGAACGCCAGCACGTCCTCCCGGGCCTCATTCATCAGTGCAGCAGCTTTGGGGAAACGCTCCGCCAGCGAGGCAGCCAGGTCATCCCAGCGGCTGAGGATCTCAGCAGCCGTTTCCTGGGCGAACACGGAGCGCAGGGCAGCGGTGACCATGCCTTGGTGGGCTTTTGGAACCCGCTGCAACAGGTTTCTGGCGAAGTGGACACGACAGCGCTGCCAGACGCAGCCTTGCAGCTGCCTGCGGATCGGGGTCCCCATCAATTCCCGGCCGATTGTCGGCCGGGAATTGATGGGGTGCCCCTCGCCTTGGTGAGCCCCACGTGGGCGTCTGAGATCACCAGCTTGACCCCAGTAAGGCCGCGCTCTTTGAGCGAGGCAAGGAACTCACTCCAGAAGCCCTCGCTTTCGCTGTCGCCCACCTTGAGGCCCAGCAGCTCGCGGCGGCCGTCGGCATAGACGCCCATGGCGACGACGACGGCCCTTGAACAGACCTGCAGGGCCTTGCCCAGCCGGCCCTTGAGGTAGGTGGCATCCAGGTAAACGTAGGCGTAGCCGGCCTCCTGCAGCGGGCGGTTCAGGAACGCCTGCACCTGCTGGTCAATCTCCTGGCAGATCCGGCTCACCTGCGACTTGGAGATGCCGCTCTGGGAGCCAAGAGCACCCACCAGGGCATCGACCTTACGGGTGGAGACACCGCCGATGTAGGCCTCCATGATCACGGCGTAGAGGGCCTGGTCCACCCGGCGGCGGGGCTCGAGGATCGAGGGAAGAAAGCTGCCGGCCCGCAGTTTGGGGATCAGCAGGTCGATGTCCCCCACCTGGGTGGTGAGGCTGCGAGACCGGTAGCCATTGCGGTAGCCGAGCCGTTCCTCACTGCGCTCATGGCGGTCGGCACCCAGCACCGCGGCGACCTCCAGCTCAATGAGTTGCTGCAGGCCGTGGCGGGCCAGCTCGGGGATCAGCTCCCCGGCGCAGCTGCCATCCAGTAGCGACGCCAAGGAAGAGGCGCCAGAATCAAGCTTGGGCATGGTTCGTCTGGTTGAGGTGGTTCTCAAACCAGGGGAACGGGCCTGCCCACCCGGGTGCCCCACCCCTTGCAACGCCAGCAGGAACCAGTCGCCTGAGGTGTGCTGCCCACCCCGGCTACGCCGGGGTGGGGGTGCCGGGGGAATTACACCACTTCAGGGGACGCCAGCCTGCAGCAGCTGGAGCCCTGCATACCCAGCCGCAGCGTGCAGCGGCGCCAAAAGCAGCCCTGGTTCACGCGGATTGACCTGCCGCCACGGCCACCCTCCGCCCAGGGCTGATTCAAAGTGTGTCACAAGCGCGCTGGCCTGAGTTGCAGGTGTTGGGTTCACTGAGTGGTCTTGCTCCTTCTCTGTGCCCGAAACCGCCTCTGCTGCAACCGATCTCGATCTGATCAGC
>Ga0209299_1001227_pt1 | contig 14366 bp, 11 predicted proteins | sample S_140806_MF_Meta_FD_187326 | JGI IMG/M metagenome (GOLD analysis project Ga0209299, IMG submission 187326) | Freshwater microbial communities from Lake Simoncouche, Canada to study carbon cycling - S_140806_MF_MetaG (SPAdes) (version 2) | ecosystem: Environmental > Aquatic > Freshwater > Lake ...
CAATGTTGCATCAGGCAAAACTTCACCTGTGCGATGCCAAAATGCTGCTCCAAGATCATATGAAGTCTTTTTGAATTCAACCCCATACTTCTTAGCAACAACATCTAGAACCTTGAGGCCTTCGTTTACAACCTCAGGGCCGATGCCATCGCCAGCAATAACTGCCAAATTAATTGTTGTCATTACCCCACCAAAGTTACGGAGCGCACTACTTCTGCTCCTGTTTCCTTCTTAACCGATACTGTGAGTTCATCACTGATAACTGAATCAACTGTGATCGCCATCAAAGCATCTCCGCCTGCTGCACTACGTGCAACCTGCATGCCTGCAATGTTGATGCCAGCTTTTCCTAGTGCATTACCCACAGTGCCAACTACACCCGGCTTATCTGAGTAACGAAGGAATAAAAGATTTTCAGTTGGTGGAAGGTCAAGATCAAATCCATCAATTGCAATGATCTTTTCGACCTTACGGATACCCATTAATGTTCCATCAACGGTAACGATCTTGCCATCGGCAAGTGCGGCGCGAAGTGAAATCATGCTGCGGTATTCAGGGCTTTCAGGATCTGTTGTAACAGAGGAAGTTACGCCGCGTTCTGCAGCAAGTGCTGGTGCATTGACATATGTAACATCTGAAAGTCCGCAACCAAGTAATGCTCCCTTAAGAGCACTTGTTGCAAGGATTGAAGAGTCGTGTTCTGAAATATCGCCCTTAACAGTCAGGTCCATACTTACTGGAGCCTCACCTGCGATTGCTGTTGCAATCTGAGCCATTTTTTCAACCAATGGCAAGCTTGGACGAATCTCTTCGTGAATTGCCCCGCCTTTAACATTAACCGCATCTGGAACGAGTTCGCCGGCAAGAGCCTTACGTACTGAAATAGCAACTGCAATTCCTGCACGCTCTTGCGCCTCATCTGTTGAAGCACCTAAGTGAGGCGTTGCAACAACTTGATCTAAAGTAAACAGTGGTGAGTCTGTGCATGGTTCGGTTGAGAACACATCAATACCCGCTCCTGCAACACGACCTTCTGTGATTGCATCAAATAATGCTGCCTCATCCAGCACGCCACCACGAGCAGCGTTGATGATGCGAACAGAAGGCTTTACCTTCGCCAATGCATCAACGCCGATTAGGTTCGCTGTTTCCTTCGTCTTTGGAAGGTGAATCGTGATGAAATCTGAAATCTTTAGCAGTTCATCAAGTTCAACAAGGCGCACGCCAAGTTGTGCTGCACGTGCTGGCTGTAGATATGGATCGTATGCAACTACATCCATTCCAAATGCCTGCATGCGATGAGCAACTAATTGACCAATACGACCAAAGCCAACAATTCCAAGAGTCTTCTCAAAAATTTCTGCGCCTGTGTACTTTGAGCGTGCCCACTTTCCATTACGCAATGCTGCGTGTGCTGGAGAAATGAATCGAGCAGATGCCATTAGCAATGAAATTGCCAATTCTGCGGCTGAGACGATGTTTGAGGTTGGTGCATTAACGACCATGACGCCTGCTGCAGTTGCTGCAGGGATATCAACGTTATCTAGACCAACACCGGCGCGAGCAATTACCTTCAGACCCTTTGCTGCAGCAATAGCTTCAGCATCCATCTTTGTGGCTGAGCGAATCAAAACAGCGTCTACACCTTTAGCAAGGGCTGCAAGAAGTTCTGCACGGTTTGCACCATCACAGTTAACAACTTCGAAATCAGGACCTAGCGCTTCAAGTGTTGCTGGGCTGAGTTCTTCAGCGATTAAAACAATAGGTTTAGCCACGCGCTGCGCTGCCTTCTTTGTAATCGTCGCCCTTTGATTGCTTCATCCAAGAAAACATCTTGCGAAGTTCGCGGCCGACTGCCTCGATTGGATGTGTCTCTCCCTTAGTGCGAAGTGACTTAAATTCAGGTGCTCCAGCTTCTTGGTCATCAATGAAGCGCTTTGCAAAGACACCACTCTGGATATCTGCAAGAACTGCCTTCATGTTTTCCTTAACGTGTGGATCAATTACACGTGGACCAGAAACGTAATCACCAAACTCTGCTGTGTCAGAAACTGACCAGCGCTGCTTTGCAATTCCGCCTTCATACATAAGGTCGACAATCAACTTGAGTTCGTGCAAGCACTCAAAGTATGCAACCTCTGGCTGGTATCCAGCTTCTGTAAGTACTTCAAAGCCATACATAACTAGCTGTGATGCTCCACCACAAAGAACTGATTGCTCACCAAATAGATCTGTTTCTGTCTCTTCAGTAAATGTTGTAAGGATTCCGCCAGCGCGAAGTCCGCCAATTGCCTTTGCATAAGAAAGGGTCAGTGGCCATGCATTGCCTGTTGAATCTTGCTCAACAGCAACAATTACTGGCACTCCACGACCTGCTGCATATTCACGGCGAACCAAGTGTCCTGGACCCTTTGGTGCAACCATGCAAACATCAACTGATGCTGATGGCTTGATGTAACCAAAGCGGATATTAAAACCATGTCCGAAGAACAATGCATCACCATCTTTAAGGTTAGGCAAAATTGAATCTGTGTAGATGTGACGCTGCAAGTGATCTGGCGCCAAAATCATGATAACCGTTGATTCCTTAACCGCTTCAGCAACACTCACAACGCGAAGGCCTTCTGCCTCTGCCTTTGCACGAGATGGTGAACCATCTTTTAGGCCAACGCGGACATCTACGCCACTGTCGCGCAAGTTAAGCGCGTGTGCGTGTCCTTGTGATCCGTAACCGATGATCGCGACTTTGCGACCCTGGATGATTGAAAGATCAGCATCCTCTTCGTGATACATCGTTGCTGCCACGGTATTTCTCCATTCGCCTTTGTGTTGGTGACTTTAGTTTTGGTAATCAGCCTGACCGCTATCAGCGGTAGGAATGCTTTGAGTGCTAAGGGTACGGTCTGCCAGCGAACCGCTGCCACGCTCAATGGCAACAAGGCCAGATTGAGCCAGTTCACGGATGCCAAAACGCTCTAAAGCGTTAAGTAGGTCACTGATCTTTGTCGCATCTCCTGTGGCCTCGATGGTCACAGAGTCAGAATCCTCATCAACGATTGCTGCGCCATAGGTTTCAAGGACCGCTTCAACATCAAACTTGTTTTTGGGTGTGGCAGAAATCTTCACCAGTAGTAGCTCGGCTTGAACGGAATCTTCCAGTTTTAGTTCTGCAATGTGAATGACGTTAACCAACTTATCCAGTTGGCGAATTACCTGTTCCAACGAATGGCTTTCAACATTAATCACAATAGTCATTCTTGAAATATCAGGATTTTCTGTTGGGCCTACTGCAAGAGAATCGATGTTGTATGCACGACGTGAGAAAAGACCTGCAACGCGCGCAAGTACACCTGGTGAGTTTTCAACCAGAACTGAAAGTGTATGAGTACTCATCAGAGCTCCTGTGAATCCCAGTCAGGCGCCATTTCACGCGCGATCTTAATATCATCATTTGAAGTTCCAGCAGCAACCATTGGCCACACCATTGCGTCGCGGAAAACACGGAAATCAACAACAACAGGTTGATCATTAATCGAGTTCGCAAGTTTGATTACTGCATCAACATCTTCTGGGCGATCACAGGTTAATCCAACGCAACCCATCGCATCAGCCAGTTTTACAAAATCTGGTACTCGCTTTGATTCAAGATTTGTATTTGAATATCGACCTTCGTAGAACAATGTCTGCCACTGGCGAACCATTCCCAGAGATTCATTGTTAATGATCGCAACCTTGATAGGAATATTGTTTAGCGCACATGTAACAAGCTCTTGGTTTGTCATCTGGAAACATCCATCGCCATCAATTGCCCATACTGTTGTGTCAGGTGCTCCAACTTTTGCACCCATCGCAGCAGGAACGGCATACCCCATTGTTCCAAGACCACCAGAGTTTAACCATGTTCGTGGATTTTCATACTTAACAAATTGCGCAGCCCACATCTGGTGTTGACCAACGCCAGCAACATAAATTGCTTCTGGTCCTGTAAGTGCACTAATTCTTTCAATTACATATTGTGGGGACAATGAACCATCTTTTGGAGTGTCGTAGCCCAACGGGTAAGTAGCACGTAATTTGTTCATCGCAGCTAGCCATGGAGCAAGATCTGCACGCCCCTTTGCAAACTCTTCCTTAATCGCAGGGATAAGTGCCGCAATTGTGTGCTTGAGATCGCCCACTACTGGGACATCTGCATAGCGATTCTTCCCGATTTCTGCGGGATCAATATCAGCGTGGATTACCTTTGCATTAACAGCAAAGGTTGAAAGCTTTCCAGTAACACGATCATCAAAACGTGCGCCCAAAGTAATAAGCAAGTCAGCTTTTTGTAGCGCTGTAACAGCGCCAACAGTTCCGTGCATGCCAGGCATCCCATAATGTTGAGGGTGGCTATCTGGGAAAGACCCAAGTGCCATGAGTGTTGTAACAACAGGCGCGCCAACTAATTCAGCAAGTTGCATCAACTCTTTTGATGCATTTGATTTGATGACGCCACCACCAACATAGAACACTGGCTTTGAAGATTGAGCGATTAACGCTGCTGCATCTTTAATCGCCTGATTTTCAGGTTCGATTTGGGGATGGTAACCAGGCAAAGATAAATCCTTTGGCCATACAAAATCAGTTTCTTTCTGCAATGCATCTTTTGCGATATCAACAAGGACTGGACCTGGGCGACCTGACGAGGCAATATAAAACGCCTCAGCAATTGCTCGAGGGATATCGTCTGGATCAGTAATTAAATAATTGTGCTTGGTAAACGGCATCGTAATTCCGCGAATATCTGCCTCTTGGAAAGCATCAGTCCCAATTGCTGCCGATGGCACCTGACCAGTAATTGCAACCATCGGAACTGAATCCATTGCAGCATCTGCAAGTGGCGTAACAAGATTTGTCGCACCTGGACCAGATGTTGCAATACAAACACCAACGCGACCTGTTACTTGGGCATAGCCAGTTGCCGCATGTCCTGCGCCTTGTTCGTGGCGCACCAAGATGTGGCGAATACTGCTATCAAAGATGGGATCATAGGCAGGAAGAATTGCACCACCTGGAATTCCAAACATCACATCGACGCCGGCTGACTCCAAAGATTGCACGAGTGATTTAGCTCCACTCATCTTCTTGCTCATATCCATCTCCTTTCAAATCTCTAAATGAAAAAACCCCCAGATAACTGAGGGTGGCGCCTGATCACAAATTGATCACGCGCCCTTAAATCACCACCACAAATGTTGTGCTCATGTCCCCATTCTCCAATGAAGCAGGCTCAACGTCAAGGGATGAGATGCACATCTCATATTGTGAGAGCGCTACTGACAGATCGCACCCTTGGATGCGGATTGAACCAACTTTGAATACTTGGCCAAAACACCTTGGCTGTATTTATGGGTAAGCGGCGTCCAACCAACTTTTCGGGCTTCAAGTTCTGCTGGATCTACTAGCAAATCTAATGTGCGATTTTTAATGTCAATGCGAACCATGTCGCCATCTTTAATAAATGCAATGGGTCCACCATCAACTGCCTCTGGTGCAACGTGGCCAACACATAGACCAGTTGATCCACCAGAGAAACGTCCATCAGTTAATAGCAATGTTGACTTTCCAAGTCCTGCGCCTTTAATTGCGCCAGTGATCATTAGCATTTCACGCATGCCAGGTCCACCCTTTGGACCTTCATAACGAATTACAACTACATCGCCAGCTGTGATTGATCCATTTTCGAGTGCGTCCATTGCAGCTTGTTCGCGTTCAAATACTCGAGCGGGACCTTCAAAGCTTTCAATTCCGATTCCAGCTGTTTTGCAAACAGCACCTTCAGTTGCAAGCGAGCCGCCAAGAATTGTGATTCCAATGTCGGTAGACATTGGAGCAGAGACAGCCTTTAAGATTTGTCCATCTGGATCAGGAGGATTGATCTCCTTCAAGTTCTCAGCCATCGTCTTGCCCGTGACAGTTAAAACATCACCATGCAATAAACCAGCATCAAGTAAGCCTTTGAGAACGACTGGGATTCCGCCAACCTTGTCTACATCGCTCATTACAAATTGACCAAATGGCTTTAGATCTCCTAGTAAAGGAACTTTTGAACCAATACGGTGGAAGTCATCCAGAGATAGATCTACATGTGCTTCATTGGCAATAGCTAAAAGGTGTAGAACGGCGTTGGTAGAACCACCTAATGCCATCAAAATCGTGATTGCATTTTCAAAGGCAGGCTTAGTCAAAATATCGCGAGTAGTAATTCCTTGGCGAATAAGCTCTACGACAGCGGCTCCAGATGCAATTGCATAAGTGTCACGACGGCGATCAACAGCTGGAGGCGCTGCAGATCCAGGCAAAGATAGTCCAATGGCCTCGCCAATACTTGCCATTGTGTTTGCGGTGTACATACCCCCGCAAGCACCTTCTCCCGGACAGATTGCACGTTCAATTTCATCCACACGTTCTTTTGTAATGAGTCCCCGAGCACATGCACCAACAGCTTCAAATGCATCAATGATTGTTACATCTTTACCATCTACTTGGCCCGGCAATGTAGATCCTGCATAAACAAAAACACTTGCAACGTCGATACGCGCAGCTGCCATCATCATGCCTGGCAATGATTTGTCACAACCAGCAAATGTGACCATTCCATCCAAGCGCTCTGCTTGCATTACACACTCAACAGAATCAGCGATTACTTCACGCGATACTAATGAGAAGTGCATTCCTTCGTGCCCCATTGAGATTCCGTCGGAAACAGAAATGGTTCCAAATTGCATTGGAAAACCGCCAGCATCAATTACGCCTTGCTTGGATGCTTTTGCTAGACGGTCGAGAGACAAGTTACATGGTGTGATTTCATTCCATGATGATGCAATACCGATTTGTGGCTTTACCCAATCCGCATCGCCCATTCCAACTGCTCGCAACATTCCACGTGCAGGAGCTCTTTCAAGTCCATCAGTAACTACTCCAGAGCGGGGCTTCATATTGGGCATTTGCTAAGTCTAGCCTTCTGATTGTCCAAGATGGGTTAAGAGGAGCGAGCGAACCTTGGCAGCATCTGCTTGGCCCTTTGTCTCTTTCATGACAGCGCCAATTAATGCACCAGCTGCAGGTAAATGTCCGTTGCGAATCTTGTCCGCAGTCTCTGCTTGTTCGGCGCAAACCTTTTCAATTGCTGCCATTAAAGCGCCATCATCATTAACAACTTTGATTCCCCGTTTTGCAACAACTTCTGATGGCTTGCCTTCACCGGCGATAACGCCTTCAACAACTTGTCTGGCAAGCTTGTCAGTTAGTTCTCCGGCATTAACAAGTGCAACGATCGCTGCAACATCCGCAGGAGTGATTGCAAGATCTGCTAGTGGGACATCCTTGTCATTTGCAATACGTGAAATTTCTCCAAGCCACCAGGTGCGAGACTTTGTGGGGTCTGCGCCAAGTAACACAGTGGCTTCTACGATATCTAGAACATCTGCGTTGATCATGGCAGCCATTTCCTTATCAGGAACAGACCATGCTTCTTGTAAACGTTTGCGACGAATAGATGGTCGCTCAGGCAATGCAGCGCGCAATGTTTCAATCCATGCAGCATCTGGTTCAACAGGTACAAGATCTGGCTCTGGGAAGTAACGGTAATCCTCTGCTTGTTCCTTTGAACGACCAGAGCGAGTAAGTCCTGTGTCTTCTTGGAAGTGACGAGTCTCTTGAATAACTCGCCCACCGGCGTTTAACAACTCAGCATGGCGAATCATTTCCCCACGAATTGCGCGCTCCACAGAACGAAGTGAGTTCACATTCTTTGTTTCACTACGTGTTCCAAGCTTTTCGGCACCAATAAGACGCAGTGACACGTTTGCATCACAACGAAGTGACCCTTGCTCCATCTTCACATCACTCACACCCAATGAGCGCAAGATGTCACGTAGCTCGGCAACATAAGCCTTTGCTACCTCTGGTGCGTACTTTCCTGTGCCAGGAACAATCTTGGTAACAATTTCAACCAAAGGAATGCCTGCACGGTTGTAATCAAGAAGTGAGTACTCGGCGCCATGAATACGACCAGTTGCACCACCCACGTGTAGTGACTTACCTGTGTCCTCTTCCATGTGCACACGCTCTACCTCAACACGAAACTTCTTCGGACCTTCATCTGTTTCAATTTCAACATCTACATAGCCATCAACACAGATCGGCTCGTCGTACTGAGAAATCTGGAAGTTCTTCGGCATATCTGGATAGAAGTAGTTCTTTCGTGCAAAACGTGAGAATGGCGCAATAGAGCAATTAAGAGCAAGACCGATCTTGATCGTTGATTCAATAGCCTTTTCATTTACAACAGGCAATGCACCAGGCAAAGCTAAGCAAACAGGACAGGTTTGTGTGTTTGGCTCTGCACCAAAGATTGTGCTGCAACCACAAAACATCTTTGAGTTTGTATTCAACTCAACGTGGACTTCAAGGCCCAATACTGGTTCGTACTTAGCAACTACATCATCATATGAAAGGGTCATCTGGCACCTCCCATAATTGGTGCCTTATCCAGCAATGGCCCACCCCACTTGGAAAGTAGCGCTGCCTCTAGTGCTGCACCAACAGAATACATACGCTCATCCTTCTTAACAGGAGACATGATCTGGAAGCCAACTGGCAATCCATCTTCATCTGCCAAACCTGAAGGCAATGACATTCCGCCAATTCCTGCCATGTTTACTGGGATGGTTGCAATGTCATTTAAATACATTGCCAACGGATCATTGGCTTTCTCGCCAATTTTAAATGCTGTTGTAGGACATGTTGGAGAAACCAGAACATCTGCCTTCCCAAAAGCATTTGTGAAATCTTGAGTGATAAGCGTGCGAACTTTTTGCGCACTTCCGTAATATGCGTCGTAGTAACCAGATGACAAAGCATAAGTTCCCAAAATTATGCGGCGCTTTACCTCTTTGCCAAAGCCCACTTCGCGGGTCAAATTCATTACGGATTCAGCTGATGCACCATCGACATCGCCAACGCGCAGCCCGTAACGCATCGCATCAAAGCGAGCTAAGTTTGATGAACATTCAGATGGGGCGATTAAGTAGTAGGCGGCAAGGGCGTATTCAAAGTTAGGTGCAGATACTTCAACGATTTCTGCCCCCGCTTTTGCTAACAATTCAAGTGATTCTTCAAAGCGCGCACGAACTCCCGGTTGGTAACCATCACCGTTAAGTTCTTTAACAACGCCGATCTTCATTCCCTTTACATCACCAGATTTTGCAGCAGCAACAACTTGTGGCACGGGTGCATTAATAGAAGTTGCATCCTTTGGGTCGTGTCCTGCAATTGCTTCATGCAGCAGCGCTGTGTCTAATACTGTGCGAGCACAAGGGCCTGCTTGGTCAAGTGAAGAAGAAAAAGCAACTAAGCCGTAGCGAGAAACTCCGCCGTAGGTTGGCTTTACTCCAACCGTTCCTGTTACGGCTGCAGGTTGGCGAATAGATCCACCTGTATCTGTACCAATTGCAAGCGGTGCTTCAAAAGCGGCAAGGGCTGCAGATGATCCGCCACCTGAACCGCCAGGAATACGAGTTAAATCCCAAGGGTTATGTGTTGGACCGTATGCAGAGTTTTCAGTCGATGATCCCATCGCAAACTCATCCATATTTGTTTTGCCCAAAATAACAATGTCATTCTTCTTCAGGTTTGCAACAACTGTTGAGTCATACGGTGGTCGCCATCCTTCAAGGATCTTTGAACCACACGTCGTTGGAATACCTTTTTGGGCCATAACATCTTTAAGCGCAAGTGGAACACCTGCAAGTGGTGACAGCTTTTCACCCTTAGCGCGCTTTGCATCAACTGCAGCAGCTTGTGCAAGTGCGCCTTCAGTATCAATATGAAGGAATGCATGCACATCTGCATCAACGGCAGCGATTCGATCTAGGTGCGCCTGTGTTAATGCAACAGATGTAATTTCTCCAGCAACAAGTTTTGCGGCCATCTCGGCTGCGCTATTGCGAATCATTCTTCACCCAAAATCTGTGGAACGCGAAAGCGTTGTTCTTCTTGCGCTGGTGCACCAGATAGTGCTTCTTCAGGAGTAAGACTTGGCACCACTACATCTGGGCGGAAAACATTGCGAAGTGGCAGTGGGTGCGAAGTTGGTTCAACATCCGCCCCGGCAACCTCTTGAACTCGGGCAACAGCATCCAAAATGACCGTGAACTCATTAGATAGATTCACTAACTCTTCATCGCTCATTTCGATGCGGGCAAGGCCTGCAAGTTTTGCGACATCATCGCGTGAAAGGCTGCTCATGGGGTTGAGTCTAATTAAATTACTCGCTAACTGCGAATTTGCCCATTTCCAGTAACAATCCAAGTGGTGGTTGTCATGGCTTCAAGTCCCATAGGGCCACGGGCATGCAGCTTCTGATTTGAGATACCAATTTCTGCCCCAAATCCCATCTGCTCGCCATCTGTAAATCTGGTGGATGTGTTCACCATGACAGCTGCGCAATCAGCCAATGCAATAAATCTCTTCACATTCTCTTTATTCTCAGAAATTATCGCCTCTGTGTGTTGAGTGCCGAACTTTGCGATGTGAGCACTTGCTGCATCAACTGAGTCAACGGTGGCAACGTTGATTTCTAAAGTTCCATACTCGGTGCAGAAGTTTTCATCCGTAGCCAGCGTTGCAGGAACTCCAGCACTCTTAGCAATTGCAAGAGTTGCAGCATCACAGTGCAACATAACGCCAGCTTCATGTAGTGCCATGAGTGCAACTGGTGCAAACTGATTGGCCACTGCAGTGTGAAGTAGAAGTGTTTCGGCAGCATTGCACACACTAGGGCGCTGAACCTTGGAGTTGATAATGATTGGCAAAGCCTTGGAAAGGTCTGCAAACTCATCGATATAAACATGGCAAACACCAGCGCCTGTTTCAATTGTTGGAACAGTTGATTCATCAACCACCATACGAATTAGTGCCGCGCTTCCACGAGGAATAACCAGATCCACTTTGCCACGGGCATTTAGTAGAGCTTTAACAGTCTCGCGGTCTTCGGATGGAACTAACTGAATCACATCCGGTGAAATAGAAGTTGTTGCTAAAGCATCACGCATTACGCGGACCAAAATCTCATTGCTGTGCGATGCACTCGATGAACCACGAAGAAGTGCCGCATTACCTGACATCAACAAAATTACTGCGGCATCAACAGTCACATTCGGACGAGCCTCATAGACCATTCCAATCACGCCGAATGGAACTGAAATTTGTTCCAATTCAATACCGTTAGGCAAAGTTGATTTGCGTAATGTGTTGCCAAGTGGATCTGGAAGTTCACTTACTTGGCGTGCTCCCCCAGCAATGCCTTTGATGCGCTCCGGAGTTAATAAAAGTCGATCTAATAGAGATGAATTCAGATTTGCTGCACGTCCTGCAGCCATATCTTTTTCATTGGCCTCAAGAATCTCCGCACTTCGAGCCTCAATGGCATCTGCAATAATTTGAAGTGCTGCTTTGCGCTGCACACCTGTTGCAACAGTTAAAGTGCGGCCTGCAACACGAGCTGTGTCAGCTAATGTATTTATCAATGTCTGCGCGCTCATTAGATCAACACCAAATCATCACGATGAACTAGTTCACGTTCATACTCTGCGCCTAATGATGCAGCAAGCTCTTTTGTGGAACGCCCCAACATTTGTGGCAGATCTTCAGAATCAAATGCGACAAGCCCGCGTGCAATGACTTTTCCAGTTGGGCCGACTAATTCAACTGCGTCGCCTGCAATGAATTCTCCCTCAACAGCTGTAACACCAGCAGGAAGTAAAGAAACTCCACGTTCCAAAATGGCAGTTACTGCGCCCGCATCAAGGATTAACTTGCCTTGCGGTGTTGTCGCGTGCGCAAGCCAAAGTAGTCGCGATGTCGTTTTGCTTGCTTGAGCATGGAAGTGAGTTCCATGTTCTTCGCCACGCAATGACTTTTCTGCATCAGCTAGAGAGGTGAGCAACATTGGAATTCCCGCAGAGGTCGCAATACGCGCAGCTTCTACTTTGGTGACCATTCCCCCGCTACCAACGCCTGCATTTCCTGCACCTCCAAGTGTTGCAGCTTCAATATCTGCAATGACTGGAACCTCTCTAATTCTCTGTGCCCCTGCTTGTGAAGGAGGTGCGTCATAGAGCGCATCAATATCGGAAACTAAAACTAACAAATCCGCGCCAATTAGCAATGACACTAGTGCGGCGAGGCGATCATTGTCACCAAAGCGAATTTCACCAGTACCGACAGAGTCGTTTTCATTGATGATTGGAATAACACCTAATTGCAAAAGGCGAAACAAAGTACGCTGAGCATTTTGGTAATGCGAACGGCGCACCACATCTTCAGTTGTAAGAAGCACCTGTGATGCCGTGATCGAATGGCGGTTAAAGCTTTGTGTGTATTGCGCAATAAGTAAGCCCTGACCAACTGATGCGGCAGCTTGCTGCGTTGCTAGATCCTTTGGACGTGTTGCTAAGCCAAGAGGTGCAAGGCCAGCGGCGATTGCACCTGAGGAAACAACTACTACTTCTGCTCCTCGTGCCTTGCAGGTGGCAACAACATCAACAAGTTTGTTGACAGCATCTGCATCGAGTGCGGATCCGGCTTTACCGGTTAGAGAGGACGAGCCAATCTTGATGACGATGCGCTGTGCAGAGTTGATCTGCTCTCGGCTCACTTGTCATCTCCATCCTCTGGTTCTTTCACAATGATGGCTGAAAGTTTAGGTGTGTGCGGGTCAACTACGTTGTATTCCCATTGCTTGGCGATTTCATCTTCGCTCAAAATATCTTCAACGCGCTCAGGCATATTCCATGTTGATTCAAGTCGTGAGTCCTCGCCTCTTCGATGCAGGTGGCCAGCTAACTGCTCTGCTCCAGCTTCAATGGTTGGCTCCCAGTCAAAGATAACTTCAGTATCTCCATCGCCAATACGAACTTCACTTCCTGCGACAGCACCCTTCTTAAACAACTCTTTTTCTACTCCAAGTTGTGCCAGACGATCAGCCAAGTATCCAATAGCTTCAGCGTTTTTAAAGTTGGTCTGTCGAACCCAACGTTCAACCTTCTTGCCTCGAATCGTGAACGTTCCATCTGCATTGGCATTGACTAAGAATCCAGAATCATCGACTGCAACTGGACGCAAAATGATTCGAGTGCGCTCTTCAACACCTGCATCAGCGCGATTCTTTTGAACCAAGCGACCCATTGCATAGATCAAATCTTGTAATCCAGCGCGAGATGCAGCAGAGACTGGGTACACGTCATAGCCCTTATCGCGTAACTCTTGCTCGACCATATCTGCCATGGCTTGACCGTCAGGTAAATCAATTTTGTTAAGCGCGACAATACGAACTCGGTCTTCTAGTCCGCCGTATAGAGCTAGCTCATTTTCAATTGCTTCAAGATCTGCAACAGGGTTTCGATCTGTCTCTAAAGTTCCACAATCAAGAACGTGCACTAATGCAACACAGCGCTCAACGTGGCGCAGGAATTCAAGGCCTAAGCCCTTACCTTGCGATGCCCCTGGAATTAGTCCTGGAACATCTGCAACAGTGAAACGTGTTTCACCAGCTTGAACTACGCCAAGGTTTGGAACCAATGTTGTAAATGGATAATCAGCAATCTTTGGGCGAGCAGCAGAGACTGCTGCAATTAGTGATGATTTTCCAGCACTTGGGAATCCAACTAAAGCAATATCTGCAACGCTTTTTAACTCGAGAATTAATGTCCGCTCTTCACCTGGCTCGCCAAGTAATGCAAAACCTGGAGCGCGACGCTTTGATGAAGAAAGTGCCATATTTCCAAGTCCACCAAAGCCACCTCCTGCTGCAAGAAAAGTAGTTCCGGTGCCAATTAAATCTGCGATTTGTTCGCCATTGCTATCGTAAACAACTGTTCCGTTTGGAACTCCAAGGATTAAATCTTCACCTTGGTGGCCATCTTTACGGTCGCCATAACCTTGATGTCCTGAAGTTGCTCTGCGGTGAGGTGAGTGGTGAAAATCGAGCAGGGTTGTGACGCTTGGATCAACAATTAAAATTACATCTCCGCCACGTCCACCATTGCCACCGTCTGGTCCACCAAGTGGCTTGAACTTTTCACGCTTTACAGAAACACAACCATCGCCACCTTTACCTGCAATGGCATAGAGAGTTACGCGATCAACGAATGTTGTCACTTGTTAACTCCCTTCTCTTCCCATAGAAAAATATCCGTGAATGAAAAAAGCGAGCCGCATGATTACGGCTCGCTCTTTTACAAGAAACCTAAAATTAAGCTACCGGAGCCACATTCACAACGCGACGACCGCGAGCGCGACCGAATTCAACAACGCCTGCAGCT
>Ga0209299_1001248_pt1 | contig 14228 bp, 14 predicted proteins | sample S_140806_MF_Meta_FD_187326 | JGI IMG/M metagenome (GOLD analysis project Ga0209299, IMG submission 187326) | Freshwater microbial communities from Lake Simoncouche, Canada to study carbon cycling - S_140806_MF_MetaG (SPAdes) (version 2) | ecosystem: Environmental > Aquatic > Freshwater > Lake ...
TCAGTTGTTGAGAATGATGCAAACAGTGCGGCCTGGGCTGAGCGGGTTTATGGTGCTGGCAAAGGCCTAGAAAATGTAATCATGGTTACGGTTGGAACCGGCATTGGTGGCGCAGCAATTGTTAATGGAAAACCACTTCGTGGTGCAAATGGAACAGGTGCTGAATTTGGTCATTTGCGCGCCGTGCCAGATGGCGAACTCTGTGGCTGTGGCGTCAGAGGATGTTTCGAACAATACGCATCCGGTACCGCACTTATGCGCCATGCCAAAGAAGCAATTGCAATGAATCCTGATTCCGCAAATGGTCTATTAGCAAGAGGCGATGGAACTATTAACGGGCTAATTGGCAGCCACATTACCTCTGCTGCGCAAGAGGGCGACAAAATTGCAATCAAAGCCCTCGAAGTAACAGGGGATTGGCTAGGCGCCGGAATTGCGACTTTAGCAATGCTCTTTGATCCGTCAATAGTTGTCATTGGTGGCGGAGTTATTGATGCCGGTGAATTACTTTTAGCGCCCGCGAGAAAAGCGATGATGCGCGAGATGCCATTCGTTGGGAAACACCCCGTGCCCGAAATTGTTGCGGCGAAACTTGGGAACGATGCCGGATTAGTTGGCGTTGCTGATCTATCTAGAAATTAAAGCTCGACGCCATCTCCAAAATCATCTTCTGGTCTAGCAGTTCGCCAAATATAAGTTGAAACGCCTCCAATAAATCCAAGTAATCCGGGCCATGGCCCCATTCCCAATAAATCTATTTTCGTAATTATTTCAAAGAGCATATAAGAGCCGCCCCCAACAATTCCGAGAAGAGCCAGACGCGAAGCTTGATCAGGGACTGGCAATCTTGGATTGGGTTGTTGAAAGCCTTCGGGATCATATGGACGAGCGTCTAATTCATCTAAATATGTTGTTGGTGCTGATTCATCAAGTGATAATCCGGAAACAATAGAATCGAATTCGGCATCGATTAATTCGCGTTCATCAGATTCGTAAATTGATTCACCTCGCGATAATTCACCCGACAGAACATCAAGAATAAAATCCATTGATTCTTCATTCAGTAACTCAGCATCGTAATCAAGCGCAACATTGTGGAACGATTTTTCAAATACAACTTCTCGAATATCAGCTGAATAGACATTATCAATAATTGTTTCGCTGCAAACTGGATGGACGACATGATCATTAATTGAATATGAAACCATCAACGGTAAATCAACTAAATAAAGATCACGTTCTACAATTTCCCAAAGTTTGCGGAGTTGATTTAAACCGCGAAGTGGAATTTGTTTATACCCATGTTGTGTTGCACCTGGCTTTGCCACATCACCTGGCCCGCCAGGAATTGATGGAAGAAACAAGGAGAGTGCAGGAACTAATTTAAATCGCTTACGTTCATCATAAATTGAAGCATTAACAAGAATTGTGCCGGCTAGTTCGCTACCTCTTATTTGAGACAATCGCAGTGCAAGTGCGCCACCCATAGAAAACCCAGCCACAAAAACTTGATCACAAGTTTTTTTTAATTCCAAGAATTCTTTTTCTACAACCTCATACCAGTCCTGCCATTTAACTTTATTTAAATCACTCCAATGAGTTCCATGGCCGGCCAAAATTGGGACTGAAACTGACAAACCTTTTTCATGCAATGAAAGTGCCCAAGGCTTTACTGATGCTGGTGAACCTCGGAAGCCATGAATCATTAGAACTCCAGTTTTGCCCGCAAAAAGCCTCAAAGGTTCACTTTCTGGGATATTACTCACGCTCAGATGGTGTCATAAGAAGCAGATAAGGCATAAATTATCCCCGTGGTTTACCAAGCATTAAAGTCTTTCCTGATCCCGATTCTGACGCTGCTCTTTCGCCCCAAAGTAACTGGGCTACGAAATGTGCCACAGAGCGGGCCAGTAATCATTGCCTCAAACCACCTTTCGTTTAGCGATTCAATTTTTATGCCGCTTGTTGTCCCGCGCAAAGTTACATTTCTTGCCAAGAGCGAATATTTCACCTCGCCAGGAATCAAAGGATTCATTAAGAAGATTACCTTTATAGCACTGGGCCAAGTCCCGGTAGACCGTTCTGGTGGTCGCCGAAGCGAAGCCGCCCTGCTCACCGGGCTAGATTTGTTGGCTAATGGTGCCTGCATGGGAATTTATCCTGAAGGCACAAGGTCGCCAGATGGCAAGTTGTATAAAGGTCGTACCGGTATTGCGCGTATGGCAATTGAATCTGGAGCGGCAATCGTGCCGGTTGCAATGTTCAACACTGCCGAGATTCAGCCAACCGGCCAAGTCGTGCCGAAGGTTCGCCGGGTAGAAATGATTTTCGGGGAACCGCTTTATTACACCGGTGATACTTCAGATCTAAAAATTTTACGACAGATTACCGATGAAATTATGCAGAAAATTCAAGAGCTATCCGGCCAAGAGTATGTGGACATGTATGCGTCAGAGGCAAAGTTAATTCTCATGAAGCAACGCCGTGAAGAAATGAAAGATAAGAAGCGCGAAGAAAAATAGTTAGATTCCGCTAAGAATCTCAACCCGCTTATCAATATATTTGCACTGATCACAATTTGCTTTAGCCTCTGGCACTGCCCCAGAAATCATTTTAATGAAATCACTTAAGCGCGAACTGATTAGTTCTGGACTACGTTCGGTAGGAAACCAATTGCAGGATAGTTCGAGTCCAAAGTTACCCGCAGAATTTCCGCGCACCTTTACCGGCGACCAGACCAACAATCCAGCGGTCGAAACTTTAATTGGTGCATCTTTTGCTGGATTTTCGAGTGCGAAGGCATAAGCCTCAAGTTGCACGCCGTAAAACTTGGATTTATCAGTTGGATTTGATTGAAACTTGCAATCAACTATGCCAAAAGTTCCATCCGGATGTTCCATCAATAGATCATATTTACCACGAATCGCATATGGAGTAACGACGCCATCAACTTCAATAGGTTTGGAAACAACCCAACCTGCATGCTTAAAAACTTTACCTTCAGGCATATTTGTATTTAGCTCTGCTGAAGTTTTTCCGATGCAGGAGAGTTCTTGCATCTCGGCTAGATCTCCTACGAGTGGCATGAATAGTGGGGCCTTAACTTGGTGGTTGTAGTAAAGCCATAAGCAACGATGGCAATTATCCCAACCGAAAGTTAGATCACTTGGGCTGATAAATGCACGTGCGTCTTTTGTTAAAGTTATAGGTTCCATAATTCCCTTATTCTGCGCTATGCCACTGACATTTAAGTGGTTATCGACCGCGAATCGCGCTTAGAAGTGTGAAGAGGCCTAAGACAATCATGACTATTCCACCTGTCATGCGCATTCGGACCAGCCGTTTTATTTCGGTAGCCAACCAATTTCTAATAGTCCCAGCTATAAGCCCCCAACTTCCATCGGAGAAGAAAGCGATAAAGGCAAATATTGCGCCCATCAAAATTAATTGAGAAGTTATATTTCCAGCATCTCGATCAACAAACTGCGGCAGTATCGCTGCGAAAAACACAATTCCCTTAGGATTAAGAGCGCCTACCCAGAAACCTTCACGCATCGATTTCCACTTCGATGGCCGAATGTCGCCTTGGTTTGTCATGTCACTCGCATGTATCTGACTGTGTCTAATTGCTGTAATTCCAAGGTAAACAAGATAACCGCCACCAAATATCTGCACTGCAACGAATGCTAAATCTGAACTCTGCAGGATTGGGCCAAGTCCAACGGCAACTACAACTGATAATGCGAATGCACCCATAACGTTTCCGGCAACCGTTGCAACGGCCGTGGCACGCCCCCAAGCGATAGCGCGGGCGATTACAAAAAGAACAGAAGGCCCAGGAGCCAAAATAATAATTATTGCCGCTATGCAGTATTCCCAGAGCCGCGATGGAACCACTACGAGCGAATTCATAAAGCGGAGCCTATCGAAAGTAGAAATGTAAAAGGCCCCATTCTCTTTCGAGTTTGGGGCCTTTCCTCACGGAGAGATGAGGTCTCTTTTTACGTCCCGGATAAGAATTTAGATTATTGAATCTGTATCGGCTCTGCGCAAATGCGCGAAACCTAACAGGGCGAGGATTAGGAAGATTAAACCGCCTGCGAAAGATACATAACTCGCAACCATTGCAATCTGACCTAAAGTTCCGAATGCATAAGCGTTTAGAAGCATTCCACGAAGTGTGTCTCCCTTAAACACAGTTTCAACTGTGCCAGAAGCTTGCTTGGCTGCAGCTTGTAGTTCTGCATTTGTTGGATCGGCGGCTAGTGCACCAGCAGCTGCGCGATTAGCGCCGGATGCTGCCGCATAAGTTGGCATTTCAGACATGTGGAAACCGATGTAATGATCTGCATACATCTGTGCTTGCTTTCCTGTTGTCATTACTTTTTCGCCGTTATCAGCGAAAAACTTAATGACATCATCAGTCGCTTTTGGATCGCCATTTTCTGCTGGGATAGTTATTGCTTGCGGCGCTAATTGTGCTGCCACTTGATCAGTAGCGAAGTTGCCACCATATTGCAGGATTCCGCCGATTACAATTAAAAAGCCCGCAAGAAGCAGACCAATCACACTGGCGATTTTGTCGAAGGATTTTCTGTTCATTTTCAACTTCTTTCTACTCTCCGGAAAATTTAGATGTGAAATTTGGAGAGATTTCCCATCAGTGCAATCTTCGAGTATCAGAGAGCTATGTATCTACGAAACAGCTAGGGCTAGCACTTGAAGAATCTATTCGAGTGCTAGCCCTTTAGAAATTATTGTTAATTAATCGGTGTGTTTGTCGCAGTATCTGATTCCATCATCGCCAATTTTGCTATGAGAGCAATCAACATTTAACCTATCGAATGAGCCATCACCAAAATGGGTGCGGTAGGCCAATGCAAGAAGGACTCGAATATTTACTTCACCATCCGATTTAATACCAAAAGCTCGGGCCATTCTCGAAACAGTATTTTCTATCACTTTTTCGCTATGAGCCGTTGCACGTGCGATAGCAGAATTCGATAAGCCATCGCAGAGATGATTGGCAACTAGGTGTTCAAAAGGCGTAAGTTCTCGCGACATAATTGTGATGTCCATATTGGATTACCTAAGTCCTCTCCGACTCTAGAAACATCCTTTGAATTATTGATTGTTCACCATAAACTGCCCTAATGGGCAATATTTCGAGTAATAAATTGGGTCAAGTTCTGCATCTGACTTTAGATCGGCCAGAGAAGAAGAATGCGCTCACTCCAGCGATGTATTCCGACCTTTCCAAAGCTTTTACTGCCGCAAAAGATGATTTCGACATCAGAGTAGTTGTAATTTCCGGAGCAGGAAGCGCTTTCACTGGCGGAAACGACATTTTAGATTTTATGGATACCCCGCCAACCGGCGCTGATTCTCCAGTTATGCAGTTTCTCTCCGTTCTTCATGATTTTCCAAAACCTTTAGTTGCAGCAGTTCATGGAAATGCAGTTGGAATTGGCACAACAATGTTGATGCATTGCGATTTAGTTTATGCAACTGCAGATGCAAAATTATCGATGCCATTTGTTTCATTAGGTCTAGTCCCTGAAGCTGGCTCATCTCTCCTCTTTCCAAAACTTGTTGGACATGTGATTGCTTCTGAAATTTTCTTAACCGGACGCAATTTTTCTGGAACCGAGGCACATCAGATGCGTTTGGTTAATGAATTGGTTTCTGACCCACTTGCAAAAGCGCTAGAAGTTGCTGAAGTAATTGCGAATCAACCGCCAACTTCGGTGATTAATACAAAAGCACTTCTCAAGAGCGGGCACCATCAAGCAGTGGCAATGGTGATGGAAGCTGAAGGTGAACTATTTAGAATCGCTTTGGAATCGGATGAAGCACAAATTGCATTTATGAAATTTCTCGAGAAAAAATCAAAGGGGTAGAAATGTCACTAGCGGGAAAGAGAATATTTATAACTGGAGGCTCACGCGGAATTGGACTTGCAATCGCGCTACGAGCAGCGGCTGATGGGGCGAGCATTGCAATCGCAGCAAAAACTGCGGAAGAGAATCCAAAGTTGCCTGGGACTATTTTCTCTGCGGCAAAAGAGATCGAAGCGGCTGGGGGAACGGCGCTGCCAATTCAGTGCGATATTCGCGATGAAGATGCAATCGAAGCTGCAGTGAATAAGGCGGCGACACAGTTTGGCGGCCTAGATATTCTGATTAACAATGCGAGTGCAATCAACTTAACTCCAACAGAAAAGACTCCCGCTAAGCGTTTTGATTTAATGTTTGATGTAAATGTTCGCGGCACTTTCTTAACGTCACAGGCAGTTATTCCGCATCTTCGCGAAAGTGCGCAGGCTGGACGCAATCCACACATTCTTACCTTGTCATCGCCACTTTCCATGAACCCTAAATGGTTTAAGAACCATGTGGCTTACACAATGTCGAAATATGGAATGAGCATGTGTGTTCTAGGTATGGCTGAAGAATTTAAGCGTGATGGGATTGCGGTAAATGCGCTCTGGCCTCGAACTGCAATTGATACTGCGGCGCTTCAAATGATCCCTGGCGTTGATACTGATTTCTGCCGTAAGCCTGAAATCTTGGCCGACACTGCTTACATAATCTTGAATCGTGACTCTAAAACAACTACCGGAAACTTCTTTGTTGATGATGAAGTTTTAGCGTCCGAAGGCATCACTGATTTAGAGAAGTATTCAGTAAAGCCCGGAACGACAGATTTCTTACTTGATTTCTTCTTAGATTAAATACTGAGGGCTTCTAGGCTAAGTAATTTGCGTTCAATTAAGAGAATCTGATGGTTCTCTATTGTCGTCCAATTCTTTTGATTCCAGCCGGAGGATGCAACCAAGATTCCATTCTCATCTTTACGATAACAGAGATCATAATAATCTTCAGCTTCACCTTTAGGCCGATTCTCATACTTATGCTCATTTATGACTACATAGAAATCGGGCGTTAAAATCATGGCATTTATCGAGGAATAATTGCAGTTCTCTGTAATTAACTTGACTCCGGCGCAAATGCCCTTTATCAATCCTCGCTTTCTAATTTGTGTTATCAAGAGATAGAAATACTTTTCACTATCGGTATTGCCGCGCATTGATTCAAATAAATCTGGGTCGATAAATTGATCCATAGAATCTAACGGTGTAATTCCGCCATTATGTATAAAGGAGATATCTCCATATTCGAATGGGTGAGTGTTTCCTTCAACAACAGCCAAGCCAGATGTTGCCCAACGCAGATGAAGTAACGCGCCATCAGATAAAACTTCTTTGGTTAGGTGGGAATATTCCGAACTATCTCTTGCGGGAAGAGTTTCGACAATCAAATTTGATGGTTTGCCAGTTGAAGAAGTTGCGATACCCCAACCGTCGCGGTGCTTCTTCGAGAGGTCAGAGAACTCTTGGAAACTTGCACCAGCAATCTCTTGAATACTGATCTCGCGAGGAGAGACATAACCCATCAATCGGCACATATCAGTTATTCCCCTTATTCCCCTTATTCAGATTATTCAGATTATTCAGATAGTGGAGTTACGTAAGCGCCGCTGATACCGCCATCAACTAAGAAGTTTGATGCGGTAATAAATGAAGAGTCATCGGAAGCGAGGAAGGCAACAGCAGCAGCTAATTCACTTGCTTCCGCAAAGCGACCTAATGGAATGTGAACTAAGCGACGAGCTGCACGCTCTTTATCTTTTGCAAATAGCTCTTGCAGTAGCGGTGTATTGACTGGTCCAGGGGAGAGGGCATTTACGCGAACACCCTGCCGTGCAAATTGCACACCAAGTTCACGAGTCATAGCAAGCACACCACCTTTAGAGGCGGTGTATGAAATTTGTGATGTAGCAGAGGCCATAGTTGCAACGAATGACGCTGTGTTGATGATTGAGCCTTTGCCGGCTTTCAACATATAAGGGAGAACTGCTTTACAGCAGAGATATACGGATGTGAGGTTAACTTCCTGTACCAAGCGCCAGGCATCGATTCCAGTAGTAAGAATTGAATCATCTTCTGGTGGCGAAATTCCGGCGTTATTAAATGCGATGTCGATACGACCATATTCATCGAAGGCAACCTTGTACATTCTTGCAACATCTTCCTCAGAAGTTACGTTGGCTTTTACGAAAATACCGCCGAGCTCCTTCGCGACTTTATTACCAATCTCTTCATTTAGATCTACTATGACAACTTTTGCGCCCTCTTCAGCAAAACGTTGTGCGGTCGCATATCCAATTCCACTTGCGCCACCAGTGATTACTGCAACGCGATCTTGTAACCGTTTCATTTATTCTCCTAGTTATTCTTGAGTGTCAAAGAAAACATTTTTAACTTCAGTGAAGGCATCAAGTGCATCTGGGCCCAACTCTCGACCAAGTCCAGATTGTTTATATCCTCCAAATGGCGTCCAATATCTAACTGACGAGTTTGAGTTTACCGAGAGGTTTCCAGCTTCGACTGCACGTGAAACGCGAATTGCGCGACCAATGTCACGTGACCAAATTGATCCTGAAAGTCCGTACTCAGAATCGTTTGCGATGCGAATGGCATCTGCTTCATCTTCAAAAGGCAGAACACTTACTACTGGACCAAAAATTTCTTCGCGATATGCACGGTCATTAGCATCTTTGGGAAGCAGCACCGTTGGCGCAAACCAATAACCCGGGCCTTCTGGTTTTGTTCCCTGAAATGCTATGGGAGTACCTTCCGGTAGATATTCCTGAACTCGAGCTAACTGCGTTGCAGAAACCAAAGGTCCCATTTCTGCGCTCTCAAGTGCGGGATCCTCAACTCGGAATTTTTTGACTGCTGTTTCGAATTCCGCCATGAATTTGTCGAAGGCCGAACGTTGCACAAGCAATCGAGATCTAGCGCAACAGTCTTGCCCGGCGTTATCGAAAACTGCTCCAGGTGCATTTGCTGCCGCTTTTTGGATATCGCTGTCGGCGAAAATAATATTTGCACTCTTGCCACCGAGTTCAAGCGTTAAACGTTTTACCTGATCAGCGCACCCGCGCATAATTCCTTTTCCAACAGTTGTTGACCCAGTGAAAACTATCTTCCGAACTAGGGGATTAGTTACAAATCTTTCACCAACAATGCTTCCCTTGCCAGGGATAACGTTAAATACTCCCTCTGGAATTCCAGCTTCAATCGCAAGTTCTCCTAGGCGAATTGCAGTCATAGGAGTGATCTCAGCAGGTTTTAACACAACGGTATTTCCAGCGGCAAGTGCTGGGCCAAACCCCCATCCTGCAATCGGCATTGGAAAATTCCAGGGAACTATAATTCCAATAACGCCAAGGGGTTCTTTGAAAGTTATATCAATTCCATTAGGTACAGGGATCTGTTTTCCAAATAATCGTTCGGGTGCAGAACTGTAATAATTCAAAACATCACGCACGTTGCTGGCTTCCCAGCGCGCATTACCAATTGTGTGACCGCTATTTAAAACTTCAAGTTGGGCAAGTTCTTCGATATGCGAGTCAACGATTGCTGCAAAGCTGCGTAATAACCGTGCGCGATCGCCCGGGTTAACTTTGCGCCAACTTTGAAATGCTTTCTCGGCCTTTGCTATTAATAGGTCAGTTGCCGCAAGATCTGCGAGTTCAATATCTTTAACTGGTTTCTCGGTTGTCGGACTTATTATGGTAAATTTGCTCATTGATTTACATCCGCTCAAAACTGCGGAAACGCTCCCAATCTGTTACGGCTCGTGAATAGGCATCTAATTCAGTATCTGCCATGTGTGTGTAGTGCTTCTGAACATCTGCGCCAAATATTTCTGTGACCCACTTACTGTTTGCCCACAAATCACGGGCTTCTTTAAGTGAAGTTGGTACGCGATTTGTTTCAAGAGCATAAGCATTTCCAGTGAAAATTGGTTCTAGCTCCAAATTATTTTCGATGCCATCAAGACCTGCAGCAACCATCCCAGCAACCGCTAGATATGGGTTTACATCGCCACCTGGAACTCGGTTTTCTACGCGCAATGAGAGGCCTTCGCCAACTAAGCGAAGTGCACAAGTTCTATTATCTCGGCCCCACTTAATGGCTGTTGGTGCAAAGGTTCCTGCTTGGTATCGCTTGTAGGAATTTATATTTGGTGCAAATAAAAGAGAAAGTTCACTCATATGTTTCTGCAGCCCAGCTAAGTATGAACGACCCTGCTTAGACATGCCATCACCAGCATCGCCGGCAAGAACTGCGCCGCCCTTCTTATCGCGAAACGAAAGGTGAATATGGCAAGAGCTGCCCTCTTTCTCATTGAACTTCGCCATAAAGGTAAGTGAGCATCCCTGCTTTGCTGCGATCTCTTTAGCGCCCATTTTGTAAATAACATGATTGTCGCAAGTTGAAAGTGCATCCTCATATCGGAAGGCAATTTCGTGCTGACCAAAGTTACATTCACCTTTTGCGGATTCAACAATCAAACCGGCTTCATCCATATTGTTTCTAATTTCGCGCAATAATTTTTCAACGCGGCCAGTACCAAAAAGTGAATAGTCAACGTTGTACTGGTTTGCTGGAGTTAAATCGTTATATCCCTTATTCCAGGCCTCTTCAAAAGTTTCTTTGAAAACTATGAACTCAAGTTCAGTTCCGCACATCGCGACCATGCCAGCTTTATCTAAGCGCTCTAGCTGAGTCTTCAAAATTGTCCGAGGAGAGACTGAAATTCCATGTTTGTGGTGATCCGTAAAATCTGCAATCAACATAACGGTTCCTTCATGCCAAGGCATTGGGCGAAGAGTGTTTAAATCCGGAAGCATCGCCATATCGGCATACCCGGTATCCCAAGATGAAACGTCATAACCTTGAATTGTGTTCATCTCGATATCTGACGCCAATAAATAATTACAGCCCTCAGTTCCATTTGCGAGGGTGTCATCTAGAAAGAATTTGGCATGAATTCGCTTGCCTTGGAGTCGGCCTTGCATATCAGTAGCGCCAACTACAACGGTGTCGATCTTGCCGCTTTCGACATCTTTACGAAGTTGCTCAACGTTTAATTTCACGCGCTTGCTCCCCTTTGGCCAGAATCCAGAATTGCCTGTGTGGGAGGTTACTAGGGCGTTTGGCTGGGCACAACGACCGAAAAATTCGTTAAATTTATGCCTTAAAACGCTGTGGGAACACTTCCAATTTGGTGAGACGCAGGGCACACTCTCTTTAACTTCTAGAAGGGTGGAATGGATTCAATGTCGAATACACACGCAGATGATGAGCGTCGCTTAGCCGACCTCGGATACAAACAAGAACTAAATCGCTCATGGTCAAGTTTCTCGAACTTCGCAATTTCCTTCTCAATTATTTCAATCTTGGCTGGTTGCTTTACGACTTTCGCACAGGCTTGGAACAATGGTGGCCCCGTAGCGATTTCCCTCGGGTGGCCTCTAATCTCAGCATTTATTTTAATAATTGGTCTTTGTATGTCTGAACTCGCATCAGCATTTCCAACTTCTGGTGGAATTTATTGGTGGGCTTCAAAACTCGGTGGTCCCAAGGCTGGATTTTATACCGGTTGGCTAAACCTAATTGGTTTAGTTTCAGTAACCGCTTCTGTGGGTTACGGTTTAACTTCCTTTCTTAATATTGTTTTAGGCGGATTCTTTGATGGTTATGCGGCTTCATTTATGGGTGGCGATTTTATCAAGCAACAATTCGCACTATTCATAATTGTTATCTCCCTTGTAACTCTGATCAATATATTCAGTAGCCATCTATTGGCAGTTATAAATAACATCTCAGTTTGGTGGCATGTATTTGGCGCTGCTCTTATAGTTATCATTTTGATAGTTGCACCAGATACTCACCAATCTGCAAGCTGGGTCTTTACGGAAAAGATCAATAACTCTGGCTTCGCAGGTGGAAGTTACTGGCTATATGTTCTGCCACTTGGCTTCTTATTGACTCAGTACACAATTACTGGTTTTGATGCCTCCGCTCACCTTTCTGAAGAAACCCAAGGTGCTCACATTGCATCTGCAAAGGGAATCTGGAAGTCAATCTTCTACTCAGCAATTGGCGGATATATCTTGTTGCTCGCATTCCTATTTGCTGCAACAAATTCTGACATGATTAACTCAACTGATCCTGAGGTTAACCCATTCGGAATCGGTTCTGTCATCGCACTTCTCTACAGTTCACTTGGTGGCGGTGCTTTGTTCAAGCTGGTTATGATAATTACAACAGCCGGTCAGATCTTCTGCGTAACTGCCTGCCTAACTTCATGTTCTCGCATGCTCTTCGCCTTCTCTCGAGATGGCGCGGTACCAGGACACAAGAATTGGAAGAAAGTAAATAAGGCTGGAGTTCCAGTTAACGCAGTACTTATCTCAGCTATCGGTGGTGTTGTTCTAACACTTCCAGCTCTCTACAAGAGCTCAGCTGGCGTTCCAACGGCTTTCTATGCTGTAGTTTCAGTCTGCGTAATCAGTCTTTACTTATCATTCATGATTCCAATATATCTTCGTCTAAAAGCTGGAGATAAATTTAAAGTCGGAGCTTGGAACAATGGTTCTAAGTACAAGTGGATGAACACAGTTGCCGTTGCTGAAATTGCAATTATTTCGGTCTATTTCATTATGCCGTTCTCACCACTTGGAGTTCCTGGTGCAAAGGACTTCAACTGGACCGCAGTTAACTATGCTCCAATAGTTACTGGTGGCGCTTTGATTCTTCTCTGGATCTGGTGGCATCTTTCAGTTAAGAAATGGTTCAAGGGACCAATTAGCAATCTCTAGCTTAATCTAAAAAAGGGGCTCCCATAGTGGGGCCCCTTTTTTGTTGATTTTTTTACTGAAGAATTAAACGACCCCAGTTTTGAATAATTGGTTTCCAAATTTCTTGCAGTTGCGCTTCTGCCTTCTGGACCTCTTCTTTTACGCTGCTCTTTCCAGATTCTAGAAATGCGCTATCAGCATCAGCTTCCCAGAGCGTAATTATACCTGCATCAACTTCTGGATGAAACTGAACTGCATAAGTCGCCTTACCAATTCGAAAAATTTGGTTCTCACAAAGCTCGCTTGACGCCAAATTCACGGCACCGATTGGGAGTTTTGAAACTTTGTCTTCATGCCATTGCGCTGAGATAGCGGAACTTCCAAAGTTGAAAACTGGGTCTAATTCCGAATTACGATTGATCTCGTAGATTCCTATCTCACCAGCCTTTGCTCGAGAAACTTCCCCACCTAACGCGGATGCAAGAAGTTGGGCGCCTAAACAGATTGCAAATATTGGGATCTCTCTAGCAACCGCATCTGCCAATAATTTCTTTTCATCGGCCAACCACGGCAATTCTTCATCATCATTCGCACCCATCGATCCACCTAATGGAAGCAAAGCGCAAATATCATCTGGAACTTTTGTTGGGACGACTTCTCCGGTATAGGCACGAAGAATTCGTATTTCAAATCCAAGTTCCATTAACCAACGACCGACTAAATGTGGCGGATCGGTTTCATCATTTTGTATTGCTAAAATTGTTTTAGCTGCGAAAGTGGACATCGGCTAATAATGTCCTAAATATTTTAAAAAGGTCTAAATTTTGAACATTCTTCAAAAATTGTCCAGAATATTAGGGTTAAACACGCACGAAGTCAGCCTATTAGTGCGTTTTTCGGCTTTCCCTGATACCTTCGCCTTTATAAGAAAACTACCAAGTTTTCTCACAAACAAAGGAGCTCGTACCCAAAAGGGATTCGCTGAAAGTTAGCGAGCCATCCAACAAAAGGTACTTCTTTCCAAAATGACCTGAACTCTAGAACCTCAGACTTTCCGCAAGACCCCTAATCTCGTAACTCCAATTTCATCTGCAAAAATTAAAGAGATGTTGGCTGCCGAATGGGCGCTATTTACAAAATCTACTTTTGCTTCAGGTGTTGAAAGCACTATTGCTAAAGACTCCTCGCCACTTGGCGCAACATCGAGCTTCCAGTACTGGGATCCATACCCAATTAGCATCGTGTCAGCTAAAGGTGCATGGATGACTGATGTTGATGGTCGCCAATTACTTGATCTCTCAATGGGCTTCGGCGCAATGCTTGCCGGTCACTTGAATGAAGAAGTAATTGCCGAGACCAAAGCAGCGCTCGATGGTGGAACTCTTTTTGTTACCCCATCACCTATTTCACGCGATGGCGCCGAACGCTTATGTAAACGATTTGAAATCGACAAGGTTCGTTTCGCAAACTCTGGCACTGAAGCCACTATGTATGCAGTTCGCACCGCAAAG
>Ga0209299_1001249_pt1 | contig 14222 bp, 31 predicted proteins | sample S_140806_MF_Meta_FD_187326 | JGI IMG/M metagenome (GOLD analysis project Ga0209299, IMG submission 187326) | Freshwater microbial communities from Lake Simoncouche, Canada to study carbon cycling - S_140806_MF_MetaG (SPAdes) (version 2) | ecosystem: Environmental > Aquatic > Freshwater > Lake ...
TATTTAATCACGGCACTTGTAGCTGTATATTCGTTTTTCGCACCTATACAAGTTATTTTATTAGTCATTGGACTTGCTATTTTTGTAGATACCGTTGTAGCTATTCGACTAACTGACCAAAAATTTAGCAGTCGAAGATTAAGACAAGGATTAGTTGGTAAAATGATCACGTACCAAAGTGCTGTTATTCTTTTCTTCCTTATTGATTATTCAATGGTTAACGAAATGGTTAAGACGGTGTTCTCAGTGGACTACACGTTGACTAAATTGGTCGGGTTATTTCTTGCATCTATTGAGGTGGTAAGCATTGACGAAAAAATCAGAATAAAATACGGAGACGATAAAGGTTTTATTGCCCGTTTTAAGAGGTTTATTTCCAACGCAAAGAAGATAAAGGATAGTTTCTGATGCTTTAATCCGACTTTTAATATGTTTGCACGTAAAATTTTCACACTTAAATACTATTTGTATGTTATTACGTATAATGTTTGCCCTATGTTTAACTTCCTGCTCGGTTAATTACCACCTTAACAAAGCAATTAAAAAAGGTTATCGGTGCGACACGGTTAGTGACACTATCCGAGTGAATAAGTTAGATAGTTTCCTTGTATGGAAACATGACACTACTTATTGGGTGAAGGTAGTAACGTCAAAAGACACTATTATCCACTACAAGACTTCCTACTATCCAAAAACACGCTTTGAAACAAGGTTCGAATACAAACGTTTTAACGACTCTTTGCGTGTAATTCGATTAATGTATAAGGATAGCTTGAGAAGTGCGCTTAAAACGGCTAAAAACGACCTTAAACGTGAACGAGTAGTGCAACGTAAGTCACCACTAAATCAAATTAAGAACTATTTACTCATTTCACTATTTATTCTACTCATAATTTTAATGTTTATTTTGTTAAGAAAAGTTATACTTTAGCAAAAAAAACCTTATGAACTTAGAAACTTACGTAAAATTTATTAAGAAGTGGGAAGGCGGCTTAAGCGGTGACCCTTCGGACTCTTGCTCTGCTATGTATTGCCCAGTACTCAAAGACGGACGCAAATACCACACTAACATGGGTATATGTTACTCGTCTTGGGTAGGTGAGTTCGGACACTCAAACAACGTTCGATTCTTAAACATGAGTAACGAGGATTGGTTTAAGATTTTCCGCAAAGGCTATTGGGACAAGTGTCGAGCTGACGAGTTTAAATGTTTTTCCATTGGTGTAATCGTTACGGGGATGGCTTGGGGATCAGGTCAGCACCGAGCAATTATAACCCTTCAACAAGCGGTTAATAACTTAGGCAAACACGTAGTAGTTGACGGAGATATCGGAATGAAAACTTTGGCGGCCGCAAATGAGTTAGACGATCAAATTTTATTCGATGAACTTATCCGACTTCGTGAGGCTTTTTTCATTGCAATTAGTAAGCCCGGTAGCAAAAACGCTAAATTCCGCAAGGGTTGGTTGAATAGATTAGAAGATTATACTAAAACCTTCCGACCATGACACGCAAAAGACTCTTTTTCGATATTGAAACTTCGCCAAACATAGTTACCAGTTGGCGAATTGGCTACAACTTAAACATAAGCCCCGATAATATAATACATGAACGAGCTATTATCTGCGTTTGCTGGAAGTGGGAGGGTGAAGACGAAGTACACTCTTTGACTTGGGACAAAAACCAAAACGATAAGCACCTTTTAAAGAAGTTTATTAAGGTATTGAATTCAGCTGACGAAATAATAGGTCATAACGGGGATAGGTTCGACATTAAATGGTTACGCACACGCTGTATCTTTCATGACATTGATATGTTTCCTACTTACCGCACCATTGACACGCTTAAATTCGCCAAAAGTGGGTTCTACTTTAACTCAAATAAACTAGACTATATAAGTAAGTTTCTCGGAGTGGGTGCAAAGTCCGACACTGGAGGCTTTCAAACTTGGAAAGACATACTATTCGACAAAAGCGAAAATGCACTTGCTCACATGGTTGAGTATTGCAAAAACGATGTCGTTATATTAGAAAAAGTTTACGACAAGTTACGACCGTACTCCAAGCACAAAGTCAACTACGCTACATTACGCGGTGGTGACAGGTGGAACTGTCCTAATTGCGGAACGGAAGACGTGAAGCTTCGCAAGACCTATACGACTGCGGCAGGAACGATCATGCACTCGTTAGGTTGCAAGGCGGGATGTCGTTCGGCTTACTCGGTAAACAATAAAGTTTACATGGATTGGCTCAAGTTTAAAATGATAAACAATATTTAGTATCTTCGTACCACTTCTTTTTCATGTTAGGTTTAGACGGGGTAATCTTAAGGGGTTACCCTGTTTTTTTTGCCAAATTTTAAGGCTATACCCTGTTTTTTTTGCTAAATTTTAAGGCTATACCCCCCAAGTTTCCCCCCAAGTCACCCCCCAAGTTGTCACATATTTAGGTTTATTTTGTGACAAATGTCACGTTTTTTAAGCAATAAACTTGACAAAATACAAATTCCGCAAAGTTTTTTTTCGTGCTGAAACCATTACTACCATTGACTTTTAAAATAAACTTTACTTTATTTTGTTAAAAAAGTGTGTAAAAGTTTGTGTAGTAATTTTAAAGCACTACATTTGTAAGGTCAATAAGGCACAACATTAAAACTTTTAACATGAAAACAGTAACCGAAATCAGAATGTCAGCAATTAGAGTAATTAACAACATTGTTACTTTAAAAACAAATCTAAAAAATGGCTGCCCAACAGCACAAGAACAATTAGAAGTAGAAATAAAAAGACTTCCACAAATCAAACAATGGGCAATAGAAAACGACCAATTGCAAGAAATTCGCAGTTATTTTGACCACAAAACTTGGGGAATGACTAACCAATTTTCAGCAAGAGAAGTAGCTGATTATTTTTACGAAGCATAAAATGAAAAACTTAATTAACTATTTCACACCACGCAACGCAGACGAGCGTAACGCTTTAGGCGGTCTTTTCGTCGGCATCTTAATCATTTTATTAATCATCATCTTAATCCCTTAAACCATGACAGCATACGAATACAAACAGCAAGTAATTATCGAACAGAAAAACGATAAAATTGAAGCACTTATTGAGGGCTACAAAGAAATAATGCGCCAACTAAACCACAACCAAAAGTTCGCAAAGACGGACGCAGAAAGTATGGCTTACTACACGGCTCGTAATATAGTCGAAGAGACAATGATCGAAATAACTGACATTAACGTAACCGATATATAATATGTACGAAGAAGTAATAACACGCTGTGAATACTGCCGAGGAACGGGAGTTGGAGAATACGTTAGTGAGTACGGACCATTTGGCTTTGACGTTTTAGAAACCTGCCACGAGTGCGAAGGTGACGGAATGATAACTAAACTTATCGACTATGAAGAAGAACAATATTAAGTGCAACCTAACGCACTTTCAAGAGCAGTTAAAACGACAGTTGGCCATCACCCACGGAGACCGTAAGAACTGGTGGACAAACTACAACGCAGACTTAGTAAATAGAATCAGTGAAATTAAAAAAGCAACGACATGAGAAGATTTAAAGTAATTTACAAAGGCTACGCACACAAAACATGGATAGAAATGTTTAAGATAGTGACCGCAGTAAGCCGTGAAGACGCACGAATTAAAGCGGATTTATGGGAGGGAGTAATAATTGATATTTACGAGATATGACACCAGTAGAAAAAGCAAACGAGTTAGTTAACAAGATGTTTAACTGCGACAAATTTACAGACGACACAGCAATGGCTATGCTTTACACACACGCTAAACAATGCGCTTTAATTGCAGTAGATGAGATAATAAATTCAAACCCACACAGTAATCCATTAAATTCACATTTGTATTCAACTATGAATTACTGGAACTATGTAAAAGACGAAATAGAAAAACTATGACCAACGACCTTAAACTAATAGCCTCGACCGCCATCCTCCCGGTACTTGCCGACTTCCTCGAAGACCTAAACGAAGACAAAGCGTTTAAAACCGACATGAAGATGGCTACACTAAACCTCATCGGACAAATACGAAAACTCGATGAGCGGATAATGAAACACGCATCAAACGAAACAACCGAACAACAAGTAAACATACAAATAGCATTTAGACAATGGTTAAAGTCAGCGCAATCTACGGAAGAAAATTAAAGTACATAAAGTCCTACCTTCCAAAACGAAATTTTTATACAATGCATGAATTTTTCTTAGTTTGTCCATGTTCGCATGAGTCATTAAAGGAAGCAAACCGCCTTCGTCAGCTCATGCAATGGCGTCAGGTTGGTATGGTTTGGGCTACGCTCTCAGGCTTTTCACTCACGGAAGCAGGGAAGTTATTTAATAAGAACCATGCAACGGTAATTCACTCGCAAGAAATGGTTAAGTTAGCACTGGAAGGCTACCACCCCGAACTATTAGACAAGCTAAACGAGGTTTTGGAGTGCATCGAAATCACGAATGCTCACGCTAACGACTACAATACCGCTTTGATCATTTCGGCACGACGAATTGAGAACTTGTTGAAAACTCGTTACAAAAGATTAAACCAAATTTAGAATATAGTACTTAAATTAGTAGACAAGTTCGCTTCCACATTATAGAACTTTAAGGTGTTATTTAGCCCTATTAATCAGTAGCGACGTGGAAGCCGTGAAAGTTAATGGGGCTTTTTTATTTATTTAAAACTTGCATTATGGCAGTTAGAAAAATTTTTACGGGTAGTGACGATAGTACTACTGGAGATTATGAGTTGTGTGTTTATGAAGCGGAAGGAAGTATTTTAATTGAAATAGATTCTAAGGATTCGCCACCGGCATACATTAATTTGGATTTAGATACTTTGGAAGAATTGATATTGGAGTTAAATAAAATTAGGCTTTTAATTTCTAGACAATGAACGGCTACGATTTAAGCAGAAATTTCTGCAACTGGGCGTTTGAGAACCCCGACAAAGTAAAACCTATTCACTACGCAATTTTTTATTTTGCTATTGAACACTGCAACCGCTTAGGATGGAAGGATAAATTTGGTCTTCCTTCACAAATGGTTATGGAGGCAATTGGTGTTAAAAATTGGAGAACTTATGCAGCAGGGTTACACGAACTTGTTGAATTTGGATTTATTGAAATGGTGGAAATTAGCAAAAATCAATACTCTTCCAATATAATTGCTATTGTAAAAAATACCAAAGCACCTACCAAAGCACTAGACAAAGCACTGCAAAAGCACAGTACAAAGCACAGTCAAAGCACTGTTAGTATAGTTAAACAAGAAACAATAAACAATAAACCAACTCTTGACGAGTTTGTGGCTTATGGTATTCAACAACTGCCTGACGTAAACACCGAAGCGTTACGACTTAAATACTCGTCGTGGGTAGAAAGTAATTGGATAGTAACAGTTGGAGGTAAAACACGACCAATAAAAAACTGGAAGAGTACACTAAACAACACTTTACCATACTTACCAAAAATGATTAAACAACCAATTGATCCGTTAGTAGTAGAAATGAAACGACAAAGACAAATGTATGGTCTTGAGTAAAGGAAGCGCAAAAGATTATCTTCACGACTACCGAGACGGGAAGATAGCGCAAGGACTCGGTATAAACTGCGACTTTGATGAGTCACTGAGGTTTAAGTACGGGCAGTATGTTGGTATTTTAGGAGCTGATAACGTTGGTAAAACCTATTTTATGACTTGGTACATGTTGGCACTAACGACAAACCACGGTTTAAAGTGGGGTATTTGGATGGACGAAAACTCAAAAGGTCAAGTCCTACGAGATTTAATACAAATGTATTCAGGTATTGCCTTTAATAAACTGACTCACGCAGAAATTGACGCACACAGCGACTACTTAGAAGACTATTTTTTCTTTGTAAACAATAAACTGCAATACACCCCCGACAATTTGTTGAAACAATTTGAACAAATACCTGCGGATGGTTATTTCATTGATCCATTTAACCAACTTGACCACGACATGAACTACGAGAACAACATTAAATTTATCCGTAGCTTAAAACGTTGGTGCAAAATCAACAAAAAGACGGCTTATTTATCAATGCATCCCGTAACTGCGTCAGGCCGTAAAAGCATGGAATACCCGGTAGGCCACGAATGGGAAGGGCAACCAATGGTACCAAACAAATCAATGGCGGAAGGTGGTAAGTTATTCGCAAATATGTGCGACGACTGGGTAAACGTTCACCGACTGACTAAACTTGAGTCAATGCAGTTCTTCACGCTTATTGACATTGATAAAATTAAGGACAAAGACACGGGGGGAGCGCAAACTATGAGCAACAAACCGCTGCAATTTTATTACAACCACGGACTCGGCTTTTTATTTAATGGAGTTGACCCGATTAAGCGACAAAAACAAGAACCTAAAAACAATTTTATTAACGACTTACCTTTTTAACATGAAAGAACTAGATATTTTAACCGCACAAATAAACCTTCGGACACTTGACCAAGCGTTGAGCATGAGCATTGACGACTTGAAGACGAAACACGCTCACCGGGTAGACTTGATTAAGCCGATGGAAACACGATCAGTTGAACTAAAAGAAGCCATGTTAACCTTTTACAGAGTTTGCGAAGACCACAAGCAAGTCGTTAAGAAATACTATTCCGTCTTTGAGGAGAATTTAAGACTGCGGAATGAAAACACGGAACTAAAGAAATTCATATGAGCCAAAAGAGAACAATGCCTACCAAAGCAAAAATAGTTGAACACTGGAACGTAAAATATGATGAAGACTTTAGTGTAAATTATTGTTGGGGTTGCGGACATCAATGTAATTATTTAGAACGTGCGCACCTATTAGCAAAATGTGAAGGCGGTACTGATGAAGAAAATAATTTAATTTTACTTTGTAGAATTTGTCACGTGGCAATTCAAGAACACGTATCTAATACTATTGAAGAAGCCAATCACATTAAAGAAATGATTTTAGAAGGGATGCCATTTCACAAAATACATTCAGTGTTTTATGCTGAAAAAATTAAAAGTGGTATTTATGATAAAACAGATTTAACCCGCATCGGAGTTTCAAAAGAAGACCTTGAACAATTTAAACAAATAATGAAATGAAGTCATGTAAAAAATGTGGCGAAATCTTTACACCATTTTCGACGTTGGACAAGCACTGTTATGTGTGCAAAAAGACGGAACAAGCGTTAAAGAACCTTGCCAAAATGAAAAAGGAAAAGTTGAAAAAGCAAAAGGAAGACCTGCTAACCATCTCCGACTATCTTAAAATGGCGCAACAGGTATTTAACAAGTGGGTAAGGCTTAGGGATCAGGACCAAGGTTGTATAAGTTGCGGCAAAGAAATAAACGGAGTTCGTCACGCATCGCATTATTTAAGTTCTGGAGGTCACTCGTCAGTAAGGTTTCACCCCGACAACGTTTGGGTGAGTTGCTATAAGTGTAACGTCATGTTGTCAGGGAATGGGATTGAATATCGAATACGACTTGTTAAGAAAATAGGAGTTGATCGTGTAGAGTGGTTGGAGGAAAACGGACACGAAGTAAAGAAATGGACAAAAGACGAACTAAAAGAATTAATCACTAAATATAAAAAAAAGATAAAAGATAGTGTGTATTAAAAATAAAACGTATATTTGCATAAACCAATAAGAAAAACAACATGAAAAAAGAAGAAGTAAAAGTTGAAGAACTGGTTAAGGTCATGGGACTTTACCCAAAACTACACGCTGCAAAGCAAAAGATTGGGAAGGTAGTTAAGAACGCCAACAACCCCCATTTCAAAAAGTCGTATGCTGACATTAACGCATTGGTTGAGACGGTCGAACCTATCTTACTCGAACAAGGTTTGCTTTTATTGCAGCCAATAGCCGAGGGAGTAGTTAGCACGTTGATTATTGACATTGAAAGTGGGCAGTCGGTCGTTTCAAGTATGCGCCTTCCCGAAATACAAGACCCTCAAAAGATTGGTTCTGCGGTGACTTACTACCGACGCTATACCTTGCAGTCGTTATTGAGTTTACAAGCGGAAGACGACGACGCTAACAGCGCAAGTGCAACCGTCAAAAACACGAAGCCAACCATAACACAAGAACGCTTTGAAAACGGACTTAGTCAAATCGAGGAAGGCAAGTTAACACCCGAGGCTTTTAAAAAGGCTTTGAGTGGGTTTCAATTAACTGATCTACAAACTAAATCACTTTTATTGTTATGAAAATACGCTGCAGCTCGTTAGGTAAGATAATGACTTCCCCCAAATCAAAGGGGGAGGTCTTGTCTCAAACCGCAAAAACTTACTTAAAAGAACTTGCCATCGAGGAAAAGTTCGGGATCCGTAAGGAGTTCTCAAGCCGTTACACTGACAAGGGTAACATTCAGGAAGACACCGCCATCGAAATGGCATCTAAGGTATTGAGTTTGCCGTTTGCGCTCAAAAACACGGAATACTTCGAGAATGAATTTATCAAAGGAACGCCCGACCTCATACTTGAAGACGAAATAATCGATATCAAATGTTCGTGGGACGGCACTACCTTCCCTTGGTTTGAGGATGAACTTCCTAACAAAGATTACTTTTGGCAACTTGTAGGATATTGTTGGCTCACTGGACGAAGCAAAGCCCGTGTAGTGTATTGCTTAGTCGACACCCCCGAAGACATTGTGCAAGACGAGATTAGACGAACCTCTTGGAAGAAATTCGAGATTGACGTAACCGAGGAAACCGAAAACGAAGTTCGAGCGAAACACGAATTCTCTCATATTAGCGAAAATAAGCGTGTTAGAGCGTATTTAATAGCCTTACTTGACGAAGACATTGACAAGGTAAAAGAAAAGCTATCACACGCAAGGGAATACTACAACGACTTAATCAATAAATTATGAAAACAGCAGTAGAATTTTTAATGGAAAAATTACAATCTCAAGGATTACTTCCATACATTGAAGAAATAAATGAATTGGTAGCCTTTAGAGAAGCATTAACAATGGAGAAAGAACAGATTGATGATGCGTATGATTCTGGCTGGTATGATGGTTCTCAAGAAGACCCAGAAAATAGAGTATATAAAGACTATTATAATGAAACCTTTAAATCAGTAGAACAATGAAAACAGCAGTAGAATGGTTAGTTGAACAATTGGAGCTTGATATGTATCAAGATTTAGATGACAATACAATTAAAATAATTGACCAAGCCAAAGAAATGGAGAAGGATCAACTTGGTGCTTTGTATTTAACTTTGCTATTGAATACTCCAGACATCACAAAATTTGACTTTGAAGAATGGTATAACCAAAAGACGAACAAATGAAAGTAGATAGAATAGTTATCCAAGTACTAAACCAAATAGCCGACCGCAGCGAGAAGGGATTGGAGAAATACGGAACGAACCTCGAAAGAACCGACTTAGAGACCTTAGATTGGCTACAACACGCACAAGAAGAGGCAATGGACCTTTGTCTATATTTAGAACGACTTAAAGAGCAAATCAAAAACAAACAATTATGAGTTACGAACACAAACCAAACACGGGTACACTTTTCCCTAACAACAAAAAAGCGGACAATCACCCGGACTACAAGGGTAAAATCAAAGTAGGTGAAGTTGAATACGAACTTGCAGGGTGGGTTAAAAAGACGGACAAAGGACAATTCCTTTCGTTGAAACTATCCGAACCCTTCCAACCTACACCGCAGAACACCAGTGAAAATATTGCGGACTCAACTGGTATCCCATTTTGAGAGTAGCTGAACTTACCCAACTCAACGGCTTTCTTCGGGAGGTCGTTGAGTCACGGCTTGAGGTGGAAAGTATGAGGTCATTTTGCCGACGATCAAAAGTACAGTGTAGCCAAGTCAAAAAGTTATTGAATAACCAAGGCGGCTTAAACACGACCACCGTTGAGAGAATAGCACACGCATTGATTGACTCACGCTACGAAGCGCAAGACATACTTAGCCAAAACTATCAAATAAGAAGACCTTTGGGCCATTAATAATTACATCGCTACATGAGATATGTGGCAAATTTTAGGACTTAAACTATAACAAAATGAAAGAACAGACAGCAGTAGAATGGTTGGTTGAATATTGTGAAAGAGAAAATTGGAGTATGCCAAATCATATAATTGATATAGCCAAAGAAATGGAGAAGGAGCAGATGAAAAATGCTTACCACGATGACCGACCAAGTTTATCATATTTTGAGTCAGGCAAAGCATTTGAAGAATACTACAATGAAAACTATGAAGCGCAGGAAACCAATTGACCGAAACTATGTAAGATATCGGATGCGAAGACGGACAAAATTCGATTTGTGCAGATATTTATTTCAACTTCCATCTTTTGAACTATTGAACCCCGAGGAATAACTTGGGGTTTTTTTGTTGGTTAATAAATAATTGTATCTTTGACTAAAATCTAATCATTATGGAATACGTTTTTTTAATTGCGTTGGGGTGGTTTATTCAAGAGTTCGAACCGTTCAAATATATTGCCGAGTGGGTTTACGACCGAATTAAACCAAGACCAATTTTAGAATACATTTTCGGCTCGTTGGAGTGTTGGCAGTGCTGCACATTTTGGAGTGCGTTAGCTGTCACTTGGTCGTTTGAAAAGGCGGTCATCTCGTCGTTTATTGTTTTCGGTTTGCAAATATTGCACGAAGGATGGATGCGCAGGAAGTAGACTTGTTTGAGCAACTCAAAGACGAGTTTAACACTGGTAAGGTGAGCAAGGTTACTGCCGTTCGATGTCGTGATGTTTGGAACGTTTACAACCCTACAAGGAAAATCATCTATTGTATGTGTTCGTCAGTTCAAAGACGGATATACGGCAAGGACTTTATCGAATGGTATGAAAGTTACAATAGATAAATTCTACACTGAGAACTACAAGACCTTGGTTTTAGCTGCGAAAAGACGAATTACGCAACTGAAGAAAAATATAGAACCCGAAAGTTTAGTAAGTTCTTCCTATTTGTATGTAGTAGGTAAAGCCGACACCATTACGGAAGAAGAAATACCACGCTTGGCGTTTGGGTTTATACTATTGGAACTTATCCGCACCAACTCACAAACAAACCTTAAGGAGAGACTTAACCCGGTAGACCTAGACTTTGACATTTCCGACACGAATAACCAAAGCGACCAATTAGTACTTAAAATAGATGTAAGCGACTTTGTCAATACGTTGAACCGAACCGATCAAATTATTTTTGAAGTGTATTTTAACAAGGGCAAAACGACAAAGAGAGACCTTGCGGAACATTTTAATATAGATCCGTCGAGTGCTTTGATTTATATTAATGAGATTAAAGAAAAATTTAAGAAATATGTTGCAGATAAAGAAACAATATAAGGGGGTAAGCGTCGAATACTTACTGGGGACTGTCCGAGTGACAAAGAAAATTGAGCAGCTGACGGAGAAGGATATAGAGACCGCTCAAAAGTGGGGGTTAAACTTGGGGAAGTACTTTGACGAAAACACGGAACTACCAACCGAAGAACCAACCATACTACCAACCATTGCATACGAAGGTATAGACGTCAAACCTAAACGCAAAAAGAAATGAAGTTGAGCCACCTATTCGCCTTCCTTGTCGCTTGTCTTACGTTTGTGGCAGCGTTGAGTTTGATTTACCACCAAACCGACTTAGTAATGACATTTTCGGGATGGTCACTTATAAGTTACATTTGTTATCTAATTGCCATAACAGGTGAAAACACGGACAAATGAATATAATAGACCGATATAACCAAGCATTTGCAGCATCTAAGATATCGTTTGACTACGACGGAGTATTAAGTACAGCCAAAGGAAAGGAAAAAGCAGCGCAGTTGATCAGCGACGGAAACACGGTTTATATAATAAGCGCAAGGGGAAGTAAAGATAATATGCTAACCACAGCAAAAGCCTTAGGAATATCAACAAGCCGTATATACGCAACTGGAAGCAACAAAGCAAAGGTCGAAAAGATTAAAGAGTTAGGTATTCAAACACACTACGACAACAACCCCGACGTAATTAAAGAACTCGGAAGCGTAGGTAAATTATTCACCAATGGCTAATTACTACCTACTAGACGCAGGGAAGAACATGACCAAGTTTGCAGCTGCACTGGAAGACGAACTAAAAGCCCACGAAGCACACGTCGTTATGTACCTGACCGATGTGGACGGGTTAATGTGCTTGGAAGAAATAACCGAAGATGAATTTTTAGACCACTACACCAAAAACACGAAAGATGAAAAGTAAGTACATAGAAACACCCGAAAAGATGTGGGAGTTATTTGAAGCGTACAAAGCAAATAGGCAACCACGTGAAATACAAAAAGCAACCGTTAAAGGGGTAGTATCAGAGTTCCACCTTCCACCGCTTACGATGGAGGGGTTTGAGAATTATTGTTACGAAAATGTTGGACACGTACACCAATACTTCGTTAATCAGGAGGGGGCTTATTCTGCGTATCTGAACATCTGTTCGCACATTAAGAGAGTAATCCGTCAAGACCAAATCGAGGGCGGAATGGTCGGACAATATAATCCGTCAATCACCCAACGACTAAACGGACTCACCGAAAAAACGGACGTGACAACTGGAGGGGACAAGTTGAATAAAGTGGAAATTGAAATTATCCGTTCAAGAAGTGAAGGCAATTAAAATCACTGACGAGATTCTAAGCAAAGCTAAAGAGTGGTCAACATTTTCGGGTAATAATTTTAGCATACGGAAAGACGGAGGAAATAGATTAGTAGGTGACATTGCCGAAGTTGTATTTCAGTTGATGTACCCAAGCGCACAACGTATTTCAGACGTAGACCGAAACGCTGACTTTTTAATTAAAGGTAAACGAGTCGACGTAAAATGCAAAGATCGTAGCGTTGACTGCCAACTAAATTATGAGGTGTCTATTGAGACAAGGCAATTGGACTTTAATGTAGATTGGTATGCGTTCTTTTCGTTTAATAACAAAACGTCAGTTATTCAATTTTTAGGGTGGGCAAGTAAAGACGAATATCTAAACAAATCTAAGCCACTAAAAAAAGGTGACGTTGACCCTTCCAATGGGTGGATAGTAAACGTTGACTGCAATAACTTAAAAGTATGCGAATTAAAAGCACCGTAATCTTTGAGAAAAACTGGGACGCACTTACCAACTCGGAGGTGCGTTTCATAATTAACGAAGGTGGCTCACGATCAAGTAAGACGTATTCGCTTTGTCAGATGGTTATAGTGTACTGCATACAAAACCCGAACAAGGTAGTGAGTATAGTTCGTAAGACCTTCCCTGCGTTGAGGGCAACTGTCATGCGTGACTTCTTCGAGATTCTTAAAGACCTTGATATCTACGAAAAGACGAACCATAACATGAGCGAGAATATATACCGTTTCCCTAATGGGTCAATAGTGGAGTTCTTCTCGGTAGATGACGAGCAGAAGATACGAGGCCGTAAGCGTGACATAGGATGGTGCAACGAAGCAAACGAGTTATGGTTCGAGGACTTCCAACAGCTGAACATGAGAACCGAGGATAAACTGATATTTGACTACAACCCGAGTGAGTCGTCTAGTTGGCTTTATGAGTTACCGCCTCACGAAAGTAAGTTAATCAAATCCACGTACCGGGACAACCCGTTCCTGCCCGAAAGTATTAAGCGACAAATTGAAGACCTTAAGCGGACGGACGAAAGCCTTTACCAAATCTATGCGTTAGGTGAAAAGGCAATAAGCAAATCTAATATCTATAATAACTGGACGTTTACTAAGTCACGCCCTTCGAGGTTTACTAGTTTCGTCTACGGACTTGACTTCGGATATAATCACCCGACTGCGCTTGTTAGGGTATATTGGTCGGACGGTGACATTTACATTGAGCCCGTAATTTATCAAAGCTACCTTACCACTTCGGAGTTGATTCAAAAGTTTAAAGACCTAGATATCGAAAAGACGGTTGATATAATGGCGGACTACTCACGACCCGAAATAATAGCCGAAATGCAAAACGCAGGGTATAACGTGAACAACGCCAACAAGTCGGTCAAGATGGGGATAAACTACGTCAAGACCTTCGGGGTGTTTTGTCAGGAGGAACCAACCCTCAAAAAGGAATACGAAAACTACAAGTGGAAGAAGGTAGGCGACATGATCCTTGACGAGCCAATCAAACTTTACGACGATGCAATGGACGCCGTTAGGT
>Ga0209299_1001251_pt1 | contig 14217 bp, 9 predicted proteins | sample S_140806_MF_Meta_FD_187326 | JGI IMG/M metagenome (GOLD analysis project Ga0209299, IMG submission 187326) | Freshwater microbial communities from Lake Simoncouche, Canada to study carbon cycling - S_140806_MF_MetaG (SPAdes) (version 2) | ecosystem: Environmental > Aquatic > Freshwater > Lake ...
ATAAAAGTTCATCCAACGTGAACCTCTGCATCGGCGCGTAAATCACCGTTTTCGTCAGGGCCGGGCCGAGGGCAGCCGCAGCCGCACCACCAGGGCCGACAGCGGGGGGCGGAGGGGGCGGTGGGGCTGGTGGGTGCAGTGGGGCTCCTCTACCTCTACCTCCACCTCTCCCCCGACCCGCTCCGGGTGGCGGAGGCGGCGCAGGCGGAGGCGGAGGCGGAGGCGGAGGCGGTGGCACAGCCCCACCCGCGGCGGGGGCAGGCGGCACCACCAGGTTGGGTCGCGTGATCCTCACTCGGCTGGGGTGCGACGTCGAAAAGTCCGTCTCGAGGTCGTCCGCGAACCTGTCCTCGCCCTCGTAGTCCTCACTCTCGTCCGCGCTTAGGCTCTTCCTGAACACCCCCTGCATCTTCCGCGCTTGTTTGTGAATGCATCTGATTAAATACCCGCATCACCACCATCCGCTCCACGGAAGCAGCGTCTCCCGCTCGCAGCCGAACTCCGTCCACCCCGCGAACACCTTCTCGCGCAGCGCGAACCCCGGGGCGCACCCCCAGCTGCACCCCTCCCCCCACAGCGCATTCTCATCCGGCTTCGTCTCGTTCACGCACCCCACGCGGCAGTGCCCGGGCTCGTACTTGCCGCACGGCGTGAACACATATCCAAGGTCGCAGTCCAGCCGCGAGCACGCCACGCAGTCGCCGTCCGCCTCGTAGTAGCCCTCCCTGCACTCCCACATGCAGTTGGTGTTGTCCCACCCCCTGACCCACGTTTTGGAGCTGGCCAACTCCCCGCACGGCCCGCACGCGTGCAAGGTCGGGTTCACGGGGCACGTGGACCACCGCTGGCCCTCCGCGCACCCCACCTCGCAGGGCTCACAAGACGCCCCTGTGCGCGCGTCGACGGCGTAGTGGTCTGGGATCGAACACGCCGCGCACAGCCCGAACGGGGATCCCCCCTCGCGGAAGAGCCCCGCGGGGCAGGGGCGGCACACGGAGGCCCCTGCATCCGACTCCATCCCCGCAGGGCAAGGGTCGCACGACCCCGCCTGGGCCAGGTAGTCGTCCCGCATGACAGCGACAGTGGACTTGAATGTCCCCTGCAGGCACGGGGTACATCCTGCCACACCCCCCTCCGCGTGCCCCACCGGGCACACGCACGCGCCAGACCCATCCCCCGCCACGCTCGACGGCGCGCGGCAAAGGCACGAGTCCCTCGCCGGGCTCGGCTCCCGAAACCCGGGGCACCTCTCGCACCACATCCCATTGTCGCCGTACAGCCCCAGCGGGCACTCTGCGCAGCTCCGCGGGAGCGCGCTCTGAAGGTAGCAGCCCCTCACCCGGCAACCCTCGTCCTCGTACGTGCAATTCAAGCCTTGCGTCCACGGGGGTGAGAAGTAGGGCCCTGCCGCGGCGCCAAACGGGGAGTCCAGGCGGCACGCCCCTGCCTCGTCCAGCGTGGCCCCCCCTGCGCCCCTCTGCGCCATGCACTGGCACACTCCGGAGGGGGGCACGCCCAGAAACGCCTCGAGCGCTGACCACACGGCGGGGCAGCGGGAGCAGGGCGAGCCCGGCGTCGCGTTGTACCACCCGTCCGGGCAGGGGGGCAGGGGAATAGCCGAGCAGTTGGCGTCAAACGTGTACCGCGGATTCGGCGCATCAGCGCACGCCTCGCATCTCGCGTCCGCCGCGTAGGAGCACTGTACCAGCCTCTCGCTCCCCAGCGCACACGACGGCTGCGAGCACTCCGCGCACCTCCCCTGCTGCGTCACGTAGGAGGACTCGCCGCACGGGACACACTCCCCGCCCCTCCTCGACTCGTACCCCGGGGGGCACGGCACCTGCGCGCGCCGCACGGACGCCATGTGCGTGGCGTTTGCCAAGTACACTGCGCTGCCCCCGTCCGACGCGGAGATCCACAGGGGGTCCGCCACAGGGAAGGCCGCGGCAGGCACCGCCAGCTGCACCGCGCGCGTCACCCTGTCCATCTGCATGAGCCCCAGGTCCGTGACGAAGATCACCGCCAGCCCCCCTAGGACGCTCGTCAGCAGCCTCGGGAATGGCGTGGGCGACGGCCCGGAGTAGCACAAGGCCGCCCCGATGGTCGTGGCCCTCGTGAGGAACGACCCGGGGTAGTCGATGACCACCTCCACCAGCCGGCAGTTGTCCCTGTCCGCCACAAGCAGCCTCCGAGGGTCGCTCGTGTTGGCCACAGACAGCGAAGGCCCAAACAGCGCCACGTCCCGCATGCCGTCCGCGCGCCCGGCCGTGTCGTTCCCTATCAGCACCTGGACCCGCCTACCGATGGGGTACACAACCTGGCCAGTCGCGTTGGCCCGCTGCGCGTACGTCAGCGTGGAGTCGGAGGGAAACTGCCGGATGTCCACCGCGCGCACGTAGGCCAAAAACGGCGCCTTGCAGAACGCCAGGTATACGTGGTCGTCCCCGTTCAGGCTCGTCCACGCCGCGGAGCACACCTTTCCGGGGAGGCGCCACGTCTGGGCCACAGACCCGGCGAACGCCCCCTCCAGCAGCACCTGCCACATCACGTACCTGTTGTTGTTCCCAAATGTCCGCTCCAGGAACGCGTACAGAAACCTGCCCCCCTTGACGACCATGTAGAACGTGTGCATCTCTCGCTCGTAGCACACGTACGCGAAGAGCGGCTTGTCCTGCACGTAGCCCACATTGGGAACGGTCGACTGCACCCCGCTGCACGGGTTTCCCCCTCCTGGCGCGACAATGGCGTGCGGCGTGGCCCGGTACCAAGTCGCGGTGTCCAGCGCCGCCAGAAACCCCTCGGCGTGGGGCGCCACCGTAGACACCCACCCCGCCTCGGGCGCCTCCCGCTTTCCCGGCTCATTCCAGGGCAGCGGCGAGGAGTAGCACGCGCCCCCCGAGGACCGGTCGTACCCGTCCAGCCCCGTGCACACCACCCGCCTTCGGTCCGCGAAAACGCACAGCTCCCCGCGCCGCTCGTAGCCCTCCTCCTCGGCGCACCGCGGCGCGCAGTCGAAGCGCCCGGGCTCGAACCCCCCGTGCTCCGGCGCGTTCGGGCACGCCACGCAGTTTTCCAGCGACGGCGCCATCCTTGGCTCTGACGTGAAGCTAAACGGGCACGAACGCGCAGGTGAGCCGTACTGCCCCAGCGCGTTGGCGTAGGGCCTGGGGGCCGGCGTCGTCCTGTACAGGCACCCGTACCTGTCCCCAAACGTCAGCCCGTGCGAGATGGCCTCAAACCCGGACTGGCTTGAGTCCGGCTCGGGAAACGCGCACTTCTCGCACGTCACAGACGTCTGATTCGCGCTCGACGTCAGGTAGTAGCCCACGTCGCACTCGAAGTAGGCTGCGCACAGATCCGGGGCGTCCAGAACCCCGCCGCGCGTCAGCCGCCGGTGGCCCGCGTCCAGCAGCGTCTGGTTCACGTAGCACGGAGAGCAGGTGGACTGTCCCGTGGACGCCTCACACGCTGGGTACCTCCCCGCTGCGCACGCCCCGCTGCACGCCACGGCCCCCGCCCTGTCACACGAGGATCCCCTCGCGCACTCCACGCAGTAAGCGCCCGACGCCGTCCACCCTGGGGGGCACTCCTGACACGTCCCATTTGTCTGCGACGTGACGCACAGGAAGTTGATGGCGGCCCCGCCCGAGGCCCACTTCCAATCGCAAGACGGCGTGACCATCACGGGGAAGTTGCAGAACAGCGCGCCGCACGACACCGTAGCGTTGCACGGGCCGCCCTTGCACCCCGTGTCCTGCAGCGCGGAGCAGTTCCTGTACTGCGTCCACCCCACCCCGCACGAGCTGCAGTTGGTGCACGTGCCATTCGAGTCCCCGGCACACCCCAAGTTGAATTGCCTCGCGGGGCAGGGAGGGCACGCCAGGCACGCCCCGTCCAGCCCCCCGCCGCAGGCCCCGCGGTAGTGTCCGTCCCCGCAACCGCCCGACGTGCACGTCCTGCACTCCGACTCGTCCCTCCTCGTCCCGTCGCACGGGGGGGAGTGGTACCAGCCCGCCTCGCACGCCCGGCAGCCCACGCACACCACCTCATCCGCCAACGCGCGCCCGCCGCACGACCCCCGCATGAATTCCTTGTTGGCGCACCTGTCTTTGCACGCCGCGCACGTCACGTTCTGGGTCGCATTTGGGGGCGCGACAATGTACTGGCCGGCAGAGCACGAGCCCGCCTGCGGCAGGCACCACGACGCATTCGTGGCCTGGTACAGCGCGTTGAACGTGCCGTTCGGGCAGGGGACTTTTCCCTTCCAGTCAGCGCAGTAGTACCCTGGCGTGCAACGCACGCAATCACCCTTGACGGGGTCCAGGTAGTACCCCGGACAGCAGTTGTTCTTCCCGTCGCACGTGCGCACGTCCGTCGGAAGCGCACAGCACGCCCCCAGCGCGCCCCTCAAGGTACCTAGCAAGGCGATTGCGAGAATCGCCAGGTGGGAAGGCTTCATTATTCGTAGGGCGCGCGGGCGGGCCTAAATAGCCGGTGCTACCCGATGCAGCACAGGGGATCCCTATTTAAACCTCCCTGCCGCGCGCAGGGCAGACCACAAAGCATGGATGCCTACGTCCTCCGCACCTCAGCCCACCCCCGCTCGTCCCTCCTCATCGACGTCAGCGACAACTCCGCCAGGGGAAAAATCGTCGCCAAGCTCATCGCCGCCGCCTCCTCCACCTCCCCCACAGCGCACCCTGGCATCGCCGCATGGTCGGCGCCAGCAGTGATTGCCGACCCCCAGCACGCCCTGGGTGCGACCGCGGGCCGCAGCCACGCAGAGGCCATAGCCGACGTTTGGCAGCAGCTCAACAGCCTGCGCGTGATGGCCCAGTACACCCGCACCCTCGGGGTGATGTGCGAGCACCACCCGTTCCTCCACGCGCACCCTTCTACGTGCGTCATAGGGCTTGAGTGGCTCTCGCGCTTCGTCCAGCCCATCCAGGAGCCGGCGCAGGACGTCAGGGACTCCCTCGAGCAGTCCGTAGAGATGTTTCGCCAGGCCCAGCAGCGGGCGCTGGGTCCAACGGCATCCGCCATCACCAGGGAGAGGGCCACCTTCGACTACCACAGCAGGCTCACCTGCTCCGACCGCGACGTCACGCGCATCCTCATTGCCCAGCACTTCCCCACCATGGAGTGCAAGGAGTACCACGTCGACGTGTGCGCGTACATGCTCACCCGTGGCATCGGCATGGCCTACGACGACTGGCTCTCGGCATTTCCGGCGTGGCGGGACACCGGCCTGTTGTTTCCGCTGGCGCTGTCCGCGGCATACATGCCGCGCGTCGAGGCCTGGCTGCCCGAGGACAAGCTCGACACGTCCTTCGCCATCACCTTCCAGAGATGCCTCGACACCCTCGGCAGGCCCGATGTCGACCCCGCGCCCGCGCTCAAGGCCATGGCGGCTGTCTGGGCGGCCGACAGCACGGGCTCGGCGCACCTCATCGCAGTCACCCTGGACAGGGTCGCGGTCCTCATGGGCGTCAAGTCAAACGGCAGCGGGCCGGGCGAGTTCAGCCTCGCGGCGGCCCTCGCGGCGTTTCCGAGATCCTTCGGCGACCCTGACGCGGGCATGCACGAGTGCAACTACCGCGCCTGGCACGCCATCCGCGCGGCCGTCGAGGCCACGTTCCCCCCCTCTCTCCTCCTGGCCCCCTGCGTCCGCCCAAAGAGGCCAACGTGGGGCCACCCGAGCCTCACCATCGAGGTCGCCACAGAGGGGCTGTTACCGTCCGTGCGCTTCGCGGAGACGGCCCTCCAGGTGGTCGCGCCGGACGGCTGCAGCACCACGGAGGCGACGTTCGTCAAGGTGGACCGATGGGCGAACTCGGCCATTTCCCCCTCGTTTCACCGCGATTGCCTCCTCAACCAGACCTCATTCCGCATTCAGGACGTCCTGTGGCGCCTCGGTGAAATCGCCACGTCCCCGGGCGTCGCGGCATGCATGCTCCGCCCGCGGGACGCCAAGGCCGCCCTCGAGGGGCGCGCGGCCCCGCAGCCGATGAACAGGCGAACGGCCCTGCTGGGAATGCCGTCCGTGGCGCCACCGGCGGCAGGCCTCCGCGTCGACCCGGACTACGTCGCATACGCCAAGGCCCTCGACGCCACGGTGCCGCAGGTCTACGTCACCCACTTCCCGGAAACCCAGTCCGCCCTCATGTGGCGGCTCGACATCCCCTCCCGCGCCATCATCTACATCGGGGCGGGGCCCGACGAGGTCGACCCGGCTGCGGAGTCACAGCACCACCTCCGAAAGGTCCTCGTCAACAGCAAGGTCCCCCAGCGCCCCATCGGCGGCATCGTTCAGGTTCCGCCCCGCTCCGACGAGTCCGCCATCCGCGAGTGCGTCCGCCAGTTTGCAGCCTCGGAGCTCGCGGGGCACCCGGCCAACACCGTCCTCGTCAAGGCGGGGGACGGCGACGGGGAGGACGCGGAGGACGGGGGGGTCGGCGCAAGGCAGGTCACCCCCGTCACCTGCACCACCCTTGCAGAGTCTGCCGCGTGCTTTGCCCTCCGCGCGCCCTCCAGGCTCACCACCTGCCCGCTAGGCGGCTCCTGCTCCTGGAAGGAAAACGGCATCGACCCACGATACGCGGAGAGGCAGCAGGCCCAAAACGGCGCGAGGTACCGCGACTGGGTCGCCATGCACGCTGGCAGGGGCGGGACTCAGCAGAGCCGCCTCGCGTCCCACTTCGTCGAGTACGACTCCCTCTACACCACCAAGATGCCGTGGGTGCAGCAGCACGACGACCGCCAGACCGTCAGGTGGGTCAGCGTCTCCAGCACGGCGCCCCCGGATAGCAAGACACTCCACGGCAAGACCCTCAGGCAGGCAGTGGAGGGGAGGTTCCTCCACGACCTCCGCATGCTCCCGGCACACGACATCCCAGGGGGGGGCGGTAGGCCAAAGATCGAGCGGTCAAACGCGGAGATCTACGCCGCGGACGACGGGGCCAAGGTCGCCGTAGCATACGCGCCGACCGGCCAGGACAGAATCGAGTTCGTCGCATTCGAGTGCGACGCCCCTCAATGAATTATCGGCCCTCCCCGGCTGTATTTAAAGTTGCAACGCGCGCGAGCCCCAGCGCCGGCCGTATAGCGTTTTCGACCGGTGCGATGGAACTGCCAAGTGTGATATCGAAGCTGCTGGGATACACGCCCAGCGTTAACATGTTAAACCACCGAATGGACGAAGAAGACGTCAAACCCAAGCAGCCCAGCAACCTATCGGCACTTTTGATAGGAGCAGGCGAATTTGCTGTCACAAGGAAGCACGACGGCGAAGGCGTGATCGTCCATTTCATCAGCGGCAGGGTCACAGTGTACACCAGAAAGGCCAAGGTCCCCGCGCCATACCTCGCGACCTTGTTCGACCTGAAAAAACTCGACCCCGATGTAACCTCCTTCAAGATCGCCGCGGAGGAAACGGCCCTCTTCGACGGAGCGGGCAGGTTCGAAAACCCTCCCGAGATGCCGGAGATGGGGTACGCCCAGGTGCGGCACGCCCGCAAGTTCTGCGAGGAGAACCCAGATCAGAATGCGGTCCAAATGCACATGTTCGCGTTCCGGCTGCTTGACCTGAACGGTGCAAGGGGAAACGCGATAAACAAGCAGGACGAGCTCAGGCTTCTCGAAAGCCTGCTTCGTGGGCAACAGCACTACCACGTCCCCGTGTGGTTTAGCATCGAATGCGGGTATCCGTCACAGACTGTGCGTATCAAAAGGACGACAGACCGTCAGTATGTCAATTTGTGCCTCAAGTCCGAGTTGGACAGCCATCTGCATTCACTCGCAGGTACCTGGGAGGGCTTCGTGGTCTACAGCAACACCGACTGGAAGACTGACCCCCCCGTGCGCGATGGCAATGCTCAGCTGAGAGATGCCTACTCTTGCAAGGCGAGGCGCTTATTCGAAGCAGTGCTCCAGGGACGTCTCGAGACCCGCAACGGAAGCTCCACATTGGTGCTCTGCGCTGACAGGGACAGGGCCACGGACGTCGAGTTGGCCTACGTCCCATTTCACGACCTGGACAGATCCATAAAGGCCGAACTGGAACGCAATGGCGGCGTGGTGTATCTCAAGGTCCAGGCGCCAAACCTCAGCATCACCCAGAACGCGAGAGGGCGCACCGAGTCCAGGCTGCTGGGGACGTACAGGTACATGCCCGTCGTGTATGACCCCAACCCCATCGTGACCAACTTCGAAGAACTGGTCGCCCAACGGCCACACTGGAAAAAAATGGACGAGCAGCAGAGGCTGTTCAAGAACTTCGAGCAGACCTACGTGCAATCCAAGGCCCCCAAGCGAGCTCTCCCCTGCCTGAACTGGCAGCCGCGGAAAAGCCAGCATGTAGAGCCCGTACGCGCGCCGCCCCCTAGGCCCACCCCGCCTGCCCCCAAGCAGGCGAAGCAGCAGGACCCTAGCAAGGGCGCGCTTGGCTCCAAGCACGTCAGAGTTTGGCGACGCGGCTTCGCGCCCATGCAGTTTCTCGCCTTCAAAACTCGCGTGGGGAGGCTGGGCGCGGAGTCCGTCAATTCCAACGCCCCTGACCATGGCTGCCACATCATGGTGTTGAGGTCTGTGCATGCGTTTGAGGACGAGCGTTCCCAGCACTACTTCGTTAACATCATCAAGAGGTTCACGCCCTGCCCGCTTGTCATCTCGGCGGATTACGTCAACATCAAGTTCGACACCCCGGATGCCCCGGCGGACATCAATCGCTTCATCGTCATCCCGGAGTTCCTCCCCGAGGCGATCAAGACCCACCTTCGCGGGCTTCGCGATTCCGCCGGCGGTGGGGTCTAACACGCTCCTCGCCCCTTCCCCCACCCCCCTCTTGTCATTCAAGGCAGTAAAAAAAACCATTCCAAATGCACTGGTGTATTTAACCCGCGCGCACCCGCGTTCCGCCCGCCAAACCACAAATGACACAGTGCACACTGAGCGAATTTCGAGGGTTTTTCCTCTCCAAGGCGTTCGACGTGGTTGGGAACGGAACATACCGAAAGCACCTCGCCCGATGCAAGGAGTCAGGAGACCCGTGGGCAGTCACAATGGGGGCCCAGCTCCAGGCTGTGCAGGCCCACGTCCGGGACGTTCACGCCGCCATCACCGCCATGCCCCCCACCCCAAATCGGCTCGGCGAAATCTGTCGCGACGTCATGATGAGCGCGCAGCCCCCCATCAGGCTCCACGCCGGCTGCGCCACCTGCACAATCACCGGGCGGCGGTGCATGAAGTGCCTCGACCTCTCCAAGACGCACAAGGGCCACGCTCAAGTCTACGTGGACCCCCGCTTTTGCTACTTTTTCATGCTGCTGTGGTACTGCAACAAACTCGAGTACATCGTCAGGTCCTTCACCCGAACGTGGCTTGACTCCAGGCACGACGAGGAGACCTTCCAGACCCTCTGCTGTGCACTGCAACGGGACCTAGAGCCCCAAATCGTCAGCATGCACGCGCTGTTTGTCACAGCCAAGGACCACGTCCTGGCCACGCTGTCCCATTACGCCCAGAGCAACAAGCACGCGCCCATCCTTGAGCTCCCATCTGAATCACGGAAGGAGCTGCAGTAAAAAAAAAGAAAATCCAAATCCCCTGGTAGGGTCGCCCGTGCACGTGCCATGCGCAAGCAACAGCACTCGCAATGCGCCTCATGTTTGGGAGCCTGCCCAGGCCATTTGCGGTCTATGCCACCCGGAGGTACCAGCCAGAGGAGCTGCAGCGCAGGGCGGAGGTGCTTCTCCGCGCAGGACAGCAGGTATTCCTCGAGGTTGAAGGTGAGCGCATCGCCCTGGGGTCCGGCGACCTCCCCCTTGCAGCGGCCGTAGCCGCCTCGTATCACAACCAGATATGCTACAACGCCCCCCCGCCTGACTTCTGGAACGAGGACACTGCCATCCTCGAGGCCAGCGCCAGGGCGCACATGGTGGACCCCCCCTCCCCAGATGAAGGCGACCCCGCTCACTCTTGAAGGTGTTTTTTTTTTAAGATCCAAACCCGCAGGTCGGCGTGCCCCGACGTGCCACCTCTACACATCCCCCATGCACGGAATATGGCACAAGGTCAGGGGCCCTTTTCGAGGGGTCGCGTGCAAGGATCACAGGTGGGAGCGATACGACGTGCAGCGGGCTGGATGCCTCGTGTGCGGCGCGGCGCACGAGTGTGCGCCCAACCTTGTGGACAGCAAGGACTGCCAGCTCGTCCACCTATGCGACGGGGAGGTGTGCTGCTCCATCACAGGCTTCTGCGTTCCCGTCGTGCGCTACTCCTCAGACGAGTACGTGGACCACGCCGCGCACCCGCCGTCCAAGTCCATATGCGAATACAACCTGGACGACACCGTCTCCGACGAGGTCCAGTCCATCGTGGAGTGGTTTCTTCTGGGAGGGGCGTCCCAGGCGTGCAAGTGCGAGGAGGTGGACCGCACCATTGCGCGCTGCAACGCGCTCGTCGTCAAGACCCTCAAGCAGCACAAGATGGAAACTGCGGGAGAGGGCAAGCGCTGCCTCCCGTGCCTGCCGTCCGTGATAGCCAAAACAATCCACCAGGTTCGACCCAAGACCAGCAACAGGGCCACCCTTGAGATGTGCTCGTTTTGCGTCCAGCACATCACCCGGTGTCTGTTAAACCTCAATACAGCGTCAACGGCGCCCACCTCCAAGCGACTCGGGCTCGTCGTGGGCCTGCTCTACCTCATGAAGCAGGGGCTCACCATCCAAAACGTGCAGTGGCTCCCCCGGGTCCCCTCCCTGGCACACTGCCTGCCGCACGAGACCTGCCTAGAGAAGAATTTCAAGCTCTCCATGAAGCTGGTGTGCGAGACGGAAAATGAAGTAAAGTTGGCCCTGAGGCAGAGAGTAAAGCTGCTCTGATGCGCGATCTAGCCAAACCACCGCGCCCTCTTGTGCACCCGGATGATGTCGCACTCCGTCACCATGACCCTCTCCGACTGCGACGTCACCCTCACATAGATCTCGGCGGACAGCGGCCCCGACATGCGCACGCACACCCCTCCTATCCTCGCGTAGTCCAGCTTCCGGATCAGGTCAAGGTCGTCGTAGTACACGGACCAGCTGCCGCTCTTGGCGTCCACGTGCCCCACTACGTCGTAGTGCGTTGTCCCCCGGGGCTTCACGCTCCACCCTTTGCACAGCCGGTTGGGGTGCTGTATTGCGGACAGGACGCTCACAACGTCCTTGATCAGCGGGCGGTCCTCTGGCTTCACCTCGTCAAGGTCGGGGTTCTCCACGTACGCCTTGATCTGTGCAGGGGGTCCTTCGCTGTCGTCGCTGTCGCACATCCACGGAACAACAAGCGCCCCCCCTATCCCGCATGCTTTATACCACCCAGTGGCGGTTTCTATAAAAACAGGCCACACACCTTCACCCGTTCCGTAGAATGCGCACGACGGCTGGCGTCACCATCTACGCCGTCGAGGCCGCGGTTTGGGCTGCCCTCACCGCCGCGTGGGTCTCCCTCCGATTTGCCATGACGCCCTCCCTCGCGGACCAGTCCCTGATGGTCGCAGCACCCCTCCTGTCGGTATTCCACCTCCTCCTCAGCTCCGCCCTCGGGGACCCCCCCGCCACCGAGGAGGCCTACTTCAACGCCGTGCTCCCACTGTGGATCACCTACGCAGCCCTCGTGGGCGACGCGGCGGTCTCCCCGGCCCGGCTCGACAACGCCCTCTTCGGGGGACTTACCCTCTTTCTCATCCCAGCGGCGATCTCCCTCGCCTTCCTCACGGTCCAGGCGCTCCTCGCCGCGGCGGCCGCATCCCGCGACGGAACACCCCTGTGGAAGCCAGAGGCCATGTGGCTCGACGGGACCATCCTCCTCCTGACCGCCTCCCAAGCCTGCCTATTCCACGAGCGCCAGCTGGGGGTCGCGTCCACCGCCCTGAGCTTGGACGCCCTCTTGATAGTGACACTCGGGGGCCGCCTCTGGGGGCTCGAAGCGAAGACGGCGCGCATCTTTGAAATCGTCCACCTATGCCTGATAGGCCTGATCTGCATACTCACCGTCGTGGGAGCGTACGTCTCGGGTACCACAGTGTGGGCCCTCGTTTTGGTCCTCGCCCCCCTAGTAGCCCTCTCCATCGTGCGCTTTGTGGCCTGGACCCCCGAAGAAGCGCGCAAAGCAGAGCAGCCCCCACCGGCGGATGACCAGCCCTCGGCGCCCCCTGCGTCGCTTGTCTTCGCGCAACCAACCGGGCAGAGCGCGGCCATGACCTTCGCCCAGCCGAGCGGCGCACCCAGGCTGCTGGCGCCACCGCCGACGTCCTCCAGGCCAGTGGTGAAGAAGCAACTCTGAGCGGCACGAATTTTCGCCCACTTTAAGAACTATTTAGGGCTCATCCGCCGGCTACCCCCCGTGATACGATGACGTGGGAGGACTCCGTGTCCAAGTATATACACACCCTGTTTGTGATCATCGCCCTGGGAACGACATTTGTCCTTCTTGGTTTCACGTTCACGGCCAACGCAGACCAGAACGCGACCTACCTCGCAAACTCCTTTTTGTCTGCGTACTACTCAGACACCCCGGCGGTCACCTTCTCGCCCGTGGGAGACCCCTACACCCCGTCCCAGGTCACCGACACCTACTACCAATGCCTGTACAAGGCCCAGGTGGGAGTGAACAGCGAATTCGGCTGTAAGAGCGACAGCCTCGCAGAGCACACGGCGTGCCTCATTCAGAAAACAAACTCCCGTGAGTTTAAGGTGAACCGCACGGTGGACGCATTTTTCAGCATCCTGAGCTCTTACCCGGGAGACTCATGGAACCTCACAACCCTCCCTAGCTTCACCACGGCCTTCAACAGGACCGAGCTCAGGGGCTTCCTCAACATCCCATGGGTGACCCAAACCCTTCGCTATTCGCTGAGCCTGGTCGATGGATCTCTTGCCAATGACCTCCTAAACGCCCTCGACGTGCTAGATTCCAACATCGGCACGCAGGGGTGCCTGCGCAGCGTCCAGCTAGGGGCGGGCATCCTGCACGACATCTCCCCCGTCTACGACACCCTGTGGGCTTGCACCGCTGGCATCATCCACACCGAGCCCGCAAACCACCGCGCATATGACATGTGCATCCCCCAGACCGCCTGGCCGGCCCTCGACGTCATGCAGACGCCCTACTCCTCGTCCTTCTTGGGCTCGTACAACAAGCACTTTACCCTCATTGTCGGCATGTGGCTCATGTGCAGCTTCGGTGTCTACAGCGCTTGGGCCGGCGCGCCGTCATTTTCCACCTCCAACGGCAAGCCGGCATTCCTCTTCGCCCGAGGCGGAAAGGCCCTCACAGTGCTCGCCTTCGTCTGGAACGCCGCCATCATAATCATGGTGTTCGTTCGCGGATTCGGCGACCCGGCCAACGCAAACTACTTCCCAATGACCGTGCAAACTGTTGTTGTGACGCTGCTCTTTTCAGTGCTCGGCACCATGTACTTCGGCCGCGAGCTCTACGAGCTCTTCGCATACTCCGGCGACGACCCGGCAGCAACTTCAATGTCGAGGAGGTCCAGCAGCATCACGCCCGTGCCCGCGGAGCAGCCTGGCATCCCTGGAAATCTGCGGTACTCGCAGCCCCGCCGCGGCCAGCAGCTCAGCTACTTCATGCGGATCCCGGAGAAGGGCAGTGCCGCTGAGCTCTACCAGCCACAGTACACGCCGCTCTTTGTCCCCGCCTGGAGCGACTGTTGGGTTCTGTGCGACGGGCTCATCACCCTTGGAATCATCGGGTACTCCAAGGACGTCGTCACCGCCGACATCGTCATGTGCTTCCTCTATGTCTTGGCCGCGGCGGCAGCCAATTCCTCCCTCACCCGCCTCTTGTATCACGGATACATCAACGAGGTCCCCTCCGCGGAAGGCGAGTACAGCTCCCTTCTCAACTACCGCACGAGCCCTTCCAGTAAGCTCACGGGGGACGAAAAGCACCTCGACGGCATCCGCGTTATGGCCATGGTCTCCGACCTGGCGTCCATCCTCTTCTCCATGGTCTACTGGTACCTCATGTTGAGGCACACGAGCAGCCTCTTCATCGTGTTCTACGTCGTCATGTCGTCGGTCCTTCCAACCCTCGCGTGGCTCGTCCTCAACATCGGCCTTGACTTCGACTGGAGCGTCACCAAGAACTCCCTATTTTACCCAGCCCAGTACATCTTCATCTACAACGTAGTCATCCGCACCATCTTTGTGTCCGTGA
>Ga0209299_1001252_pt1 | contig 14215 bp, 11 predicted proteins | sample S_140806_MF_Meta_FD_187326 | JGI IMG/M metagenome (GOLD analysis project Ga0209299, IMG submission 187326) | Freshwater microbial communities from Lake Simoncouche, Canada to study carbon cycling - S_140806_MF_MetaG (SPAdes) (version 2) | ecosystem: Environmental > Aquatic > Freshwater > Lake ...
CAGGCGGAGCACGCCGTGCGTGGCCGGGTGGGACGGACCCATGTTGAGGGTCATGTTCTCTCCGCGCAGTTCTTCCGAACGGGCGGCGACGTCGCCGATGGAGATTTCCTTGGTGATCTTCACGATGAATCAGGCTTTGGGTTTTTCCTCGGTCCAGGACTGGTCGAGCGCGGAAGGTTCGCCTTCGGAGAGCTTGCCGCCGTGCGAGACGAACGGGCCGCCCATCATAGGCGCGGGCTCGACCTTCTGGCCGGTGACTTCCGCGACGTCGGCGGCGGGGAAGGGGACTTCGATGCCGGCGAGCGGGAAGTCCTTGCGAAGCGGATGATACGGATACGAATCCCACATCAGGATGCGGCGCGGGTCCGGGTGGCCTTCGAAGACGATGCCGAACATGTCGAACGCTTCGCGCTCGTGCCAGTTGGCGCCGGGGTGCAGCGAAGAGACGCTCGGGACGCGGTCATTGACGGCGTCGACGTGCAGGCGGACGTATTCCTTATGCGTCGTACTGAGGAGATGGATCACGACGCCGAAGCGGACCGGGCGGCCTTGCAACTCGAGGCCGCAGAGGTCGGCGAGCAGGTCGAAGCCCTGTTCGTCGCGCAGCGTACGCACGACGGCGAGGAGGTCGCCGCCGGCGACACGGAAGGTCGGCATGTCCTTGCCGGCGAGGTCCTGCGTGGCAGGGAAGCGGGAAGCGAGCGCGGCGGCGTCCATGTCCGTGCTTAGCTGACGATCTTCGTTTCGACCGTGCGACCGCGGAACGTGCGACGCAGCGAGCCGCCTTCGTTACGGATCTTTTCCTGGAGCAGCATCATGCCATCGAGGAGGGCCTCAGGGCGGGGCGGGCAGCCGGAAATATAAATATCCACCGGGACGATGTTGTCGACGCCCTGCAGCGTGGCGTAGGAGCGATACATGCCGCCGGTGGAAGCGCAGGCGCCCATGGCAACGACCCACTTCGGTTCGGCCATCTGGTCGTAGATGCGGCGGACGACTTCGGCCATCTTGTAGGTGACCGTGCCGGCGACGATCATACAGTCGGCCTGGCGGGGAGAGAAGCGCATCACCTCCATGCCGAAGCGGGAGATGTCGAAGCGGGAGCCGCCGGCGGCCATGAGCTCGATGGCGCAACAGGCGAGGCCCATCGGCATCGGCCAGACCGAGTTGCTGCGCACCCAGTTCACGACGGCATCGGCGCGGGTCACGATGACCTCGCCCTCCACCTTGCTGTTATAACCGAAATCGGATTTGACCATGGTCGTTGGCCGCAAGTTAGGACAGCCCCCCATGGGAGCAAGCGGGAAGGGGCAAAAAGGCCGTTTTTATCCCTTCTAATCGAGGTCGGCAGGATTCGCAGGGGGGCGGACGGATGCTTGCAACTAAACCCCAGCGGGATTGTTCTAACGAGTACCCCATGAAGACGCTGTTTCTGCTGCTCGCCATATTGGTCTCGGCTGCCTCCCCTTTCGCCCGCCCGCCCAATGTGGTCGTGATCTTTATCGACGACATGGGCTACGGAGACATCGGACCCTATGGGGCGACCAAGCAGCGCACCCCCCACCTGGACCGGATGGCCAAGGAGGGGATGAAACTGACGAGTTTTTACGCCGCCCCGGTCTGCTCGGTTTCACGGGCCCAGATGATGACGGGATGTTATGGCGCCCGCGTCTCGGTCCCCGGGGTCTATTTTCCGGGTCAATCCGTGGGGCTTAATCCTTCTGAAGTTACTGTAGCAGAAAGACTTAAGGAAAAAGGATATACCACCCAGATGGTCGGTAAATGGCACCTAGGCGATCAACCCGAATTCCTGCCTACCCGCCAGGGTTTCGACCACTACCTGGGCATTCCGTACTCCAATGATATGCTCAAGAAGAGCGCCGAGACGAAAATCCCGGTCGTCCCCCTTCTGAGGGATGAAAAAATCGTCGAACTGATGGACGGCGACGCCCAGACCCGCCTGGTCGAAATCTATACCAAGGAGGCCGTCGACTTCATCGGCCGGAGCAAGGACAAGCCGTTCTATCTCTACTTCGCCCATAACGCCGTCCACACGCCCATCCACCCAGGAGTGGCCTTCGCCGGCAAATCCCAGAACGGTCGCTTTGGCGATTGGGTCGAGGAAGTCGACTGGAGTGTGGGTCAGGTGCTCGATGCTCTCCGATCGCAGGGACTCGACAAGGACACGCTTGTGGTCTTCACGAGCGACAACGGACCGTGGTTGATCCGTGGCGTCGACGGCGGCAGCGCCGGTCCGCTCCGCGGTGGCAAGGGTTCGACCTGGGAGGGCGGCGTACGCGAACCAACGATCGCTTGGTGGCCCGGGCATGTGCCCGCGGGTTCGGTCAACGACGCTGTCGCCGGCACAATCGATCTCCTGCCGACATTCGTCTCCCTCGCCGGCGGCACCGTGCCCGCGACGCCGGTCATCGATGGCCGCGACATCACGTCGATCCTGCTCGGTCAGTCCAAGGAGTCGGCGCGCGAGGCCCATTATTATTTCGCCTCTTATGACCTCCAGGCCGTGCGACAAGGCCGCTGGAAGCTCGCGCTCGTCCCTCAGCCGGATGGCATGGGCAAGCAGGCGGCCAAAGTGCCCGCCGGCCTGCGTCTTTACGACCTCGACGCCGAGATCGGCGAACAGACCGACGTCGCCGCGCAGCATCCCGAGATCGTCGCGAAACTGAAGGCGCTCGCCGACAAGATGGCGGCCGAAATCGGTGGTAAAGAGCCGACGGCGCGTCGCCCCGCCGGTGAAGTAAAGGGAGCGAAGACGCTTTATCCGACGATTGATTACGTGCCCAACGATGTGAAGAAGGACGACGCGAAGAAGCCCGAGAAGAAGAAGGAGGCGTCGAAGAAATCCGCTGCGAAGTCCGCCCCCAAGCCGGCCTCGCTCGCGCAGGCGAAAGTCGGCGACACGATCGCCTCGGCCGCCGCGCCGCAGGTCGGCCAGAAGGCCTTCACCGTCACGGTGACCGTCGAGAGTACGCAACGCGATGCGGTGATCCTGGCGCAAGGCGGGCTCGTCGGTCATGCTCTTTATCTGAAGGAAGGCCACGTCGCCTTCGCGGTCCGCCATGGAGCGGATGAAGTCGTCGAAATTTTTTCGCCCGCCGAAGCGAAGGGTTCCTTCATCGTCACCGCCAGCCTCGCCGCCGACGGCGCGATGAAGCTGGTCGTCGGCGGCCAGCAGGCCGCGACAGGCAAGGCCAAGGGCGCGTTGCCGCGCCAGCCTGCCGAGGATTTCTGCGTCGGCCACGACACCGCCAAGCCCGTGGGGCTCTACGGTAAGCTCATCGTCTTGCAGGGCGCCGTCTCCGGCCTCAGCGTGACGACCCCATGATCCGTCATCTCTTCCTTCTGCTCGCCACGAGCGCGCTTTTCGCCGCCGAGCCGAGCCGCCCGTTCTTCGGCGCCCGCCCGGGTGCCTTGGAAAAAGCGAAGGTTGCCGCCACCAGCGATGAGTCCGCCAAGAAGGCGCTGAAGAAGCTCATCGCCGACGCCGACAAGGCCCTGGCCGTGACGCCGCCTTCGGTGATGCAGAAGTCGAAGGTGCCGCCGAGCGGCGACAAGCATGACTACATGAGCATCGCGCCGTACTACTGGCCCAATCCGGAGACGAAGGACGGGCTCCCGTATGTGCGCAAGGACGGCAAGGTGAACCCTGAATCGCGCGAAGAAGCCGCCAACGACACCCTCCGCGCGCGCCTGGTCGGGACCACCGTCGAGACCTTGGCGCTGGGTTATTATTTCACCCGCGACGAGAAATACGCCGAGCATGCGGCCAAGGTGCTACGCACCTGGTTCCTCGATCCAGCCACGAAAATGACACCGCACTTCCGCTTCGCGCAGGCGGTCCCCGGCGTGAACGACGGCCGCGGCACCGGCATCCTCGAAGCCCGCGGGCTCGCCGACGCCGCCGACGCCGCGATCCTGCTCGTGGGTTCCAAGCATTGGTCCGCGGCTGACCAGCAGGCACTGCTCGCCTGGGGCGACGTCTATTTCGAGTGGCTCCTCGGCAGCAAGAACGGTCAGGACGAACGTGCCGCGAAGAACAACCACGGCACGTGGTATGACGTGCAGGCGGTCAAGTGGGCGTTGGTGCTCGGCCGCAAGGACAAGGCCAAGGAGCTCTGCGCCGCCGCCGGCGCCGGCCGTATCGGCGTGCAGGTCGAACCGGACGGCAAGCAGCCGCTCGAACTCGTCCGCACCGCTTCGTTCAGCTACTCCTGCTTCAACCTGCTCGCGCTGTCGACGCTCGCCGGTCTGAGCGAACATGCCGGCGTCGATCTCTGGCATCACAAGTCCGCGGACGGCCGCTCGATCCGCGCCGCGCTCGATTTCCTCGTGCCGTATCTCGGCAAGAATCCTAAGCCTTGGACTCTCCAGCAGATCCACGAGAGCAAGCCTGACGAAGTCCTGCCCGTCTTGCGCGCGGCCGCCCTCGTTTACGATGACGGTCGATATGAGTCGCTGCTGAAGGAGTATTCCGACCACCGCAGCAAGCGCCTGCAACTCCTTGCACCCCGATGAAGGCCTGGGCGTCCGCGATCTTGCTCGTCAGCGCCGCTTGGCTGGCGGCCGCCGATTCCCGGCGCCCGAACGTGCTCGTCATCTTGGCTGACGACCTCGGCTATTCCGACCTCGGTTGCTACGGCGGCGAGATCCCCACGCCGAACCTCGATCGCCTCGCGAAGTCGGGCGCCCGTTTCGAGAAGTGCACCAACTCCGCGCGCTGCTGCCCCACGCGCGCCTCGCTCATCACCGGCCTTCATCCGCACGAGGCCGGCATCGGCGACTTCGTCACCACCAAGCCTTCGCCCAAACGCGGACCCGCCTACACCGGTCATCTGCTCGACAATAACATCACCATCCCCGAGCTCCTGAAGCAGTCCGGCTACAGCACATGGATGGTGGGCAAGTGGCACATGGGTTCGCCCGGACCGGTGCAGCGTGGTTTCGACGCCTATTACGGCTACGGGAGCCTGCAGGCGCACTCGAACGACCAATGGGATCCGGCCGCCTACGCGCGCTTACCTGTCGGCACACCCGCTGAGCTCACCTATGCGCCGGGCAAGTTCTACGTCACCGACGTCTTCACCGACTACGCCCTTGAGTTCCTGCGGCAGGCCCGGACGGCGAAGGACAAGCCTTGGTTCCTCTACCTCGCGCATTCTTCGCCGCACTTCCCCGTGCAGGCGCCCAAGGAATCGATCGACAGGCACATGGCGACTTATCGTCGTGGCTGGGACGTCCTGCGCGCCGAGCGCTTCGCGCGCATGAAGGCCCTCGGGCTCGTCGCCGCGTATGCCGTGCTGCCGCCGCTCTCGATGGTTCCCGTCGAGGCGAACGACGCCATCGCCAACGGGTATTCCGGCAAGCCGAATCCTACGTGGGAAAGTCTGCCGGCCGATCGCCGCGAAGACCTCGCGCGCCGCATGGCCACCTTCGCCGCGATGGTCGAGCATGTCGACCAAGGCGTCGGCCGGCTGCTCGCCGATCTCGAGCAGCACGGGGAACTCGCGAACACATTGGTCGTTTTCACTTCCGATAATGGTGCCTGCTATGAATGGGGTCCGTTCGGTTTCGACGGCGTCTCGCGCTCTGGCCGGACCGATCTGCATGTGGGCGAAGCCTTGGCGGGCATGGGCCAGGCCGGTACGCATTCTTCGTATGGCTCCGCCTGGGCGAACCTCGGCAACACGCCGCTCAACCTGTACAAGCACTTCTGCAACGAAGGCGGCATCAGCTCGCCGCTGATCGTCTCGTGGCCCGCGACCCTGAAGCCGTCCGAAGCTTGGATCCGCTCGTCGGCGCACGTGATGGATTTCTTGCCCACCATCGCAGCCGCAGCCGGAGCGACGTATCCCGCCGAGCGGGCAGGGAAGCCGATCCTGCCGGCTTCGGGCCGATCGCTGCTACCCGCGTTGCGAGGAGAAGCGACGCCCGAGCGCGGTATCCCGACCGCCCATGAAGGCGCGCGCGGTTATCGTCTGGGTGATTGGAAGATTGTCTGGGGTAAGCGCCAGGCGGCGCCCGTGACTTGGCAACTGTACGACCTTTCGAAGGACCCTTCCGAGCAGCATGACCTCGCCGCCCAGCACCCCGCCAAGCTCAAGGAGCTCTCGGACGCCTGGATGGCCTGGGCCAAGCGTTGCGGCGTCGACCTCGGGTCGCGATAGGTTAAGCGGCAGAATTCCCTCACGTTTCCGCAATATGGCGGTTTTGACGCAGGATTGTCATAAATGGATGTTACTTTCTTGTCCCATGGAAGAAACCATCAAGGTCCCTGGGCAGCATAAGATCCACTTCCGGACGTTGATCCTGTCCGACCTGCATCTGGGCACCAAGGACGCCCAAGCGCGCGAGTTGCTCGACGTGCTCCGCGGCATCCGCTGCGACAAGCTCATCCTTAACGGCGACATTATCGACCTCTGGTCCCTCCAGCGTAAGAACCACTGGTCGCCGGCGCACACCGCCGTCGTCCGCCGCATCATGAAGATGGCGGAGAAGGACGGTACGAAGGTCGTCTACCTGCGCGGCAACCACGACGACTTCATCCGTCGCCTGATCCCGCTTGTGCTCGACCGCATCGAGCTCGCCGAAGAGCATATCCACGTCGCCCAAGACGGCCGTAAGTATCTCTGCATCCATGGCGATGCGTTCGACACCGTGACGGTGAAGATGCGCTGGCTCGCCGTCATCGGCGACATCAGTTATCAGATCCTCCTCGACCTGAATCGCGTCTACAACAAGTGGCGCGCCTGGCGCGGCAAGGAGTACTTCTCCCTCTCGCAGGCCATCAAGGCCAAGGTGAAATCCGCGGTCAGCTTCATCTCGAGCTTCGAAGAACACCTCCAGACGCTGGCTGCCCGTCGCGGTTGCGAAGGCGTCATGTGCGGCCACATCCATAAGGCCGAGGACCGCATGATTGGTAACGTCCGCTATATCAATTCCGGCGACTGGGTTGAATCCATGACCGCGGTGGTCGAGGAAGACGATGGTCGCATCCGCGTGGTCGAGCGTCCGGAACTCCTCCAGCGCATCGCCGAACGCCGCGCCGCCTTCGAGGCCGCCAAGGGCGGAGCGGCCCCTGCCGCCACCGAAGCTAATTCCACGATTTCGTTCGTCGCCTGATGAGCGTTATCCCCGTTCTGACGGCCGGTTTCGGAGAAGGGCACAACGCCGCCGCGCGCTCCATCATCGAGGCTCTCGGCTGCAAGCAGGGACTTAAAGGCGAACTGCACGATCTCTTTCTCGAGGCCTACGGCGCCGAGAAGGCCAAGAGCCAGCGCGACAGCTATATCGGTGTCGCGAACAAGTATCCTCGTCTCTGGGGTTGCATGTATACCGCGCTCGATCGCTTGCCGCTCGTCCGCGCCTCGCTCCCGTTCGTGCGTCCGGTCGAGAAGACGCTCAACGCGATGCTCGACGCGACGAAGCCGCCGGTCGTGGTCTCGGCCTATCCGCTTTATAACTACATGATGGCCCGTCGCTGGCATCGCGACGACCCCGACCGCCCGCGCCTGATCACCGTCGTCACGGATTCCATCTCGGTCAATCGCGCCTGGCATCGCGCCCACTCCGACTGGTACGTCACTCCGAACCAGGCTACCGCCGACGTCATGATCCGCCAGGGCGTGCCCGCCGCGAAGGTCCTGCCGTATGGCTTCCCGGTCTCCTCCCGCCTTTCCCCGCGTTCTTCGGCCAAGGCTGGCGAACGTCCCCGCGTGCTCCTCATGCTTAATCCCGGCAAGCGAGACGCCGTCGAGCTTGCGAGCGCGCTTTCTACGCTCGGCCTCGAGCTCACCATCACCGTGGGTAAGGACGCTTCTTTCCGGGAGGCCGTCGAACGTGCGGTGGACGGCCGCGCCGAAGTGCTCGGCTGGACCGACCGTATTCCCTCGTTGATGCTTTCGAGCCACCTCGTCGTCAGCAAGGCTGGTGGTGCGACCACGCATGAGTGCGTCGCAGCCGGCGTGCCGATGATCATCACGCAGGTCATCCCCGGCCAGGAAGCCGGCAATGGACGTCTCATCGCCGAGCATGGTGCCGGCGCGTATGGTCTGACGCCGGACTCTGCACGTGCCATCATCGCCGAAGCCTTCACCGGCGACTGGGCTCTTTGGAAGAAGTGGAAAGCCTCGGTCGACGGGCTCGGCGACGCCGGTGGCGCCGACCGCGTGGCGGACCTCGTCGAGCGCGAGCTAGCCGTCAGGAGGTAGGGGCAGCACCGCGTGCTGCCCTAGCTGTATCCATTCTCAGGTGGCGGGTGGCGGCCCCGGGTGGCAGGTGGCGGGAAGAGGCGATGCATAACGCAAAGGGAAACCGCAGACCGGATGATTGGCTGGGGACATTATAGCCGCCGCACCCCTTTGTCTTTTCTATCCGCTTACCGCAGATTCTCACCCTCTCGCTTCCAAATACGCCTTTACTTCGCCGGCGAGCTTGTCGCTAAGGCCGGCGACTTCCGCGATTTCCGCGGCGGTAGCCTTGCGCAGTTTCTGGATGCTGCCGAAGTGTTCGAGCAGGGCGTCCTTCCGCTTCGGCCCGAGCCCGGGCATCTCGTCGAGCAGCGACTCACGCAGCTTGCGGCTGCGGAGGTCGGCGTTGAAGTCGTTGGCGAAGCGGTGCGCCTCGTCGCGGATGCGCATCAGCAGCGCGAGGCCGACATCGTGCCGCGGCAGCTTCAGTTCGCGGCCGTCGGGGAAGACGATCGTCTCCTCGCGCTTGGCGAGACCGATCAGCGGGGGCGGGGCGAGGTCGTGTTCCTTGAAGGCCGCGAGCGCGGCACCGACCTGGCCGAGGCCGCCGTCGATGATCACGAGCTCGGGGAAGGCGCGGTGCTCCTCGTGCAGGCGGGTGTAGCGGCGCCCGACCACTTCCTGCATCGAGCGGAAGTCGTCGTTGCCCTCGAAGGACTTGATCTTGAAGCGCCGGTAGCCGGACTTGTCAGCCTGTCCGTCGACGAAGCGCACCATCGACGCCACGGCGAGCGTGCCCGAGATGTGGGAGATATCGAAGCACTCCGCCGTGGCGGGCGGGCGTTCCAGGCCGAGCGCGGCGGCGAGCGAGGTCAGGGCGCCGGCTTCGTCGCGGCGGGGCAGGGGATTATCGCGCAGGAAGCGGCGAGACTTCTCCGTCGTGCGCTTCAGCGCGTCGAGCAGGTCGCGCAGGCTCGCGGCCTTCTCGTAGTCGCGGTCCGCGGCGGCCTTGCGCATGTCGGCCTCGACTTGTTCGCCCCAGCTCTCGACCTTGCCTTCGAGGAAGGCGCAGGCCTCGGTCACGCGGGCGGCGTATTCTTCGGTCGTGACCACGTTGGCGTGTTTCTGGATCTCAGAGCGGGCGTCGTCGTAAAGTTTCCACGTACCGTCGGGCAGCGCGGTCGGCGTGGTGTCGGCGAGGAGGATGCCGAATTTCTTACGCATCTCGTTGAGCGTGCGGCGGACGGCCTGCTGGTGGGGGAATGGGCCGAAGTAGCGGCAGGCGTCGGTCGTGCGGGCGCGGACGATGCGGAACTTAGGGAGGGCGTCGGCGAGGTCGACCCGGACCTGGGGGAACTGCTTGTCGTCGCGGAAGAGGATGTTCCAGCGGGGGCGCCAGCGTTTGATCAGCTTGCCTTCTAGAAGGAGGGCTTCGGTCTCGGACCGGACCTCGTGCCATTCCATGTCGGCTACGGTATCCATCATCGCGGCCACCTTGGGGGTCATCCGCTGGCGGGGCACGAAATAGGAGGCCAGGCGCTTCTTCAGGTCCTTGGCCTTGCCGACATAGACGACCAGCCCCGCGGCATCCTTCATCAGGTAGACGCCCGGGGTATGGGGGGCACGCCTGGCCTTGGCTTTGGGCGAAAGTTCTTCCCGGTCGGTTTGCATTTTGGGCCTGGTTCGTTAATCCTGCTCAGACCCCCCGTTTCCGCAAATGCTTTCCTGCAACAGCCAACCCCGTCAGGTCCTCGTCATCAACGTGGGCGACGAGCTGTTGGACGGGCTCCGGGAGAACGGCCATCTCCTCTGGCTGGGCGAGCATCTTGCCCGTCGCGGTTTGCCCATCACCCGCTCGCTCGTGGTCCGCGACAACGCCAAGGAGATCGCCCGTGCGGTGGGCGAAGCTTGGGGCGCTTACGACCTCATCGTCACCACCGGCGGCATCGGTCCGACCTCCGATGACCATACCCGAGCGGCCGTCGCCTCCGCGCTCGGGCTAAAACTCGAGCATGTGCCGGCCGCCGAGAAGGCGTTGCGCGAGCGCTTCAAACTCATCGGCCGTAAACTTTCCGAAGCGGACCTCAGCCAGTGCTTCGTTCCTGTCGGAGCCCAAGCCTTGCCCAATCCGCGCGGCACCGCACCGGGCGTCTTCTATCATCGCGACGGCAAGGCCCTCGTGATGCTGCCTGGTCCGACGCTCGAACTCCGTCCGATGTTCGAAGAGGAAGTCGTGCCGCGTCTCCGTGATGTCGGTTGTGCCTGCCAAGGCGAAGCCTACGTGCAGGTCCGTACCTTCGGCATCGGCGCCGTGCCGCTCGAAGCGATTGTCCGTCCGATCCTCAAGCCGGGCATGGTGCTGTCGTTCGGCACGCATACCGGCGTCGTCGATGCGCGCATCTCTTCCGCCGGCAGCGGATTCTCGGCCGAGGAACTCTGCGAGGTCGCCCGTCAGGTGCGCGACGCCGTCGGCCATGACTTCGTCTGCACCGGTCACGCCTGCCTGGCCTCGCTTGTCGTCGAGCAGCTGCGCAGTATGGAGCGCACGGTGGCCCTCGCCGAGTCCTGTACCGGCGGCTTGCTCGCCAATTCTTTCACCGACGTCCCCGGATCTTCGAAGGTCTTCGCCGGCTCGGCGGTCTGCTATGCCAACGACGCCAAGGTCAACTTGCTCGGCATCCCCGAGTGCCTGATCGCCCAGCATGGCGCTGTCTCGGCCGAATGCGCCGCCGCCATGGCCACCGCCGCGATCGAGAAGTTCGGATCCGATTATGCCATCTCCGTGACTGGCTTCGCCGGCCCCGGCGGCGGCACCGACGCTGACCCCGTCGGCACGGTCTATATCGGGTATGCCTCCCCCACCGGGGTCTGGTCCACGCGCATCGTCCTCCCGGGTGATCGCCATCAGGTCAAGCAGCGCGCCGTGAACAACGCCTTGGACTTCATGCGCCGAAAGCTGAATAAGTATCGCGTCGAGGACCTCATTCACGGGGCGTGACGGCGGCCTGCCGGCCGCCTGGGGTATTGGCGGTTGGCGGATGGGTTGTATTTGGAGGACTGAATGGAGGACTGAATGGAGGACTGAATTGAAATAGGGGTTAGGGCTGGGGTAGATGGCTGAATCGATGACAGATGACGGATGGCGGTTTGATTCCCTAATCGGGGTCCGTATCCGTGCCTGATAGCTCGTACCCGGAACCTAAACGCCGAGACCAGAGGCCCGATGTGTTCAGCCTAACCGCCATCCGCTTACCGCCAACCGCGTAAACCTTGCAGGCCTGTGTCAGGGCCTGCGAATGACAAAGGATTGCCACGAAGGGGCAGGGCGGAAGATTAGGCGCGTGCCCGGCTATCTCGCCATCATCGCTGGTAAGGACGAATACCTCGTCGATCAGGACGGCCGTGCCTGCTTCGAGAAGGCCAAGAAGGCCGCCGGCGCCGATGCCGAGGCCGAGGTCATCACGGGACAGATCATCCGGGTCGAGGACGCGCTACCGCTCGAGATCCAGTTCACCGAATCGGTGAAGACCCTCTCGATGTTCGGCAGCAAGCGCGTCATCTGGCTGCGTAATTTCAACCTCGTCGCCGATACCATCCAGGCCAGGTCCGAGGATGTGAAGAAGAGCCTCGTGAATATGCTGAAGGTCGCGACCGAGGCCGATCCTGCCGTCTCGATCATCATTTCGGCCACGCCTTATGACGGGCGTCGCAAGGACCTCTCCAACCTCAAGTCGGCGGCGACGGATTTCATCCTGCACGCTTCCCCTTCCAAGGGCCCTTTCGACAAGGGAGACTCCCAGGCCGACGCGCAGGTCGCCCTGGCTGTCGAGCGTTTCAAGTCCCTCGGCGTGAAGTGCGAGCGCGGCGTGCCTCAGCTCCTTGTCGGCCGCGTCGGCCAGTCGACGCGCCTCGTGCTCGGCGAATGCGACAAGCTCGCGACCTACGTCGGTCCCGGCGGCACCATCAAGGAGGCCGACGTCCACCTGATCGTGCCGACTTTCGGGGAGGGAGACTTCTTCGAGCCCATCGAAGCTCTCGCCGAGCGAAACCTGAAATGGGGACTGGAGTCGCTCGACCGTTATTTCTTCAACGAAGACTCCAGCCGCCCGCTGCTCGCCGCGCTCCAGAACCGGCTGCGCCTGCTCATCCAGATTCGCTGCCTGGCTGATTCCGGCGATTTCCGCCTGGCCGAAGAGGGTCTGCCCAAGGGCCAGTTCGAGGCCGCCAGCGGGCGTCACGGGCCGACCTTCGGGTCCGCCGCGAAGTCCTCCGCCAATCTCTTTTCCCAGAACGCCTGGTACGTCAGCAACAAGGTCGCCCCCGCCGCGGCCCTCTACACCTTGGCCGAACTCGTCGACCTCCAGCTCGCCTGCGCCGACTGTTTCGACGCCTCCAATCGCGGCGAGGACGAGTCCTCCGTCCGCGCGATGTTCCTTCGAGCGCTTGCCGTCAAGCGTTCCGTCTGATATAAATCCCTTTCAAACCGATGGAATCCGACAACGTCCCTAATGTCCTCGCCGATCGCTACGCCTCCCCGGCGATGAAGGCCGTATGGTCCACCCGCGGACGCGTCGTCCTCGAGCGCGAATATTGGATCGCCGTGATGAAGGCCCAGCGGGATCTCGGCCTCGACATTCCCGCCGCGGCGCTCGCTGATTATGAGAAGGTGAAGGATCAGGTCGACTTCGAATCCATCCGCCAGCGCGAGGAAGAGACCCGTCACGACGTCAAGGCGCGCATCGACGAGTTCTGCGCGCTCGCCGGCCACCAGCATGTCCACAAGGGCCTGACCAGCCGCGACCTCACCGAATCCGTCGAGCAGCTCCAGGTCTTCCGCTCGCTCCAGCTCGTTCGCGCCAAGGGCGTGGCCGCGCTCGCCGCGCTTGCCCGTCGCGCGCAGGCCGACCGCGACGTTTTGATCGCCGCCCGCACGCACAACGTCGCCGCGCAGCCCACTACTGTCGGCAAGCGCTGGGCGATGTTCGGCGAGGAATGCCTCCGCGGCATCGCGCAGGTCGACGCCGCGCTCGCCGCGTTCGCCGCCCGCGGGCTCAAGGGCGCCGTCGGCACGCAGCTCGACCAGCTCACGCTTTTCTCCGGCGACATCGCCAAGGTCTCCCAGCTCGAAGGCCGCGTGCTCGCGCACCTCGGCATCCCGCATTCGCTCGGCGCCGTCGGCCAGGTCTACCCGCGTTCGATGGACATGGAGGTCGTCGCCGCGCTGCTCTCCGCCGCCTCCGGTCCGTCGTCCTTCGCGAAGACGCTCCGCCTGATGGCCGGCCATGAGCTCGCCAGCGAAGGCTTCCTGCCCGGCCAAGTCGGTTCGTCCGCCATGCCGCACAAGATGAACGCCCGCACCTGCGAGCGCATCAACGGCTTCCACGTGATTCTGCGCGGTCACCTCGCCATGGCCGCCTCGCTTTCCGGCGAACAGTGGAACGAAGGGGACGTGTCCTGCTCGGTCGTCCGTCGCGTGCTCCTGCCCGACGCTTTCCTCGCCATCGACGGCCTCTTCGAGGCCTTCCTCACCGTGCTCGGCCAGATGGAGGTCAACCGCCCCGTCATCGAGCGCGAGTCGCGCCACTACCTGCCGTTCCTCCTCACGACGACTTTCCTCATGGAAGCCGTCAAGGCCGGTGCCGGTCGCGAAGAGGCCCACGAGGCCATCAAGGAGCACGCGGTGGCCGTCGCCAAGGACCTCCGTTCGGGTAAGACCGAGCGCAATGACCTCGTCGACCGTCTGGCCTCCGACAGCCGCCTCCGCCTCCCAAAGTCCGTCTTGCTCGATGCTGTCACCAAGGCGGGCGAGCTGACCGGTTCCGCCGGCGCCCAGGTGGACGCTTTCGTGAAGCAGGCCGCCGCCTGGTCCCAGAAGGTGCCCGAGTCGGCCCAGGTCAAAGCCGGACGCATTTTGTAGGCCTTAACAGGGGGGTGCGGGCAGGGGAGGGTTTTCCGTGTTGCCAAGGGGGGTGGGGCTTCCCACAACCCACTTTTCAACTCGTTCACTC
>Ga0209299_1001253_pt1 | contig 14212 bp, 10 predicted proteins | sample S_140806_MF_Meta_FD_187326 | JGI IMG/M metagenome (GOLD analysis project Ga0209299, IMG submission 187326) | Freshwater microbial communities from Lake Simoncouche, Canada to study carbon cycling - S_140806_MF_MetaG (SPAdes) (version 2) | ecosystem: Environmental > Aquatic > Freshwater > Lake ...
GACCTACAGTCGGCCGCGCGGGAAGCTGTATCCACTCGGCTCGTTTGGTCACACGGGCTTCACCGGCACGAGTTTGTGGATCGAGCCGGGCTCGAAGACTTTCGTGGTCTTCATGTGCTCACGTTTGCATCCCGATGGCAAAGGCAGTGTGCGGGATTTGTATGAGGAGATCGGAACCGCAGCGGCTCAAGGCATGTCGTTTGCCCCAAATGGCCCGCCATGGCCGCGAGATGAAAAAGAAGTGCCGACGGTGCTGAACGGCATCGACGTACTGGTGAGGCGGAAGTTCGCGGATTTGAAGGGTTTGAAGGTGGGGCTCATCACGAACCAGACGGGCATCGATGCGCAGCGGCGCAGCACCATTGATCTGCTGGCGGAGGCACCGGAGGTGAAGCTGGTGAAGCTCTTTAGCCCGGAGCATGGCATCCGCGGTGAGCTGGATCAGGAGAAGATCGGCGACTCAAAGGACAAGAAGACCGGATTGCCCATTTTGAGCCTCTACGGCGAACGTCGAGCCCCCTCGCCAGAGCAGCTCGCGGATGTCGATGCGCTCGTTTTCGACATCCAGGACATCGGTTGCCGTTTTTACACCTACATCGGCACGATGCGGCTGTGCATGGAAGCGGCGGCGAAGGCGAAGAAGACGTTTTTTGTGCTCGATCGCATCAATCCCATCGGCGGACTCGCGGTGGAAGGCCCGGCGGTGCTCGATGAGGAAAAGCAGACGGCCACTCACGCCATCCCGCTGCGTCATGGCATGACCGCCGGCGAGCTGGCAGCGATGATGAATGCGGAGCGTGCGTTGAATGGCGATTTGAAGATCATCCCGGTGGAGGGCTGGCAGCGCGGCATGCTTCACGACCAAACCGGCCTGCCGTGGATCAATCCCTCACCCAACATGCGCACGCTGAATGCCGCGCTGCTTTATCCTGGCATCGGCCTGTTGGAATTCAGCGTGAGTGTGGGGCGCGGCACGGACACGCCTTTCGAGGTGCTCGGTGCGCCCTATGTGAATGATCTGCGGCTGGCGCATGAGCTAAACAAACTCGGCTTAGCCGGTGTGCAATTCACGCCCGTGCGTTTCACGCCCACGACGAGCCTCTTCAAGGGTGAGACCTGCGGCGGCGTGCGCATCGCCATCACGGATCGCGAAGCTTTGAAGCCTGTCGAGATCGGCATCGCCATTGCCTACACGCTTCAGCGGCTATATCCAAAGGCCTTCGCTTTGGATAAGGTGAACACGCTGCTCAATCACAGCTCAAGCCTGAAGCCCATCCGAGCGGAAATCTCGTGGAAGAAGGTCATCGAAGCCTGGGCTGTGGACACCGCGGGCTTTGAGGCCAGAAGGAAGAGCTTTTTGGGATATTGATGCCTGTTAGTTGCAACGGGTCTGAACACCACCCTCGTGAGGCGAAGGCCTCCGCAGATGGTTTGTTTGGAGCATGAAAAAGCCGCGCAGGTTTCCCTGCGCGGCTTCGTGATTGATGAGGTCAGCGAATTACTTCGCGGCTTTCTTGAGGGCGTCGGCCTTGTTGGTGAGCTCCCAGGTGATGTCCTTGTCATCGATCTTGCCGAAGTGACCGTAGTTGGTGGTCTTCGAGTAGATCGGGCGGAGGAGGTTGAGCTGCTTGACGATGTCGGCAGGCTTGAAGGAGAAGACCTTGAGCACGGCAGCGAGGATCTTGTCGTCGCTGATGGTGCCGGTGCCGAAGCTGTCGATGTGGACGCTCACCGGAAGTGGGTGACCGATGGCGTAGGCGAACTGCACTTCGCACTTCTCGGCGAGGCCGGCGGCAACGACGTTTTTGGCGACCCAGCGGCCCATGTAGGCGGCGCTGCGGTCCACTTTGGACGGGTCTTTGCCGGAGAAGGCACCACCGCCGTGACGGCCCATGCCGCCGTAGCTATCGACGATGATTTTACGGCCGGTGAGGCCGCTGTCGCCCTGAGGGCCGCCGACGACGAACTTGCCGGTCGGATTGATGAGATACTCGGTGTCTTTCGTGAGCATGTTCTTCGGCAGGACCTTCTTGATGACCTGCTCGATGCAGAACTTCTCGATCTCGGCGTGGCTCACGTCAGCGGTGTGCTGAGTGGAGATGACGACGTTTACGATGCGGGTGGGCTTGCCATCGACGTATTCGACGGAGACTTGGGACTTGGCGTCGGGGCGCAGCCATTTGGCGAGCTTGCCAGCCTTGCGGATGCGGGTCAGCTCACGGCCAAGGCGATGAGCAAACATGATCGGCGCGGGCATGAGCTCGGGCGTTTCATTGCAGGCATAACCAAACATGATGCCCTGGTCGCCAGCGCCCTGTTCGCCGTGCTTTTTGCCTTCGGCTTTCTCAGCGTCCACGCCCTGAGCGATGTCGGGGCTCTGGATGGTGAGGTAGTTGTTGATGAAGATCTGGTCGGCGTGGAAAACATCGTCCACATTCGTGTAACCGATGCCACGGATGGCGTCACGGATGACCTGGCCGACGTTGATGACTTCGTCGATGGGCTTGGTGGTGCCAAGCTTCTTGTTCTGGAGCTTCGGGATGGTGATTTCACCACCGACGACGACGACATTGCTCTTCACGAAGGTTTCGCAGGCGACGCGGCTTTTCAGGTCGATCTTGAGGCAGGCGTCGAGGATGGCGTCGGAAATGGTATCGGCAACTTTGTCAGGATGGCCTTCGCCGACGGACTCGGACGAGAAGATGTAAGAGCTGGACATGGAGGTGGTCGTTTGGGTTATATATGGACGAATCATGATTTGTTGATGCGTCCGGCAGTGCGGAGAGTATTCCCCAAAGCGAGGGCGTCAACCGGGCTTTTCGGGCCGGTCATGACCGGCTTGTGCGATGCCGATGAAAGCTCGGCTCATTTCAGCCTCCACACCTTCACGTCATCCACCTGGGCGGATTTGTTCATGGCGAGGGTGATCATGCGTTTCGTGGGATGGGCGATGCCTTCACTGGAAAAAGTGCCGGTGTCGTGGCCGTCGATCTTCACGGACATCGTATCACCAGCGACGGTGATGTGCAGGGTATGCCATTCGGCGGCTTGGAGGTCGAGTTTGAAGGCTTTGGTCTTGGTTTTGAGCAAGGCGGCGAGTTCGGGGGACTTGTCGCCAGCCTGGCGGCGCTCGCGGATCTGGTTGTCCATGCCGCCGGTCTTGGAATCCATGATGGTGAGGGCTTTGTTGGTCACGCGGGCCATGCAGAGATGACCGGCGTGGACAGTTTTGAGTTCGCGATCGACGAAATCGACGCCGATGTCGTCGCCCGCGCCGAGTTTGAAGCGGAGCTGGACGATGCCGTCCTGGAACTCGACGTTGTGGAAGATGGCCACGCCGTGATCAGCCTCGGCATGCTTGGTGACGTGCATCACACCGTCGATGAGATCGACCTGCTGATGGCCTTTGGCCCGCCAGCCGCTGTTGCTGGTCCAGCCATTGCCGAGGTCTTCTTTGCCGGGTGTTTTTTCATCGCGGGCAAAGTCGTCGGAGAAGAGCAGCGTGGGTTCGGCGGCGATCAAATGGCCGCCAAAGATCGCAAGGAGCGCAAAGAAGGTGTTTTTCATGGTTTGAGGTAGTGGAGGTCGATGTGGTTGAGTTGGAGAGATTCGAGGTGGAAGTCGAACCAGGAGGCTTTGCGGCCGTCGATCATCTTCTTCTGGTTGTGGTCGAGGCCTTCGACCTCGAAGTAGCTGTGTGGCATGCTGGCTTGGGTGAGCGCCTCGTGGTATTCACGCACGGTGATGAGGTGATCGGGATCGGCGGTGCCGCAGGCCACCTGGATGCGGAGGTTGGCTTGGATGTAGGCGAGGTTCTTTTCGAGGTTGCGATACGGGTCATTGGCCTTCAGGCGCTCGGGATCGCTGCCGAGGTAGGAATTGGGAGCCTTCGAGACATCGGAGACGTGATACACGTTGCCGCTTTGATTGAAGAGCGAGGCAAACAGCTCAGGGAAACGCATGGCGAGGTGGGTGGAGCCGCGCCCGCCCATGCTGAAGCCCTCGATGCAGCGTGCTTGGCGATCCGCGAGCGTGCGGCAAGTGGCATCAATGTGCGGGATGAGCTCTTTGATCATCATTGTCTCCGCCATGAAGCGGCCATCACCGCTGTCCTGATACATGGTGGTGCGTCCGCCATTCGGGAAGACCATGATCATCTCCGGCAGTTTGCCCGCGAGGATGCCCTCGTGCAGCACACTGGCAGAATACACGCTGCGCGTCTCATTGCCGCCGGCACCATGCAGATGGTAAATCACCGGATAGCGGCGCTGCGTGTGCTTTTCATAACCGGGCGGCAAATAGAGGCAGTAGCCCACCTCACGCTTCATGGAGGCGCTGGTGAAAGTGTGATGCGTGACGTTCGCCGGCAGCTCCGGCACGGGCGACGTCACCCACATGTCATCAGAGTTCGTCGGGTTGGCCTTCTTTTTCGCCTTCTGAGCGTGCAGCGGCGGGCAGAGTGAAAACAACAGCAAAGCGATGACGAGGAAGCGCATGCGGCATGGAACGTCAGGGGCTTGGCTCTCTCTCAAGGGATGTGGTGACGCGGATTACCACGGCGGCGGCGGTGGAGCCGACGAGGTTGGAAACCATGTCCCAGGCGGTGTTTTCGTAGCCGCCGACGTTGGTGTTCGGGATGGTGAGCACGGCGATGAACTCCAGCACCTCGTTCAAAGCGCCAAAACCCATGCCAGCGGCGGCGCAGAGGGTGAGCATGCCAAAGGTGGGCCGCACTGCTCTACCATCCGGTTGGCGCAGGGCGTTTCGCAGGATGTGCCAGCACAGCCAGGTGGTGATGCCGAAGCCGTAGGCGTGCACGATTTGATCATACTTCAGCCGCTGTGGGATGAGCCACCAACTGTAGAGCACGGCTTGATCGCCATTGTAAGGCCAGCCAGCAGGCAGCGGCGTGAGTCCGCCCGCCATGTGAGCGAGTCCCCACATCGAAAAGGCCCACAGCAGTCCGGTGGTGAGCTTCACCCGGCTGTGCACGAGGCTCATCACGGCGATGAGCACCAGCATGACGACGATGTAAAAGATGAACTCGCCATTCCTCCGCGACACCGACAAGGCCGCCGCGATGGCGATGTAGGCACCGTTGAAGAGAAAGACGGGCAGGAGCTTGGCAGGCGGTGACGGGGACATGCACCAGCATGACGTTCCCAAGCATTCCGAGGCAAGCATTTCCTTGCCGAAGAATGGGCGAACGCAGGTCGTATATGGCTCTCCCATGCTCAAACTCCTCACTGCGATTGTTTTGATGTCCGCCACGCTGAACGCCGCCGATCCGGCGGTGACGAGGACGTTTTATGTATCGGGCGTGGAATGCGGGAGCTGCGTGTACATGGTGCAGCAATCCATCGGCGAGACAAAGGGCGTGGAAGATGTGCAGGTGGTGCAGATCATCGACAACTACGCTCAGGTGACCTTCAACCCGAAGACGGTGAGCGATCATCAAATCGCCCAAGCGGTGCGGGAGGCCATCCCGCTGCACGGCACGCCGTATCTGGCGACGCTACGAGTGAAGATGCCCGAGTATGCGAAACGCAAAGCAGCGCTCGATCAGCTCTTCGCAGGCTGGAAAGGCTCGGTGACGCTGGTGCCTTTACTGGAGGTCAAAGACGAGTTCGCGATCCATTTCGAGCCTTTGAAGGCCGACACAAAAAAGGCCGAGCCTCATGGCTGGAGCTTCACGACCTTCACCGAGGCCATGAAAGGCCTCGGGGTGGACTTCACGCTGGTGCAGGAAGGTCAATAACTGAGCCAGGAGTGCAGCCACTTCGACGTGATCCTTGCCGAAGCGTGTGCTGCGCTTACTTTCGGACTCATGAATGATACCTCGCCTGCCGCTGACGCTCTTCAGATGGAGCTGTATGCCCGAATGCCTGCGAGGAAACGCGTGCGCCAAGCCATCACTCGCAGCGCTTCGTTGAGGAGGATGGTTTGGCAGCGAGTGGTCGAGGCCCACCCCGCTGCCAGTGCGGACCAGTTGCGCCTGGCTTTTGCCAGCCGGTGGCTGGGCGAGGAACTCGCGGAGCGGGTGTATGGAGGTGCTCAGCATGGATGAGACCTTGATGCTGGCCATCGAGGTGGCGATGATCTTTGAGAACCTGGGCGTGGACTACTTTATCGGCGGTTCGTTGGCCAGCTCGCAGCACGGGGTGCCACGAGCCACGTTGGATGCAGACATGGTGGCGAGGCTGAGGCCGGCACACGTCAGACCGCTGCTCCAGGCGCTGGGCGAAGCCTGGTATGCGGATGAAGCCGCGATCTGTGAGGCGATCTCGGCGAAGTCGTCGTTCAATCTCATCCATCTCGACACGGCGCAGAAGGTGGACGTATTCGTCTCCAAGGAACGGCCTTTTGAGCAGAGTCAGTTTGCTTCAGCCAGGCGCCTGTCGCTTGGAGATGATGACGTCCAACACGATCCCTACTTCGCCAGCGCCGAGCACTCCATCCTGGCGAAGCTTGAATGGTTCCGCCTCGGTGGAGAACTCTCCGATCGCCAGTGGAATGACATCCTCGGTATCCTGCGAGTTCAGGCAGGAACACTGGATGAGGCCCGTCTGCGAGCCGAGGCGAGAGGACTCGGCGTCGCTGACCTGCTAGAGAAGGCATTCGCGGCAACGCCTCAATAGCTCAGCCACTTCTCCGCCACCGTCATCGGCATGCCTTTTTTCACGGCGCAGTCTTCGACTTGGGACGTTGCCGAGGTCGGTGGAGATGCCGAAGTAGCGGGCTTGGGGGTGATTGAAGTAGAGGCCGCTGACGCTGGTGCCGTCGCTGGAGGTCAAAGACGAGTTTGCGATCCATTTTGAGCCTTTGAAGGCCGACACAAAGATGGCCGAGCCACAATACTGGAGCCACGCGACCTTCACCAAGGCCATGAAAGGCCTCGGCGTGGGCTTCACGCTGGTGCACGAAGGTCAATAACTGAGCCAGGAGCTCAGCCACTTCTCGGCCACCGCCAGCGGCATGCCTTTTCTTGCGGCGTAATCTTCGACCTGGTCTTTGCCGAGGTCGGTGGAGATGCCGAAGTAGCGGGCTTGCGGGTGATTGAAGTAGAGGCCGCTGACGCTGGCACCGGGGTGCATGGCGAAGCTTTCGGTGAGCTCGCAGCCGGTTTTGGCGGTGGCGTCGAGGAGGGCGAAGAGGGTCTTTTTCTCGGTGTGGTCCGGCTGCGCGGGGTAACCGGGTGCGGGACGGATGCCGCGATACTTTTCGCGGATGAGTTCGTCGTTGCTGAGGTCGCCAGGCTTTTCGATGCCGCACTGGAAGCGGGCCTGCTGGTGCAGCCACTCGGCAAAGGCCTCCGCGAGGCGATCCGCGAGCGCTTTGACGATGATGCTGGAATACGGGTCGTTCACGGCATCGTAGGTCTTCGCATACTCATCACCACCGTGGATGGTGACGGCGAATCCGCCGATGTAGTCAGTGCGGCCGCTGTCCTTCGGCGCGATGAAATCGGCGAGGGCGTAGTTTGGCGTGTCTTTCTTGATCTGTTGCTGACGCAGCGTGTGCAAGGCGGTGCCGTTGGCGAGAACGATGTCGTCACCGACGCTGTTGGCCTCAAAGTAGCCGACGACGCCTTTGGCGGTGAAGCATTGCTCCTTGATGATGAGGTCGAGCAAGGCATTCGCATCGCGATAGAGCTTGGCGGCCTCGGCTTCGGCACCGGCTTTCTTGTCAGCTTCGTCCCAGGCGCTGGAGAAAATTTGCTCCTTCGAATTCCAGCGGCCACGCAGTTCCCAAGTGTGGAAGAAGGGCGACCAGTCGATGAAGCGGCGCAGCTCTTCGATGGAAGGCAGGATGGTTACCTCTCCCAGTTTGGCGGGTTTGGCGATTTCGACGCTGCTCCAGTCGCAGGTGAACTTGTTTGCCCGAGCGGCGTCGATGCTGAGGATGTCGCGGGCCTTCTTCTGGCCGTATTTGGCACGCATTTCGTCATGCCGTGTCTCGTTTTGAGCCACGAAGGCGGCTTTGTGCTCCTCGCTGATCAAGGAGGTCGTGACCGGCACGGAGCGTGAGGCATCCAGCACATGCACCACGGGGCCGGAGTAATGCGGGGCGATCTTGATGGCGGTGTGCGCGGCGCTGGTGGTGGCACCGCCGATGAGCAGCGGCACTTTGAAACCCTGGCGCTCCATCTCGGAGGCCACATGCGTCATTTCATCGAGCGATGGTGTGATGAGGCCGGACAGGCCGATAACATCCGCGCCGATCTCCCGTGCCTTTTCCAAAATCTTATCGCAGGGCACCATGACGCCGAGGTCGGTGACTTCGAAGCCATTGCAGGCCAGGACGACGCCGACGATGTTTTTGCCGATGTCATGCACATCGCCTTTGACGGTGGCGATGAGGAATTTGCCCGCGCCTTTGGAGACGGGATTTTTGAGCTTTTCGGCCTCCATCGCCGGGGTGAGCACCGCGACGCTTTGTTTCATCACGCGGGCGGACTTCACCACCTGTGGGAGGAACATTTTACCTTCGCCGAAGAGATCCCCGACGACTTTCATGCCGTCCATGAGCGGGCCTTCGATGACTTTGAGAGGCACGCCGTATTTGACGAGCGCTTCCTCGGTGTCCGGGATGATGAAATCGGTAATGCCTTTGAGCAGCGCATGCTCCAGACGCTTCTCGACGCTGGCTTCACGCCAAGAGAGATCGGCTTCGGCACGCTTGGCTCCGGCGACGCCTTTGAACTGCTCCGCAAATTCGACGAGCGCCTCGGTGGCACCGGGATGGCGATTGAGGAGCACGTCTTCCACCTTGGTGAGGAGCTCCTTCGGGATGTCCTCATACACTTCGAGCATCCCGGCATTCACGATGCCCATGTCCATGCCGGCTTTGATGGCGTGGAAGAGGAAGGCGCTGTGCATGGCCTCACGCACCTTGTTGTTGCCGCGGAAGCTGAAGCTGATGTTGCTCACGCCGCCGCTGACTTTGGCACCGGGGAGGTTTTCTTTGATCCAGCGGGTCGCGTTGATGAAGTCGAGCGCGTAGTTGTTGTGCTCCTCCATGCCGGTGGCGACGGTGAGGATGTTCGGATCAAAGATGATGTCCTGCGGATTGAAGCCCACTTCATCGACGAGAATGCGGTAGGCGCGTTCGCAAATGCGGATCTTGTCCTCGTAGGTCGCGGCCTGGCCTTTTTCGTCAAAGGCCATCACCACGGCGGCGGCACCGTAGCGTTTGATGATGCCTGCACGCTCGCGGAAGGCCTCTTCGCCTTCCTTCATCGAGATGGAGTTCGCGATGCCCTTGCCTTGCAGCATCTTCAATCCGGCCTCGACGACTTCCCACTTCGACGAATCGACCATGATGGGCACTTTCGTCACCTCCGGCTCGGTTTGCAGGAGCGCGAGGAACTTCGTCATCATGTCCACGCCGTCGATGAGGCCTTCGTCCATGCACACGTCGATGACGTTGGCTCCATTTTCGACCTGCTGACGTGCGACGCTGACGGCCTCCTCCAGCTTGCCTTCTTTGATGAGCTTGGCGAATTTCGGCGAGCCAGCCACGTTCGTGCGCTCGCCGATCATGAGGTAGTTCGCGAGCTTCGTGTGATTGTAGGCCATCGTGCCCGACAAACGCATGATCGGCTCTGGTGTCGGCACATGACGCGGCTCGATTCCCTTCACAGCCTTGGCGATGGCTTCGATGTGAGCGGGCGTGTTGCCGCAGCAGCCGCCCATGATGTTCACAAAGCCCGATTTGGCGAAATCCGTCGCGAACTCGGCCATGTGATGCGGCAGCAGGTCAAAGCCCGTCGGTGCCAACGCATTCGGCAGACCCGCATTCGGATACGCGGAGACGAAGCAACCCGCTTTCGCCGCGAGCTCCTCGATATACGGCCGCATTTCATCAGGACCCGCCGAGCAGTTCATGCCGATGCTCAGTGGCTTCACATGCATCATCGCATTGAGATAAGCCTCCACGTCCTGCGCGGAAACCAGCGTGCGGCCCTTCACCATCGCGGCGGAGATTTGCACCGGCAGCTCGACCTGGTCCTTCTCAAACACTTCCTGAATGGCAAACAGCGCCGCCTTCGCATTCAGCGAATCGAAGATCGTCTCCACGAGCAGCGTGTCGCTCCCCCCCGCGATCAAGGCGCGGATTTGGTGCATGTAAGCCTGCTTCACTTGATCAAAGGTGATTGGGCGAAACGCCGGATCATCAGCATCCACCTGGAAGTTCAGCGACACCGTCATCGGCCCGATGGCACCAGCCACGTAGCGCTTCACGCCCGTGTCATTCGCCACGCGATCCGCCCACTTCCGGCACTGCTGTGCCGACATGAAATTGATGTCCCACGCGACCTCATTGACGTAGGCGTTTTCGATCACGCTCTGGTAGAACTCCGGGTCCTTCCGCCCACCGTGGTCACGCGGGTCTTCGATGAACAAATCGCTCTGCGCCACGGAGGTCGCCCCGAAGGTATTCGTCTCGATGATGTCTGCCCCGGCCTCCAGGAAGCGGCGGTGAATGTCCTCAATGATCTCCGGCTTCGTGATGCTCAGGATGTCGCCATTGTTGAGCAGGTCCTTTTCGTTCTTGGCAAAGCGAGTGCCGCGAGCCGCTGTCTCGTCGAGCACACCCTTGGCTTTATATTCGCGGATGGTCGTGCCCATGGCACCATCGATCACGAGGATGCGCTGGCGCATGGCGGCTTCGAGTTCGGGGCGGCAGTTGGGACGGGCGGGCATGGCCGAAACTAGCGCCAGACTGCGAAGGGTCAACCTTTCGCATCAACGCATCATGATTTGAGCATGTGAGGTTTATTCCATTCAAAAAGCCAAGCTTTTGCGGGGGCTAAAATCGAAAATTCACATTAGTTCCCGTATTCTGCGGACCATGATCCGCGACCTTCTCCCGCTGCTCGCCCTTCTCGCTGCTCAACCGCTTCACGCGGAGTTCCAGGCTGGGGCGGCGGTGATCGACATCACGCCGCCGAAGCTGCCGGTGTTGGTGAATGGCGGGATGCTCAGTCGCTACCTCGACAAGATCCACACGCGGGTGAATGCGCGTGCCATCGTGGCCACGGATGGGAAGGAGTCTGTAGCCATCGTGGTGGTGGATAGCTGCATGATGGGGCGCGAGATGCTTGATGAGGCAAAGAAGGCGGCATCGGTGAAGACGGGCATCGCCGCCGATCACATGCTGATCTCCGCCACGCATTCGCATACGGCACCGGCTTCGATGGGCTGCCTCGGCACGGAGGGGGATCCGGCTTATGTGCCTTTTTTGAAGGAAAAACTCGTCGAAGCCATCGCGGCGGCGCAAAAGGCGCTCAAACCGGCCCGCATCGGTTTTGCGAAGGAGGACGCGGCGGCCTTCACGGCGCTGCGCCAGTGGATCCGCAGGCCGGACAAGCTCGCGGAGGACCCTTTTGGCAACCTGAGCGTGCGGGCGAACATGCATGCTGGCCGTAGGTGGGATGATGTGACCGGCGAATCCGGCCCCGAGGACCCTGATCTCTCGCTCATCTCCATTCAAAGCGCCGAGGGCAAGCCGCTCGCCGTGCTGGCGAACTTCTCCATGCACTACTTTGGCGACAAGGACATCAGCGCCGACTACTTCGGCCTCTTCTCGGAGGGCCTCAAACAACGCATCGACCCGCAGGGCGGCATGGTCGGCATCATGTCCCACGGTTGCAGCGGGGACATCTACCGCGTCGATTACAAAGTGCCGGAGAAAGACCGCCCGAAGCCCACCATCGACGAGTACACCCAGGGTCTGCTCGACATCGCGATGAAGGCCTACACGCAAATCGAGTATCGCAGTGATGTCGATGTGGCCATGGCCGAGCGGCGCCTGACGCTGAAATACCGCGTGCCGGACAAACAACGCCTCGAATGGGCCCAGCGCATCGTCGCCGAGATGGGCGATCGTTTGGCGAAGACGCCGACGGAGGTCTATGCCCGCGAGCAGATCATCCTGCATGAGCGCCAGCAGACGGAGATCGTCGTGCAGGCGCTGCGCATCGGCCCCATCGGCATTGCCACCACGCCGAACGAAACCTATGCGATCACCGGTCTCAAGATCAAAGCCGCCAGCCCGCTGCCTCACACGATGGTCATCGAGCTGGCGAACGGTGGCGATGGCTACATCCCGCCGCCTGAGATGCATGCCTGGGGCGGTTACAACACCTGGGCTGCACGTTCCGCTGGCCTCGAGGTCATGGCGGAGCCAAAGATCACTCAGGCGGCCATCGGTTTGCTCGAAACGGTGAGTAAAGCCCCGCGCAAAGCCTGGGTGCTGCCCGCCACAGCCGCTGCGAAGGCCACGGCGGATCTCGGCCCGCGTTCGTTCTGGCGCTTGAATGAATTCACCGGCCCCGTGGCCGCCGATGTTACGAAGAACCAGCGCCACGCCAGCTACGAGGGCGGTGTGGCCTACTACCTCGATGGCCCGCCCGCCGGGCAGCGTGCGCCGCACTTTGTTGGTGGTCGTTTGTGCTCCGATCTCAGCGGCCTCGGCGATGACTACACGCTCTCGCTGTGGATCTGGAACGGCATGCCGAATGAGGCCCGCGACTTCTGCGGCTGGTTTTACTCCCGCGATCACAACCACGGCACCAGCGCCTTCGGCGAGCACCTCGGCATCGGCGGCAAAAGCGGAAACACCGGCAAACTCGTCTTCCAAGCTGGTGAAGCTCTCTTCGTCGGCAAAACCGAGCTGCCTCGCTGGACCTGGCAGCACATCGCCCTCGTGCGGAAAGGCGGCAAAGTGCTCGTCTATTTCAATGGAGCCCTCGATCTCGAAGCCGAGGCCCCCGCCGTGAAAATCCCCGCTCTCTTCCTCGGCGGCCGCAGCGACAACGCCGACAACTGGGAAGGCCGCCTGGATGAAGTCGCGGTGTTTGACCGTGTGCTCAGCGCTGAAGAGATCACGAAGCTCAGCCTGCGGTGAAGCAAGGCATCCATGAAAAGGGTGGAATGATTGGGTTCATCATTTTACCTTCGATGGCTGGTGGATCACATATTCGATCGGGCCGTCCGCGTTGCCGATGCGTTGATGTTTGTCGTTCCCCGCCTGCATCGCTGTGCGAAGCACTGCGGGCAGGGGCCTTCAGGCCTTGATCGGACGCTCCCGGACGGGCTAAAGCCCGAACGACAAACTGCCCGGCTGAACAGGCCGCCGAGCCTCTTTGAGTGGTGAAAATGCCACGCTGGCGAAGTTGACATTCCACGGCAACTCCTTGAACGCGGCGGCGCATCAAATTTGCTTTTCTTATCTGCGCCGCCCTTCTCCTCACCTCTCAGATACTTGCCACGGATCATGCCCCAGCTCGCTGACGTCTGCGTCAGGCCGCGCCCCACATTCTCCAGGCCCTTGAGCATGTTCGAGTTCTTCTTGGCGATGCCTCTTCCATCAAGTCCAGCCCGTCCCAGGTATCGCTCAGGCCCTGCCAGTAGGGCTTCGTCTGCTTGGCCTTGTCATTGATCGGCTCGGACTGCTGCACGATGCAGACCACCGCTTTACACATGTCATCCACGAGGCTTTGGGCCGTGGGGGCCTTACCTTTTTTGTGAGAGGCGGCCGCAGCGGTCTTTTTGGATGGCTTGCCTTCGAGTGGTACGGGTGACAGGCCGGCGAAGCCAAGACACGTGAGCAGCGTGAGAGTGCTGTGTGTTTTCATGGGGTGAAGAGGGCCGCTTTTTAAGCGCAATAATCGTGCCTTTGTCACGGGTATTGCTACAAACTTATGGACACATCCTCCCCGCCGCCGCCGCGGCGTGAATCACACACTTGAAGGCCCCGCCTGCGCCATCAGCTTCACCGTAGCCAGACCATTCCGCCATGGTTTGGTAGCTCAGCTCCTCCCAGCCGAGCTCACGGCACCAGGCGCGGTAATCGGTGAAATTGATGTCCGCCGTCAAATCCATGCGACCGGGGCTTTGCAGCAGCTCCGGCCAGTAAAGCCGCTGATGCATTAAATAACCTCGAAGGGTCCCGCCCGGCCTCCGGTGAGACAAAGCTGGAAATTCATCGCCGTAGTCGATGGTGAGCATCTGACCGCGTTTCCAATGCGCCGACCACTTTTGCATCCACTCGCGAATGCTCGGATGGATTTCGCATCGCTGGCCATCCGCGAAAGCCGTGTGCCGCAAGGCTGAAAACGGCTGCGGGTCGATTTCGAGCGGTCGCAACTCCTCTGGCACCCAAACTTCATGCCACCTCCCGCCGCGCCACTCGATCAAAGTGGCCG
>Ga0209299_1001260_pt1 | contig 14179 bp, 15 predicted proteins | sample S_140806_MF_Meta_FD_187326 | JGI IMG/M metagenome (GOLD analysis project Ga0209299, IMG submission 187326) | Freshwater microbial communities from Lake Simoncouche, Canada to study carbon cycling - S_140806_MF_MetaG (SPAdes) (version 2) | ecosystem: Environmental > Aquatic > Freshwater > Lake ...
TGGGAGGCGACTTGGCCACGTTCCACGAAGATCTGCTCGGAGAGCGTCACGCTGGCGGAGCCACCGGTGCCGACGATTGAGCGGGAATCAGGGCCCGGCCAGTCTTCGAAGGTGCGGACCGTGCTGCGACGGCCGCCGGGCTGGAAGATGAGCTCGTCGCCGGGGCGGATAGCGCCGGCTTCGACGCGGCCCGCGATGATGCGGCGGTGGTCAAAACGATAGATGTCGGAGACCGGCAGGCGCAGGGGAAGGCCGGTGAGGTCGTCTTCGTGGGCGAAGTTATCGAGGGCTTCGGTAACCGTCGGGCCCTTCCACCAAGCCATCTTGGCGGAGCGATCGACGACGTTCTCGCCGTGCTTGGCGGCGATTGGGATGAAGTGGACGGCGTTGAGGCCGAGGGTCTTCAGGAAGGCCGAGTATTCGGCGACAATCTTTTGGTAGGTGGACTCGGAGTGGTCGACGAGGTCCATCTTATTCACCAGCACAACGAGCTGCTTCACGCCCAGGAGGGAGAGCAGGAACGCGTGGCGGCGGGACTGGTCCATCACGCCTTCCTTGGCGTCGATGAGCAGGAGGGCGGCGGAGGCGCTGGCGGCGCCGGTCACCATGTTCTTGAGGAACTCCTTGTGGCCCGGGGCGTCGATGATCGCGTAAGCGCGCTGCTTCGTGCGGAAGAAGATACGCGTCGTGTCGATGGTGATGTTCTGTTCCTGCTCTTCGATCAGGGCGTCGAGGAGGAAGGCGTATTCGAACTCCATGCCTTCGATGGCACAGTTCTTACGAACCTGCTCGATCTTGCCGTTAGGTAGGGAGTCGGTGTCGTTGAGGAGGCGGCCGACGAAGGTGGACTTGCCGTGGTCGACGTGGCCGACGACGACGACGTGCATCTTGCGATGGTCTTCGACGGAGGGAAGGGAGGTGCTCACAGGTTGGGAAAGGGATTGGGTGTTCATCTTGTTGGGCGGCTCACATGAAGCCCTTGGCGCGGAGTTCCTGCATCGAGTTGCGACCGACGTGGTCCTGGGCGCGACCGGCGCGTTCGCTGGTCTTAGTCAGCTTCAGTTCCTCGATGACTTCGTCGATATTGCTGGCCGGGCTGTCGACCGGGTGCGTGATCGGATGGCAACCGAGGGAGCGGAAGCGCTTGCCGTCGCGGGCGAAATAGAGGGTCGGGTTCGGGATGTTTTCGCGGCGGATGTATTCCCAGATATCGAGTTCGGTCCACTCGAGCAGCGGCTGCACGCGAACGTGACCACCTTCAGGGGCGGAGCTGGCGAACTGGCCCCAGAATTCCGGCGGCTGGTCCTTGTAGTCCCAGTTGCCTTCGGCGGAGCGAGGGGAGAACCAGCGCTCCTTGGCGCGGGTCGGGTCTTCGTCGCGGCGGATACCGGTGACGAGGGCGTCCCACTTGAACTCGTCAATCGCGGCCTTGAACGGGACGGTCTTGAGCTCGTGCGTGACGGTCACTGGGTCGTGCGTGGCGTAACCGATGCCGCGACGGATGGCGTCTTCGTTGACGCGGACGATGAGGTCGATGCCATGGATGACCTTAGCCTTTTCGCGGAACTCATACATCTCCGGGAATTCGTAGGTCGTATCGATGTGCAGGAGCGGGAAGGGGATCTTGCCGCAGAACGCCTTACGGGCCAGCCAGATGAGGACGTTGGAGTCCTTGCCCATGGACCAGGGCATGCAGACGGAGCGGAAGTTGGCGAAGGCTTCGCGGAAGACGTGGATCGACGTCTGTTCGAGGCGCGTGAGGTGGTCGTTTTGAGCGTTGCGGGACATGCTGAAGAAAGCGGTTGGCGGTTAGCGGTTGGCGGTTGGGAACACAGAGAGGCGGAAGACGAAAGGTGGAAGCGGTTGGCGGTTGGGATGAGGCGGTTGGGATGACAGTGGGACTAGAAGGACGGAGGGTGGTTGGATTTTGGAGGTTTTCCTATCCGCCAACCGCTAACCGCTAGCCGCCCAGTCCTTTCTTCGTGCGCGTGTGGAGTCCGCATTCCTTCTTGTCGAAGCCAGGCCAGCGGCCGCCGCGTTCGTCGCCACCGGAGGTGGGCAGGGTGCACGGGAAGCAACCGATGGAGCGGTAACCGCGGTCGTGCAGGACGTTGTGCGGCAGGCCGTGTTCCTTGAGGTAGGCCCAGACCTGGTCGCGGCTCCAGTCGACGAGCGGGTTGAGCTTCCATACGTCGGAGTTGTCGGGACGGGCGGCGAGCGAGAGCAGCGGCGTCACGGAACGCTCGGCGCTCTGGTCGCGGCGCATGCCGGTGATCCAGAGGTCGAGGTCGAAGAGTTTCTTGCCAAGCGAGTCGACCTTGCGGAGTTCGCAGCACTTCTCAGGGTCGCGCTTCCAGAGTTCGGCGCCGTATTGGGCGGCCTGCTGTTCGACCGTCTGCGCGGGGTGCACTTCCTCGACCTTAATGCCGAGATGGGCTTCGAGCTTCGCCTTGAACTCAAGCGTCTCGGGGAAGAGCAGGCCGGTGTTGAGCGTGAAGGCCTGGAGCGGAATGCCGGCGGTCTTGGCGAGGTGGAGAATGACGATGCCGGCAGGCTGGAAGCTCGTACCGATGCCCGCGCGGGCGCCGAAGGTCTCGTAGGCCCAGCGCAGACGGTCCACCGGCGCCAGCGTCGAGAGACGGGCGTCGAGATCCGGTATGCGGTCTGGGTTGAGGTCGGCCATCGACTGACTTAGGCGGCGGGAGCGGCGGGCCAGACGGCGGCCTGGTCGACCCAGTCACCGAAGGCCTGGCCGGTGGTGCGTTCCTTGGCGTACTGCTTGAAGAGTTCGCCGATGAGTACTGGGATTTCGTCGGCGAGGGCGGCTTCCTTCCAGAGGCGAGCGAGGCGGGTGCCTTCGCGGTTGCCGCCGAGCATGATGTTGTACTTGCCCGGGGCTTTGCCCACGAGACCGATCTCGGCGTTGTAAGGACGAGCGCAACCGTTGGGGCAGCCGGTCATGCGCACGACGAGTTCTTCGTTGGCGATGCCCGCGGCGGCCTGGCCTTCTTCGAGTTTCGCAAGGAACTTCGGGAAGACGCGTTCAGATTCGGCGAGGGCGAGTCCGCAGGTCGGGAGAGCCGGGCAGGCCATGCCGCGTCCTTTGATCAGGCCCGGGTTGAAGACGATGGCGCAACCGTGGTCATGCAGCACCTTTTCGATGGCGGCCTTATCGGCATCCTTGATGTCGGAGAGGATGAGGTTCTGCGTGGCGGTGAGGCGGAAGGTCGGGGCGAATTTCTCGGCGATCGTGCGGAGGGCAGTCTTCAGCTTGTAGCTGTCGGCGTCCTTGACACGGCCGGTCTCGACGAAGAGGCCGAGGAACCAGTTGCCATCGAGCTGCTTGAACCAGCCGAAGGCGTCGCCTTGACCGCGGAAGAGGAAGGGCTTGGCCGCCGGGAGCGGGGCGCCGAGGCGCTTGCCGAGTTCGGCGCGGAACCATTCGACGCCCTTTTCCTGGAGGACGTACTTGATGCGGGCGTGCTTGCGGTCGGTGCGATCACCCCAATCGCGGTGGATGGCGACGACGGCGGAGCCGACGGCGACGACCTGTTCGCGGGTGATGAAGCCGATCACGTCGGCGAGGCGAGGGTAGGTGGCCTTGTTGCCGTGTGAGGTGCCGAGACCGCCGCCGACGAGCAGGTTGTAGCCGATGAGTTTGCCGTTCTCGACGATGGCCACGTAGCCCATGTCGTTGGTGAAGATGTCGGTGTCGTTGTTCGGAGGGATGGCGAAGCCGGTCTTAAACTTACGCGGCAGGTAGGTCTTTCCGTAGAGCGCATCCGCAGGCGCGCCGGATTCGTCCGTGTCGGCGGGCGGAGGCATGTACGGATTGGCCTGGTCTACCGAAGTGCGGGCCTTGGAGACCTTGTCGCCGAGACCGAGGTCGACCTGCACGCCGTCCACCCAGATGGAGTGATAGGCCGTGGTAGTCGGGAGGAGGGCACGGGTAATCGCGAAAGCATCTTCGTCGACCTGCACGGCGACATGGTCGACGGGCGGATTGGAAGGAGCGGTCACGTTACGGTTCACGTCGCCGCACGTGGCGAGGGTGGAGGAGAGCGCATCGTTGATCGACTTGATCAGCGGGCCGATGCCTTGCTGCAGTACGCCGTGGAACTGGAAGGTCTGGCGGGAAGTGATGCGGAGGGTGCCGTTGGCGAAGCGACCCGAGAGCTCGTCGTAGACGATGTACTGGGAGGCTGGGACGATGCCGCCGGTCTGGCGCGTGCGCACCATGACGGAGTATTCTTTGCCCGTCTTGCGCTTGTCGCGGTCATCCTGCTGGTAGATGCCGTGGAACTTGATGAACTGCTCGTCATCCCCGGTGAAGCGATCGGCTGCGGGGTTGGCGAGGGTTTCGCGAATATTGCCCGAAAGGTCGGGTTTATCCGCCTTCATGAGTTCGTTCTTAGCTAGGGGCTTGCCGGAGATAGGGTCCATGATTTAATACTTGATAAGATGACTTATGATTACATCAATAGGGTCAAGTTTAAATAAATGGTAAATTGTGACATCGGCCGGGTGGCCTTCGTCGGTGCAGGACCCGGAGCCCCGGACCTAATCACCGTGAGGGGTCTGCGCCTGCTCAAGCAGGCGGATGTCGTGATTCATGACGCGCTGCCGGGGGATGCCCTTTTGGAAGAGATTCCAGCGACGACCAAGATTGTCCCGGTCGGTAAGCGCTGCGGGGTCCACTCGATGACTCAGGACGAGATTAACGCCGTGATCGTGCGTGAAGCCCGTCAGGGTGGTCTCATCGTTCGGCTCAAAGGTGGCGACCCGGGCATCTTCGGTCGTCTCGGCGAAGAGATGGACCATCTCGCCGCCCATGGCATTCCTTTTGAAGTCGTGCCGGGTATCACCGCCGCGACCGCTGCCGGCGCGGATGCCGCGTTCCCGCTGACGCATCGCGGCAAGGCCGCCTCCGTAACGTTCCTTACTGGCCACTGCGCCGATGGAACCGACCAAAACTGGAAGGCGCACATCGAGACCGGCGCTACGCTCTGTCTTTACATGGGTGCGAAGGCCTTGCCCTCCGTCGCCGTGAAGCTCATCGCCGCCGGTGCTCAGGCCGATCTGCCGATTCGTCTGCTTTCCAAAGTCTCGCAGGAGGGCACTTCGGATGTGCTCACAACGCTGATCGATCTCGCTTCAGGTAAGGTCGACGTTTCCGTGCTGCCCACGCCGCTCATCGCGGTCGTCGGAGCGGTCGTCGCTCCGCCCCGTCATGCCGGCCTGATGGGCCGCATCGCGGCGTTCGCCTGAGTTCAGGCCTTCTTCCAGACCTTCGCCTTCAAGAAAAAGAACAGGGCGGCAAAGATCAGGGCGACCCCGCCTGCCCAGAGCATGAGTCGTTCGCCGAGGCCTGGGTTTTTCGGGGCGAGGACGCTTATCAAGACGGGCAGTAGTCCCATCGAGAGCACTGACGCGATGACGGCAATCTTGGCTGACTTGAATCCCGGGGCGTAGAGATGTCGTCGGAAGAGCAGAGCCGGTAGGGCGGGGTGCGTACCGAGCAGCGGGCTGAGTTTCCAGCGCAGACCTGCTGGCGCGGGTTCCTTCGCGATGGTCGCGACGTCACCGTCAGGGCCGGCGTGGCGGCCAGGGAGCAGGAAGAGCATCAGGATGACTGTGTCACCCTTGGCGCCCTGCAGCGCGTGTTCGAGCAGCGGCTCGTTGAAATCATACTCCGCTCCTTCGCGTCGCTCCATCGAGCAGGCGATGAGTTCTTCCGGTTGGAGGCCGAGTTCTTCACGCAGTGACGCGGCAAGGGCGTTACGGCAGACCGTGACTTCGCGAATCGGCGAGCCGTGGTCGCAGAGTAGCACCGTACCGCTGCCTTTGGTCCAGCCGGTCGACTTGAGGTTGTCGACGAGCATGCTCTGCAGCTCTGGTCCGAAGAGCGGTTCGCGAATGCTGAGCTTCATCGTGCCTGGTTGAGCGTCGGTGAAGACTTTGGGAAGGTATTCCGTGATCGCGCGGCTGGGGCCGATGAAGAGCGGGATGACCACGAGTTCGTCGATGCCGTCAGCCTTGGCCTGCTGGACGGCTTGTTCGAAGATGACCGCCGGCTGACCACCGAGCAGGGCAGGGTCGATCTTGGTCGAGTGCATGGTCGAGACCGGCCGGACTTCCTGACCGATCAGCTTGCTGACTTCTTGGGCCAGTCCGCGCAGGGCTAAAGTCGCGGCTGGCTCGTAGGAACCGTTGTCGACGAGGAGGATACGGGGGCCGGCCATGGGGGGTAAGTGAGGGATAATCTTCATATTGGCAATGCAGGGTTGGCTGATTGTGGGTTGCCTCATTCCGAGGGCGGAGTTTCCTTGAGGGATGCCCCGCCGTTTCCTCGCCGCCGTCGCTCTCTGCCTGAGCGCGCTCTCCCTTTCCGCCGCCGATGTCTGGCTGACCGACCTCGATGAAGGCATCAAGGTCGCCAAAGCCGAGAAGAAGGCGATCCTCGTCGACTTCACCGGCAGCGACTGGTGTGGCTGGTGCATCCGCCTGAAGAAGGAAGTCTTCGACCAGAAGGAGTTCGCCTCGGTCACGAAGGACTTCGTGCTCGTTGAACTCGACTACCCTCAGAAGAAGAAGCAGAGCGCCGAGGTGAAGGCCAAGAACAAGGCCCTCTCGGAGAAGTTCGCCATCGAAGGGTTCCCGACAATCATGCTGCTGGACTCCAATGGTGAGCCTTTCGCCCAGACCGGCTACCAGGACGGCGGCCCGGTCAAGTATCTCGCCCACCTCGCCGACCTTTCGAAAGCTAATACGGCCGAAGGAAAGTCTAAGTTCGCCCAGACCAAGAAGGACGAAGGCCTGGTGCGCGGTTACGGCGAAGAGCTCGAGAAACTCATCACGCCTCACCTCGAGAAGAAGGATCTCGCCGCCGCCGAGGCCGCGATCGCCAAGTTCATCAAGGATAAGGCTATCACCGGCGCCGCCAAGGTGACGCTTTCGGTCAACGCCCGCGTGGGCAGCGTCCAGGCCTGCAAGCCTGGCGACCATGCCGCCGTCCTCAAGGTGCTCGATGAAGTCATCGCGGATAATCCCGCTGACCTCACCGGCGAACTCAAGCAGTTCCGCGCCCAGGTCGCCGCCGCTCAGGCCGCCGACAAGGACAAGAAATAATCTCATGAAGAAACTCATCCTTGCCCTGCTGCTGCTCGCGACCGTCACGGCGCGCGCCGAACTCACCTGGCTGACCGACCTCGACGAGGCCAAGAAGGTCGCCACCAAGGAGAATAAGAAACTGCTCGTCGATTTCACCGGGAGCGATTGGTGCGGTTATTGCATCAAGCTCCACAAGGAGGTCTTCGATACCCCTGAGTTCGAGAAATTCGCCAAAGACTTCGTCCTCGTGGAGCTCGATTTCCCGAAGCGGAAGGAACAGCCTGCCGCCGAGAAGACGAAGAACCAAGCGGCCCAGAAGAAGTACAGCGTGAACGGCTTTCCGACCGTCCTGATCCTTAGCGTCGGGGGCAAGGTTCTCAACCGCGCCGAGGGTTACTCTCCGGATTCAGGACCGTCCGCCTATCTCCCGCAGCTCGGCGCCCCCGCCGTCAAGAAGGTCAAGGCGCCGACTCCTTCCAAGAAGTAAGATGCGCCCAATCCTATCCCTCCTTGCGGTTGTCGCCGCTTTCACCGCTACCGCCGCCGAGCCGGTCTGGCTGACCGACCTCGATGCCGCTAAGGCCCAGGCCGTGAAGGAGAACAAGCCCGTGCTGGTCGACTTCACTGGCAGCGACTGGTGTCCGCCTTGCAAGGCCCTTCATAAGAATGTCTTCGAGTCCGCCGAATTCGCCGCGGTTGCGTCTAAGTACGTGCTGGTCGAATTGGATTTCCCTCGCAAGACACCTCAGGCTCCGGAGCTGAAAGCTAAGAATGCGGAGCTCTCGAAGCAGTTCGGTATCTCTGGTTTTCCGACCGTGCTCCTGATCGACGCCAAGTCCGGCGACGTGTTCGGCAAGACCGTCGGCTTCGGTGGCCAGACTGCCAAGGAATACCTCGAAAAAATCGCCTCGTTCAAGAATACGGCTGAAGGCAAAGCTTCTCTCGCCAAGGAACAGGCCTCCGAATCGGCGCGTTCTTCCAAGAGCCGCGAGCTCGGCCAGAAGATCAACGCCGCCATCGAAGCCAAGGATTTCAAGGCCGCCGAGGCCGCGCTCAACGAGATCTTCGCCGACGTGACCGGCCCTCGCAAGAGCGTCCTCCATTACAACAAGGCCCGCATTCTCCTGCAGATTGATCCGGCCGCCAAAGAGGTCGCGCTCAAGTATCTCGACGAGGCCTTGCAGGCCTCGGCCGGCGATGCCGCCATGACCAAGACTTTCCAGGCTTATCGCGAGAAGATCGTCTCCGGTGCGACCGCCGCTCCTGGCTCCGCGCCGAAGGGCTCAGTGCCCAAGGCGCCGTCCGACTTGAAGAAGGGCGCGTAAGCCTTCAGCTTCGCAGCTGACTCAATGACGCCGTGAGGACTTCCTCCGGCGTCTTTCCTTTTTGGCGGAGCTCCCTGATCGACAGGCCGGCGGTGCGTTTGGCGAGTCGCTTGCCCTCGGCGTCGACGATGAGCGGTGCGTGCGCCCAGGTGGGCGGAGTCCAGCCGAGTGCCCGATAGAGTAAAATCTGACGAGCCGTCGAAAGCAGCAGGTCGGCACCGCGCACAACTTCATTAATGCCCATGGCATGGTCGTCGGCGACGACGGCGAGTTCATAGGCAGGGAAGCCGTCTTTACGCCAGACGAGGAAGTCGCCGAAATCGCGTCCGGCGACGAACGCCTGCGGTCCTTGGATCGCATCGGTGAAAGTGATCGTCTCGCCATCCGGTACGCGGAAACGCCAGTTGGTCGGGCCGGTTTCGCGGGCATCTCGGCCGGTGCCGATGGGCGGTCGCAAAGAGGGTGGGAAGATCGCCTCGGCGTCATCTTCGGCGTGCGGGGCGGTCAGGCTGCGTTCCACGTCCTTACGGGATTTGTCGCAGGGGTAGAGGACGCCGGCGGCTTGGAGCTTCTGCCAGACCTCACGGAACCAAGGGAGACGCAGCGACTGGACGTAAGAAGCATGGGGGCCACCTACGTCAGGACCTTCCGACCACTTCAGGCCGAGCCAGCGGAGATCCTCGATCGCTGCCGCGGCGAACTCCGGGCGGCAACGTCCCGCATCGAGGTCTTCGGTGCGGTAGATGAGCGTGCCACCGGCGGCCCTGGCTCCCGCGAGGGCGAACGTGCGGGCGTGGCCGACATGCAGATAGCCGGTCGGAGTTGGGGCTATCCGTCCGCGTGTCATCAGAGCGGGTTACCCGTGGCGATGAATTCCCACTTCACGCCGAACTCCGCGGCCACCGCGCAGGCGAGGGCCTTCACGCCCCAGGTCTCGGTGGCGTAGTGTCCGCAAGGGTAGAGGTTCCAGCCTTGCTCGTGGGCTTCGTTAAAATGTTCTTCGCGCAGTTCGCCGGTGATGAGCGTATCGCAGCCTTCGGCCTTGAGGTGCTCCAAGGCGCTGCGGCCGCTGCCGCTGAGGATCGCGATCTTCCTCGGGTTGGCTGAGCCGAACTCGATGCCCTTATAGGTCTGCGGGTAAGAGGCCTTGAGTCGTTGGCGCAGCGTGGTGCGCGAGATGCCCCGGCAGATGCACGCGATGGGTAGGCCTTCGTAATCGACGAACCAATCCACGACCTTGAGGCCGAGGTCTTGGGCGATGAGCGCGTTATTGCCGATGGCCGGATGGGCGTCGAGCGGTAGGTGACTGGAGTAGAGCGAAAGCCCCGTCTTCTTCAGCGCGGCTTTACGCAGGGCGCGGACTTCGCGTTCAGGCGAAACCGGCCGCCAATACATCCCGTGGTGGACGATGAGGAAATCGACCCCACGGCGGGCGGCTTCGGCGAAGACCTGGGCACCGGCGTCCACGGCTGCGCCGACCTTACGCACCGGACGCGTGCCTTTGTGCTGCAGGCCATTACGGGAGCCTTCGAAGTCGGCGATATTCTTGCCGTTGGTGAGCAGGTCGCAGTAGCGGGCGACTTGGGCGGCGGTGACTCGGGTCTTCACAGTTTTTTGAAGTTAGCCGGTGTGGCGGCGGGTTGCGCCAGCGTGGCGGGTTCAAAGGTCTGCGGCGTGAAATTTTCGCCGAACGCGGCCTCGGTGATGCGGAGCAGGTCGGCATCGCGCGTGGATTCGTCCAGCAGGCTGCACGCGGCGAGCATCCACTGCTCATCGACCTTGGAGAATTCTTCGACCTGCAGCGTCCGGGTCTTCTTGCCGTTGGCATCGAAGCAGGTCGCCTGGATGAGCACGCCGTAGACATGGTCGATGGCGTAATTCACCTTGGCGGGTTCGTGGCCGACCTGATTGAGCGCGTCGAAGGTGTGTACCGGTCGACGACGTTTTTCCGTGGTCAGGTAGGCCGTGGCGGGCCAATGCGTGAAGGGTAGCTGAAGATCGAAGGGCGAGAGTATGAGTCCGTCGGCCAGCGGGATGAGTGGAGTCTTGTCCGCGAGTTCCTGGGCGGGGGCCCCGCTTCGCGATACCCAGACGCGGCTGTCGTTGGCCGACTTGACAGTGATAAAGGCCAGAGCGGGCTTGCCTTGGGCGTCCTTGATTTCGCCGCGAAGGAGTTGGTCTGAGCCTTGCGAGGCGGCCCAGAGCGTACCTTTAATCGCGGGCAGCGACTCGCCCTTGCGCGGCTTATGGACAATCTCGAAGCGCAGGCACAGGGCGTTGTTCAGGCGGGCGGCGCGGAAGCCCGCGAGGAAGGCCTGGCCTTGTTCAGGCGTCAGCTGGTCAAGTCCCGGGGCAGAAGGGATACGCGACTGCGCGAAGCAACCGAGTGCGATGAGACACGCTACCCAGCGGACAGACAGGCTGAGCAGTCGGGTTCTCACTCAGGCTTACTTGGCCGGAGCCGGCGCCGCGGGCTTCGCCGGAGTCGTCGCGGCTGGAGCCGGGGTGGACTGGGGCTTGGCAGCGGCAGAGGCAGGAGCGGCGGGAGCGGTGACTGGGGCCTTAGGGGCGGCCGGCGCAGCCGGAGCGGCGACAGGGGCGGTGGCCTTGGCATCGAGCGCCTTGGTGACCGGCTTTTCACGGGCGACGAAGCCGAGGTAGAGGCCGAAGCTGAGGATGAAGAGGACGACCGTAAGGGTCGTGGTCATCTTCGAGAGGACGTTGGCCGATTCGCCACCGAAGACGGTCTCAGCGGCGCCGCCACCGAGGGCCGAGCCCATGCCGGCGTTGGCGCTGGGGCGCTGCATCAGGATCACCAAGACCACGAGGATGCAGACGAGGAAGAGGGCCACCACGGAGGCGTAGAGAAGGAAGTCCGACATGGCCCCATCCAAGGGGTCAATTACCCATAAAACAACGCCAAAATCAGGCTTGGAGGTAGCTGCCTCCGGACACCCGGTAGGTCAGCCAGTCGCCGGAGGGCGGGGGAACGGTGCCAGTCGCGATAACCTGATGCTTTTCGCCGACTTCATTCCAGAAGGCCCGGCGGCGCGTATCATCGAGTTCGCCCAGGACATCGTCGGCTAGGATGACCGGTGGCGTGGGGGCGAGCAGGGTGTCACGTTGGAGCCGGGCGAGGCAGAGGGCCAGGACGAGGAGGCGTTGCTGGCCTTCGGAGGCATAGTCCGACGCATCCTTGCCGGCGAAGAGCATCCCGAAGTCATCGCGCTGCGGTCCGCGTAACGTCGTGCCCGTGGCGAGGTCGGCGAGGCGCGTCTTCGCCCAGATCTCGACGAGTTGGTCGGCGGCGACATCCGGTTGGTAAACCAAGTCGGCTCCTTGATCCGGAAAGCCGGCACGACCGCAGGCGTCGCGTAAGGTCGCGGCGAGTTCGGGCAGGATACGGGCGCGGGTCGATGCGATCAGCTGGGCCGGCGCAAGCATCGCTTTCTCGAAGGCACGCAGTTCCTCGTCGGAACGGACGCTCGCTTTCAGTAAAGCGTTACGTCCATCGAGCGCGCGGCCGTAGTCGCGGACCGCGGTGAGGTACGCGGCGTCGGTCCCGCCGATCGCGGCGTCGAGCCAGCGGCGGCGATTGGACGGTGAACCGCGGACGAGGCGAAGGTCGTCGGAACAGAAGACGATGGTCGGGAATTGCCCGAGGTGCTGCGCGACCGAGGCGACTGGCGTGCCGTTCAGCAGGGCCTTGCGCGAGCCTTTGGCTAGGCGGATCTCGATCTCAGCATTTTCCTCCGGCGAAAGTCGGACGTCGAGTCGCAGGCGGGCTTCGACGCAACCCGAACGGACGAGTGGAGCGATGTCGGTCGTGCGAAACGAACGGAAGGAAGACACCAGTGCGGCGGCCTCGAGGATGTTCGTCTTCCCTTGGCCGTTATCGCCGAGCAGGAAGACACGAGGCGCGTCCGTGGAGACGTCCGCGAAGGTGAGGTTGCGGAAATCGGCCGCCCGGATCCGCGTCAGGCGCATGGCTTACTCCGGGAGGAGGATCACTGTGCCGATTTTCGGCAGGCTATCGACCGACGTCATCTTGTCGCGATTGGCGTTGTAGATGGCCGAGATGCGGGTCGGATTGGCCTCGCCGTAGGTCTTGCGGGCGATGCTGGAGAGGGTGTCTCCTTTCGCGACCGTGTACTGGCGGAAACGTGCGGCCTTGCCGTCTTCGGTCACCTTAGGGCTGTCGGGGGTCTTCTCGCTCGTGGTCTTGGCCGGGAGCACGAGGCCTTTCTGAGTTCGGTTATAATCCGCCAGCTCGCGTTTCAGTTTCTCGTTTTCGTTCTGCAGGCTACGGAGCTTGGCGTTGAGGTCGGAGCCGCCGAGGGCGTCGGGCTCCATCGGGCGACCAGGAAGCTGCTGCATGAACTGCTTCTCGGCGGTCTTGATCAGCTGGCGGACGAGGTTGGATTGCTCGGAGGTCGGCTTGATCCGGATGTACTGGTTGAAGTGATAGATGGCCGGAAGCGGGTCCTGCAGTTCGAGGTACATGCGTCCGGCTTCGAGGTTGGATTCGGCGGCGCCTTTGCGTTTATCGATTACCTTGAGGTAGCATTCGAGGGCTTTGCGGACTTCGCCGGTCTTATAGAAGTTCTGACCTTGGCGGAAATCTTCGTCTTCGACGTCGAGTGTGCGGGTGTCGACGCGGTTGCCATCGTCGCAACCAGCGAGGAGCAGGACCATGAAGACGAAAGCTGCGCGAACCATGGCCGGACAATCTCTCTCCGACCCTTGCCCTTCAATCCAAAATCATTCCTCGACCGCCTGGCGGAGGGCCGAGGTGAGGTCGGGCTTGGCGAAGCGGAAGCCGCCGCCAAGCGCGACGGCGGGGCTGGCCGCCAAGTCGCTGAGGATGGTCTCGCGGCCCATCTGTCCGAAGAGCAGGGACAGGGCCCAGGCGGGCATCGGCAGGAAGCTGGGTCGATGGAGGACGGAGCCTAGGGCTCGGGCGAATTCGGCTTGGGTGACCGGCTGCGGCGCCACGGCGTTGAGCGGGCCGCGGATAGACGGGGTTTTCATCGCCCAGACGATGAGTTCAATGAGGTCGGGAAGCCCGATCCAGCTCATGCGCTGGCCTCCTCCACCGATCGGGCCGCCGAGGCCGAGTCGGAAGGCGGGTAGCATCTTCTTCAATCCTCCGCCGGTAGCGGAAAGGACGAGCGAAGTACGCAGCAAGACCGTACGGATGCCTCCCTCGCTGGCCGCTAGGGTCGCGTTTTCCCACGCATCGGTCACTTCGGGGAGGAAGCCTTCGGCGGAGACCGCGGAGGCTTCGTCGAGGATTTCTTTGCGATGTAGCCCGTAGCGGTTGATCCCGGACATGGAGATGAACACTTCCGGTTTTTGTTTCAAACCGGCTAGCGCATCGGAGAGCAAGCGGGTGCCGTCCCTCCGGCTAGCCATAATCCGTTCTTTGGCGGCCACGGTCCAGCGTTGGGCGATCGATTCGCCGGCGAGGTGGATGACGGCGTAAGCACCTTCGAGAACCGCGCGGTCGATCTGGCCGGTGGGGGGATTGAAGCCGCCGGGTCCATCCTGGCGGGAACGGAAAGGGATGACTTCGTAGTCGAGCTCGTTCAGTCTTCGGGATAACGCCGAACCGATAAGGCCCGTGGCCCCGGTCAGGATGATGCGTCGTCGGGCGGTCATCCTAGATAGGTTGGAAGGAATGCTTCCGACTTCAAGCCGCCGGCTTGTTCACGACGAGGATCCAGGGCTTCCCCGGCGTCGGG
>Ga0209299_1001262_pt1 | contig 14172 bp, 11 predicted proteins | sample S_140806_MF_Meta_FD_187326 | JGI IMG/M metagenome (GOLD analysis project Ga0209299, IMG submission 187326) | Freshwater microbial communities from Lake Simoncouche, Canada to study carbon cycling - S_140806_MF_MetaG (SPAdes) (version 2) | ecosystem: Environmental > Aquatic > Freshwater > Lake ...
TATCCTTAGGCCTGCGTGGACTTCCCCGTCATCACGGGATAAACTTCGCCTCCACTTCGTTCCACCTTTCGGTGGGCCTGCGTGGACTCGAACCACGGACCTCAACATTATCAGTGTTGCGCTCTAACCACCTGAGCTACAAGCCCCGATCGCTTCCCCTGAAGCTCGAAAAGACAAACAACATTGCGTCAACAGACCGCTCCAGAAAGGAGGTGATCCAGCCGCACCTTCCGGTACGGCTACCTTGTTACGACTTAGCCCCAGTCACTAGTTTTGCCCTCGGCGGCTCCTCGCGGATACCGACTTCAGGCACCCCCAGCTCCCATGGCTTGACGGGCGGTGTGTACAAGGCCCGGGAACGTATTCACCGCAGCATTGCTGATCTGCGATTACTAGCGATTCCAGCTTCATGGGGTCGAGTTGCAGACCCCAATCCGAACTGAGACCGGCTTTTTGAGATTGGCTTACCTTCGCAGGTTCGCTGCCCTCTGTACCGGCCATTGTAGCACGTGTGTAGCCCTGGGCGTAAGGGCCATGATGACTTGACGTCATCCCCACCTTCCTCCATGCTTACGCAGGCAGTCCGTCTAGAGTCCCCGGCCGAACCGCTGGCAACTAAACGTAGGGGTTGCGCTCGTTGCGGGACTTAACCCAACACCTCACGGCACGAGCTGACGACAGCCATGCAGCACCTTGCTTTGTGTCCCGAAGGAAATTCCGCTCTCACAGAACGTCACGCGCATTCTAGCCCAGGTAAGGTTCCGCGCGTATCATCGAATTAAACCACATGCTCCACCGCTTGTGCGGGCCCCCGTCAATTCCTTTGAGTTTCACCCTTGCGAGCGTACTTCCCAGGTGGGTTACTTATCGCTTTCGCTTGGACACGTACTGTCTATCGCACGCATCGAGTAACCAACGTTTAGGGCGTGGACTACCAGGGTATCTAATCCTGTTTGATCCCCACGCTTTCGTGCCTCAGCGTCAATTTAGGCTTAGGAATCTGCCTTCGCAATCGGTGTTCTGAGTAATATCTAAGCATTTCACCGCTACACTACTCATTCCAACTCCCTCAACCTAATTCAAGCTCGACAGTATCAACGGCAGTTCGATCGTTGAGCGACCGCCTTTCACCGCTGACTTATTAAGCCGCCTACGCACCCTTTAAACCCAGTAAATCCGGACAACGCTTGCACCCTCCGTATTACCGCGGCTGCTGGCACGGAGTTAGCCGGTGCTTATTCTTCTGGTACCTTCAACTGCCCCTAAGGCAGGTTTATTCCCAGACAAAAGCAGTTTACAACCCAGAGGGCCTTCGTCCTGCACGCGGCGTGGCTGGTTCAGGGTTGCCCCCATTGACCAATATTCCCTACTGCTGCCTCCCGTAGGAGTCTGGCCCGTGTCTCAGTGCCAGTGTGGCTGATCATCCTCTCAGACCAGCTACTGATCGTCGCCTTGGTGAGCCGTTACCTCCCCAACTAGCTAATCAGACGCATGCCCATCCTTTAATGATAAATCTTTCCTTACCCGAAGATGCCTCCAGATAAGCTTATGCGGGATTAATCTGAATTTCTCCAGGCTATCCCCCGTTAAAGGGTAGGTTGCATACGCGTTACGCACCCGTGCGCCACTCTCAGAAAGTATTGCTACTCTCCTCCCGTACGACTTGCATGTATTAGGCCCGCCGCTAGCGTTCATCCTGAGCCAGGATCAAACTCTCCATTGTATAATTTCTAATGTTAAGTCTGTCCCGGCCTGTTGCTCAAAGTCATTACTGATTCTGACTATTTCATGCCTCGCAGCAATCCACAGCCTTCCTTATTTTGACCCGCAATGCTGTTTGTCTTTCCTTACCTCAAAGAACTCTTTACTTCCCCATCTGCTCAACCACCCTCTCCAACTACTCCTGCGCAAACGGGAGGACAAAGGTAGCAGTTAATTCTAACTTGTCCAAAAAAACTTTCAACAATGTTTAGAACTTTTCAACAGAACTAATCTGCCTTTGCGTTCTAAACAGTCTACAAAGTTAGGGAAAAGTTATCTGTAATTTAAGACAGGATTAAAACATTGTTCCTAATCGCCTGCTTTCCAATGGGAAAAAAAAGCAATTTATTTTTCAAGTTCTTTTATTGCCTGTTCAGCCTCCTTAAAGTCTGGTTTTGCTTCCAGAGCCATTTTGAAATGCTGTAGTGCCTCCGTCTTGTCCCCATAAAATTCATAAATTGAACCAACCATAAAGTGTGCTTTTTCATCTGCTTTATTGATAGTGAGGACTTTATTAAAATCCTTTAAAGCATCTTCATACTTTCCTAGGCTATAATATCCATATCCTCTATTATAAAGAGCCTGCAAATATGTTCTGTCTTTGACTAATGCTAGCGTATAATTATGTAACGCCAGGTACATCAGAGAATCACCAGGAGAAATCTTTTTATTTTTTCCTGCATTTTTCAAATCAGAACTACTTAATCCGGTTTTAAAGGCAAGTTCCTGATAATAATTACCCAGATTAAAACGGCCTAATGGATGAAGTGAGTCCTTACGCAAAATACGGTTATTGAGATACATAGCCTTCGCCATATCCTTTTTTTCGTTTTTGTATATTTCAAACAACTGGGTAAGGGATTTAATAAAGAAGGAATCTTTTTTCAAACTTTCTGTGTAAAGCTCAATAGCTTCATTTGTTCTGTTTTGTTTTTGTACTGCCAGACCTTTAGAAAAATAATATGTAGGATCTTCAGGGTCAAGTTTAATGGCATCGGTTATCCAATGCTCGGCCTCCTTGTATTTACCTTTTAAATAGAAAAGTGAGCCCATTAAGTAGTAGGTTTCCGGATTTAAAGATTTCAGTTCAACTGCTTTATTTAAAAAATAAACTGCAGAATCATCCTGATTACTTACATAGGCATAAAATCCGCGGTAATAATAATTTTCGGGATCTTCTGGGAAAATACGGATTGAGGTTTCAATATCACTGATTGCTGAGCGGGTATCTCCATAATCATAATACATTTTAGATCTGTCTGTATAAAGAATGTAATTTCTGGGAGAAATTTTAATTTGTTCTGTAAGATTCCTGATTTTAATTGCAAGAGAATCTACAGTGAGAATGCTATCTGCGTTGGTGGTGGCATCAGTCTGATTATTAGCACCTTGGTCACAAGCTCCAATGCATGCTAAAAGTGAAATGACCGAAATACTTAAAACTAAACTCTTTAGAGATTTTTCCATGAAAATTTATACCAATGTCTTGTCTCAGGTTTTATCTTGACCTCATCTGCAACTCTGAATCCTTTCAAATAAACGATTTTTGTACCCGAAAGCACAACAAAAGCCTCCTTTTTATCGGGAAGGGGGACCTTAGAGTCAATTAAAATATCGCTTATTTTTTTATTTTTTGACATTCCAAGTGGTTTCATTTTGTCTCCATTTTGCCAAATTCTAATTACCAAAGGCCAAGTTAAATTTTCTGGATTTGCATAAAAACCATGATCATCTGGTTCCGGGAAAACCCCTTCCGGACGGGAACTAAACTCTATGGAAATGTTCATTCCCCTGAAGGAATAATTGCCAATTCCAAAACATTTAAGCAGGATGTTGGATTCGAAATGATTTTCAGCTGTAGAGATAAAAAGCAACCTTTTCCTGTCATTAAATACCTCCCACCCTGCTGCATTTATTTTTTTTCCGGATTCCAGGTTTGGCAATAAACAGAGCGACTCTCTTTCATAATAATTAAAGTTCAATATTTCTCCAAGCCACTGTAAAAACAGGGGCCTATCCAATGGATCCTTAATATCCATATAATTCAAAACATATGCATTTTTTTCATATTTTAAACAAATATTTGATATTTCTCTCATCTTTCTATTAATAAATTCAAATTGCTCATGGTACATTTTTTCAATTTGAATTAAATGTTCAGGAAAGGAAGGATTTAATTCTTCCAAACGGGGTAATACATCCAAACGAATGAAATTCCTTTGGTAAAGCAGGTTCTGATTAGATAGGTCTTCCCGCCAGGTAAAATTATTTTCTGTGAGGTATTTATGAATTTCGGATTTTGAACAGTTAATAAGTGGTCTTAAAATATTATCTCTTCTTTGAGGAATAGAATTCAGGATTTTGAAGTCCAGATTTTTAACTAACCCAAGTATAATTGTTTCAACGGAGTCATCCATATGGTGAGCAGTAACCAACCATGCAGCCTGATGTTCTTCCATTAATTCAGAAAACCATGAATATCTTAACTCCCTTGCAGCCATTTGGATGGAAACACGCTGTTCTGAAGCCCAGGTTTGTGTTTCAAATTTTTTGGAAACAAATGGGATATTTTTGGATTGGGCTGCCTGCCTGACAAAATTTTCATCCATCTCTGCCTCAGCACGAAGTCCAAAGTTGCAATGTGCTATCAGGAGCTGAAAACCAAGTTCTGTCATCAGATGTAATAGCGCCATTGAATCCATCCCACCACTTACTGCCAAAATAAACAATCCGTCATTTTTAGATATCTGGTTAATTTCCAGACACTTAATAAATTTCTCCTGAATATCTTCCTTCATTGTTCCAAATATAATTTACAGTGGTGATGCAAGTACATTAATTTGTACCCGATTTGTATTTCCATTGATTGTAAAAAGACTGCTATTTCTTATTCAGTGGCTGATTATTGCCATATCCGTTGTTTCAGGACAAGAAATATCCAGGCTAGAAATACTGAATACTGATGTCCTAACTCTGGAAAAGCTGGATGGAAAAACTTTACGGAAACTCACGGGTAACGTGATTTTAAAGCAGGATACTATTTTGTTTTATTGTGACTCAGCGATACAATTTGAATCCGAAAACCGTATAGAAGCATTTTCATCTGTAAAAATCATATTAAACTCAGGAACAAGGCTATTTGCGGATAAATTAAAATATGAAGGCAATACCAGAATTGCAGAATTATATGACAATATCCGACTTGAAGATGGCATTAACTTACTAACGACAAACCGCCTGAATTATAACAGGGATTTGAAAACAGGGAGTTATTTTGAAGGCGGCATACTTAAGGATACTGCAAATACTTTAAAAAGTAAAGAAGGCATTTATAATACAGAAAATGACCAATCTTTATTCAAAAAAGATGTTGTCCTTACAGGAAAAGATTTTATGCTCTACTGCGATTCTCTATTATATAATACACATTTCAGAATAGCGACATTAATAAGTCCTTCGAGGATAGAAACAGAGTCGGAAACGCTTTATGCAAAGTCCGGGTTTTATGATGATATCCGGCTGGAATCAAAATTATATGGCAGGCCAGAACTGGTTGATACTGCGTATCATTTATTTGCAGACAGCATACATTATTTCAGGCAAACTCAGAGCGGAACAGCATCTGGAAATATCCTGCTGGTACATAAAGACAGTACACGAATGGTACAGGGCAATTTCTCAGAATTTAACAAAAAAGAAGGTTGGGTATATTTATATGAATCCTGCAAAGCGAGGCAAATTAATGGGCAGGACACTTTTTGGATTTTTGCAGACACTTTATTTGCAACTGATTCCCTACATATAGCCGAAGAAGGGATTCGAGCCTGGCCGGATGTCCGAATCATAGGTCGTCAACTTCAGGCAAGAGCTGATTCACTGGCGTATCTCACTGCAGACTCTTCCCTTACTTTGTTTCATTCGCCAATTGTATGGTCGGATATTCATCAACTAACTGGAGATACGATCCGAATGTGGCAAAAAAACAACTCTATTGATTCTCTTGTTGTTTTAGGAAACAGCTTTGCAGTAAGCAAGGAAGACAGTGTAGGATTCAATCAAATGAAGGGTAAATTTCTTTATGCAAAGTTTATTGACAATGAAATTCGAAAGCTTTTTGTACGAGGTAACGCAGAAGTAATTTATTTTACAAAAAACGACAAAAAGAAGAATATAGCAGTAAACAAAAGTTTTGGGACTGAATTTATTGTATATTTTAATAATAGAAACCCTGAAAAAATTATTTATCTAAACAAACCGGAGGGCACTGTTCTTCCCTTTCATAAAACTATAGACATGGATTTACAACTAGAGGGATTCAGGTGGCTTGAGGAAAAAAGGCCACAAATTGTAAATGAAAATCAGGAATGGTTTTAGAATAATCTACCTAAAATTTCCAAGGGCAAATTGCTTAGCAAAAAAGGTAATAATCACATCAGCGCCAGCACGGCTAATGGAGGTTAACATTTCCTTCATAATATCCAATTCATCAAAGCAGTTGATTTCAACGGATGCTTTTATCATGGCATATTCACCATGAGTTTGGAATGCTACCACAGGTAAATTAAAAGTAGTTCTGAATTTACTAATGACATCCAAATTAGAAACAGCAGGTTCTACCATTAAGAGGTCGGCACCTTGTTCTGTATCGGAGTGAGCCTTTCGTAATGCCTCCCTGATATTAGAAATGTCCAACCTTGAAAAAACATTTTCACCAAGGTTATTTAAGGAAGACTGATTATCCTGATCCTTGGAAAACTGAGTAAATACGCTAAAAAAATTACCGGATGCAGCAACAATCCCAACTTCTGAATAACCAGCCATATCAAGTGCCTGCCTAATTTTTCCAATGCTGTTATACAATCCATTCGAGGGTAGCACCATATCTAAACCAGCTTTGGCGAAGTCAACGGCGGTGCCAGCAAGATAATCCAACATTTCCTTTTCCAATGTTAAGCAATCGGAAGGAGCAAGGTTAACTTTATCTTTTAATCCCTTATTCAAAGCTACTTTTGAAAGAAGGAAGGTATCTGGAAATTCTTTTTTAATCTGAGCGACTGAATGGGTAAAAAAATCCTGATTGTTGGTAGATTCTCCAGATTCATTTAAAAGTAAAAATGCACGCAATCCAAGTTGCATGCATTCTTCAATTTCCCTTAGTAAAAAATCTAGACTTTGCTGGTAAATACCAGGCATTAAATATCTTTCTTCAACTTTGGACTTACCCTCAATGAGGAATAATGGATAAATTAGAGCAGAAACAGGTATTGGTTTTTCCTTAACGAGGGATCTGAATGTTGGGTTTTCTAAAATGCCTCTGGTTCTGCGGTAACTAAAATTATTCATGCAAATCCAGAGCGGTGGTTTATTATCCTAGGTAAGTCTTTAGTGATTTACTTCTGGAAGTATGTCTAAGACGGCGAATAGCTTTTTCTTTAATCTGGCGTACTCTTTCTCTGGTTAGATCGAATTTTTCTCCAATTTCCTCTAATGTAAGGGCATGTTCCACCCCAATACCAAAATACAATCTGATTACTTCTGCTTCTCTTTGAGTGAGTGTACCAAGGGCACGTTCCACTTCTTTGCTGAGGCTTTCATTAATCAGACCATGATCAGGGTGTGGTTCTTCCTCATTTTCAAGCACGTCCAGAAGTCTATTTTCTTCACCCTGAACGAATGGAGCATCCATTGAAATATGGCGACCAGAAATTTTTAGGGTATCAGACACTTCTGCTGCGGTCATTCCTTCCAGAATTTCTGCAATTTCATGTGGAGCTGGTTCCCTTTCAAATTCTTGTTCGAGCTTTGAAAAGGCTTTACTGATTTTATTCAAGGCTCCTACCCTGTTTAGCGGGAGGCGTACAATTCTTGATTGTTCTGCCAAAGCTTGAAGGATACTTTGACGAATCCACCAAACAGCATAGGAAATAAATTTAAAGCCACGGGTTTCATCAAAACGTTTAGCTGCTTTAATAAGGCCAAGATTTCCTTCATTAATAAGATCACCCAGAGAAAGTCCCTGGTTCTGATATTGTTTAGCAACGGATACCACAAATCGCAGGTTTGCTTTGGTTAGTTTTTCCAGAGCAGCCTGATCACCTTCCCTAATTCTCTGAGCCAATTCTACTTCATCATCTGGTGTAAGTAATTCTACTTTACCGATTTCCTGAAGGTATTTATCCAGAGACTGGGATTCTCTGTTGGTAATTTGTTTACTAATTTTTAGTTGTCTCATCTAAGCTCTTTGCTTTGAACGGATTTCAGAATAAAAATACTAATACGTGAATTTGTTGTCCAGGAACAGGATTAATCATTAAATCTCCAGGTAACGCTTTCACTGCGATAGGTTCTGGTTGGTCTAATGCTAACGACAGGAACCTGTGCATTATTAACAATATGCTCTGCGGTAGAACCTAAAAACTGTTCTTTAAGTTTCAATTCTTGTTGTGTCATAATGGCAATCAAGTCTGCATTGATCTGCTTGCTATATTCTACAACGACATCGGCAATGTTATCCGTGCTGATAAGTAATGCAGAATTCACCTTCATTTCTTTTGACTTAAGGTATTCCTCAACTTTTTCAAGCTGGAGTTTAAGTCTATTCTGTATTTCCGCATCAGTGGTCTGGAGCACAGACATAACCGTAATTTCCGATCCAAAAATTTGGGCGAATTCCAGGGCAAAGGCAATTTTTTCTCTGGTTTCCTTGGTTAAATCAAGAGGCAGTAAAATATGTCTAAAGGCATTTTCTCCAGGAGTATTTCTAAAGCTAATAACCGGACATGGGGCTTCTCTGATAACCCTTGAAGCATTACTTCCAATCAGGTATTCTTGTATACCGGATGCACCGTGAGTGCCCATAATGACATAAATAGCTCCGATTTCTTTTGCTGCTTCAACGATTGCAGCATGAGGTTTCCCGGATTTAAACATTTTAGAAAAGGTAACACCTTCCCTTGCATGGCTAAGGATTATGCTATCCATTTCTTTGTCTGCTTTGGCTCTAACTTCAGTTTCATCTACTGAATAGAAAAGTCTTGCAGGTGCAGAAGGCAGTTCAAGGACGTGAAGTAAAACGAGTTCTGCTTTGAAATGAGCTGCCAGATATGAGGCGAATGATAAAGGAATCAGCGATAATTCCGAAAAATCTAAAGGGAATATGATTTTTTTCTGAATCATTTAAATTAATCAACAGGGGTGCAAAGATAAGATTTTCCGGCCTTTTAGGCAAGAAAATTAAAATGCAGTATTTGGATGGAAAAAATATCCGTCTTCATCTGTTTTACCAGTTGGTTTACAGGAAAGTACCGGTATAGAACTGTGGTTTATTACTTCCTCGGTAATACTACCCAATATAAACCTTGAAATACCTGCTCTTGCATGGGTATTCATGGCAATCATATTAAAATCATTGTTTACGGCATGATCAATGATGGCCTGACTTACAATTTCCCCTTTAATTATTTTTCCAGTTACGCCAACAAATCCTGCTTTTGTTAAGGAAGCTACTTCCAGCTTAAGAAACCTGTCAACTACTTTATATTTTTCAGTTCCAGGATCCTCATTTGAAATCATTACCAATTCGACGGTAGAACCAAATTGCAGACAATGGGTATATAAAAACCTTTTGATGGAAATAATTCCCATACCATATCCAACAGAAACCAGAATTTTTCGGAAGGAAAGTTCATGATCCGGATGGTTTATCGTAAGTACTGGTACAGGAGAAGTACGCACTACTTTTGCGGCATTTGAACCAATAAAAAACTCTTCTGCGCCATGGGAGCCAGATGTTGACATAACGATCAAACCGCTTTCGAACTGTTGGACTGCTTTGGCAAGTTCATCAGCGAGGGTTCCAACCATTACCTGAGTTTTGGTGGGCACTGCATCAGGAACGTGGTTTTGACGCCATTCATTCAATGTTTTTCTTGCACTTTCAATGATTTGATCAGTATCAGTAACCTGAAAGTCAATTCCATACAGCATTGTATATGGATTTGGAACCAAAGTTATAACGTGAATCAAGGACAATTCAGCATTAAATAGTTGTGCTAAAAAAGCAGCTCTTTTGATGGAATTTTCGGAGTCCTGAGAAAAGTCAACAGGGCAAAGGATGTTTTTTACGGAGTTCATGTTAAAATTGAGTTTCAATTTAAGTTTAGTTTTGCAACTGGAAAATGACTGATATCATTTTTCATAAAACTTCCCGTTAAAGCATGGCCACATCTGAGCTAATCATTAGAGATTCAAGAATTTACCATTTAGATTTAATTCCAGGAGAAGTTGCTGGAAAAATACTACTTGTAGGCGATCCGGATCGCGTTACTATAGGAGAACAATTTCTTGAAAACATAACCACAAAAAGGGAACATCGTGAATTCAGAACTGTAACAGGAAAATTTGGAGGGGTTGATGTTTCAATCATTTCCACGGGTATTGGAACCGACAACATTGATATTGTTTTAACAGAGCTAGACGCTTTGTTTAACATAGATATTACTACTGGAGTTGTTCATAAAAAACCAGTTCAATTACAGATTTTACGGGCTGGGACTTGCGGCACTTTGGCGACTGAGGTATCGCCTGGCAGTCTGATTATCAGTCATGCAGCTATAGGTGGAGATGGGTTGATGGGATGGTATCAAGATGATTCACAAGCCAATACAATTCTTGCAGCTGATTTCAGGAAGTATATTTTGGAAAACTATCCTAATAATACTGTACCTGAATTTTATGCCTATGACGCAGATTCCGGGTTAATATCCATTGCCCAATCCCTTATTCCAGAGTTATTTGTAGGCATAACCTATACAGCATCAGGTTTTTATGGTCCTCAGGGAAGAAACCTGGGAAGGATACCCTTACGATATACTGATTGGTTGGAAAAAATTTCCAGATACACTTATTCGGGGCATGGAATTTTAAATTTTGAAATGGAAACTTCTGCAATTCTGGGGATGTCATCCTGTCTGGGACACAAGGCAGGGTCACTTTCACTAGTATTAGCTAATCGTAAAATGGGAACCTTTTTGGAAGAGACAGAAAAGGGAATTCAAAAATTAATGGAATCCTCACTACGGATTTTAACCACTAACAATTCTATTTAAATAAAATCAAGTTCTGCTGTTTTTTTTCCGATGATTTCGGAAACAAATTCGAGATAATATTCAAGAGCTTGTTTTTTATTTTCATTCAATTCATAACTAATATATTTTTTGTAATATTCCAATAGCTCGATCTTTTCTAAACCAATGGAACCCGCCCATTTTTCTGCAACAATTGGTATACTTTCAATTCCTTTAGAAAAGGCATTTTTTATTCTATTGGAGGTAAAACTATTTAAAGTACCAGGAAGGCAGGCCCAAATCGCAAACACAAAGGGTAATCCAGTTTCTATTCTCCAGGATTCTGCAAGATCAAGTGCATAATTAAAAGAATTCTTTGCCAAAATTGCTTTATCTCCAATCATTACAAATGCTGTCTCATTTTGATTGGAATTTTGGACTTGCCTATTCTCAGAAATGGTCAATTTATTTAGTTTCCTAAATTTTTTAAGGAGAATAACGGAGAGTAGATTAGATGTCCTGGACTGAGTATCCAGAACCAGTTCAGTACATTCCTCAAGTGGCTGGTGCGAGAAAACAAAAACCGAGTCTACTTTGTTATCGGCACCTATACAAAAGCCATCTATTATATCCAGGTGTTTAAAATCTGTCAGTGAGCCAACAGGAATCAGAGCTAAATCAACTTTTTTTTCTAATAAATACTTAGCGCAATCGGATGGATTTTGAAGAATTATTTCAATTTCAGCATCGTTAAATTCAGTTTCAAGGCCTGCAATAAATGGTTTTGTATTAAGGTAAGAAACAGCTGCAACTTTCATAATCGATTCAGGTGTTCCAGTGAATTCAGTTTTGCAGCGACAAAACGGCTATCTTCTTTTATTATGAGATTAAGGCCTGTGTTATCATGGCCAAATTCATTCATTTTTGCCAGCCCTGCTCCGAGTAACATACTACAAATTATTCTTAAAGTACGGCCATGGGTACAAATAAGAATATTTCCATTTTTATGTGCTGAGAAAATTTCCTGCAAACCTGCATTGGCGCGTTCCCAAACCTGAATGGGTGATTCTCCATTTTCAAATGCAGCATCCAAATTCCCTTCAGACCATTGGCGATTTATTTCAACAAATTTTCTATGATTTTCTTCATTAAAGGGTTGCCCTTCAAGCGTGCCCCAACCCAGTTCATTAAGTCCAGACAACTTTTCTACAGAAAAATCATTTTCGGCAAATGGTTGAATTGTTTGGAAAGTTCTTTTCAGGGTTGAGCAATACACCTTCCGGAACCCTTCATTTTTATACTTTTCGAAGAAAAGCTGACTTTGACTCCTACCAGTTTCATTTAGATCTGAATCAATCCCCCCGCCTTGAACAATACGTAAGGCATTATAATCCGTTTCTCCATGTCTGATAAAATACAGATGGAGCATTAGTTGAGGATAGGGTTTTCAGTTGATTCCTTAAATTCTTCGACTGAATAATCATGAAGTACATTATACACGGTATCTCTTTCAACAGGTTTAAACCCTGCTGATGAAATTAAATGAATTAATTCGGGGGTGCTCATTGCAGGATTCTGCTCTTCAGAGCCCGCCATAGTATAGATTTTAGTACTGTCATCAATTGTTCCATCAATGTCATCTACCCCAAAATGTAGTAATAGCTGAGCTGTGTTTCTGCCAATCATTGGCCAATATGCTTTTAGATGGCTAATGTTGTCCATATAAATTCTGGAAATGGCATAACATCTTAAGTCTTCCAAAGCTGAAACTTCAGGAATATGGGACATTTCATTGTCCTGGTTTCTAAATTTCAGAGGAATAAAAGTATTAAATCCTTTTGTTCGGTCCTGCAATTCTCGTAGTCTGTTCATATGGTCAACTCTATGCCAATATTTTTCAATATGACCATACAGCATGGTACAGTTGGAGGGCATTCCAAGCGTATGTGCAGTTTCGTGAATTTCAAGCCATTCTTCGGAAGAGGCTTTGTCTTTACAAATCACATCTCTCACTTCATTATGAAAGATTTCTGCTCCTCCGCCCGGAAGCGAGTTTAGTCCATGTTCTTTTAATATAGAAAGACCTTCCTTAAAGGACACTTTTGCCTTTCGGAACATGTATTCGAGTTCAACTGCCGTAAACCCTTTAATATGCAATGCAGGATTTGTTTCATGCACTCTTTTAACCAGGTCTGCAAAAAATTTTAGACTCATTTTAGGATGCACCCCCCCTACAATATGTACTTCAGTAACCGGTTGACCCTTATACTTTTCAACAATATGTACCATCTGGTCAGCTGTTAGTTCCCAGGCTTCTTCTTCTTGCTGAACTAATCTGGAATAGGAGCAAAACTTACAGGTAAATACACATTTATTTGTGGGTTCTATGTGAAAATTTCTGTTAAAAAAAACATTTAACCCATGTTCACGCATTTTAATGTAATGCGCTAAAGCGCCTAAATAGGAAATTTCCCCAGACTCAAACAATGCCAATGCCTCATCATCTGTAATCCTTTCCTTTTCAATAACTTTTTCAGTTATGGCTTTAAACTTGTCATCGACCTTCATTTTCAATAAAAAGGCCGAATCCGGGTAATCGGAAATCATTGTCAAAAGTAAGTACAATGCTTAACTTTCAAAACAGATTGAAAGTTCAGTTTTTCTCGTAACAACCCATATCCCAGAAGTCACTTCTGGTATTTCCATCCAGGTCCACAAAAAAGTCGAGGACAATTCCGGAATTCAATGCTGGGCTTCCATCTTTAATATGAAAATCACGTTTAGATGGATCCTCAAATAAGGGGTCTTGATATAGCAGGTTACCTGTTCCACCAATATTTATACTGGTTTTTACAATACAATTTGTGAAGTTGGTTTCAAAAGGCTGAGCAGTATTGCCGTCATATTCCAACTCCTCATCTTTAGATCCATGAATAATACAGTTTATAAAGTCTATTTTTTGGGGATAAATAAAATTTTCATAATAATTATTAAATTTCATCATTGGGTCTTTTCGCGAAAAATCATAGGGATAATTGGCGAAGGTACAATTGTAATAATTATGTCGACCACCTCCCCAGACATTTAGAATTTGTTCCTCACAATTGCTTACCAACACATTTCTGGCTTCAAGGGCGGGTCCTTTGGTTAAAGCATTATCTGCGAATCCCCTTCCATAAATGCCATAGGCTGACATATTTCTTATTTCTACCTGATTCAATGCAACTTTAGGTTTGGCATTCAAGGAACTGGAATCCACGATTATCCCTGCAAAAGCATTTTTAATCAAAGCATAATTTAGTTCTGAATTGCTACTGTTTTTGGTAAAGTAAACACCTAGCCATTG
>Ga0209299_1001266_pt1 | contig 14153 bp, 22 predicted proteins | sample S_140806_MF_Meta_FD_187326 | JGI IMG/M metagenome (GOLD analysis project Ga0209299, IMG submission 187326) | Freshwater microbial communities from Lake Simoncouche, Canada to study carbon cycling - S_140806_MF_MetaG (SPAdes) (version 2) | ecosystem: Environmental > Aquatic > Freshwater > Lake ...
CTTTATCAGCTTTTGAAAAGGAAATGGGTGATTTTTGTATGCCTGGCAATAAGCTTATAGTGCATGATAGTTTGCCTATGGGTGCTAGTGCTGATGCTTACTTTAATGATGATCCAGTAGAGCTTAAATGCCCTTTTAGCATGGAGTTTTACCCTACTATGCCTGATCGTTATTACTACCAAGTACAAATGCAAATACATTGCACCGGTAGAGATCAAGGATGGTTTAGTGTATGGACACCTAATGGCATTACAGTTGAGCTAATAAAGAAAGATGATAAATGGCTTGACTGGTATAAGCCTTTGTTGTTAGAATTTATGAAGTTTGTAGAAACAGATGTAGAACCAACAAGATGGAAACGTAAACCAATTTATACTAAGGAGTAATATATGGCAGAATCATTTATACCTAAACCAGGCGTTGCATATTTAAGACCTAACACAAGAAAGACTGAAGATTGGATGGCAGATTATCAAGGCACTATGATTACGCCTGAAGATATTCAACCTAATACACCGTATTATATTAATATTACTGATAGACCTGAAAAAGGTGATTTAAAATTTAGTCTTGGTAAGCAAGTGATTCCAAGAACACAAGAATCTGCTAAGGGTGCGGATGAAGTGGTGGATGGAGATGTTCCTTTTTAAGGAGCATCCCCAAACACTTATAACTATTTGTTCATGACGTACATGGTTACTTCAAATCCAAAACGCATTTCTGTTGCTGCTGGTGTTGTCCACATAGTTGCTCTCCTTTCTTTTATAATGTTCGTATTATACTGCTACCGTAGATTTAGGGTAACAGTAAAATCATTAACTAGGGGTATGTAATATATGGATATGCACAATTTAGAATTAGAAATTGGATGTTACGCAGCCGCAGTTTACCATGAGTCTAATACACAATCATTACAAGAAAAATTGGGAGTGTTGAATGTTGTACGCAATCGCCTTAAATCTGGTCGTTGGGGTAATACTGTATGCTCTGTTGTTTATTCTAATGGACAGTTTATTGGAGTCACCGATCAATCGCATGATGACGTGGATACAAAAACATTTCTTGAAACAGAATTGTTTGTACTTGATGCAATTGTATTTAATAAATATGCTAACCCAGTTGCAGATGCTTTATACTTCCATGATGATTCAATTAAAACAATGGCTGGATGGGGTAAAAAGAAAGTTAAAATAGGAAGGATGGTATTTTACTAATGAATACAGTATTAGCTTATTTGTACGAAGAATATGATGTTAAATCAGGGCATCTTATAAAGTCTTACTTATGGTCTTTTCATCCTAATCAATTATCGTATCTTAATGATCTTAAAAATACGACTCATCATATTAAAATAACACCACTTGTGGCTGGTAAACCTGTAGAAGAATATAAAGGTTTATCTAAGTATGATAGTAAAAAACTTGTAGAAGCAAATAATGGCCTATGAATAAATCTATGTACTCTACGCTAGACGATCAAAGACAAGCTAAAGTTGTGCTAGAATATATGCGAAATAAATATAGATGCAGATTAAAAGATATAATTCAAGATTGTCTTATATCAAGACGCAGATTAGCTTATTTAGAACAACAAGGATATTTAAGCCTTCCTGAACCTACACCTTATGGAGAACGTAATGTTAGAAAAAATACTTGAATGGATTGTGTGGATATTAATATTTGGTGGTATAATCGGTTTGTTTGTTGGGTTGTATGAATTAATTAATCTTTTATTGATAAGGAGTCATCATGGTTGATATGGTAAATAAACCGCCTCACTATACTGTGGGTGGCATTGAAACATTAGATGTAATTGAAGCAAAATTAACTTATGAACAATATGTAGGTTATCTTATGGGAACTAAAATGGCCTATGATTTGAGATACCCATTCAAGGGTAGTTTTGAATTAGATTTAGAAAAGTCTGAGTTTTATAAGAAAAGATTATTAGAGTATATTAAGAAGCATGAACCGGAAGCTGTTAATCCACCAGAAATTGCTGCTCAATTACAACGTATTGAAATGTCAGATGATTAAGTACCTAGATTTGGTAATTACTGCACGTTTAGTAGAAAGCCTAAAAATACTAAACTTATTACATCCTCTAACGTAGGCTTAACGGTACTTAAAACGTACATAAAGGGCTGTTTAAGCCCTTTTTTTTTATTTAGTGAATGGTATCATCATCTTGGTTAAGTTCAGCGTATATAGATAGTTCTTCGCCACTTATTTCTATGTATGATGAATCTGACAGTTCTAATATAATAATATTATCGCCATAGTCTAATTCGGCTGACACAACAGTTTTACCTATAAGGTGATCGCATATTTGTTGTGCTGTAATTGCCATATTAGTCCTTAAATAGTTACTAACGATTCTTTACTTTTCTTTTCAGCTTTTATAGTTCTTGACCAGCTACCACATTCTTGACATTGAAAACGCTGATATACAGCAACTCTTGATCTTTGTGTTCCTCTAGCTTGTAATTTGCGTGATGCGCAATTTGGGCAACAAACATCTGGAGAATATGCGTTATGATTTGGATGTTGTTTAATCCAGCCTTTAAATTTATCATAAACCTTTTCAAGTAAGATAACGTCATTTTTATTGTATTCTTCCATGATCTTCCAAGCCTTACGATCATCATTCATACATTTTAACCATAGCGTATGGCCTTCATGTGCTGTTTTAGCTCCTAAGCCTAAAGCTTGTGATACATAGTCTAGTTTATTAGAAACAAATCTAAACTGTCTACGAGCTACTTGTAATAAGTCTATGTGTTTAGCTGGGCTTGGTGGTGGCATACCACTTAAAAGAAATTCTTTGTTTAGGATAGGAATATCAAAACGACTTCCATTGTAATGCACTACTGCGTCAGCTTGATCTAATAAAGCATGAACATTAGCTAACATTTTATCTTTGCCTGACTTCTGAACTGAGTCAAACATAATTTTAGGATTGCCATACCATTTAGCGGCATAGCATAAAGTGTAAGATGATTCTAGTAACTGATTGATTGAGATGTTCTGGTCAAAGATACCCCAGACGTGAGCTGTGTTTGGTGCGACTTCTATATCTATGAGCAAAATCTTCAAGTTACTCTCCTAGTGTTGAGTTACATTATTATACACTATAAGAATAATTAAGATTGCAATAACATACTTTAAATGATCTATTGCACAAAGAAAACTACAAAGTAAATAATCTAACATACAAGTAATGTGGCAGTTTGAGCTTCCTTTAGTTTGTCAAAAAAAGTATTAAAAGCTATTTTAGAATTTCCTATAAAATCTCCACTTGTCCATGTTGTACCAAGTAAAATACATCCGTCTGTGTCTTTAGATGTATTGCCAGGATGAATCCTAATACCCTCAAAGCCAGGCACACTTAATACATGGGGAAGTTGCTTACCAAAACGAGCAGAAAGATCAATGATGACAGGATAAGTGCCAGTTGGAATAGCTGTTTGTCCATTTACTTTTTCCCCTTTTCTTACTACATCCTCTAAAGAAAAACTATGATAAACACCATCAATGTAGAATTTGCCGATAGTATAACTGCTTCCATATTCAAACCTCTCTAATCTTAATTTCATCTTTTTATAGCTAAGTACATTCTTTCGCCAATAATAAATGACATACAAGCACCTGTCATGTCTAGAAATACGCTTACGACTGCCACAGGAACGCTAGGTGAGTAGATAACAAAGATAGTGGCAATTAGTATGAATGATACGATAACATATCTATAGCAAGCTCTAAGATCAATAATCCATTTAGAAGGTTCGCCATTAGGTGTGTCTAATTGAGCTAATGCTTTTAAGCGTTCTGTTTCGGCTTGTATAAGAGATATGCGTTCTTGCATGTTTTGTGGTTGGCCACCAGCTCCGCCTGTTAGTTTGGCAAATATACCTCTAACGCCATCTGTAAATGCAGGAACTAATGCTGGTAATATAAGTGAGATTAAGCTACCCATTATGTTGTTGAACTCCCATGATTGTGATGATGTAATTCAGGTGTGTCAGTTTTAGGTTTAGGCTTTTTAGGGCCTTTAGCAAATAATTCTTTAAGTTTTTCTAATATTTTCATAATTCTAACGGATCAAATCCAAATTGTTTAGCAACCTTATGTTGCATGCGTTTAAATTCGCCTTTATGGGATAAGTATATTTCTGATTTAGGATATTTGATGTATATGATTTGGTGAATCATCTCATGTAAAAGCGTTTTTATAACAGTATCTAAATGACTACATTTACCTAATGAGATTGTTATTGTGTGTGGTTCTGGTTCGTATTGTCCGTATAGTTCAGGGTTATTACATACCACAAATTCTACACGCTTGGCAGGTGGAAATGGCATAGATACGAAGGGTTCTATTTGTATAAATGCGGTATATAAAGCTGCGATAGAATCCTCTGTTATCCACATTAAACACTTGCTTTCGGTTGAAATAATTTAGCATCAAATACTGCTGTTTGGTTTATCTCTGGAAAGTATATATAGACTGCATGCTTTCCTTCGTAACTATCAGATTTCCAGCATCCTTCGTGATTAGCATGGCCTGTTTCAGTAGCATAAGCTGCATACTCATAGCCTTGTAATCCCATTTTCTTAAAGATACATTCTTCTGTAGTAAGTACTATTTCGCCTGTTTCTGTTTTCATGCTCATTTGTTTAATTGTTTCTTGAGCATAAGGATATTCTAATAACAATACCCATAAAACAGCTAATACCGTAATATAGGCTAATAACTTCATTTTATTTTCCTGAAAACAGGTGCATAAAATAGCCTATAAAACCACCGATAGATGATGCGATCATCATACCAGTCCATAGGCCACCTTTAGATTTATTGGCTAATTCTAATAGTTCTTTTATGTCTTTTTCAAGGCTTTCTACTTTATGTTCTAAAGACTCTACCTTGCCTATAAGTTTGCCATAGGATACTGGATTAATGTCATTCATTATTAGGCCTTCATAATAAATGCTAAAGCAAAGTAAGGAACTAAGTTTGCATTAGTACCACTTGAGCCTGTTGTTGCTAAAGAAATGCCTGTAGTAACTGTATTTGTATTACCTGTAATAGTATTAAAATAACATCCTGTTCCACCACTACCGACTGATGTTACAGAATTTACAAGTGTATAAGTATGTGCATGGCCTGGATCTGTTACTGTATGTGTATGAGAAACTACAATAGCATCTTTACTACCACCAGTTTGTGTATTAGCACCTGTAATAGTGGTATAAGCAACACCAGCAGTATCAGAATAAGCACCAATAACAAATTTATTGCGTAAATCTGGAGTGCTGCTTGTACCATCACATAATAACCATCCACTAGGAATAGTAGCAATAGTACCTGACCACATAGTAATAACACCAGATGGAATAGAATTAATCGCAGGATTTACTAATTGAAATTGTGTGCCATCATAAATAACTTGTATTGCACTATTAATTAAAATGTCATTAGCTGTAAGGGCTGTTGTACCATTTTTAGTAATGGCTTTAGCACCAATAGAGTTAATGTTAAGAGTAACGCCACCTGTATTGGTTGCAGCAGCAATAAATCTAAATATTTGACCAGCAGCTAAAGCACTCATAGAAACAGGGGCAATAGCAGTAATAGTATTAGTACCAGCTACGCTTGTTAGATATTGCAATGTACTATCTTGTACTTGTCCTGCCGAAGCATACATAGTACGAACTGTTGCATTACCTACACCAGTATGAGCATAAGTAGCCATAGGCAAGTTGGCTATAGGAGCTGTTTGACCATCATAAGCAATAGATGCTGTTAAAGATGATGCAATATCGTTTAGGGTGTTGTTAGCCCATGTAGATGATATTGTAGTTCCAGTGGTGACTGGATTCCCTGCTGGTAGGGTATACGTTCCTGCGCCATTTCTTGCCATTATTGTTGCTCCTTGTTTGCTTTATTAGTTATTATTGCTGTATTTATTATGTTTTCCAATGATGCTTCAGGCAACATATTTACTAGATTTGTAGCTGCATCACTAATTTTACCGCCAACATTTGCAGTTTTACCTGCTAATATAGCTGCCATTCTAGCAACTCTAGGAGAAGCTGTTGCTGCTATTAGTGGATTGTGTGTAAGTAATGGTAAACCAATTTTTTTACCAATAGTCCATAAATCTCCAGCAGATATGCCTTGACCTGTGCTAGGTGGTTTTGGATTCCATACAGCAGTATCAATACCAGCTTGAGTAGCTTGTTTTAATCTTTCAGCATCAGTTAATTGTTCAAATGGTTTGTAAGAAGGCATTGTTGTTCTTTTGATTGCTGCTGCCATATCACCAGGTAAATCTTTATAATGTTGAGCTAATAGATCCCAAGCACCTAATCCTTCAGGATGTCCTTTTGTATAATCTTCTGCAAGTATTGCTACATCATGCGGAACTTGAAGTTTTCTTGTATAGTTATACACCATATCATTGTATAATTTTTTTCCTAAATCGGTAGATTCAACAATAGCTTGTTTTAGCTCAGGAATATTTTGTTTGTACGCTTGATAAATAGTATTAAATGCTTCAGGATCTTTTCCTGATTCAAACGATAATAATCTATTAGGAATTGATTTAATAGCAGCATTAGATTTGCTTAATAAAGCAGCTAATTTTTGAGCAGTTTCTGAGTTTTTAATATTGCTAGATAATGTTTCTGCAGCAACCTTACCTTTTTCTATCATTGGTGTTTTAGTAAGACCACCAATAGGATATACTTCTGGTGCTAATCCTTCTAATTTACTTGCATCCCAAGCATTGCCAATGTTTTCCATAATGGTTGGCTTATAAGGAGCAGAAGTTCTATTGCTTTGTAATGCCATATTTGTAGGAATAGAAGGATCATAAGGTGCATTGGTTTGTGGATCAAATCCTGGTTTAGTTTCAGGAGCTTGTTCCCATGCGTTTTTAGTTGGTGCGTCTTGCCATCCCATATTTTATCCTTATGGTTTAATTCTAGTAACTCCATTTGGATCTACAAATGTAGAACCAGATGGTAGTAAATTGTATTCAGCATCATTTGAAATCTTATTAGGTTGAGCTAATATTTCCCCTTGTTTTTGAGCTGTAGTTTTTTTAACAGTAGGGCTTTCACCAGCTTGTAATTTTGTATATACATTTCTAGCTTCAGGGCTTAATAAATCTCCAATATTTTTATTTAAACCCATTCCAGATTGATATTGTGATTCTAAAGATTTTAAAGCTCCACGCAACAAATCAACACCGTTTGCAATATAATCCTTTTGTTGTTGTTCACCTGCATTTGGATCAAATGATTTTTCCCATGCTTGCAATTCTGTTAAATTACCACCGCCAGAAGCAGCAAATACTTTGCGCAATTCAGATGCAACTGCTTGAGAAGATTGTCTATATCTACCTTGACGTGAATCACCAAATCCTTTTTCTTCAATATAATTAATTGGTGCATTTAATACGCCAGGCAAAATATTTAGATTGTTTAAATCTTCTGTTCTTTGATACAAGTTACCCATGTGATATAAGGTTTGATTAGCTGCACGAATAGCATCTGATTGTTTACCTTTAGAAAAAGCAGTAGCTGTTTGCTGACGTTTTTGATAGTTTGTAGCATCAAAAGTAGGATCGTATTGTGTAATAGCACCAAGTAATTGTTGTCCAGCAGGTGTTCTTACCATTTGTGCAGTAACTTGTAACTCACCATTAGCATATTTTTTAATTAAATTAGCTGCTGTAGGCGATACTGTTTTTAAATAATCTTCGCCTGTAGGTTGAGTTGGCATTTGTTGTGATGTTGGTGAAGCGGTAGATAGGTCAAATGGCATTATTTAGTTTCCTCAAATTGTTTACCGTCTGGGCTAACATAAGCTTGATTGCCTTGAGCATCAGTATGTAATGTCCATCCTTGTTTATTTGTTAATGGTTTTGTTATTGGTGTAGACAAATCTGGAAGCCCTAATGGATTAAGTTTTTTCTTTTCAATTTCTAATTGTGCTGCTTGATGTGGATTAATATAATTAGTTGCAATACGTTCAAAATCTTGAATAGATCCTTTATAACCTTTAGATAAGGCAAAATTATAATTTTTTTCAAGAGTTCCAGGAGTTTCTTCTTTAGGATTTCCAAATAACTTAGTTCCTGTAGCGTTAAATACCGATTCTCCTGCACCAAGTTTAACTGGCTCATTAGCTTTAACCATTTTTTCATAACGACCAGATAATATAGATTCTAATAACTTAGGATTATTAACATCTGTAGCATATTGACCAAAAGCTTTTTCTATATCTGCTAATGTAGGTTGTGTAGTAGATGTTTTAGTAACAGGGTTCATTTGCGTAGTTATACCTGACATATTTTGCACAGGTGCTTGACCACTATAATTAGGAGCTACTTGATTAACTTGCTCTGTTGTTTGAAATGGTGATGTAGGAACATTCATGCCTTGTTGTAATGGCATTTCTGTAGGTTGCATTTCTGTTGATGTAGTAGTTATAGGTTCAAATGCACCACCAAGCTTTTTAAGAGCATTAGCCATTTTTTGTTCTTTAGACTTAGTATAATCTCCATATTGTTTCATAGCATTTTCTTCAGCTTTAGATCCAATATATTTACTAGCTACATTAGCTAAAGATTGTGTCCATGATGGAGCTACATAATGACCACTAATCATTTGTCCTTCAGGAGCTTGGCTTTGTTGTAATTGCTGAGCCATTTTAAGTCTACGTTGTAGATCAAGCTGAGCCATTACATCATTAGACGGTATTCCGCTAACGTCTTGTGTATTATCTGGTAAAAATGCCATGTTTGCTCCTAAAGTAAAGCGTAATTAACAAGTTTATAGCCATTAGATGCTGTTGTAACAGCTTCAGGAATGACTTTTTCAACTTCTTGAGCCATAACACCCACTTGTACGCCTTCAGGTAAATTATGTTCTTTTTTATATTTGAATGAATAAATGCCAATACCAGAACTATGAGTTCCAATTTGTTTAATATCTGTTTTAAGTCTTTCATCAGAAAAAGTACCTGTTGGTGCCATGATAGCAGCACCACCTAAATTCATAAGTCCACTCATAAAATTACCAGAAGCAGCATTATTAGCATTAGTAGCACCTAATTGTGCATTGTATTGATTAGAAGCAGCACCTAATAAATCAGGGCCTTGTGTTGTAGCTTGCATAGCTGGATTAACATATTGTGGAGATGCCACTTGTGATCCGGTTCTTAAAGCATTGATAACATTGATTGGTTGCATTTGATTGTAACCAGCTTGACTAAATGCTTGTTGATTAGCTGTAAGACCTGCATTAAGACCTTGCACTGTAGCTGAATTAAGTCTGTCGTTTTGATTTTGACCTAATAATTGTTTAGCAGTATTATATGCTGGCGTACCTGCACCAATACCTTTATTAGCCATTTCTTGTTCAAAAGATTGATTTTCTCTAGCAATTTGTGGTGCAAGTCTTGACATCATAGCATCTTGATATGATTGACCTGGATTAAAGCCTGTAGAAGGTAGTTTAGATTGATCTATACCTGGTTGTGCCATTAAGCTACCAGCGTAATCTAAACCTTGTTGAGCTGTACCTAATAAACCTGAACTTAATTGTGCTTGTTGGCTTGCAATTTTTTGTTGTTCTGGAGCAAGTGTTTGTGTAGCAGTCCACATAGGATTGCCATAAGAGTCTGTACCAGATTGAGTATAGTTAAGATTACCATAAGGTGTTACTTGGTTTACTCGGTTAGCTGCTGCCGCCACTCTAGCCGCATCTAAATTACCTGCTGCTGTAGCTTGTGCTGCTGCAGTATAATCAGGTGCTGGTGGTGCATCATCTTTACCAATACCATACAGTATAAAACCACAATCGCCCATGTAATTTGTAATCCATCTATAAAGTGGATCTAATAATCTAGCTAACTTACTTTGCATATCTATCTCCGAGTTTTAAAAAGCGACAGTTTTCTGGTCGCATAATATAAACAATCCCATCACCATCAGGAAAGTAATCTTTTATTACGGTTTCACGTTCAAAACCTAAATGTTCATCTAATTTTTGTGCTTTTAAATTAGCTGTAGAGACTAATCCTGTTAAGCGTTTGACTTTTAATACATTGAATGGGTAATTAAATATCGCCCAATAAAATTCTCTTGAAACTTTTGCTGGTATATCACATCTTGAATGAATTGATATTGAGCTGCCTGTATAACCGTTATAAAGTACGCCTATAACAAATTTACCGTCTGTTACTTGACCAATAGCTTGACATAATGGATTCCATTGGCCACCTGCCTTTTCACATACCCATTCGCCAACTTCTTGACCTTGAACTATTATAGTACTGCACCTTTTTCAATAACTAAATCTGTAGAAACCCATCTTACGTCAATACCTTGTGAAGATGTTTTAACAACCGGTGCGCCATAATAGCCAACACCATTTAAACCTTGCCATTGTTGTAAAATGTATAAACCACCACCCCAAACACCTATATCCCATTTAGCACTATCCCATGTTCCGGATGTGGTAGGAGTAAAATTAAGTGTTGTAGTAGGTACATCTAAATTAAAGTCTATATTTACGTTTGCATAGATAGCTGGGCTACCAGATGTTCTAAATATAGGTTTAGCCATTGTAAATCGTTTTAACTGGCCTGGACTTTCAAATGCTGAAAATGATTGTAATGCAGTAGCATTAATATTAGATCCATTATCTGAGTTAGTATACCATGCTCTACCTACAAAGCCATTGCCACCAAAATAAGGTTGATCGTTATATAATTCCCAACATGTAGCGTTCCAGCCTGTGTAATTACACCAATTTTTTGTCACAGTATTCATAGCAAACTGTGTTTTTTCTACAGTATTTGGTACATTTAACCATAATTGGTTTTCTTCTGGGTAAAACAATATTTGCCACCCAAATTCTGAACCATAATTTGTAATAGCTTCTGATACAGCCCATTGTATTTTGTCTGTAATAGCCACTCTAGGATCAAGCCTAGATGATTGTAATTCTGATGCTAATGGTGTTAATCCATCTTTACCTAATAATAATAAATCACCACCATATTTGTACATACAACGAGTGCCTACTGGAGTTCCTAAATCCCATACACCTACCATAGACCATGATGTAGCTGATGTAGGATCTGTACCTGCATATACAACTACTTGGCCTTTAGATGTATAAAGAACATAGTAATCATTGACGCCATAACCGGCATCTATTGTCCATGTTGCATGCTGTACAATATAACCACCTTTGTAAGCAAATGCACTAATATCTATAGATTGTGCAGCTCCACCTACTGATAATGTAGGTAAGAACCATGCTCGTAAAGATTGAGCTTCTGTAAAAAATACTCTGCTTTTAAATACGATAGGGTTATTAAGTAATGTAGTAGTAACGCCTGTAATAGCCGGTGTAGATGAGCTTGTAATGCTTGTCCATGTAGTACCGTTATATAGATAAGGTGTATTAGTACCGTTAGCCATATATAAGAATGATCCGCCAGACGTTGTAATATTACAATACTGCCAACGTGAATTAGATAATCCTGTTAATAATGCTGCGCCTACAGTGCCTGGATTAGTGACGTTATATACAGAACCACCAGCAATAGCTAGTAATTTAGATGTAGAGCCACTTTCGTAAGCCATTAGCGTGTCTACTTGGCCTGTAATGCCTGTTACCCATTGGCTATGACCATTTCTTAGCACTAGCTCTGTAGTGGCAGGAAACCAGTTAGTAAGATAAACTGCATCTGTCGCAGGCATATCTCCTAAACTGTCTCTTGCGTTCCATCCACCTACTGGTGCTGGTAATGATACGCTTCCTGACGATTTTTTCTTTACTGGAAACATATTATTTATTGTCCGTAGTTAGCGTCAGGAATATTCTCAAAGCCTATTAAGATTGAACCAGGTGTTGGTGCAAAACTTAATGTAGCTGAGCCAGAATCGTTGGCTTTAGCAAAGCTTAATTGTTGTAAGTAATCTCTTGTAAATGCTGTTGAATCAAAACCTTTAATTTCAAAGTATTTCTTCTTTAAAGCTGTAACCATTAAACGATCAGGGAATATACAAGTATCTGAGTCAGCTAAGAATGATGATTGAGTTACACCTGTTGAGCTTGTAGCCCATTGGTTACTCATGTATTCAAAACCTAAATATTCATTTGTATTCATTGCAGGCCATACTTGGAAGTATCCGCCTAAAATTCTGTAACGGATTCTAGGGCCTGTTGAAATATAGCTAGACTTTAAGAATTGCCATTGTTGAGCATCTGTTGGCCCCATCATTTCCCAGCGTTTAGACTTATCATAATGTGTACGATCTATTTGTCTATCCCAGTCCGTTGGTAATGGGTATTTAGCTTGTGAAAAATATAATGTATATACACCGCTTGTTGTTGCAGCTTGTGATAATGTAAGCGAATTAGTACCTGTAACAGTATTAACATAGGTATCTTGATTGATACCTGTACCTGTTACTATATATAGGTTACTTAACCCTGTGGTTGCTTCTACCGTTGTTACATTGACAGAATTGGCCACAAGGGTACAAGTAAGTGTTGTGTAAACAGTATAAAATCTATACTCTTTGTCTAAAGCTTCCCAATTGTGATCTCTTTGTATCTCGTACCCAACGCTATTCATAAGTGAATAGATTTGGATTACATCAGATGAAGAATTACCCACAACTTGCGTAGGCTGGTTTAATCCCATTTCACCTGTTGCTTGCTGTACGAGTTGTAAAAGAGTTGATGCCATTAGTTAGTCCTTTTTGGGTTCTTTCGTTTCTAGTTTGACCTCAGGCTTATCAGATTTAGACTTTTCCTCTACCATTTTTGCTAATCTAGTCATCTGATCTTTAAGATCCGCAATTTCTTGCTCTCTTAATTTAAGTTCGTCTGCCTGTCTTTGTACAAATGATGAGTCTTTAGCGTTTTCTAAAAACGCTTGAGCTTTATCTCTTAAAGCTAGTGGTGACATACCTGCTGTCATACCGATAGCCATAAGTTGTTGATCTGAAGCTGCTGCCACTTGTTCTACAGTGTAGAACTTAAAGTGTTTTAATTCTGTCGCTTGTGCTGCGTTAAGGATAGGCCAATCTCTTAATAATGTACCTTGTACATTATCAGGATTGTTATTACCATCTGCCTTTTCGTTTAAATACATAGCCCATTGTGTAGGGAATTGTGATTTATGTGAGTTATTCACAAAGGTATCAATAATGCTTAGTTGATTACCTGGTATTTCAATTCTAACAAAGTCAGCCATGTAGCTAATTGGTCTGCCTTCTTTATTGGTTAGAAATTCATTTTGTAGTTCTTTACTATAAAATCTTATTGCTAATGCACCTGATTCTGACATTTAATTCTCCAAAGTAGTTTGGTTTGTCAAGCCTACTCACCATGAATAGACTTGAGAAACCCCCCTATTGCTAGGGGAGTACTTAATACTATACTGAAGCCTTACTAAACCAACCATAATCACCTGTTACCATTGCAGTAGCTGGTGATGTATAAGCACCACCTGAAGCTGCAACAAGGAAAGTTGTTGTGTTGATATCGCAAGCAGTTGTTGATGCACTGATAGTAGCGTTAGCTTTACCAAATACATAACGTAAACCGTCTGAACCCCAAACTTGCACACCTAATAATTGGTTTGCAACTTGTTGTCCAGCAGTAATGTTAGCTGCTGTTACTGTGTTAGTTAAATCAATTCCCACTAAAGGGGTTACTGAAAAAGCCATGTTATATTCTCCCTTTAATTAAGCTGTTAGAACGCCATTAAATTGTGCGCCTGAAGTGGTAAGATTACCAGCCCAGCCGATTAATTTAACAATAGCGTCTTGATTTACAGATTGACGTTCACCACCGATTGGCACAAAGTTTCTGTCTTTGTGTGGGCGGAAGAAAATGTAGTCTGTGTTTAAGAAATACATGTGGTTAGCTGGTTCTTGCGCACCAATACCGCCACCTAGTACCACGTCAGCAGATGTACCGCCACCGTAGAATTTGAGTGAAGCGAAACCTGAACCGGCCATTTCTGGATCAGTTACACGTTGGATTGCTTGTAAGCTATTTACATATAGGTTGTAGTAGTTGTTATCTGCAACGATTAAGTCAGCCTTATCAGTACCAC